>Ga0256831_1000117_pt1 | contig 41063 bp, 40 predicted proteins | sample 132544metaG_FD_189087 | JGI IMG/M metagenome (GOLD analysis project Ga0256831, IMG submission 189087) | Hydrothermal vent microbial communities from Lau Basin, Pacific Ocean - 132-544 | ecosystem: Environmental > Aquatic > Marine > Hydrothermal vents | place: Pacific Ocean: Lau Basin | collected...
GGATAAAGGAATAACTGAGCGCGCGTTTGATTTCCAGGAAAACCGCCAGCTCCATAGGCTTTCCTTTCTCCGGATGTGCTTTCAGGGTGAGGGTTTTGGCTATTCCCGTATCGGTGGGATAAACCTTTCTCGGGGACAGCAGTTGTCCCTTTGGCTTGAAGGAAAAGCGCCTGAGCTGGAAAATAAGGTAAGCCCCCTCAAGATAAGAGACGTAGTCTCTAACGGTGTGGACGTCCCTCAATCCCGCCAGTGAACCCAGCCTTGAATACGTGAACTCGCTGGAATGGTTGGAGATCAAATAACGTGCCAGCTCCCTGAGGGCATCCACGTGCTTTACGCCGTGCCTTAGTATAACGTCCCGCTCAATCAGGTCGCGGTAGATCTGGCTCAGATAGAACCTCCCGAACCTAACGGCCTCGGGGAAGCCCCCTATCTCAAGGTACTCCTCAAGCTCCCTCTTCACCCGCGAGACTTCTCTGTCGAAGTACTCCCAGCTCTCCGACAGCTCCACTCCTTTGAACCGCAGAAACTCCCGGAAGGAGAAGGGGAACAGCGTCAGATCAACGTGCCTTCCCGTGAGGTAGGTCGCCATCTCCCCTGACAGGAGCCTGGACGATGAACCTGTGACCACGACCCGCTTGTTGAGTCTGAGCCTTGAGACAAACCTCTCCCAGCCTTTTACCTCCTGAACCTCGTCGAGCACAACGATCTCAGGTTTCCCCCACAGTTCGCGGGCCGCATTCAAAAGCCTCCAAAGTCATCCGAACGAAAAGCCGAGAGTCTCTCGTCGAAGAAGTTCACGTAGAGGGCATTGTCACCGGCTAAACTCCAAGAGAAAACTGATTTGCCGGAACGTCTGACTCCGAGTATTGCCAGAACGTTTGGGGAAGCCATGGCTGACTTTGCGTTCTTCTCGGTGTCCCTCTGAATTATCCTCTCCCGCTCGATGAATTCCATCCTCTCCTCCCTTTGGGAAACCAGTACCCGCTTCAGTTCTTCGACCTGCATGGAGATCTTTACTCAAAAGTGCCTTAAGCTTTGTGGCTGCCAACCGCAAAGATATCCAAGATCTTTGTGGTTACCAACCCCAAAGTTCTCCCCAACCTTTGCGGTTGCCGGCCACAAAAGTCACTCCTCGTCCGGATAGCACAGGTAACGGTAGGGACAGAACCTGCAGGCGTAAGAGTACTCGCCCTTCGGTGGCTTGTTCTTTTCGTAGGCCTTTTTAACGCGGTAGAAGTGTCTTAGCGTCTCCCTGAAGAGCCTGTCGTCGTAGGGCACCTCGAAGGCCCTGAAGTTCGGCCCCTTCACGATGGGAAAGCGGGAGAAGTCTATCCTGCTTATGACCTTCATCGGCTCCTCGTGGAGCTTGATGTAGTAGAGGTAGCCGTATTCCGCCTCGGCCCAGCGGGTGTAGATGTTCAGCTGCGCCATGTGGTAGTCGTAGGGCCTGCCCGGAATGCTGGTTTTGCCCTTGATCTCGATGGGAAAGTCACCGATGGCATCAATCCTGCCGTGTATCTCGAAACCCAGCTTTCTCGACCTGAGAACGAGGTGTTTCTCAAGCTCGAAGCCGAAGCGCTTCTTCAGAATCTCACCGAGGACGTTGTGGGTGTTGATGCCCTGGTTTAACCTCACCTTCACGAACTCAGGCCACCTCTCCGGATAACCCTTTAAACGGAAGTATATCCTCCGGGGACAGGTTAAGGCCTCGCTCGCGTAGAACTCCAGCAGTTCCCCTTCATCGCTCCCGTTGCCGTTCATAGCCTTCCCTCCAGGAGCGGGGCGGGTCATCGGCCCGCGAACCTCGCCGCCCCTGCGTCAGCTAATACCGACGTCATCACCGATCAGACTGGGCAAGGGTCGTCATCCGCCTGGAGAGTTAAGCCCAACCGGACATTTAAATCTTTGGGAGAGAAGTGAAGGGAAAAGGGGATTAAAAAATTGTCCGCCTCTTCCTCCTGAGCGAGTAGCTCAGTCCGTAGGCCGGCCAGAGGCTTGGAGGCTGCTCGTAATGGTGCAGGTTTCTCAGGATCTTCTCAGCGATCATCCGGTTCTTTGCCCTGACCTTCAGAACGCCCTCATCGAGCTCTACCGTGCCGTCGGAGAGCCGGACAGTGAGCTTCGAGCCCTTTACTTCGGGCCTTGCCTTCATCAAAAGCGCCCTGTAGTCCTCGTAGGCCTCCCTGCTGAGCTTCTGTTCAAGAAGTGCGGGTTTTTCACGTGGTTTAAACAGGCGGGAGAACCAACTACTTGGAGGTTCTTCATCCATACCCTTCATCAGCCTCCAGGCTTTCTCGCCTTAACTTCGGCCTTTCAGTTTTTAAGGCTTTCTCCTCGCTTTTTGACGAAACGACGGGAGGAACGCTTTTAAGGTTCCAGATCAGAATAAAGCCGATGTCAGGGAAAAGGGGAACCCAGCTCATCAAACCCCGCATAAGGGAAATCCTCTCCCGCGAGCTTCCGGGGGAGTTAGTCGAACTTCTCCCAAAGCACTGGGTCCGGATAGGGGACGTTCTCATCCTTCCGCTCAGGCCGGAGCTCGAGCCTTACAGAGAAAGGATAGCCCGGATCTACGCGGAGGTTCTCGGCGTTAAAACCGTTCTCAGAAAGGGCCGCATCTCCGGCGAGTTCCGCGAGACGAACTACGAGGTGCTCTACGGCGGCGATACGGTAACGGTTCATGTGGAAAACGGGATCAGATACAAGCTCGACGTCGCGCGGATAATGTTTTCTCCTGCCAACGTCAAGGAGCGCGTGAGGATGGCGAAGGTAGCTATGCCGGGAGAGCTGGTTGTTGATATGTTCGCCGGAATCGGACACCTCAGTCTGCCGATGGCCGTCCACGGTGGAGCGAGGGTCATTGCGATAGAGAAAAGCCCCTACACTTTCCGCTTTCTGGTTGAGAACATCGAGCTGAACGGGGTTCAGGACAGGATGACCGCCTACAACATTGACAACCGCGACTTTCCCGGTGAGAACATTGCCGACAGGGTTCTGATGGGTTACGTCGTAACAACCCACGAGTTCATACCAAAAGCGCTGCAGATAGCGAAGGACGAGGCGATAATTCACTATCACAACACGGTTCCAGAGAGGCTTATGCCCGGGGAACCCTTCGAGACCTTCAGGAGGATAGCGAGGGAGCACGGCTATGACGCGGAGAAGCTGGAGGAGAGGATCATAAAGCGCTACGCTCCCGGTGTCTGGCACGTCGTTGTGGATGTGCGGGTGTTCAAGAAGTAAAAAGCAATCCGGAAGCCCCTATTCCCTCTCCCCCCAGAGGGGCTCCCAGTCGTCGCAGACGAAGTTCATGTGCACCGTTTTCATGTGCTTTCTGCACAGCCCGTGGGCGGGAAGGCCTGAGTCTATCGAGCCGAACCATCTGCAGGTCCTGCATGCCCTGATCACGTTATTCAATCTCTCCACCTGGGGAGATTTTTGAGTCATTCAGATAAAACTTTTGGATCCTCGCGGAGTCCGGATTCGCAGGTAGTTAACGAGTGGGCTTAACTATATGCGTTTTGTGAAACATTCCCTTTTGCGAAGACCTTATATCCCCGGAGCCGAAAATCCTTCGAGGTGATTCTGATATGGAGGCGAAAGGCGGTTACTGGGGCAGGATTCTGAGGGTCAACCTGACGACCAAAGATGTCAGGGTTGAGCCCTTGCCCGAGTACTTCCCAAGAAAGTACCTAGGCGGCGTCGGTTTTGGAACGAGGGTTCTCTACGACGAGGTTCCGGCCGGGGCTGACCCGCTCGGAGAGGAGAACAAGATGATCATCACGCCGGGACTCTTCGTCGGAACCGGCATCGGGACCGGCTCAAAGACGGCCTTCAATTTCAAGAGCCCGCTCACCGGTGGCTACGGAAGGGCAATGTCGGGCGCGAAGATGGGGGAAGAGCTCAAGAAGGCCGGCTACGACATGCTCATCATTGAGGGTAGAAGTGAGGAGCCCGTTCTTCTCGTTATAGAGGACGATGATGTCAGGATCGTCCCGGCGGACGGTTACTGGGGCCTCACCACTGGCGAGGCGAGGGCCAAAGCTAAAGGGGAGTACCCGGGTTTTGCCACCGCCTTCATAGGCCCCGCCGGAGAGAACCTCAACCTGATCGCCATGATAGACACGGACGAGAGGCAGGCCGGCAGAGGAGGTCCGGGAGCGGTTCTCGGAAGCAAGAAGCTCAAGGGGATCCTCGTCAGGGGAAGCAAGAAGGTGCCGATAGCCAATCCGGAGAAGCTCCGCGAGCTTATCAAGGAGTGGGCGCTGGTCTTCAAGAACCACCCGGCAACTAAAGCGGACATGGAGTACGGGAGCGGCGAGTTCCTCGACTGGATGAACAGGGAAAGAGGTACCTTCCCGGTCAGAAACTGGCAGATGGGCTTCTTCAAGAAGGCCTACGAGAGGGCCAAAAAAGAGGGACGGGAACACATCGAACTCGATCCCTACTTCTGGGCACCCAGGTATCGCGTGGGTAGGCGGCCATGCCCTCTCTGTAACAAGCCCTGCAGTCAATACATAAAGGTTGAGAGCAAGAAGTGGGGCACCTTCATGACCGACGGTCCCGAGTACGAGACGCTCTACTCCTTCGGAGGAGTCATCGAGGTTGACGACTTCGAGACAGTGGCTTACCTCAACTACCTTGCCGACCAGCTGGGTCTCGACACAATCTCGGCCGGTGTAACCATAGCCTGGGCAATGGAGGCCTACGAGAGGGGACTTCTCACGAAGGAAGATACGGACGGCCTTGAGCTGACCTTCGGCAACGGCGATGCAGCGGTTGAGGCCCTAAAGAAGATGGCCTACCGCGAGGGCAACCTCGGAAAGCTTTTGGCGGATGGTGTCAAGAGGGCCAGCGAAAGACTCGGTAGGGGAAGCGAAAAGTTCGCCCTCCACGTCAAGGGCATGGAGCCTCCAGCGTACGACGTCCGCGGCATAAAGGGAATGGCGTTGGCGTTTGCGGTCAACGTTCGCGGTGCCGACCACCTCACCAGCGGCGCCTACGGAACCGAGCTAGTTGGCAAGTGGTGGAAGTTCGAGGGCGTTGACAGGACGAAGGGCGAGAACAAGGGGTTCGAGATAGCCTTCCACGAGAATCTCATGGCGATCTACGATGCAACTGGAACGTGCAAGTTCTCCAGGCATATGTACTACCTCGAGGGCTTCCCGCCGCTGGTCGAGGCAGTTACTGGCATGAACATTGGGGAAGCAGAACTGATGGTTATCGGCGAGAGGATAATGAACGTCGCCAGGGCTTTCAACGTCCGTGAGGGCTTCACCAGGAAGGACGACAACCTGCCCTACAGAATAATGTGGGAGCCGATACCGGAGGGACCGAGTAAGGGCCTCCACGTCCCGCCGTGGGAGCTCGACAGGATGTTGGATGAATACTACCAGGCCCGTGGCTGGAGCAGGGACGGTATCCCGACAAAGGCCAAGCTCGTTGCCCTCGACCTCCCGGACATCGCGGAGGACATCGGCGCGGGGATTTAATTTTTCTTTCTTTTCTCTTCTATTTGGCCCTTAATGATTGACAAAGCCAGATGCCATCATGAGCAGTACTTAATATTCCGCCATCCAGCAACCTTTGCTTGCGCAAAACTTGACCAAAAATCCTTTACCCTCAAAGAGCATGAGAACGCGCCGTGCACACGATTATAAAGCTTGGATAATTCCTAGCTTCCGAGAACCATTTCTAAAATTGTCAGTTTTAGGGTGTACGGCCCTTAAACACTAACCCCATTAAACAGTCAGAGCTTTTTGATGAAACTTTGCTTGTGCAAAGTTTCTGTGGCGCCGGGGCAGGGATTTGAACCCTGGCGGGCTAACGCCCACGGACTCTCCAGGCCCGCGCCTTCCCAGGCTAGGCTACCCCGGCGCATAAAGGGAGAATCAGGAGATGAGCTCGATCTCGATTGTGACATCCTCGGGAACGCGGATGCGCATGATCTGGCGCATGGCCCTTTCATCCGCTTCAATGTCGACGAGCCTCTTGTGAACGCGGAGCTCGAACCTGTCGAAGGTGGCGGTTCCCTCTCCGTCCGGGCTCTTCCGGGTGGTGATCCTTATCCTCTTGGTCGGGAGTGGTATCGGGCCGCTCATCCTAACGCCGGTCCTCTCCGCGATCTGCCTGATCTGGTCGGTGACCTGGTTGAGGGCTCTAATGTTGGTGCTAGCCAGTTTAATCCTCGCCTTCTGCATTTCCGTCCCTCCTACTTTCAAGGATTAAAGGAAAGGCCGGAGAAATCACTCGGCCTTCTGGATGGATATGACCATACCGGCAGCGACGGTCTGGCCCATGTCACGGATGGCGAAGCGGCCCATCTGCGGGATCTCCTTGACCGGCTCGATGACCATCGGCTTGGTCGGCCTGAGAACGACGATGGCCGAGTCACCGGTCTTGATGAACTGCGGGTTCTCCTCGACGACGTTACCGGTCCTTGGATCGAGCTTGGCCAGGAGCTGCTCGAACCTGACGGCGACCTGGAGGGTGTGCGCGTGGAGGACCGGGGTGTAGCCGACGGTTATTGCAGTCGGGTGGTTGAGGACGATGATCTGGGCCTTGAAGGTGTCCTTCGGCCTGACGACGGTCGGCGGGTTGTTGGTGTGGCCTGCAACATCACCGCGCTTTATGTCGTTCTTACCGACACCGCGGACGTTGAATCCGATGTTGTCACCCGGATAGGCTTCCTGGAGGGGCTCGTGGTGCATCTCGATGGACTTTACCTCACCCTGGACGGGCTTGTGGAAGATCGTGCTTGCAGGCTCGAAGATGACGGTGTCGCCAACCCTGAGAACGCCGGTCTCGACCCTACCAACGGGGACGGTACCGACACCCTTGATGGAGTAGACGTCCTGGATCGGAATGCGGAGCGGCTTGTCAACCGGCTTCGGCGGCTCCGGTATCTGGTCGAGGGCCTCGAGGAGGGTCGGCCCCTTGTACCAGGGCATCTTGTCGCTCTTCTTGACAACGTTGTCGCCCTCCCAGGCGCTGATCGGGATGATCTGGACGTTCTTGTAACCGAGCATCTGAAGGAGCTTCTTGACCTGCTCGGCGACCTGCTTGAACTTCTTCTCGTCGTAGTTGACCATGTCCATCTTGTTGACTGCGACTATGATATGGTTGATACCGAGGGTTCTCGCAAGGAAGGCGTGCTCCTTGGTCTGGGGCATGACACCGTCGGTGGCAGCGACAACGAGAACGGCAGCGTCGGCCTGGCTGGCACCGGTGATCATGTTCTTAACGAAGTCCCTGTGGCCCGGAGCGTCGATGATAGTAATGTAGCGGTGCGGGGTCTCGAACTTGGTGTGGGCGACGTCGATGGTGATACCCCTCTCGCGCTCCTCCTTGAGCCTGTCCATGACCCAGGCGAACTTGAAGGACTTACCCTTCTCACCCATCTCCTCAAACTTCTTGATGATGTTCTCCGGTATGTTCGCGGTGTCGAAGAGCAGCCTTCCGATGGTGGTGCTCTTTCCGTGGTCCACGTGGCCTATAAACACGATGTTAACGTGCGGCTTCTCCTTAGCCATTTTCAAACACCTCCAGATTTTGGTCTAGTCTCGTTGACTAGGATGGCTTTTTAAATCTTTCGAACCTCGGCCCCCTCGGGCGGGAAACCCGCCGTTCGTTGGGGAGGCCTCACCAGTTCCGGGTTTACCTCATGTGGCGGGTTTAAAAAGTTAACTGCATGCGTTTTCTGACTTAAAACGTCACTCTGGGTTTGCTTTGTTCTCCGGAACCACCTCGTATAGCCTGATCGCGATTTTCCTGTTCTCGGGTAGCAGGTTTCGTTTAAACCGACATATCACCGTGGGTTCTGGAGGCTCTTCTTCTCCAACAACCCTTCTCAGTTCCCGTTTGAACGTTTTAGTTTTTCCCAGCAGGTACTCTCGGGTGACATCAAAGCCTGTGTTCTCCTCCAGGTTGATGAATGGTTCGTATTTATTCCGGGGGTTGCTCAGGTAGTCAAGCATGTGCCCATCGGCAATATAAACTAGATACCTCTTAATGTTGGCTCCCGGTCTAAAGAGGGCGAGTTTGAGAACATCCGCGAACACTGCTCCGGCGTTGTTTGGTTTGGCCAGTTCATTATTCCCGATTTTCCTGTGAAACTTCATTTCAAATGCAATGGCAGGCCTGTCTCCTTTTGGAGCCACAAATGTGTCAAGTTTTGCATGGTTTCGATTGGGGACCTCGGGGTGGGGATATTCAAGATAAACCTCTGTCGGGCTTATTCTCCCGACGATCGTCAGCGCATGGAACATCATGTATCTCATTGTGTCTTCGCTCTCCCGGTAAATTTCATCAAGCTGAGAACGTCCCTCAAGTATTGCCCTGAGTCTCGTCTCCACGAGGAAGGCAAATTTCTCAAAAACCCCGTACATCCGTCTATCGAGCCCATCGGCTGGATACCCTCTGGCCAATGCACCCGTTGTACTCACTGCCCCGTTGTTTTGCCCATTCTCCACTCTTTCCTCTATTTGAAACCCCAGCCTCGTTAGATACCTCAAGGCATCTTGGGTTGTAAACTTTGACGGGTCTAACAATTCACCGTTGGCGTATCTGTTGGCGATGGACACAACGTACTTGGGCGGGTACTCGCGTCCATTGTGCACCAGGGAATAGCGTAGGGACCTGAACCTTCCTGGAACCCCATGTTCGTTTATTTCCAGTATAGCATTCAACACATGCTTTCGGATGATGTTCCTGGGAATGGCCATACGAACACCAGTTCCAAAAATATCGGGAGAAGTATAAAATTGTATCCAGAAAGGGAAGGATATGAAAAGAGAGGAATAACGCCTCCTCACTGCTGCGGGCAGACGTCCTGCTCCTTCGGCGGGTTCGGGTCGAGGCCCTTCCTCTGGCGTATCTGCCTGATGATCTGCTGGGCCAGCTCGTTCGGGACGCGCTTGAATCCGGCATGTTCGGTGCTCCAGAGCGCCCTTCCGCTGGTGGCACCACGTATCGCTCCAGCGAATCCGAACATCTCCGCGACCGGTGCTTCCGCGATGATGATCATGACCTCTCCCTCCTGGCGCATGTCAATGAGCTGGCCGCGCCTCTGGTTGATCTCCCTGCTGACGGCACCCATGTACTCGTATGGAACGTTGATGATGACCTTCTGGTAGGGCTCGTAGAGGACCGGGCCGGCCTTCATCATGGCGCAGTGTATAGCGGTCCTGATGGCGGGGTATATCTGGGCCGGACCGCGGTGGACGTTGTCCTCGTGGATCTTGGCGTCGTGGAGGCGAACGATAACCTTCATAACCGGCTCCCTGGCGAGCGGGCCCTCGTCCATGGCCATGTGGAAACCGTCAACGAGCAGGTCCATGACCTCGTTGAGGTACTGGATACCCTTGGTGTTGTCGAGGAACATATTGCCGTTGTAGACGTCGACGATGCCTTTCGCGACCTCGTAGTCCATGCCGAGCTCCGCCAGCTTCTTGGCAACCTCCTTCGGGTTCTTGGGCCTGCCTTCGGGGATTATGCCCTCCCTGATGGCCTCGTAGATCTCGTCCGGCATCGGCTCCACGGTGATGTAGAACCTGTTGTGCTTGTTCGGGCTCTTTCCTTCAACTATCGGGCTGGGCTTGCTGACGCTCTCGCGGTAAACCACTATCGGCGGTGAAACGTCGACGTCGAGCTTCCAGTCCTCCTTGAGCTTGACGAGCTTGACCTCGAGGTGGAGCTCACCCATACCGCTGAGGAGGTGCTGGCCGGTCTCTTCGTCAATCTTGACGTGCAGAGTTGGGTCCTCCTTGGCGAGCTGCCTCAAAGCCTCGATAAGCTTCGGAAGGTCCTTGACGTTTTTGGCCTCAATCGCGACGGTAACGACCGGCTCGCTCGCGTAGTGGAGGGCCTCGAAGGGCTCAATCTTTTCGGTCGAGACTGTCTCACCGGCCATGGCATCGCGGAGACCTGTAACCGCGACGATGTTTCCGGCAGGGACGGCCTCCATGTTGACCCTCTCGGGACCCATGTAGATACCGACCTGCTGGATCCTGGACTTCCTCTTGGCGTTGATGAGGTAAACCTCCTGGCCGGTCTTCACCGTACCGCTCCAGACGCGGCCGGTTGAAACTTCACCGGCGTGCTTGTCGAGGATGATCTTGGTGACGACCATCGTCATCGGTCCCTTCGGGTCGCACTTGAGCATGGCCTGGCCGACCTCGCTGTTGACGTCTCCCCTCCAGAGGTGCGGGATCCTGTACTTCTGGGCCTCAAGCGGGTTCGGGAGGTGTCTGACGACCATGTCCAGAACCACAACGTGAAGCGGGGCCTTCTGGCGAAGGGTCTTCAAATCACCGCTGTTGGTGAGCTCGACGATGTCCTTGAAGGAAACGCCGGTCTTCTTCATGTAGGGAACGCTGAGCGCCCAGTTGTAGTAGGCACTTCCAAAGGCGACGCTACCGTCCTCAACTTTTACCATCCACTGGCTCTTGAACTCCTCGGGCGCGTACTTCTTGATGAGCCTGTTGACGTCGGTGATGATCTTGGCGAACCTCTGGAGTATCTCGTTCGGTCCGAGCTTGAGCTCCTTTATGAGACGGTCAACCTTGTTGATGAAAAGGACCGGCTTAACGTACTCGCGAAGGGCCTGTCTGAGGACGGTCTCGGTCTGGGGCATCACTCCTTCAACGGCGTCAACAACGATGATGGCACCGTCTATGGCACGCATGGCCCTCGTAACGTCACCGCCGAAGTCAACGTGACCGGGAGTATCAATCAGGTTGATGAGGTAGTCGTTGCCCTCGTAGTTGTGAACCATCGAGACGTTGGCCGCGTTGATGGTAATTCCTCTCGCCTGCTCCTGCTCGTCGAAATCCAAAACGAGCTGCTTTCCGGCGAGCTCTTCGCTTATCATTCCAGCTCCGGCGAGCAGGTTGTCGCTGAGGGTCGTCTTACCGTGGTCAATGTGAGCGGCGATACCCATGTTCCTGATCCTCTCGGGCTGGGTCATCAGTTCTTTGATCTTCGCAATCATCTCTTCCCTTCTTCCCATCTACATCACCATCCTTGGATGAGCTTGTCGGCTTAACTTAAAAGGTGCGGTTATAAAGCTTTTCCCGGTTTAGAATGGGAGCTGAGGGGATGCGTTCAGGATACTTAAGGGTTTTGGATTTACAAAAGCTTTTCCAGCGCCTTCAACACGGCATCCTTAACGTCCTCCCTCGCGTAGACCCCCCAGCGCCAGTGAGTATCCTTCAGCTCGACCAGTGAGCGCACCAGCGGGGAAACCTCACTGAGCCTTTTCAGTCCCTCGCAGGTTTCCACGAAGGCGTTCCTCTCCTCGAACTTCGGCTTCGGCGGGTAGTCAACGAGAACGAGGTGTCCGAACTCGGCCTCGAGCTGCTCCCTAACGGTGGAAACTACCCCCTCTCCGGGGTCCTCCCTCGTGTAGAGAACCCTCTTGTAGAGCCTCCTGTCGTCTATCGCCCCCACAAGTTCTCTCACTTCGGGCCTTTCACTTCCCCTGAGCCTCGCTAAAAGGTCAATCTCGTCCATCGTCCTGATTTCTTCGTAGGGAATTCCATCAAGCTCCACCGCCTTCACGAGCATGGCCCCGGATATTCTCGCCGTGTGGTGCTGGTAAACGGCCGGGTACATCATGCTCCTCGCGAGGAGAAGGTTCTGGGCGGCCATGATACCCTTTTCCATGACCACCAGTCTGGACCCGTCCCAGTGGAGGTACCTGACAAGCCGGTCGAGGTCAACGAGGCCGAAGGCGACGCCCGTGTAGTAGGCATCCCTCACCAGGTAGTCCATCCTGTCGGCGTCGATGTCGCCGCTAACGAGGGGGTGTTTGAGGAGCCTTTTGAACTCATTCCCTGAGAAGCGCTCCCCCAAAACGTCCCCGATTTCGCCGTGTTTTATTAGCCAGAGGGTGTTGTCCTCGTGCCTCGGGTAGAGGGCCTCAAGCGTGTGGGAGAATGGGTAATGGCCGAGGTCGTGGAGCAGGGCCGCGTAAACGGTTCCTTCGTCGATGTCGGGGTTGTGAGCGCGTATCCTCTCCGCGAGGTAGAACGTTCCCAGTGAATGCTCGAAGCGCGTGTGCCTGGCGGAGGGGTAGGCGAGATAAACCAGACCGAGCTGGGTTATCCTCCTCAAACGCTGGAACTCCGGTGTATCCACGAGTTTAACCGCGAGGTCGTCAAGCTCGATTCCCCGGTGTATCGGGTCGTGGACGAGCTTCATACCCTTCCCTCGGGAAAAAGATTAATAAACATTGGCCCCTAAGTTCCATTCGTCGGTGGGAGTTTACCGACCTCCTGCCTTGGGAGGGATTCTTCCGGATTCCCTCCCCCCTTACGTCTCACACGCGGCTTGAACAGCCTTTCAACGTCTTTCTGGACTTCTTCCGCCTTTCCGGCTAGAACTAGCTTTCCGCTGCCTATGACCACCACCCAGTCCGCTATCGGCATCAGTGGTTCCCATATGTGGCTGATTATCACGAAGTTGGTCTCTTTCCTCATCTCTTCGATGGTTTCGATGACCCGCTCCATGCTGTCGAAGTCTATATTGGCGAGGGGCTCGTCGAGGAATATAAGCTCGGGTTTTCCAATGAAGGCCTGGGCAAGACTCAACCTCTTAAGCATTCCAGAGGAGTAGCTGTTTATTCTCTTGTCAAGGAATTCTCTGGCGTCGAAGAGCCCCGCAGCCCTCTCGGCCTCTTCCCCATCAAGCCCCTTGCTCCTGGCGAACAGGGTAAGCCACTCCCTCCCCGTCACGAACTGCGGAAAGGCGGGCGGGTCGTAGGCGACTCCGAAACGGGCCTTCACCTTCCCGTTGTTCCACGGCCTTTCTCCGAACACCAGTATTTTGCCGCTCGTGGGTCTGTAAATTCCGGTTGCCAGCTTGAGAAAGGTGCTCTTTCCGCCGCCGTTCGGCCCGAGGATGAGGGTTATTCCCCCGGGAATTTCAACTGTCACCCCATCGAGCGCCCTGATGCTCCCGAAGATTTTCTGGAGTTCTTTCGCCTCTATCAGCGTCATCCGGTCCACCTCCAGACCACCAGGGCGAGGAGAAGGGCGAAGGCTGAGCCGCTCACGTAGATCGTGTTCTGAACCTCTTCAGTCGGATAGTTCCGGATGAAGCGGAAGGAGCAGGTGACCTTTTCAGTTCCGTTGTTAATTATCAGGTAGTCCCCTTCCCTGGGAAGGAGGAACTGGTACCTGGCATGGTCATAGATGGGGTGTCTGTCCATCAGCTTCCCGGTGATGACGTCGTACACCTCGACGATTCCGTTGCCGTTGCAGGAAGCTTCAACCAGCGAGCTGGTGGGGGTATGTGCCGTTACCGTGCTGATGCTGGTGACGTTTCCCTGCTGCTCCATCGGGGGGAGAAAGACCGGCCCTACCGAGCCGACCCTGTCTTCGTAGGAGCTGTAAACCCAGAGGAAGCCGATGGAAAGCATCAGCATTGCGGCAAGAAGGGCCGCCCAGAACCTCACACCACATCCCTCCTCCTGATGAGGACCCAAGAGAGGGCTAAGAGTGCCAGCGGGACGAGAATGCCCCAGCCGAGGTACTGTGCCGTGAAGGGCGTGAAGTTGGTGCTGCCGCTCCTCGGGATGGCGTCAATGAAGAGCTGGGGTGGTATGCGGGAGTTCCCCAAAATTCTGGGTGTATATATCACCGCGAAGCCGACCATGAATGCGAGGAAGGCATTGGGAGAGGCAAGAGAGACCAGTGTGGCGACTGCTATCAGGTAGAGCAGGAGGAATGCGGTCAGAGTGAGTGCATGGCCGATGAATGGAGCGACTATCTCCGGGAGGTAGTTCACTATGCTTGCGTAGGTGGTCAGGACAACGTAGGTAAACGGCAACAGGAACATCAAGAACCCGTAGACCAAGGATGAGAGTAATTTGATCCCGAAGATTTCGTCGTTCGAATAGGGTAGGGAGTAGACCGAACGCGCCACGCCGCTGTCCCTGTCGTAGCGGAAGGTGAGTGCGCCGAGGAGCAGGAGGAGGAAGCTCAGAAGCATCCAGACGTCATCGAGGGAGAGGAGTTCTAGGATAGACGTCGAAACACCACTGGACCGTGAGGGGCCGAAGAGCACTACATCCGTTCCCGAGGCGATGCTCATTGCGCTTTTAACGTGCATCAACGACTGCTTCATCGCCATCCCTGCCATCAGTACTCCCAGGAACAGCAGGATGGCCTTTATCAGGTCGTTCATCTCCCACTTGAAGAGCGTGTGAATCCTTCCCATCGGTTCACCTCCTTTTAAGTCTCCCCACAACAACCAAGCCGAGGAGCAGCAGGGAACCGTAGAAGATGTAAGCTACTTTGGTTTTTGGTTTCCTAAAAATAACCTTTTCTACCTCCCCCTCATTAATTCTAAATGATTTGAGGAAGAGACCGAAAGCATATAAATAATCGTGTTTAACCTCCACTCTGTAGCAGGAGTATTCGTCTATAAAATCTGCATTGAGGATGCCAATCGCCCAGAGGTCCGGGCCGCTATTGAGTGTTGTTATGAGTTTCCCATCGGAGGCATCAAACGTATAACTCAAGGTGGCCATTGGTACAATTTCAATCGGAAATCCCCTTCCAAAGGGCTGTGTTATGTTAAAAGAGTAGTAATCAGTAACCACTGTCTTTGTTGGAGGATAATAGATGATGTTCTTCCATTTTAGGGGATCCCTGTTGTTGATAGTGATTTTGTTTATGGTTGTGAAAAAGGGATACACCGTAAAGACTTCCCCCTCTTTGAGAGGGTTTCCGGGGTCATCAAAAAGCATTGTGTGGCCATAGGCTATCCCGTCCCGTATCACCTGCAGATCCTTCTTCCTGATAGTATAGGCCCCTCCTATTTTGACCGTTCTCAATTCAAAAATATACCACGTCCAGTTCTTGAAGTTGAATTCGTGACTTTTCTCAGTTCTCTCCGAGATCAGCTCTGACTCGTTCCAGAAAATTCGGGGAGACACTCCCCTGGGGAGGATGGTCATGATAGTAACGTTGCTCAAAAGAACGGTAACGTGCGAGTGTATATATCTGCCCTGGTCTTTAAGTTTGAAAATGACCTCAGTGTCGTTGTGTGCCTGTATTACGTAGGCCACTCCAGAGTAGTTGTAGATCATTAAAGAGGTTGTTACCCACTCGGGTTTGTCCCCACGCGAAAGCCGGTACTGGATATAGGGGTTGTATCTTGAGGAAACATAAACTAATGATGCATTTCCATGGAGTTCAAATGCACTGGAAAGAGAGGCTGTAAAAAGAATGAACGCTACTAATAAGAGGCCCATTGCCCTATACATACTCACTTGGAATCCCCCAAAGGATTTTTTGAATTATGAATAAAGAAGGAAAAAATCAGATGTACGGCCATCCAGCAGAGGATATTACCTTATGGTATCCATCAATCTTCACAATGGTTTCTGCCCCATGGGGGTCCGCTATTATTATGACTTTGGTCACAACGTGCCCCCCATATGCTCCTCCTCCACCGCGTCTGTATGTGATGGAGTAATGGGTGTACGGGTGCTGGACATCGTACTTGACCCCTATCTCTGTCCAGGAATATCCGTAGGAGTCGCTGTTGGATCCCCTAACCGAAGTAACGGCCCACTGAGTCGCTGCCGCGAACCCTGTCGCCACTACTAACAGACCGAACAATATGGCAACTAACTTTTTCATGGTACCGACCTCCTGCCCTGGGAGAGACTCCATCACCCTGGGCAGTTGTTTCTAACACCCTCCGACTATTTAACCCTTTCCTCGGAATCCGCTTGAGAATTCCAAAAAAAAACACAGGGACGTTTGGAAAGCAGAATATTTCCCGGATTTAGGTTGAAAAATGTCAAAATGTCGGGATTGGGTGTCCTCAGCTCCACGTTTCCGCGATAACGTCGTGCTTGTGTATGCTCTCGTTGCTGATCACTTTAACGCGGATTTTGCCCGGGAAGCGCTCCCTGGCCTTCGCGAAGATCTCCCTCGCAACGTCCTCGACGAACTTGGGGTTGGCGAACATGCCCTGCACAACCGCGTTCTCGTCCACAGTCTTGAGGAGCGTGTAGGTTGGATGGCTGAAGGAGCTCTCAACGACATCAATCATATCCTCAAGGGCTATCTCCTCCTCGAAGGGGGCTCTAATCTCCAGCTCACCAAGGGCGCGCTGGATGTGGGTCTTTCCGTTGTTGTTGGCCATTGCATGGGGACACGCGGTGTTTCCGATGACCTTGACGCGGAGGACCTTCTCAAAGCTCCCATCGTAGTTCTTTATAACGCCCACCTCGACGTCATAGGGCTCATAGCTTGTCTTTCCGCTCGCGGGGGTTTTCCTCGGGATTATGAGGTGGGTCTTAATCCACACCTCCGCGCGCCTGTGAGGGTGCTTCTCTTCGAGGCGCTTTATTACGGCCTTTCCCAGTTCCTCAAGCGAAGAATGGGCCTCCATAACCTCCTCCTCGACGGCCTCGCTCATGCTCTCTGTTATGCTCTCAACCAGGCGGCTCATGTGGATGCCCTTCTTCTCCTCCGGAACGTCAATGGTGACCTCGAATAGGGGGAGAAAAGTGTAAACCTTCTCCTTCCAGTTTATCTTCGCGACGCTCCTCAGGTTGGTGATTCCGACGCGGTGAAGGCGCTCTTTAATCTCAGGCACTTCCTCCTGGGTCTCGAATATCGGCATGATATCACCCTCTTTTTTAGGTCAATCTAACAGGGAGCCCTTTTAAACGTGCTTCTCCCCGGTTCGCTCGATAATGTAGTAAACAGTTCTAAGGGGTATCCCGAGACGCGAACTGATCTCCTTCGCCGGAACGCCCCTCTGAAAGAGTTCCCTCACCCTTCTTACCGTATCTTCATCGTACTTTCTCGGCCTCCCGCGAGGATATCCCTCTGGAACGAGCTCGATGCCCATCTGGGAGAGGGCCGCTATGACCTTTCTGGAGACCTTTGGATAGAGACTCGGCGGGCAGGATATCTTTCTCACGTTGGGTGCGCGCTCGAGGATTCTCACCAGTATCTCCTTTGTCGGGCGGAGGTTGACGTAAACTTCAGTAACGTCGTCGTTCAGCCGTTCGTCCAGCTTTCTAATGAGCTCCTCGTTGTTTCGCGCCTTCACCTCCACCCTCATCGTATCACCCTTGGAGGAGGCTGAGGAACTGCTTGGCCCTGTCGCTCTTGGGCATGAACTTCTCGAACTTCTTCGTGTCCGCGAACAGCGTCTTGTGAAGGCCCGAAATTACGAACTTCTTTATGGCCTCGACGAGCTCATCCTCAGGGATCCCCAAGAGCTGGGCGACCTTCTTCTCGCTGTAATCACTCATGCCGTAGAGCAGGACGCCGCCCAGCAGGTAGTTTGGAACACTCGCTATGTCCTTTCTCCGCCCGATGAGGGCCTTCTCCATCTCGCATTTGCGTATGACCAGCATGCTCCCATGTCCGGTCTTGAAGCCGGGCTCGTTCTTGAAGGGCAGGTCGAAGATGGAATAGTGGCAGTCAATGCAGAGCCTTATGTCCGGGTAGAGGCCGAGGCTCTCCCTCTCGTTCTCCGAGGTGAGGAAGTAGTACCTGAAGAGATCGAGGCCGAGCTTTTCGGCGCCTTTCTCCGGATCGAGGATCGCGTAAGCCAGGGCGAGATTGTCAACCGTGTAGTGATTGTTTATCAGAACGCCCTTGGTCTTGACGAAGCTTAAAACGCGCCAGCGGAATCTCCTCCCGTAGCGCTTCCTGAGTTCCCCCTCGATGTCCGCATCCGCCGGAAGATCGAGCCTCGCCTTCTTGAGCCGGTTGTTCTCCCAGTACTCCACCTCTATCCTGAGCCCGCGGGTTCTGACGGTTCCCTTCTCGCGGAGCTTGCTCTTTATGAACTTGAAGGCCTCCCTGACTTCTATACCCTCCCTGGAGAGCAATCTGAGGACGTCGCCGGAGTATGCCAGGTGGGGGAGTATCTCAACCCTGCCGATCTGGACGGGGTTGGGGATTGCCCGGACCTTTTCCACGTTCTCCCGCGTCAGTTCCCTGATCGTCACGGGCTTCTTCCCGAGCAGTAGGGTGTAGTTGGCCGAGATATGGGCTAGGGCCATCTTGTGGGCGGTTATGGCTGAGCGGAGGCGCTCCAGAGCGAGAATCCTGTTGCGCTTCTTCCGATAAATCCACTGGATGTGTGGGTCGCGGTTCTTCCTATCTGAAAAGCCGGCGGAGGGGGTTGCCTCCCCCACGCGCTTTGAGAGGTCTTCCTCAAGCTCACCAAGGAGCGAGAGGTTTTCCCTTAGGCGATAGGCCACGGTCGGGACGTGAAACCTCTCGAATAACCCCGTCACGTCTATCCCGATGTCGTCCAGTATCTTGTTAACCTGCGCGACGAGCTCCTCGGTCGTCGTCATGGCAGTAACTCACCGTTGTTTATCTTTTCGGGGAGGTACTTCTTGGCAACGAACTCGAGGCTCTTGTTCGCCAAGGCCTGCTGCTCAATCCTGACCCCCATCTTAAGGGCCATCTTGAGCTGCCTCTGCCACTCCCTGTTCTGGAACCATGGGTAGTTCATCTCCTCGATGATACGCTTGTAGTCGCCGGTCGGCCCGCCCTTCTTGTTGGGCGGGATTCCCTTGAGCTTCTCGGTGACGTTCTTCAGGCCGTAGCGCTCGATGTCGTCCATGGTCATCCCAACGAACTTCGCCTCTGGCGTTGCAAGCTTCTCGCTGAGGTATGCCAGGTTTATCGAGCCCTGCTTTATGGTGGAGTAGATGTACCAACCGTAGGGATCGCCATCGGTGAAGACGATGATGGGAAGGCCTTCCTCGTAGTGGAGCCTGTGGATTAAACGCCTGACGCCACGGGAAGCCTGTCCCTGCGTCGCTATGATCAGGGCGTTTTCCTTCTTCGGGAACTTTTCCTCTATCAGGCGGTCGGCCATAGCTGCCGTCTCGACGACCAAAGCGTAGTCAACGTTTATCTCAGGGAACTGGAGGTGTTCAACGGTTCCCGGAACCGCCCAGCCACCCATACCGAGCTTGCTCGTGTTGAACTCGTCCTCCCCATCCCTGATGACTATGTCGCCGTAGATGTAGCCGCGCCTGTCCGCCGTGAGGTGCATCTCTTCCCTCAATACGCCCATCATCCTCTCGAGGTCCTCTATGATCGGATCGCTCTCGCGCTGGTCCTCGAAGGTGTTCTCCTTCGTTCCGGGGATGGTATGCTTGTTGGCGTAGTAGGCCTCACGAAGGCTCGCGTGCTTGTTTTCACTCACGAGCCTCTTGACGTAGGCCATCAGGAGGAGCGTCTGCATGAACTTTCTGGCGTGAGCCACGTTGAGGAAGTACCTCCTCGAGAGTTTATCACCCATCCTGATGACGCGCCTCTTCTCGTCGAAGTAGACGTTGTTGAGACCACGGGTGGGTATGTCGAAGTAGGGATTCCTGCCGGCCTTTACCTCCTCCAAGATCCTTCTACCGTATTCCTCGAGCTTGTTGAGGACCCTGGTTGGATCATAGGAGAAGCGCTCCTTTGGTTTTTCGCGATGTATGGCTTTTCTATCAGGCATTCTCACTCACCCCCTCCTTGGCCGCGAAGTGGCTCTCGATGAAGGCCATGAAGTACTCCCTTATCTTCTCCTCAGGTTCGCCCGTGAGTATGCTAAGGGCCCTCGCTATCTCTGGCACGTACTTCTCAAAGGTCTTCTTCCTCCTGACCTGCGCCATCTTCCTGTGCTTCCCGCTGAGGTATGTCTGTAACCTTCTCGCCGCGTCCATTATCGCCAGGCGGATCTCGTTGTATATCTCCTCGACGTTGGCTATGCTCTGCTTCCCTGTTCCCGTGTAGGGCACGTGGACGCTGATGACGTTGATCATGAGGACGAGGGGTGCTCTCTCAGGATCGTCAATCTTGTACCGCTTCCAGTCTATGGAGCGCGCTGCCAGCGTGGTGACACACGAGCCGGCATCAAAGAGGAGCGGAACGCGGTTGGCATACCTGAAAAGCTCGAAGCCCGACTGGATCTCGCCGCCGTACGCTAAGCCGACCTCCACCTGGAATGGAATCCCACCGGAGTAGACCTTGGGCGGCCTCGTCACCGCGGTGACGAACTCCGGCTTGAGGATTCCTTTCAATCCTTTCTCGATGTTCTCCTCTCCTATCGGCCTTAATCCGTGGGTCGGGGGAGCTAAGAACTTCATGTACCTGAAGGCCTCGACTATCTCCTCCGCTTCCTGCCAGGTGAGCTTCTCCGGCGGCTTCTCCATCATCTTAGCGACCTGCCTGACGACCTTTGTGTATCCCTTAAAAGAACGGAGAACCGCTTTTACGTTCCCCTTTGCCAGCTTCTCGTAGAGCTGCTCCTGAACGGTTTTGTCCTGAACGGTCTTGATGAGTCTGAGGGCCGCTATGTACTCGATGAGCTCGTCGACCTTTTTGTCGCTTATGCGCGAGAACTCGCCGATGAGGAAGCGTTTTACCGTGTTCCTCCTCGTCTTCCTGGCCATCCTGTAAACGTCATCGGTAAGAACTCCCCGTGGATGGGGCTTCATCTCGACCGGCGGTTCCGGAACCTCGTCGCTGGAGCGCGGAAAGACGATGAGCTTTCCGTCCGGCTCTATCAACTCGATGTGGGCATGTGGATTCGCTATCGCGGTAAGCTTGAGGTACCAGTAAACGCCCTGCTTCGAGCGAACGTAGCGGACGTTCTTAACCTCCAGCTCTATCCTCGTCCCGCGCCAGCCTCTGGGGTTCGGGTGCTTCTCCTTCCTGACGATTTTACCCTCGTTTTTATCGACGTCGATTTTAACCCAGGCCTCGATAATCTCGTCGTTTCCGGTTGAGGTGATGACGCGCGTGGCCTTTCCGCTCGTTATCTGGGCGAACATTACGGCACCGCTTATACCTATACCCTGCTGCCCCCTGCTCTGGATGTTCCTGTGGGCCTTGGTTCCGGCGAGCATCTTTCCAAAAACGTGGGTTATGTACTTCTCCGGGATTCCCGGGCCGTTGTCCTCCACAACAACCCGGTAGTGCTCCCTGCCGAGTTCCTCTATCTCAACGCGGACGTAGGGCAGTATTCCAGCTTCTTCACACGCATCGAGCGAATTCGTTACTGCCTCGTGGATAACGGTCGTCAGCGAGCGTATTTTACCGGTGTAACCGAGCATTGCCGCGTTTCGCCTGAAGAACTCGCTGACGCTCTGTATCTTAAACTCCTTAAACAGCTGCTTTGCCTCGGCCATCCTCAGTCCTCCCAATCGTCCTCCCCGCCTTCGGGAAGTTCGTGATAGATGGAACCCTCGAGTTCGAGTTCCTTCTTGCGCCTTTCGAGGTACTTGTAAACGACCCCATGGGGTGAGCCTTTGGCGAGCTTCTCTATGGCGGTCTTGGCAACCTCAACCTGGAGGGGGTTGCCGATTATCGCGACGGTCTTCCCGTAGACGCTCACATCCGCACCGCTCATCTCCTCTATGATCTCCCTCGTTCTGCCCTTCCTGCCGATTATCCTGCCCCTGACCCTGGGAAGGGCGTTCTTGTCGTTGCCGATGATTATATCCGTGAGGTTGACCACCTCAAGGGTTTCTCCCTCGTTGAAGAGCCTGAAAGCCCTCTCGGGGGAGAAGCCCCTTCCGATGGCCATAACCACATCGCGGGCCTTCCACACTGCCAGGGGATCGTCGGTTTTCTCCGTTGAGGTTATGAAGACCTCTCCGGTCTCGCTGTCTATCTCGATCCTCGTCTTCGTGCGCTCCTCTATCTCCTTCTTTGTTTGTCCGTTCTTTCCAATGACAACGCCAACGCGCTCCCTTGGTATTCTCAAAAACTCTTCCTGCTCGCCTTCGGCGGCGTAGCTTATCTCCTCCTCGGGTTCCTCCCGAATGGGAGCACCGTCCTTATCGATCCGCTCGTACTTCTTCAGGAGTCTCTCAAACTCGTCCATTATCTCACCTCTCAAGGAGTTCGCGAAGTTTGTCATCGTAATCGTCAACGGGAACGCCCTTCCTGGCGAAGTAGTTTATAACGTTCCTCAGGTCCCTCTTCAGCAGCTCAACGCTCATGCGGTTCCTTTTAACGGTCGCCTGCGACCAGTCTATGATCACCGGTTTATCCCAGAGCAGGACGTTGTACTCGCTTAAATCGCCGTGCACCATGTCACCGCGCTTCCAGAGGCGCTCGATTACACCCATCAGGTAATCATAAAGCTCCCCGAAGTCCTCCCGCCGGAGTTCCCTCTCAACGTCCTTGAGCCTTGGAGCCGGAAGTTCATCACCTATGAACTCCATGACGAGAACGTTGTTCCGGAAGATTATCGGTTCCGGAACGCGGACGGCGTACTTGATGGCTCTCTGGAGGTTCTTGAACTCCCTACGGGTCCACTGAAAGACGAGCTTCCGCATATCCTTCGGCAGGTAGCCAATTCTCGGATCGGCCGCGAGGTACTCCCATATCCTCCTGAAATCGGTGGTGTAGGTGCGGTAGATTTTAACCGCTATCCGGTTTCCGTCCGAATCGACACCCGCGAAGACGTTGGCCTCTTTGCCCGTGCTGATAACTCCGTGAAGCTCTCCGATTTTCCCGCGCCGGTGGAGGTAGGCGAGGGCCTCCTTTGTTGTTTTGTCGAAGACCTCGTTGGCTATCTTGTAGAGCTCGCTGTCCTTCTCTCGTCTCTCCCCCAGCCGGAGCACCGCCTCCATCTCACGCTCGATGGTCTTCTCGCGCATGCCCATCACTCGACCGTCAGAACAGCAGCTCGCCGCCGCTGATGAAGTCCTGGCTTATCTTACCCCTCCTCAGGAGCCAGTCCACCTGTGTCCTGGTGTAGCGATAGACTATATCTCCCCTCTCGTCGGTCTGCACCGGCCAGGGCTGGACTATGACGACGTCGCCAACGCGCATCCACATCCTCCTCTTGAGCTTGCCCGGAATGCGGCATCTCCTTATCTTGCCGTCCTCACAGCGGACGTCCATCCAGCCCGAACCGAGGGCCTGCTCGATGACCCCAAAGAGCTGTCCCTTGCTCCTGTCGGGGAGTGGAACGCGGATCACCTCGTCTCCCTGGACTTGTCTGTTTTTCTTTTTTCTGTTTCCCCCACGCTTGTGGTACGCCATGATCATCACCTCCCTTGGGCTCGGTTTAAGCCCTTATAAACCTGAGCCTTGCAAAAATTTTCCAGGGGGAGTATCTGCCCGGGTTTTTAAAATTTTTGCACAGCCCACCAAGGTTTAAAAGCCGGTCCGACGAAATCATCGGGGAGATCCCATGAAGGCGATAGTGGCCGAGAACCTCACGATAACCTACGACGGGAAGCCGGCCCTCGAGGGGGTTAGCTTTTCCCTTGACGAGGGCGAGACGTTGCTCCTGCTGGGCCCCAACGGGGCGGGAAAGACAACCCTTCTAAGAACCATAGCCTGCTTTCATCGGGAGTACACAGGAAGGCTGGAAGTCTTCGGAAGGGAGCCCTGTGATGCCCGCGAGCTGATAGGTTACGTGCCCCAGAGCCACAGCCTCAACGAGCGCGTTCCGCTCACCGCCCTGGACGTCGTCGCGATGGGTGGGCTTTACCGCAGGGGCTTTGTCCACTTCAGAATCCCCCGCGAGATACTCGAAAAGGCGGAAGAAGTCCTTGGCTTCGTCGGGTTGGCCCACGTCAGGGACAGACTCTTCAGAGAACTCAGCGGCGGTCAGAAGCAGCGGGTTCTCCTGGCGAGGGCCCTCATGAGCGATCCGAAGCTGCTCCTCCTCGACGAACCCCTCTCGGCCCTCGACCCCAGCGCGAGGGCGGAGGTCACGGGTGTTCTGAGCAAGATCAAGCGCGAGCGGGGTATAACGATGGTGATCACGACTCACGACATAAACCCCCTGCTTGAAATAGGTGACAGGATAATGCTCCTCAACAGGCGCCTCATAGCCTTTGGCAGGCCGGAGGAGGTTCTCAGGGACAGTATCATCAAATCCGTCTACGGGCCGCTGGCCAGGGTTATTCCCGTTGGCGGAAAGCTCTTCTGCATAACCGGTGACGTTCACCTGCCGAGAAAAGGGGGTGGGGGGAGGTGATACCGGAATACCTGTTAAGGGCCCTTCTCGCGAGCTTGATGGTCAGCGTACTCCTCGGTCTCCTGAGTCCCCTCATAAACGCGAAGGGTCTGGCCTTCCTCACCCACGCGCTCTTCCACTCGCTCCTCTTCGGGGCGGTGCTGGGCATGATACTCGGGCTGGTATTCGAGAACCTCTCCCTCGTAATGCTGACCGCCCTGTTCGTCACGATCGCGGTGGTCCTCCTCATAGCTCACCTCGAACAGCTCGGCTTTTCCCCCGACTCGGCAGTGGGGATAGTGGCCAGCTTTGTGGCCGGCTTGACCGTCCTCGGCTTCGGGATACTCTATCGGGTGATGGCCACGAGGCCCTACTTCCCCCTCGGTGAGAGCATCGTCTCCTACCTCACGGGCGACATCTTTCTGATAGGGCTGGGTGATCTAAAGGTCCTGGTGCTCGGGGGTGCCCTCCTGTTCTTCACGATGCTCCTCCTCTACCGGGACTTCCTCTACCTGAGCTTCGACCCGGAAGGGGTCGAGAGCTACGGTGGCAATGTGAGAGCCTACCTTATGATCCTCTACGTCCTCGTGGGTGCCATCGGCTCCCTGATCGTCCAGACCGTTGGTCTGATAACCCTCCAGGTGGTTGCTGTTCTGCCCGGGGCGATAGCGCTGATGGTGAGCAGCGACCTGAGAAAGGTTCTCGGAGTCAGTCTCTTCCTGACCCTGGGCGTTCAGCTCTCTTCGGTGTTGCTGGCCTACGTCACCGACATACCACCGAGCGGTCTGGCCACGCTGATCCTGGGGGCAATATACGGCGTGCTGCTCTTCAGGAGGTGAGACCTTGGGGAGAAAGATCGCGGGGATAGACGAAGCCGGAAGGGGGCCGGCAATTGGACCGATGGTGGTGGCGGCGGTGGTAGTGGACGAGAAAAACCTCTCGAAACTCCGGGAACTCGGCGTTAGGGACTCGAAAAGGCTGACACCAAAGAGGCGCGAGAGGCTCTTCAACGAGATAATTAAACTTTTAGACGATTATGTAATTCTGGAATTATGGCCCAGGGAGATAGACTCCAGGAAAGGAACGCTCAACGAGTTCGAGGTCGAGAACTTCATTAAAGCTTTGAACTCGCTCAGGATCAAACCCGACGTGGTTTACATTGACGCTGCCGACGTCAAGGAAGAGCGCTTTGGTGAAGACATCCGAAGGGGATTGAACTTCAATGCCGAAATCGTGGCGGAGCACAAGGCGGACGACAGGTTCGTCCCGGTTTCGGCCGCCTCGATCCTCGCGAAGGTCACCCGCGACAGGGCGATAGAAAGGCTGAAGGAGGAATATGGCGAAATCGGGAGTGGTTACCCGAGCGACCCGAAGACGAGGGCCTTTCTCGAGGAGTATTACAGACAACACGGCGATTTCCCGCCGATAGTGAGGAAAACATGGAAGACCCTAAAGAAGATAGGGAAAAAGCTGGGGGCCGGGGCTGAACCGAGGGAGGACAAAAAAGGACAGACGAGCCTTGAGGAGTTCCTTAGGGGGAGGTCCTAAAGCGACTGGGCCATCGGATGGGCAATCCCCTTCCAATGGGATTAGTCCCTCCTCACGAGCTCCATAACAGCTTCAACGTGCGGCGTGTGGGGAAACATATCGATGAGAACCGCTCCGTCTATGCGGTATGCCTTTTTAAGGTGTCTCTCGTAGTCGAGCTTAAACGCTTTTGGATTGCAGGAGACGTAAACTATTTTCTCAACCCCGCTCTTCACGAGCAACTCGGCCGCTTCTTTCAACCCCTTTCTCGGTGGATCAACTATTACCGTATCGTAATCCCCCACTGATGTTCCCTCAGCCCTTCCAACCCTGAATTTTGCGTTAACGCCGTTAATTTCGGCGTTTTTATTTGCCATCTCCACGGCGAAGGGGTTCAGCTCGATGCCTTCAACTTTAAAGCCCCTCCTGGCCAGCCACACTCCAAAGGTACCAACGCCAGAGTAGAGGTCGAGAACCCTCTCGCCGTCGGTGAAACCTTCCACTGCCCTCAGGAGAAGCCTTAGAGCGTGGCTGTTGGTCTGGAAGAACGAATTGGGATGGATTAAATAAACGACGTCCTCGATTCTCTCGCGTATGTAGGGTTCTCCAGCTATAAGCTCCGCCTCACCCCTCGGATCGTCCCTGTCGTCTCGTTTAAGGCTCCAGTAGAGGGAATCGGCAAAGGAAAAGTAGTCCTTGAGGGCCTCTAAAACTCCCTCCGAGGGCTTCGTGTGGGCTATGAGGTTCACCATGACTTCGCCGGTGAACTTGCCCTCCCTGACCTGGAGGTAGTGAACTTCACCGCTTTTCTCCCTCAGGTTCCACGGCTTCAAGTCTGTTTCCTCTAGAAAATTCCGGAGGACGCGCAGGTATTCGGGCGTTCTCTTTGAGAAGACGGGGCATTCTCTCAGGTCAACAACGCCTAGAGGGTTCCCGTACTCCTTAAGTCCAATCCCCTCTGTGGTCACGATGAAGTTGCTCACGTTTCTGAAGCCCCAGATTTTTGGGGAGCCCTTTATTTCGGCCTTTAAGCCGGTTATTCGCTCAAAGATCTCAGCTTTAATCCTGAGCTGCTCTCCGTACCTCAATCCCTGCCAGAGGCATCCGCCGCAGGTTCCGAAGTGGGGGCAGCGAGGGGTCTGCCTCAAAGGTGATCCCTTAACAAGCTCGAAATCCCGCGCGATTCTCCTTCCGAAGCGGCGCTTTGTCCTCTTAACCCTCACGACGTCGCCAGGATATGTGAAGGGAACGTAAATTCTCCTCCCGTCCGCTTCAAGCATGCCGAGGCCATCGTCGCTGATGTCCTTTATTCTGCTCTTGAGCGTCATGTCATCGGATAGTGAAGAGACTTTTTATATCTCACCCCGATCTAATCCGGTGGTGCCAATGCCAAGGGTTTTTATCACGCGCAGGATTCCTGAGAATGGGATAAAACTCCTCAGGAAGCACTTCGAGGTCGAGGTGTGGGAGGAGGAGCGTGAGATACCGAGGGAAGTCCTCCTTGAAAAGGTTAAAGGGGCGGATGCACTCGTCACGATGCTCAGCGAGCGGATTGACAGAGAGGTCTTCGACAGCGCGCCAAAGCTTAGGATCGTTGCAAACTACGCCGTCGGCTACGACAACATAGACGTCGAAGAGGCCACTAAAAGGGGAATCTACGTCACCAATACTCCCGATGTTCTCACGGACGCCACCGCCGACTTCGCCTGGACGCTTCTCCTGGCGACGGCCAGAAGGCTCGTTGAGGCTGACAATTTCGTCCGCTCAGGTGAGTGGAAGAGGAGAGGGATTGCCTGGCATCCGCGCTGGTTTCTGGGACAGGACGTCTACGGGAAAACCATTGGTATAGTCGGCTTCGGCAGGATCGGGCAGGCGGTGGCGAGGCGTGCTAAGGGTTTCGGAATGAAAATCCTTTACAACGCGAGGAGCAGAAAGCCGGAGGCCGAGAAGGAACTCGGCGCGGAGTTCAGACCGCTGGATGAGTTACTAAAAGAGAGCGATTTCGTTGTGTTGGCAGTCCCGCTCACGAAGGAGACATACCACATGATAAACGAGGAGAGGCTTAAGCTCATGAAACCCAACGCGATACTCGTTAACATAGCGCGCGGGAAGGTGGTTGACACCGAGGCACTGGTGAAGGCCCTGAAAGAGGGCTGGATAGCGGGGGCTGGACTCGACGTCTTCGAGGAGGAGCCGTACTATCATGAAGAGCTATTCAAGTTGAAAAACGTCCTTCTGGCGCCGCACATAGGCAGCGCCACCTTCGGAGCGAGAGAGGGCATGGCGGAGCTTGTTGCTAAAAACCTCATAGCCTTCAAGAACGGCGAGGTTCCTCCCACGCTCGTGAACGGGGAGGTGGTGAATATAAGAAAGCCGGGCTTTTAGTGGGGCCGGGCGATGATGAGGCATTAACCGGCTGACGGTGATGAGCTGGACCCGTGCCTGAGCCCGCCTTACTGAACACAGGGGCACGTTGCTATTTTTCTTTTTTGAGATCCACGTTGCAGCTATTGGGCATCCTCACGCAAATTCTCTATTTTGAACCACCAGGATCCCTCACTCCAGCGGCTCCCTCCCGTACCTCAGGAAGCCGAGGAAGCGCTCGTCCTCCCCGATGAGAGCACTCAGCACCGCGTTGACGTAGGCGTCGAACTCCTTCTTCTTTATGACGACGGAGTGGTGGGCATACTCAAGCGGGAGCACGTACTCGTCCTCTGCAACGGAGAGTATCTCTGCGAGGGTTTTTTCGAAGTCCTGCTTCTCCGGAACCTCGAGGAGGTATATCAGCCCGCCGTCGGCGAAGCGGACGTAGGCCGGCCTTATCTTTGCCCCGATGATCTTGCCGCCCTCCATGATCAGGGTCTCCCTGAGGTTCCGGAGCCTTCCTTGCGCCATTATCTCCGCGACCAGCTTTGGGAAGCCGCCCTTAGGCTCCTTCAGGTAGCTGAACTCCAGGTAGCCCCTCTCGTCGGAGAGAGAAGCGACGACAGGGGTGTCAACTATCATCGGTGTGCCCTTGAGCTTGTCCCCCTCGCGCGCCTTCACGGCCTTCACAACGTCGGCCTTGTAGAAGGTCTTCGCTATCGCCGCTATCCTGCCCCCGAGGAGCCTGTCGAGGGCATGGAGGTACTCCAGGTACTCGAAGAGGACCATGAGGTCTTCCCTGTCGTTGACCCACCAGAAGCTTCCCCTTATGCTCCTCGCCCCGCGCTTCATGAGGATCGAGAATATCTCCTCGCCGTTCCATCCCCTTGAGGGAAGGGAGAAACCGTTTAAAACGCCGCTTTCCTCGAGTTTCTCCCGCCACTCGACCCACTGCTCGTCCAGGAAGTCGAGGAACTCCAGGGCCGCGTTGAGGAGTTGCTCTCCGTGCTTTCCATAGAGTTCCCTCGTCGTAGATGTGACGTAAGTGGGCGGCGTGATTATGGCGCTGCTTATCGTCCCGTCCATGAGGACCAGATCTGCCCCAAGCTCGAGCATCATCGCGCCCATCCTCTTCTCGAGGATGTCCATGTGGATCCTAACCCTCTCGTCAACGCTCTTGTAGGGAAAGACCATGCCGATGTCGTTCCAGTAGTAGAGCTTCTCCCCTATGGCCGAGGCGGAGACGGCGTAGATTATCGCCCCGCTGAGGCGCTTCATCATCCTGCTGCCGTCTATGGCATAAACGCTCGCCTCCCTTGGCTCCGGAAGGGGCCTCCACTCGAAGTGCTTTCCCACCGCCTCCCTGAGTCTCTCAACGTCCCGCAGGCTCTTCAGTAGGAACTCCCGGATTTCTCTGATATGAACGTCGCTAATACGCTCCAAGGCTCTCGACCTCCACCCTGCTCTTTCCTCCGACGTTCTCCACCCGTATCACGTAGTCGGCTGCATCCTTGAGTTCTTCGTCGTGCGAAACTATGATAACCTGCGGTATCTTCCTGAGCTGGCTCGAGATTATCTCCACGAGCTTCTTCCGCCTCTCCTCGTCGAGGAAGGGCGTCGGCTCGTCTAAAATCAGCAGCTCAAGGTTACCCACCTTGTAGAGCGATAACGCCAGACGGAACGCCAGACCGAGCGCTATCCTCTCGCCGCCGCTCAGGAACTCCAGACCGACCTCGTTGCCCGCGTAGAGCACCTTCAGCTCTATCTTCTCCTTCCCGTACTTCTTCACGCGCCTGAGCTTTACCCCCTGGTACTTGCCCTCGGTCATCTCGGAGAACGTCTCACCCGCTAACTTCTGGACCTCCTCCAGCCCGCGGAGTTCTTCCTCGGCCTTGAGCCTCGCGACCTTCTCCCTGAATGCAGTCATGTCCGCTATGGCCTTCTCGACGGTCTCAAGCTCCTTTTCCGCTTCTTCAATCTCCCTTCTCTTGGCCTTTAGCTCATCCAGGAGCTTCATGACCTCGTTTCTAAGTTCCTCTGCCCCTTTGAGCTCCGTTTTGGCTTTCTCAAGCTCCTTCGCGCTCTCCATGTACCTCTTTTCGGCTTCCCTGTAAGCTTCATCAGAGAACTCCTTTGAGAGCTCCTCTATATCCTCTTCCAGCTCTCTGGATTCTTTCTCCAGCTTTTCGAGGGCTTTGACGCTCTCCTTACGCTTTCTCTCGAGGAGGGCGAGCTTCTTCTTCGCTCCATCAAGCTGCGCTGGAACGCCCTTCAGGGAAAGGTACTCGCGGTAGGCGGGCTCGAGTTCTTCAAGCCTCTCCTCAATCTCGTCGAAGGAGTCGAAGCCCTGGCCCTTCAGCTTCTCCCTTATTTCCTCCTTCTTTATTCCTATCCCGGCGAGCCGCTTTTCTATCCGTTCAAGCTCTTCCCTGGCGTTCTCAAGTTCCTCAAGTTCTTCCCGGAGGTGCCTCAGCTCCTTCTTTATCTCGATGAGCCGCGCCTTCACCTTCTCGAACTCCTCAGCGGCCTTCTCAAGCTCCTCCAAATCGTACTTGGAAAGCTTCTCCTCGACCTCCCTCAGCAGGTCGGCGGTCTTCTTCAGCCTTATGAGCTTTGGCTCCCCCTCGATGATCTCCTTGAGTTCTTGCTCCCTCTTCTTCAGCTTCTCTAACTTCCTCCCCAGTCCCTTCAGCTTCTTCTCGATGGAGGTTATTTCAGCTTCGTATTCCCTCTTTATCTCCTCCCCGTCGTGCTCCTCGATGGGTCTCTTACACAGCGGGCACACTCTGGCACCTTCGAGCTTTGAGAGGTTCTCGATGAGGCTCTCCCTCAGGCCATTGAGGCTCGCCATCTCCTCCCTTATCCTCGCCATCTCCTCGCGGAGCCTCTCTAACTCCTCCCTCGCCTTCCCGATGGATCTCAGCTCCTTCTCAAGCTTCTCCGGTGTGGTTCCGGCCTTCTCAAGCTCTTTCCTGTACCTCTCCGCCTCGGCCTTTAACTGAAGGGCGCGCTGGTGGAGGGAGTTCTTGCGCTTCAGCTCCTCGTAGGTTTCCCTTAGAGCTTTCTCCTCCCTCTCCAGTTCGACTATTTTTGAAGAGATCTCGCCGAGTTTGGTGACTTTTTCCTCCAGTGTTCTCTTCTTTTCCCTCAGCCTGGCCTCCGAGACTTCAAGCTTCGCAAGTTCGTCCTTGAGCGAGAGGAGCGACTTGAGCTTCAGGTACTCCCCCACAAGCGGTTCAAGCTCCCTCAGGCGGGAGAGCTTCACCTCAAGCTCCGCTATCTCCCTCTCCACCTCGGAGATCTGCCCCTCGTAGTCAGCTATTCTCTGCTTCTCGGCCTTTATCCTCTGCTCCAGGACTGCCTTCCTCTTCTCCAGTCCATCAAGTTCTTCTTTCAAGGTCTTGAGGCGGTTGTATTCTTTCTCCGCCTCCTCGAATTCCTTCTCAAGCTTCCTTATCCTCTCTCTCAACTCGCTTATTCTCCTCAGCGTCTCGGAGAAGCGCTTCTCTGCCTCGCGGAGGCTCTCCTCAACATCGGCCTTCCTCTCGATGATCTTGCCAAGGTATTCCTTTTTCTTCCGGAGGTCCTTTATCACCTCCGCCGCGTTTCTCTCGGCGTTCTCGTAGTCCTCTATGCCCAAAACCTTCCGCAGGACCTTCTCCATTACCTCGCGATTCGTGATTATGCCCTCAATCTCGCCCTGCCTTATGTAGAGGGCGTTGGTGAAGACCTGTATCGGGTAGACGTTCCGCTCCACCCAGCGGGCTATGTCCGAGCTCTTCTCCGCTATCAGCGAGCCGTCCTCCAAGAGTTCGCTCTTCTTGGTGTCCCTCACGATTCTGTAGGCCCTCCCGCCGTGCTCGAACTCAAGAGCAAGCCCCATACCGCCCTTCGCGTTAACGCGCGTGTTGGCCTGGAGGTAGCCTTTGGGGAAGCTCGGGTGCCCCATGTATAATGCAGCAAAGATAGCCTCGAGGATTGAACTCTTCCCGGAACCGTTCGGTCCGATGAGGAGGTTTATGCCGTCGCTGAACTCGACCTCGCTCTTCTCGTGCGCCCTGAAGTTTTTGATTTTAATCCGCCTTATCCTCACGGCTTACCCCTCCTAAGCCAGGCGTCGAGGCTTGGTGGATTTTTAGGTTTGGGAACGGGCTTCTTTTTGGGGGTTTTCTCTTTCTTTCCGGGTTTCTTTTCCTTCGGCGGTTTTTCGGGGGCTTTGGCTTTCTGTGGGCCTTTTTCCTCCGGTTCCGCTTTCCTCTCCGGGGCCTTCTTTGGAACCATAGCCTTTGCTGGTATCCCCTTCTCGTACCTCTCCATCAGCCATGAGACGAACTCAGAAAGCCCTTCCGAGAACTCCTTCGGCTCAACGCGGAGGTGCATCAGCAGTTCCCTCTCCCACTCCGTGAACAGCTCCTCCTCGCTCAGCCTTTCCTGGGAGAGAACAGCCTCCCCGACGACCCTGCTCCTGAAGGTGTAGTACCTGATTCCGGAGTTCCTGAGCAGGTCGTTGAACTCCGCTAAAGCTATACCCCCCTTAACCGTTCCCTCAAGCGTTATCACGGCTATCGCGTTCTTCGGGATGAGATTTGCGACCTCCGCAACCTTACTCCTCAGCTCGGCCTTGCTGTTTCCCTCGACCCTGATCGAGTAGAATGGTCTCGTCTCGACCTCCACGAACTCCGGGACAAAGTCCTCGACGATGTAGAACCCTTTGGCTTCGCGGTTCTCGATCACCTTGGGCTTTTTATCCCTGGTGGAGTAGCGGATTATGTGGCTCGCCTCCCTGATTTCGGTTCTCTCCGGGGAGCCTGGGTAAGCTAAGGGGCCGCTTAGACCCGTTTGGGAAGGCTCGGCTATCCTCCTGACGTGGATGTGCCCGAGGGCGTAGTAGGAGAACCCATCGGGAAGCTCGCTCAGTCTCAGATCGAAGGCATCCTGATAGGGCGTGTCCTTGGCGAGGTAGTCTATCGCCTGATGAAGCATGAGGATTCCCCTCTTTCCCTTGAAGAGCGCCCTGAGGACGTTGACGTCACCCCTTATGAGCTGCCAGCGGGTGTGGTGCCTCAGCCCGTGGATTTCAAGGTCTCCTACCTTTCCCCACACCAAATAGCGGTTCTCGGATAGCTTCCTACTCTCCTGGAACTCGCCCCTCCTCGGCTCCCTCTTGAGGCCGACGGTGTATATCAGTCCGAGGTGCTCTAGGAGGTCGAAGACTGACGTCTCCCTTATCGTCTTGTCGTGGTTGCCCTCTATCGCGAAGACCGGAATTCCCTTCCTCCTCGGCAGTTCGAGAACCTCAACGGCATCGCGTATCGTCCTCGGCGATGGCCTGCTCACGTGGAAGAGGTCTCCGGCGATGAGTATGAAGTCAACGTTGGCCCTCACCGACTTTTCGATGGCCTCGCGGAAGGCCCTCAGGTAATCCTCGTAGCGGAAGGGCTGGTTGAACTGCTCCCTGCCGAGGTGAACGTCAGCTATGTGCGCGAACTTCATAGCAACACCTCACAGCGGGAGAGCCTCTATGGCCTCCTCCTCCGTCATCTCCTCTGCTTCATCCTTCCCCTCGAGCCACTCGGCAACGATGTCTATGTCCCCGCCGCCGTAGTGCCCCTTGAAGTCCCTCTCGAAGCTGTAAATCTTCACCATCGCGGGAATCGTTATCGCGTAGCCGACTATCACCGCCTCACCCACTCCGAGGGAAGCTATATCCCCGAGCAGGTCCTCGCTTATCTGCTCGCTCGCCTGCTGCACGTAGCGCTGGTCGTTCGGCTCGACGAGCTTGAGGATTATCTTCGTGTTCGTCTGGCTCAGTATGTCGTCGTCGAGCTTCTTCGGTCTCTGGGAGACTATGCCGAGACCGACGCCGAACTTTCTTCCCTCGCGAGCAATCTTGCCAAGCCAGAGGGTTGCGGGGTTCTTCTCGCCCCTCGGGGCGAATATGTGGGCTTCCTCTACGATGACGAGCAGGGGCTTTTTAACTGCGGGGTAGGCGTCAAGTATTTCCCTCATGGTTAACCTGTCGTTCGTTCTGAGGGCCTTTATGTACTCGATGCGGTTCTTGAGGATTCCCCTGAGAACGAAGCTCGCTAACGTAATCATCTGCTCCTCTTCCATGCCGCTCAGGTCTATTACGTTCACCATTCCCGGCCTTATCTCCCCGAGTACATCAATAGGGCTTATGAACTCGCCGAAGTTTGCCTTGAGTTCTCCGATGTAATCCTTCAGCCTTATTAAGGAGTCCAGATCCTTTGCCTGTATTTTCCGCTGCACGGCGTTGCCCTTTTCATCGTAGTAGGTTATGTGTTTCTCTTCTTTGTCCTCTGCCCCTTCGTAAATCCGTATCCACTCCTCGATCTTGTCCTCCATTGCCTCGAGGAATGGCAGGCCCCCAATGACCTTGCCGTTTTTTCTCATCTCCGCCCTGACCGTTCGGTACACAAGCCCAAGGAAGCGCCTCTGCAAACTGGCGTTCTCCGCTATGCCGAGCAGCGTGGCTAACTCGCTGAGCCTTATCCTGCCCGGATCAATCGTGGCCTTTATCGGGTTCACGCGCGCTCCGGGCCAGCTTAGATGTCTGTACTCGCCGTGAGGGTCGAGGATGACGACAGTGGCGTTGACGTTGCTAACTAACTCCTTCGTGAGAACCGCTATCGTGTTGGACTTTCCGGCGCCGGTGACAGCTAAAACCGCGAAGTGCCTCGAAACGAGCCTGTTGGCGTCGAGCTTCACCTCGACTTTCTCCCTCGCTATGAGCCTTCCGAGCCTTATGTGCCCCTGGGAGAAAATCCTCTCTAAATCCTCATCCCTCGCGAGGTAGACCTTCTCGCCCGGTTTTATAGGAACGCGGTTTGGAGCGGGCTTTGCTAAGAACTCACCACCGGCTGTCCTCAGTACTCCCAAAACTTTCGCCGTCGCGAGTATCTCCTCACTCTTGTCGAGAACCCCCTTCGAGAAAACGTTCACCGTCTTCTCCACGTAATCGTAACTCCCCCTCCCGGCATCCATCAGCCAGTTGATGTTCCGTATGGACTTCAGAAGGGCCAAAACCTCGTCGCCGTCCCTGTTCCTCGCTATCAGAAACTCCCCGAAGCGGGGGAGCTCATTTCTCGGATTAACTATGAAAGTGAAATGGTCGGTGGTTGATTCACCGAACACTATTCCAACGGGATTATCACGCTCCATATTACCACCTTTAGTTGATCTCTCCAGGTGGAACAAAAACCTTTCGCCGACCATAACTCCTAAAAGCCATTCCACGGAGGTTCATCCATGGGGAACTCCCGAAGAATCCTCCTCGTCACCGGCAGACTGGCAGAGCCGCTCGTCAGGAAGTACGGTAAAGGTTGCGACGTCTTCGTTGCCCCTGTGAGCGTCGCGGCCTTCCTTACGCCTCAGCTTATCGCCCGCTACCTCAAAAAGACCGGAATCCGGAGCGAGGACTACGACCTGATACTTATTCCGGGCCTCGTCCGCGGTTCCGCCCAACTCGTAGAGGACGAGCTTGGAATCCCGGCATTCAAGGGGCCGAGGAACGCGATGGATTTGCCCCAGACCCTTAAGGCTCTCCGCGATGGCTTCAAGCTGAGCAGGGAAATCCCTGCTGACGACCTCTTCTCTGTTGATGCGCTCAAGAGGGTGGAGGATATAAGAAACAGAACGGGGAACAGGCGCTACATAGAGAAAGCCCTCAAGAAGCCCTGGAACGTCCTCGTTGGAAACCTGCCAGCTGGAAGGGACTTCCCGGCGAGGATTTTGGGTGAGGTGGTTGACGCTCCGAGGCTCGGCGTAGAAAAAACGGTCGAGAAAGCCCTCTACTACCTCCGCGAGGGAGCTGACATAATAGACATCGGCATGGTCGCTGGAGAAACCAACCCTGACTTCATTGAGGAAATTCCGGAGATCCGCGAGCGACTTGCAGGGAAGGGCTTCGACGTTCCGATAAGCTTCGACTCGCTAAACACGGCCGAGATCGAGAGGGCCTTGGACTACGCCGACCTTTTCTTAAGCGTTGATGCCGGAAACGTTGAGGAACTCGTGACGGAGAAACCGGTCGTTCTAATCCCAACGAACCAGAGTACGGGATTCTTCCCCGCGAAACCGAGCGAGCGAGTTGAGTTCCTTGAGAGACTGAAGGAGAAGGCCCTTGACCTTGGATACGGAACGGTCATTCCCGATCTAATCCTCGAGCACGTCCCCCATTTAGCTCGTTCCATCACAGCCTTCCAGCTCTACCGCGAGAGGAACCCAGATGATGTCCTTTTAGCGGGCGTTGGGAACGTGGTTGAGCTCTACGATGCCGACAGCGTTGGCATGAACGCCCTTCTCTCTGGAATCTCGAAGGAGCTTTCAATAAACCTTCTCCTCACGACCGAAACCAGCCCGAAGGCGAGGGGATCGGTGAGGGAGTTGAGGAGAGCCGTTGACATGAACCTCTTTGAGATACCGAAGGATTTGGGCTTCGACCTCCTGATACTGAAGGAGAAGAGGTCTGTCGAGTGGAGGTTCGAGCCTGCCGAAAAGATCATCGAGGCCAGGGAAAAACCAGTTCGGCTTGAGCCGGTTTACTTCAGGATATGGGTCGAGGACGGAAGAATCTGGGTCAACGCCCACCGCGGGACGGAGGTAATTCTTACAATCGTCGGCGATGAGCCGAACGCCATAATAGACACGATCCTGGAGCACTTTGATATAGGCCCCAGGCATGCCTTCTATCTCGGCCGCGAGCTGGAGAGGGCGAAGACAGCCTTAAAGCTGAGGCGAAGCTACGTCCAGGAGGTCGAGCTCTTCGGGGAGTTTTACGTTTTCAAAGGAGTTGATGTGTAAAATCCTCTAAGTCCCACACCAGCCAGTCCTCTTCCCTAAGCTCATCCTTCCCCTCGACCTTCTTCGCCACAAGCCCGTATCTCTTCTCCCACCCATCCAATCCCACAAGCTCGCTCTTCCTCTCCAAGTCCTTCAAAACTCCCCGCGCTTCTCTCTCGCTTAGCTCTTTCCATTTAACTTCGACAAACAGGGCCTTCCTCTCCCGCTCGTTCAAAGCAACCACATCGATTTCCTCCCCTTTCCTCCACCACCTACCGAGCTTCGTGAAGCGGAACCCGGTTATCTCAAAAAACACCTCGGGCCTTCTCACGAGGTTCTCAAAGACCCAGCCAGTGTAGGCATTGAAGTCCTCCCGCGAGCGCTCCCAGACCTCCTCTGCGAGACCGGCCTCAAGGTAGCTCTTGTTCGGGAGGACGTAGCGGAACCAGAATGCGAAGTAGTTGTCGGCTATCGAGTAGAGCCCCCTCTTTGTGGTCTCCTTTGAGGTGGCCGTCACCGGGACTTCCCTCTTTACCACCTCGAGCCTCTGGAGGACGGAGAGGTACTTGGAGACAAGGCTCTTGTCAAGGCCTGTCGCGTTCACTATCTCCCCAAAGCGGCTCCTCCCACTTGCTATCGCCTCCAGTATAGCGAAGTAGTTGGCCGGTTCGCGGAGCTCCTCCCTGAGTAGTATCTCCGCCTCCTCGTAGAGGAAAGCCCCCTTGGAGAGGACGTTCTTAACCACGTTCTCGTCAAAGGTCTTTTTCGAGTCGAACTGAAGCAGGTAAGCGGGAATGCCTCCGAGGACGCCGTAGGCCTTCACGAGCTCCTCCGTCGAATAGTCGGGAAGGAACTCGCCGATATGGAAGAACGGTATCTCCGTCACCCTCCACTGCCCCGTTCTCCTCCCGTAGAGGGGGCTTTTATACGCCAGAATCTCCGTTTCCATGGCCGAGACGCTTGAACCGCAGAGGACGAGCATTATTCCCGTCTCCGAGAGCTTTAAGTCCCACGCCTTTTGGAGGAGGGACAACACAGGCCGGTACCTCTCGATCAGGAGCGGGAATTCGTCTATTATGAGGACCACTCGCTTCTTGCCTATCCTGTCTGCAAAGACGGTTAAAAGTTCGTCAATGTTCTTGAATTGAACCCTCCCAAAGAGCTCGTCGCCGAGGAACTCCGCCAGGAGCCTCTGCAAATCCTTGAGGTTCTCGGCGTAGGGCCTCTCCGTTGCCAGAAAATAGACGTGGGGCTTGTCCCGGGCGAACCTGAGGAGCAGTTCGGTCTTCCCTATCCTTCGTCTCCCGTAGATTACGAGAAGTTCTGCCTTTCCGCTTGAATACCTCCTCTCCAAAAACTCAAGCTCACGCTCCCTATCGACGAACTTTTGTCTACTCATAAGTATTATACCCACGTTTCAACTACTTAAAAATTTCGGGGGCAAACCTTAACTTCCCTTCCGCGTACTCCCTCCGATGCCTATGCTAAGAGGAGTCTTTGTCCCCCACGTCACGCCCTTTGATGAGAACGAGGATATAGACGAGCCCGCGCTTAGAAAACTTGTTAACAACTTCATCAAAGCCGGCCTCAACGGCCTCGTATCCCTCGGCAGCAACGGTGAGTTCCCCTACCTGAGCTTCGGGGAGAAGCTTAAAGTCGTTGAGACTGTTTTGGACGAGGCTAACGGCAGACTACTCGACCCTTGCGGAGAGGCTCAACGGTAAGATGCTCCTATTACAACGTCCCCAAGTTCACTGGAAGCATGGGGAGGATAACCGAACTGGTAAGGCATCGGGGAGAAAGGTTCACGGTCTTAGCCGGAACCGCCGAGGTAATGTATCCCTCCTGGTCATCGAGGCTTACGGGGTCGTTGTGGCGGTTGCCAACGTTGTCCCTGAACTCTGCGCCGAACTCTGGGAAGTCTTCAGAGACGGAAAACCCCGACAAGCCAGAGAACTCCAGCTCCGTATCAACCTGATAGATGAGGTTGTCGGGAAGAGGTACAACCAGATAAGCGCGTAAAGACCGCGATGGGGATGGGGGGCCTTACAGTCGGAAAGCAGAGGTTTTGCCTTCTCTGCCCCTGGAAAAAGATATGGTCGAGAATATAAGGAATGCCCTCGTGGAGGCTGGGATTCTCTGATTTTACTCCATGTTTTCGAAAATGGGGGGTTTGGGTTTCCTGAATTTGATATCGAGCTCGGTCCTTCTTTTGCTTATCCTTTCCAGGAGCCCCTCAACTTTTTCATTTCCCTGGTATTTCCTTCTCAGGCTCACCAGTGTACCCTCGAGGAAGCCCAGTATCGAGACCTCAATGAACTCCTTCCCCTTTTTGGTCTCAAGCCCCTCGTTGAGCGCCACGAAGGAATCGAGCCTCTCAATGAGGGCACTTTCTCCCAGTTTATCCAGCAGCTTTCGAACCTCTCCAACCTCTGGAACATCAACTGCCATTCTACCACCTCTCAAATTTTCAGCCCGAAAAACTTGATCGCGTTCCTTTCCGTTGCCCTCTCCACCTCTTCGAACCCCAGCCCCCTTATCTCCGCTATCCTCCTAACCGCGTACTCCACGTTCCAGGGGTAGTTCTTCTCCCCCCTGTAGGGGCTCATGTAGGGTGAATCCGTCTCCACGACGATGCTTTCGAGAGGCAGAACTTCAGCAACTTCTCTAACTGCCGGAATGAAGTCTATCCCGGTGTTTATGCCGATGATGTGGCCGTTCTCAGCTATCTCAAGGGCCAAATCCTTCGGTCCGCTGTAGGAGTGGAAGTAGGCCCTAACCCCCGCCCTCTGAATCGCCTCGAAGACCTCCCGTTCGGCGTCGCGTGCATGTAGGACGACGGGAAGGTTTAGCTCGACGGCCAGGTTGAGGAAGTGGTGGAAGATCTCCCTCTGGCTTCTCCTCTCCCCCTCTGTCTTCGCGTAGTGGAAGTCCAGTCCTATCTCTCCGAGGGCTACTATCTCGTTAGCGTGCTCGCGGATGAAGGCCTCGACCTTCTTAACCTTCTCCCAGTTGCCCCTCCTAGCTTCGTTAGGCGCGTAGCCGAGGGTTGGCTGGACGAAGCCGAAGTATGGCTTTAGCAGTTCCCAGCTCTTCCAGACGTGGAACTTCCTGTACTCCGTTATGGAATCAACAACGGCCTTGAGGTGCTTCCTGCTCTCTTCGACGACTTCTGGAGCTTTTCCACGGAACATCTCGATGTGCGCGTGCGCGTCTATCATGGTTGTGGGTTCGGGAGGGGATAGAAAAGCTTTTTCCTGTCAGTAAAAACCTTCGACGGGAGGTTCTCATCGGAATCGCATTTCAGAGCTTCCGCGTCTCCCAGATTATTTTCCCGTCCTTTCTCACGACCTTCAGAATGCGATGGTAGGGTATCTGCGCATCTCCAACGAAGAAGTAGCCGTGTCCAAGCTCGATCATCTCAACCGGGATTCGCTTGATGTCACCGTAGGCCCCGCGGTGCTCGATGACGACGTAGTAGTCCCTCTCGTCCTCTCGCGGGTCGTACTTGATCTTTGCCAGAACCTCCTTCACCGAGCCTTTCCTCACAATAACCACCCCATTATTTCCTTGAGGTTCCCCCTCCAGTCGTCTATGTACCTGCCATGCCCCGGAAGGCCGAAATCAACCTCGAACTCAGAAAGCCGTTCAAGGCTCTCCTTCAGTTTTTCACTGTCCCCTGTGGGGAGATCTGTTCTCCCGACGGTGCCCCTGAAGAGCGTATCGCCGGTGAACATGATCCTCGTTTCCCCGTCGTCGAGGTAGAGGCACGAGCTTCCCGCGGTGTGGCCCGGCGTGTGGATCAGCTCAAGCCCCAGCGAGCCTATCCTGAGTTTATCCCCGTCTTTGAGCTTTAAATCCACTTTATGGGGCTCGAACTTCCTTCCGTATAAGTGGGCAAGAATAACGTAGTCGTCGCCCCTTTCCAGGGTTTTCGCCGTTGTCTCGTGGGCCGCGAAGAGGACTTCGATACCCCGGTTTTTCAGCCACTCTCCCAGCGGCCGATTTCCGCCCACATGATCGAAGTGCTCGTGGGTGTTGAAGACGATGGCTTTTTCTACCCCGTCGAGATAACCTTCCCTCTCCCAGATTCCGGTGTAGACGTGCCAGTTCACACCGGTGCCGGTGTCGATTATCAGGGCTTCTCCACCATCCCGAACGAGGTAGACGTTTGAGTCCCACGCGATTCCGCGGAGCATCACCGTGTGGGGAGGAATCTCAACCGGTACCAGCTCCCGCGGGAACTCCTCTATGGAGCTTATCCTCAAACTATCACCTCCAAGAAGGGGCTCGAGGGGGGACCGCGTCATCATCTCGGGGGGAGCGAGTCCCCGTCAGGAGGGATGAATCTCTTCATCGCCCCCTGGACTCTACGCCTGGACTTTATTAATCTTAGTCTT
>Ga0256831_1000118_pt1 | contig 40917 bp, 36 predicted proteins | sample 132544metaG_FD_189087 | JGI IMG/M metagenome (GOLD analysis project Ga0256831, IMG submission 189087) | Hydrothermal vent microbial communities from Lau Basin, Pacific Ocean - 132-544 | ecosystem: Environmental > Aquatic > Marine > Hydrothermal vents | place: Pacific Ocean: Lau Basin | collected...
GTTGCTACCTCAAAGGCGCAGTCGGTGATGCCATTAATGTGGTTATGGTAGCCGCTGGTCATAACTTAAGAAAGATCCTCAATAAGCTCCGGCTTTTGTGGCTCAAAATTATTTCCGGTTTGATGGGATGTTTTATCAAACCAGAACAATCAGCTGCTTTAAACCTGGCTTGAAGTCAGGCTTAAAACGGTATTATTCAGGTTGAACTAAATCTGGTCACCAGAAGATCTTATGGCTTCAGGAGCTATGATGTGCTTAAAATCGCTTTATTTCATACAATGGGGAAGCTTCCTGAACCGGAAAGAACCCACTCATTTTTTGGATGAGGCGCTTATATTAAGTTCTTATTTTATGGGTGGCCAGTAATGCGCCGAGTAATGCGCCGGGTAATGATATCTGGTGTTGGTAGATTCAATCTTGCATTTAAATTCTTATTTTATGGATGTCCTTTAATGCTTTTTAAGTTCTTATTTTATGGGTGGTCAGTAATGTTGTTACCAGTAAAGGCCCGTGGCGTAGCTCCAAGACCTACGGGGATTAATATGGGATTCAACGATAAGTATCTCAGAGCACAAGGACTGCTCTGTTTACGGGATATATGGATTTCACTTCACTACGGTGTCAGTTAGTGAACCGCCCTGTGCGGATCCGCATGCAGGGTGGTGTGGGGGCTGGAGGTTAAATACCTCTGGCTACCCGATTATGTGATTTTATAATTTATCAAAGTCATCAGGATCAACATCTTTTACTTTTGACATGGCTTTAAAAAACTGCTGTTCATTTCCTTTTTTTGACCTCTGCAATAAATACTTCTCTGTCATCAGTGCTGACATTTTTTCTGCAACTGCAGAAGATATAAACTGATTGATAGAAATGCCTTCTTTTTTAACCAGATTTTTAACTTCATTATGCAGGGAGTCAGGAATTCTTAAGCTCAAGGTACTCATTTTACATGCCTCTCTTTTTCATAAATTCTTGAGGCGTAACTGCTTTAAGCCCAAATTTCTCACAACCTTTAAAATCTTTCTTGTTGAAGGTAATGATATATTTGCTTTGGGACTCAACAGCCACTTCAAGAACCAGGTCATCTTTTGGATCCTTTAATATTGGCCTCCACAAATAAAAGACCTTCCGAATGCTAGATTTACTTAAAATATAATTTAAGATCACATCTACATCCTCGGGCTTTAGATGATTTACTAAGTCAACTCTCTTTGTAACTGATTCATATTCAACGAATAATGGAACTGAAATACAAGGGAGATACTTACCTTCAGGCAGTGACAGCAAGAGCTTGTGTGATGCTCCTCTCGTGGATTTAAGCGCCGAAACTATTACATTTGTATCAATTACTACTCTCATGCTTGGTATTATATTCAATACCATAAATTTAGCAACTATTCACATAACAAGTTACTAAGCAGTTTTCGTTTAATCATCGCATACTTTTGTATATCACTCAAGAACCTCCTGCCTGGCCTGTAATTCCTTTGTGTAATTCCTTTCTAGATAACACGTTTAGATTTAGAAGTTTAGGCAGGCAAAAAAGGCCAGCCGGCCCTGGGCAGGACTCAGTCTGATTGCTGAACTTTTCTACAATGGGCCTGATTAAAGCGTCTTTTCTGGCGGAATAAAGATTCACTTCTCCCTCGGCCATAGCAATACTATTGGTGTTTAAAATTGGGATAAAAGATGGAAATAATGGGCAATAAACAGTATTATAGGCATTCAATGCCGATTTGTACGGGAGAGAGTCGCTGTTTTTCTCATTTATTTATTCAATTACTTTTTTAATTGAATAGCAGAAACAGAGACCACCGAAGGCGCAACACACCCGGAAACGCTCAGGTTTCAGAACTGTACAAATTCAGGAACTATCCGCAGAAGCCGCTTAATGCCGCTGCAAACCTGCCGATAGCCTCATTGACTCTGGAGAGAGATTGTTAAACCTAAAAAACTCGGTTGAATCGTAGCGAGAATGATCAGAGTGCTGGAGATACAAGGATTTACAGGTTATTTTGGCTTTATTCGTACCCCAAGGGCACTTCCTTCGGGGCGTAGCCTTACTACGGGTGAAGTCAAAATGTTCTGGAAAGCCTTGTAGATTCAGTGCTATGGACATTCGGAGTAGGTTCAACTGAGTTTTTTAGGTTAAAATCCACCGAAGGGGCTAAAGCTCTCAGGTAGTTGGACAGAGGGGTGAAAATAATTCTGCCGTATCCGTTTGCCGTGCTCCGGCCTGTCAAACGAATTGCAGTTATTTTCAGTTATTGTCCATTAAAAAAGCCAGAAACCGGGTAAGTCATGACTATCGATTCAGCAGAATCACAGCAGAAACTGCAAAAAAGCAGTATACAAAACCCTACACAGGAACCCGCACAGCCGGCTTCCTCTGTCAGTGAGCCGGATCAGACCGCATCCATGACCCGTGCCAGACGATTTATCCCCGTTTTTGATCATTCAGACAAACCCAATGGCAGTCGTATGCCGACCTATATCCGTCAGGCTCTGACGGAAAAAACTCATTTTGCTTCCACTGCAGCCAGTATCCACGGTAATAAACTGGTTACCGTCTGCGAAGAAGCTCATTGCCCCAACCGTAATGAATGCTGGAACCGCGGTACTGCGACTTTTATGTTATTGGGTGATACCTGTACCCGGGCCTGCGGTTTCTGTGCCGTTAAAACCGGTCGGCCCGGAACTGTGGATACGACTGAACCGGCCCGTATTGCTCAGGCCGTGCGGGAAATGGGGCTGGACTTTATTGTCCTGACTTCTGTTAACCGGGATGAACTGCCCGATGGCGGAGCGCAGATTTTTGCAGACACCTACCGTGCTCTGCGTCATGACAAACCTGATATCGGCGTGGAGTTTCTAACGCCGGACTTTAGAGATTGTCAGGAACCGGCAGTGGAAATAATTCAAACAGCAATGGGAGATTCACCCTATACCGGCACACCGGAAATGCAGCTGATCTGGGGGCATAATATAGAAACCGTGCCTTCTTTATATAAGGAAGTGCGCAAGGGCAGTAAATACCAGCGCTCGCTTGATATGCTGCGTCTTGCGGGTGGACTGGACAAGGTAGAAACCAAGTCATCCATTATCCTGGGTCTGGGTGAAAGCCGTGATGAAGTCTATGAGGTTATGCAGGATCTGCGGGCGAATAATGTTTCCCGTATTGCCCTGGGACAGTATTTAAGACCGACCAAATTTCACCTGCCGGTTAAGGAATACCTGTCCCTGGAACTGTTTGCCGAATATGAAGAACTGGCTAAAGGGCTGGGCTTTACCTGGGTAAAATCCGGCCCCATGGTGCGTTCTTCCTATCACGCAGAAGATTAGCCTTTATCCTGCTATTCCCTCTTCTTTTGGGAGCGGGCCAGGGTGAGGGCAGGTGATAAATAAAAAAATAAACAAGCAATCAAACAAGCAAAACAAAAAGGTTCTATATGACCCAGACAGAATTAAAAACGACACCACTGTTTAATGCCCACCAGAAAATGGGCGCCAAACTGGTGGATTTTGGCGGCTGGAATATGCCTGTACATTATGGTTCCCAGATTGAGGAGCATCACCAGGTGCGTAAAGATGCCGGTATGTTTGATGTCTGTCATATGACTATTGTTGATTTGCGCGGTAGTGATGTCATAGCCTATCTGTCCCGCCTGCTGGCTAATGACGTGGCAAAGATTGCCGGCAAGCCCGGCAAGGCTCTCTACAGCTGCATGCTCAATAATGAGGGTGGAGTCATAGACGATTTAATTATTTATGCCATGGCACCGGACTGGGTACGTGTGATCGTTAACTCAGCCACCCGGGAAAACGATCTGGCCTGGATGCGCAGCCAGCTGGGTGATAATGCGGTGGAACTGACCGAACGGGATGACCTGGCTATGATTGCCGTGCAGGGACCTAATGCCAGAGTGCTGGCAGGCAAGGCGCTGGGTGATGACATTGCCGGAGCAGAAGAATTAAAACCCTTTAATGCCATACTGATAAACCAGGGTGCTGATAATGAACGGTTTGTAGCCCGTACCGGTTATACCGGTGAAGACGGCTATGAAATTGTCTGTGCTAACGAACAGGCTGAGTCGGTATGGAATGGTCTGTATGAAGCTGGTGTCAGGCCTTGCGGATTAGGTGCGCGTGACACACTGCGCCTGGAAGCGGGTATGAATCTTTACGGCAGTGATATGGATGAAACTACTTCACCCCTGGAAAGCGGCTTAAGCTGGACGGTGGATTTCAGTGATCCCGAGCGACATTTTATTGGCCGTGAAGCACTGGAAAAACAGAAAAATAACGGTATAAAATATAAATTTGTGGGCCTGATTTTAAACGGCAAGGGTGTTTTACGTGCCCATCAGAAAGTCATTGTTGAAGGAGAGGGCGAAGGTGAACTGACCAGCGGTACATTTTCTCCCACCATGCAGAAAGCCATTGGTTTTGCCAGAGTGCCGGTCGGCGCCGCAGAACATTGTCAGGTAGAAATTCGTAATAAATTACTGGATGCGAAAATAGTTAAACTGCCCTTTGTAAGAAATGGCAAAGTTTTGTCTGGATAAATGTCTTATTCAGTGCGTTTGACCGTGTCTGGCTACAGGTGCTCTATAGTAGTAAAACTTTATTTTTAGATAAGAAAAACAAGTAAGAACATAAGTAAAAAGGTGAATAAAAATGAGCGATATACCTCAGGAATTAAAATATACCAAATCACATGAATGGGTGCGTGTTGAAGAAGACGGTACTTTAACCGTAGGTATTACCGAACATGCTCAGGGGCTGTTAGGTGATATGGTTTTTGTAGAACTGCCGGAAGTGGGTGAGTCTTATGAAGCCGAACAGGATTGTGCTGTTGTGGAATCAGTCAAAGCCGCTTCTGATATTTATTGCCCCGTTGAAGGTGAAGTGATTGAAGTCAACGAAGAACTGGAAGATGCACCGGAACAGATTAATGTTAATGCCTACCATGAAGGCTGGATTTTCCGGATTAATCCCTCCAATCCGGATGATGTGGACAACCTGATGAATGCCGATGATTATGCTGCACTAGTTGAAGCAGAAGAACACTAAACACCCTGAAGCCGAGATATAAATATGCCCTATATACCCCATACTTCCCAGGAAATAGCCGAAATGTTATCGGTTATCGGTGTGGACTCAATTGAACAGTTATTTGATGAAATCCCTCCTGAATTACGCAGTGACGGTCTGGACAATATTCCGTCCCGACAATCAGAAATGCAGGTTCAGCGTCTGCTGACAGAAAAATCCATGCAGGACGGCACGCCGCTGTGTTTTGCCGGTGGTGGAGCCTATGAGCATCATATACCTGCGGCTATCTGGGAAATTGCTACCCGGGGTGAATTTTATTCGGCTTATACGCCGTATCAGGCAGAGGCTAGCCAGGGTACTCTGCAGGTTATTTACGAGTTTCAGACCATGATAGCCAGTCTTACCGGTATGGATGTATCCAATGCATCATTGTATGACGGGGCGTCAGCTCTTGGTGAAGCGGTATTAATGTCGGTACGGGCTAACCGTAAGGCAAAATCAAAACGCATTATAATGCCGGCTACGGTTTCCTCTGTTTACCGTCAGGTAGTGGCAACTATTGTTAAACATCAGGGCATTACTCTGGATATTATTGATTTTGACAGGGCTAACGGTACGATTGATATCGATAAACTTAAACAGCAGAGTGAACCTTTTGCGGCACTGGTGATTCCGCAGCCTAATTATTTTGGCTGCATGGAAGATGTGCACACCCTGACGGACTGGGCTCATGAGCAGGGTGCCATGGTGATTGGCCTGGTTAACCCTGTTGCACTGGCCTTACTGGAAGCGCCCGGTAACTGGGGCACTCAGGGAGTGGATATTGCCGTAGGTGAAGCGCAGCCTCTGGGTATTCCGCTGTCATCCGGCGGTCCCTATATCGGTTTTATGGCCTGTAAACAGAAACTGGTGCGCCAGTTACCGGGACGGATTGTGGGACGTACGGTTGATCTGGACGGTAAACCCGGTTTCAGTCTCACCCTTCAGGCCCGCGAACAGCATATCCGCCGTTCCAAGGCTACTTCCAATATCTGTACCAACCAGGGCTTAATGGCTACAGCCACAACCCTGTACCTGGCCTTTATGGGACGGGATGGGCTGCAGAAAGTGGCAGCATCCTGCGTGCAGAATACTCAGGCGCTAATTGATTTATTAAAAATCAGTCCGGGCATCTGCTTTCCTTTCGGAACATCCGTGTTTCATGAATTTGTCATCACCCTGCCGACCGATGTAGAGCAGGTAATAGAGGCCATGGCAGAAGAAGATATTGTGGCAGGGATTAATATCTCTCAATATTATGCACAGGACGGTCTGGAAAATGCCCTGCTGATCTGTGTGACAGAAACCAGAAGTCCGGAGGATATGGCCTTTTTTGCTGACACTTTGAATAAAGTCATCAGTGATCTGACAGGAGGGGCACGCAAATGACCCAGTTAAATGAAACGGTTATTGAAAACAGGCTGATCTTTGAAGCCTCAGACTTTACCCGTAAAAGTAGCTCACTGGCACCGGATATTGATGTTGATATGGTAACAAAAAGTTTACCGGAACATTTGCTGCGCAAAAGCGAGCTGCTACTGCCTCAGGTTGGTGAATTACAGGTTGTACGCCACTATACCTGCCTGTCACAGAAAAATTTTTCTATTGATACCCATTTTTACCCGCTGGGTTCCTGTACAATGAAGTACAATCCCAGGATCTGTAATACTCTGGCCCAGTTACCCGGCTTTGCAGGGCGCCATCCAATGGCGCACAGCAGTATGAGCCAGGGTATTATGAGCTGTCTGTATGAACTGCAGAATATGCTTATGGAAGCCACCGGTATGAAACAGGTCTCCCTGACACCCATGGCCGGAGCCCAGGGTGAATTTACCGGGGTAGCCATGATCCGGGCCTACCATGATCATAATAAGGACGATGCCCGTACTGAAATTATTGTGCCCGATGCGGCACATGGTACCAATCCGGCCACGGCTGTGATGTGCGGTTATAAGGTAAAAGAACTGCCCACCAATGATCAGGGTGATGTGGATATTGATGCCCTGAAAGTCATGATCGGCCCGCAAACCGCCGGTATTATGCTGACCAACCCGTCGACTCTTGGGGTATTTGAGCGCAAAATTAAACAGATTGCCGATATGATCCACGAAGTCGGCGGTCTGCTTTATTATGACGGTGCTAACCTTAACGCCATTCTGGGCAAGGTCAAACCTGGTGATATGGGCTTTGATGTGATCCATATGAATCTGCATAAAACCTTTTCTACGCCTCACGGCGGCGGCGGACCCGGTGCCGGACCAGTCGGTGTAAGTGAGCGCTTACAACCTTTCCTTCCGGTGCCAATGGTGGCATTGAAAGACGGTCAGTACTACTGGCTTAGCGAAGATGAACTGCCGCTCAGTATTGGACACCTGTCAGCCTGGATGGGTAATGCCGGTATTCTGCTACGGGCTTATATTTATGCCCTGCTGCTGGGAAGGGAAGGTATGCAGCGGGTGGCAGAATTTGCGACCCTGAATGCCAATTACCTGCTGCAGCGTTTTGCGGATGCCGGCTTTGAAATAGCCTTTCCTGAACGCCGGGCCAGCCATGAATTTATTCTGACGCTGAGAAAAGAAGCCAAGCAATACGGCACCAATGCCATGGATTTTGCCAAGCGCCTGCTGGATTACGGCTTTCATGCACCGACTACCTATTTCCCATTACTGGTACCTGAATGTTTCCTGATAGAACCCACAGAAACGGAAGCCAAAACCGATCTGGACAGTTTTGTAAAAGCCATGGAACTCATTCTGGAAGAAGCCAGAGAATCCCCTGAAGTACTAAAACAGGCACCTTACAGTCTTCCAGTCAGACGTCTGGATGATGTTAAAGCCGCCAGGGAACTGGATCTGAACTATTATCAGAGCCATGCCGAATAAAGTAATAAAGGAACTGAAATGAAACCCGGTAAAAAAGGCCTGGCCCGAATTATCGATGCCACCGGCTATTCCTGGCAGGGCTTTACTGCCGCCTGGAAAAATGAAGCAGCCTTCAGGGAAGAGCTCATGCTGTGTATCATTCTGGTACCCGCAGCCTTCTGGCTGGGACAATCCGGCACCGACATCGCCCTGATGATCGGTAGCCTGTTTATTGTCCTGATTGCAGAAATCCTGAACTCGGCCATAGAAGCCGTAGTTGATCGCTTCGGCTCAGAACACCACGAACTCTCCGGCCGCGCCAAAGACATGGGCTCCGCCGCCGTATTCCTGGCCCTGACCAATGTCATAATTACCTGGATTCTGCTTCTGATATAATGACGAACAGTCACAAATATTTTATACTTATTCCTTAACACTTAACACTTAACACTTAACACTTAACCCCCACAGGACCCACCAATGACAGCACTAATCTGCGGCTCCTACGCTTACGACACCATTATGGTTTTCCCCGATCATTTTAAAAACCATATTCTACCCGATAAAATACACATGCTTAATGTCTCCTTTCTGGTACCTGATATGCGGCGTGAGTATGGTGGCTGTGCTGGTAATATTGCTTATAACCTGAACCTGCTCGGCGGCGATGCAACACCTATGGCAACCATAGGTACAGATTTTGCGCCTTATGCACAGTGGATGGATAAATGCGGCATCAGCCGTAAGCACTTAAAAGAAATTCCCGGCTCTTATACCGGGCAGGCATTCATTACCACGGATCAGGATGATAATCAGATCACTGCTTTTCACCCAGGAGCGATGAATGAGTCTCACCAGAACAGGGTGGAGGATGCTGAAGGCGTTAGTATTGGTATTGTTTCTCCTGATGGACGTGACGGTATGATTGAACATGCTCGTCAGTTCAAGGAAGCAGGTATTCCTTTTATTTTTGATCCCGGTCAGGGTATGCCTATGTTTGGCGAGCAGGACTTAAAAACTTTTATTGAACAGGCGACCTGGTTAACTGTTAATGACTATGAAATGCAAATGTTAATGGATAAAACCGGTCTAACGGCAGGAGAAATTGCAGCCCAGGTGGATGCTTTAATTATTACGTTAGGCGGAGAAGGTTCAGAAATTATTACTCAGGACAAAACCATTAATATTCCTGCTGTGGAGACAAAAGCTGTACTGGATCCCACCGGTTGTGGTGATGCTTTTCGCAGCGGCCTGTTATATGGTTTAATGAATAATATCGACTGGGAAATTACGGGACGTATTGCCAGCCTGCTGGGATCCATAAAAATTGGACACCACGGTACCCAGAATCATCACTTCACTGTCGACGAATTTAAAGCACGTTTTAAGTCCGAGTTTAATACTAACTTTTAATCCTTAATAAGCAGGACCTGGTCTTATTCTAAAATTTAGGGAGAACCCGATTTGTACCCGGGTTCTTCTTGATTCAACTTCCTATTAACCCCTTGTATTAGAAGTATATTCTTTCTCTTGTTGCTTATAAAATGGTCATGTCTTGCGTTTTATAGATATGTTCTGTTTAAGCTTAATCAGTATTTATGTGAAATTTGTCATATAAATAACAGAAATTCCTGCAAATTAATGAATTTTTATCATTGGATATTGCTTCTGATTTTTTTTCGGCGTATAAATAAAAGTGCCTGAAGTGATGTGTGCTTTGTGGGCGATTGACCGGGAAGTCATCATGAGTATAAACAATCTGCTAGCATTCCGGTCTTTAATTATTGTATGTATGGAAGTAAAAAGGTAGGGATGTAACAATGGAAAAACGCGAAACTGGAACGGTTAAATGGTTTAACAATGCCAAGGGCTTTGGTTTTATTGTGCTGGAAGATCAGGAGGATGTGTTCGTACATTTTCGTTCAATTCGGGGGGATGGCTATCGAACCCTTAAGCAGGGAGCCAATGTTGAATTTAACCTGATCTCAGGTCAGAAAGGACTGCAGGCTGAAGACGTTGTTTCTCTTAGCGAAGCTCATTAAGAGCGAATTTAATTAAATAAAAACCAATCAACCGAATCCAGTCTGTTTCAGACTGGATTCGGTTTGCTTTCTCCTTCTCTCAAACAGTCTCAGGACAAAATCTTTCCTTAGCCTGATAGATTCTATCTGTGGTATGATCAGTGGTTATAATTTTCTGGAACTTTTCTGGGACAATAGACCAATAATGACTCATTCACTGGCCGATTTATATCTTAATAAAGGACAGGAACGCCGCCTGGTTCAGGGGCATCTGTGGATCTACAGTAATGAAATAGATACCTGCAAAACCCCTTTAAAAAACTTTACGGCAGGGGAGCAGGTTGTCGTGCATTCCGCACAGGGAAAAAACCTGGGTATTGCCTATATTAACCCCCATTCTCTTATCTGTGCTCGACTGGTCAGCCGTAAAACGGATATTTTTCTGGATCGTGCGCTGTTGGTGCATCGCATTAAAGTAGCCCTGTCCTTAAGAAAGCGTCTGTTTGACAGGCCTTATTACCGCCTTATTTTTGGCGAAAGTGACTTATTGCCCGGTCTGGTTGTGGATCGTTTTAATGATGTTGTGGTGGTTCAGATCACTACGGCCGGGATGGAACAGCAGCGTCAGGCAATTATTGAAGCTCTGGAAAAGGTGATAAAACCAGAAGTCATTTTACTGAGAAATGACGTTAAAATGCGCGAACTGGAAGGCCTGGAATTATATAATGAGGTAGCACTGGGGAATTTGCCGGAAATCATTGAAATAGAAGAAAACCAGACCCATTTTCAGCTGGATCCACTTAAAGGTCAGAAAACCGGGTGGTTTTATGACCACCGTATGAACCGGGCCAGGGTACAGACTTATGCCAGTGGTAAACGGGTGCTGGATCTGTTTTCCTATGCCGGTGCCTGGGGGCTGGCGGCCGCAACGGCGGGTGCCAGTGAAGTGTATTGTGTGGATGCATCGGAGCAGGCTCTGGACTGGCTGGATCAAAGTGCTGAACTGAATGGCTTTAATCATATAACCAGTATCCAGGGGAATGTTTTTGAAGTGCTGAAACATCTGCGCAATGAAAAAGAAAAATTTGATATTGTTATTGTTGATCCGCCGGCCTTTATTAAACGCAAAAAAGATTTTAAGGAAGGCATGAATGCCTATCGGCGGGTCAACCAGATGGCCATGCAGTTATGTAATCGGGACAGCCTGCTGGTCTCGGCCTCCTGTTCCCATCATATGCCGGAGCAGACTCTCCTGCAGCAGATCCAGGGAGCGGCACGGCATCTGGATCGTTTTGCCCAGATGCTGGAACGGGGTTACCAGGGACCGGATCACCCGGTGCATCCGGCCATTCCTGAAACCGCCTATATTAAATCCTTTATTAGCCGAGTACTGCCTGTCTGATGTTAAATTATCCGCAAATTGATCCGATCGCATTATCCATTGGGCCGCTGGACATTCACTGGTATGGCATGACCTATCTGGTCGCTTTTGCCGGGTTCTGGTTCTTTGCCCGCCTGAAATCAAAACAGCCTCATGTTAACTGGACTTATGAGCAGATAGATGATTTGCTGTTTTATGGTGCCCTGGGTGTGGTATTAGGTGGACGGATAGGCTATACCCTGTTTTATAATTTTGACTACTTTATACATGATCCCCTGGTCCTGTTTCAGATTCAGAGGGGAGGAATGTCCTTTCATGGGGGGCTGCTGGGGGTGCTGTTTGCCATGTGGCTTTTTGCCCGTAAAAACCATAAGGAATTTTTTGCGGTCACCGATTTTATTGCCGTTATGGTGCCGTTCGGGCTGGCGGCCGGGCGGATTGGTAATTTTATTAACGCTGAACTCTGGGGGCGGCCAACAGAGCTGCCCTGGGCGATGATTTTCCCGACCGATCCCCTTGGGCTGCCGCGTCATCCATCCATGTTGTATGAGTTCCTGCTTGAAGGTGTACTGCTGTTTCTTATTTTGTGGTTTTATTCCAGTCGGCCGCGGCCGAGGAAGGCGGTTTCCGGCCTGTTCCTGATTTGCTATAGTGTATTTCGGATCATGGTCGAATTTGTTCGTCAACCCGATGCTCAAATGGGCAAAGGCGGTTTTATTGCCGGTGACTGGCTGACTATGGGAATGATACTATCACTGCCCATGCTGTTATTTGGGGGGTATTTAATGTGGTCAGCGTATAAAAACGTAATTACTCAGTAAAGATTAAAGTAATGTAGAGTGAATGGCTGCAGGTACTGGATTTACAGGGTTTTGAAAACATTGATGTTTTCACAATCACCTGGATAAGAACTTTTTACAAAACAAGTTTTGAAAAGTTCTAAACCGATACATGGAGGTACTTGAGCGCCCCTGGAAATTCAGTGCCTGCAGACAGTCATGGTCAGGTATACTGAATAGTTACTAAAAACAACCTTAAGACAATATCTGTTTATCATGGATAAACAGTACCTGATCCCTTCTCTCTTTGGGAGAAGATCAAGATAAGGGCGAAACACAAATGAGTAAAAGAATTGCAATTATTGCCAGCAAGGGCACACTGGACTGGGGATACCCACCGTTTATTCTGGCCAGCACAGCAGCGGCCCTGGGTTATGAGGTAGAAATTTTTTTTACCTTTTATGGTCTGCAGTTACTGGAAAAAAATCTTAACCTGCAGGTTTCTTCTCTGGGTAATCCCGGTATGCCCATCCCTTTTCCCGCTCCGGTGATCCTGCAGGCCATGCCTGGTGTGCAGAATTTTATTACCAGTATGATGGAACGTAAACTTGCGGATAAGGGGGTAGCGCCTCTGGAAGAACTGCGTCAGGTGTGTCTGGATTCAGGGGTGAAATTTACCGCCTGTCAGATGACTGTGGATTTATTTGAAGTGGATATTAATTCGTTTATCGATGAAGTAGGCTATGCCGGAACAGCCGCCTATTTTGAGTTTGCCGGAGAGGCAGATATTACGCTTTATATATAACTTTAAAGTACAGAAACAGCACCTCGTCTGTCAGGATGAGGTGCCGGATCAATGCCATTACATATACAGAGACTGAGTAGTCTCAGAATCATTAGATTCTTCAAAGTACGTAGCAGCACCTACAAAATCACAGCCGTCAATAAAGTCAGAGTGTTCAAAACCAAACAGATCAACCGTCATCTGGCAGGCCAGGAATTTAACTTCCGCTTCCATACATAACTCTCTCAGTTCAGATAAAGGTGCAACACCATTATTGGCAATGGTCTTCTTCATCATGGATGTGGCAAAGGTTTCAATGCCGGGGATCTGCCAGACAATATTAGGAATTAATGGTGCCCAGTCAATAGCACGGAACCACTCAGGACCCATTGGCATTTTCATAGGCATGTCAGGATTACCAATAGGAGTCACTTTCAGGGCTTCGGTGTCTTTCAACAATAATCTTAAGCCGTAGAAAGTAAAGAAGATAGAAACTTCTTTACCCAGTGCCGCCGCAGTACTGGCCAGAATAAACGGAGGGTAACCCCAGTCAAGTGTGCCTTTAGTGGCGATAATGGTTAATTTGGTATTAGAATTTGCTGCCATCTCTAAATCTCCAGTGACGTGATTTTTTAGTCAAATGTTATCAAAAACTGTATTAAAAAACTGTTATAAAAATCAGTATTAAACAGTTATCAAATTAAATAATAATTTTATAAACTTATAATTCCTGAACCTTAGAGTTTATCATTGATTTTTGCCGGTAGCAAAAAATTGTAGCAAAAAAGATAAGCACTGAAATCTGTAAATTTTGTTTTTTTTTGCCTACAATGGTAGGTAATAACAAATAATTACTTCTCTCCAGGCCAGATTATTAATGGACTCAGAATCAAACCTTCAACAATATCGCGGTAAAGTTCTGTTTGTTGATGATGCCAAAGTTAATTTAATGATGGGCAGGAAGTTGCTCAGTAATTTTGGGCTGGAGGTGGATACCGCTGAAAATGGTAAACAGGCTATAGCATGCTGCGAAAAAAATACTTACCAGCTGATTTTTATGGATCTGGAAATGCCGGAAGTCGGCGGTCTGGCTGCCGCTACTATGATTCGTGAAAAACAGCTCTCCTATGCCCCCATCTTTGCTCTGACCGGCACTGAATCTGAAAAGATCCGTATGTTATGTCGTGCCGCACACATGAACGGATTTGTTACCAAGCCGCTAAAAAAAGAAAAAATCGAACAAATTTTAAGTAAAGTTTTTTAATCCATTCTGATCAATATCAATTCAATTCCAGCCTGATTATCATGTAATAGCCTGTCATATCCCATAGTCAGGAAATCAACCAATGACCATTACCAGCCCCTTTCTGCTTGAAAATGAAAACGAATATTTACAATGGCGCGAGAAAAAAATGCATCACTATCCCACTATGCTGGGTGATCTGGTGGTGGAAATTAAGGATCCGCGTAAACTGACCGAAACTGAGCATCGGAAGCTGCTTGAGGTCTGCCGGCAGACTAATATGGTTATTTATGCCGGACAGACCGGAGATGATCCGGATCAGGAAATTCCCCTGGCCCTGGGGCGGATCTTTAAGGTCAGCCGTCTGGATCATAACTGGCTGGCCGATGAGTCGGGTCTGACTTCTTTAACCGTGGTGGATGAAGGGACACGGCAAAACTATATCCCGTATAGCAACCAGGCCATTAACTGGCATACGGACGGCTATTATAATACTGCCGACAAACAGATCCATGCCCTGAACCTGCATTGCGTTGTACCTGCGCCCACAGGAGGGGAAAACCGTCTGATGGATCATGAAGTGGCTTATATTGAACTGCGTGACAGCAATCCGGATTATATCCAGGCCTTAATGGCTGATGATGTAATGACCATACCGGCACGGATGGACAGGGACGGCAATATTGCCCGTAAGGCAGAAACCGGACCGGTATTTTCAGTACGGCCTGACACCAGCGATCTGCATATGCGCTATACCATCCGTACCCGTAATGTGGTGTGGAAGGAGGATCCCCTGACACAGGAAGCCGTAAACTACCTTGAACAATTACTGGAAAGCGATTCACCCTATATCTACCAGGGCAAACTGGAATCGGGCATGGGCCTCATCAGCAATAATGTCCTGCATGACCGCAGTGCCTTTGAGGATAATGACCAGCAAAAACGCCTGCTTTACCGGGCCAGGTATTATGATCGTCTGGCGGGTACCTCAGTGGGTGAAATATATTGATGTTCATGGGATTATAGGCTGGTATGCCCGCTCTTACTCACTAGTAATCAGAGCATTAGACAGAAAACGGATAGCGGATGGGCTCGTGATGCTGATAGCCTTCCACTGCAAAATCATCCAGGCTGACCCAGGTTTCCAGATCTTCCAGAGATTTAATATCCGGGTTTATTTTAAGTTGCGGCGGGGGATAGGGGGGACGTTTCAGCTGTACGTCACGCATTAAATCCAGCTGGTCTTCATAAATATGGGCATTGACGATTTTATGGTAGGCCTGGCCTGCTTTATGACCGGTGATCTGGGCCATCAGGGCCAGCAGAACATAAACCTGTACCATATTAAAATTCAGCCCCAGGGGGACGTCACAGGAACGCTGGGTGCTGTTCAGGTAAAGTGTATCGCCTAACAGGGAAAAATGATGGCTGTACATGCAGGGACGTAAGCAGCCCAGGTGAAAGGCGCCGGGGTGGTAAAAGGTATAAATTTCACCACGATTATCAATGCCCTGAGAGAGATCATCCACAATCTGGCGCAGCAGATCCACAGAACCGCCGTCGGGTTTGGGAAAATTACGGCCGATAGCGCCGTAAATCAGGCCGCAGTCATCGGTACCCTTGCGATGAGGATTGGCCAGCCAGTCCGGGTTTTTATTGGCATTGGCATCCCAGGTTTTAGTGCCGATTCTGCGAAAGTCGGCGGCATTGTCATAGCCCCGGATATAACCGAGAATTTCAGCAATGGCGGATTTCCAGAAACTTTTACGGGTAGTGATCAGCGGGAACTCATTGTTTGCTATGTTATAAGTCAGGTCTGCATTAATAACGGTTAAACAGCGTTTGCCAGTGCGTTTATTATCAACCCAGACGCCTTTATCCACGATTCTCTGGCAGAGTTCAAGATATTGCTTCATGTATGACTTATTTTCCTGATTTTTTACTGGGGACGTTCTGCATCACCTGTTCAAGACGGGTTTGTGGCAGACCCATGCGGTGTTCATAAATGGCGGTATAGGCCAGGATGCTGCTGACGTATTCGCGGGTTTCCTTAAAGGGGATGGTTTCTATCCAGCGGTCGGCCTGCATTTCTTTATTATCGGGCAGCCAGGCCTTAACCCGGTGTCCGCCGGCATTATAGGCAGCGCTGGCCAGGGCAGGCTGTTTATAGAACTTCTGCAGCATCATATTCAGATACTTGGTGCCGAATGCCACATTGGTGTCCGGGTTTAATAACTGGTTCTTACTGTTAAATTTTACCTTCAGTTTTTGTGCAATAACCTTGCCGGTGGCTGGCATAATCTGCATCAGGCCCAGAGCACCAACCCGGGAACGGGCATCGGTGGCAAAAGCGCTTTCACGGCGGATCACGGCCATAGTATAGGCCGGTTTAATGGCCTGTTCTTTAGAATGTTTTATGATCCGATCTTTTTGCAGTACCGGAAAACGTAATTCAATATCATCTCTCTGATCGGTATGAGCCATGGTGATAATGGCCCGGTTATGCCAGCCCCAGAGCTGGGCTACCTTGGCGGCAATGGCCCGTTGGTGATTGTCCATGCGTTTGCGAGTGGTAAAATACCATTCCCGGCGTGCCTGCAGATCCCGACCCAGGAAGTAGAACTCCCGGGCTCGTAATAAACCGGGGTTTTCAGCAATGGCCTGAAGTTCTTTCTGGCCGGGCTGTAACGGGCTGTTGCGAAACTCATAAGGCATGTCCATTTTATCGGCCGCCAGAAAACTGTAATAACTGCGTTGACTGGCCATGGAAGAATAGTCTTTTTCTGCCTGTTCCGTATTGCCCTGATGTTCTTTAGCAGAAGCCAGCCAGTACTGCCAGCGCAGGTTTTTCTGCTCTTCTTCCGGCAGACGGTTGATGGCACTGGCAATAGCATCCCAGTTGCCTGCGCGAATGGCACTGCGTACCCGCCACTCACGCACGGTTTCATCGCTGTACTGATCGGTGATTTTATCCAGCCATTGCCAGGCGCCTTTGCTATGACGATAGGCCAGTTTCATACCTATGGCACGATACATTTGGGTCTGTTCAGCTTCAGTAAAGGTATTATTCTGCTGTAATGATTTTAACAGCTTTATGGCCGCTTCCGGTTGACGCCGTGCCATTCTTTCCACGGCATGAACCAGAATATCCTGTTTAAATGCGTGATCCTGCTGCAGGCGTTTACTTTTTAATACCAGGGCCGGCTTGTGGTAGATTTTAATCCACTCCTGCACCCACTTTTGCTCTTCCTTGTTGAGCGAACGTGCCAGGTATTTGGCCAGGCTGGTACGCCCCTTTTTCATGGCCAGTTTAATACGCTCTATAATCATATCATCAGACAGCATACCGGCCTGTTTCCAGGCTTTGAAAACCGGATCACAGCTGCGTGGTCGGGACTCACCGCTGAGCCACAGATCAGGGACTCTGGTAAATGCCTTTTCCTTATTGCCGGTCTGGATTAGAGCATTGATATAATGGCACTGGCGTTCCACAGACTTCTGGGGGGTATAGGCATTAATATATTGCTGCCATTGTTTGTTTTTGGCTTTTTTATCCAGCCAGTTAACCCGCAGCCAGTCAGTATAGGGCGTATCTTTATATTGCTCAAAAAAGGCCAGTACATCGGATTCAGTCAGACTGGATAGTTTTTTGCGGTATTCCCTGTAGCGCAGGTAAGGCTGCAGGGGATAACCTTTGAGTTGGCGGTAATATTTGTAGTATTTTGAGTACTGACCTTTTTTCAGCGCGCTTTCGGCTTTTAGAAAAAGGGTGCGCTGTTTTTGATAACGATCTGAAATATCAATAGCCGGTTTTTTTTCGGTATCGGCATGCAGTGGACTTATGCTCAGGATAGACAATAGCAGTAGCAGCCCCAGGCTAATGCAGTGTTTTATATTTAATGGCTTATGTCTGTTTGCGGCTGGATGTGTGGTCATCTGCTCTGTTCTGTTAAGGTGAAATTCAGGTTCTTGCTGTAAGTATAGTATTATATGGCGATTATTTTCAGGAAGGAAAGGAATTTAATGTCCTTAATACAACAAAAGCCAGATTCAACGCCCAATATAATCAATGTAAGAACAGCTGACCCACGTAAAGTCAGCCTGGCCCCCATGCTGGACTGGACCGATCGGCATTTTCGCTACCTGCTGCGCCTGGTCTCACGTCATATGTGGTTATATACCGAAATGGTGACTACCGGAGCTATTTTATACGGGAATAACCAGCCCCGTTTTATGGGCTTCAGTGTTGAGGAAAAGCCCCTGTCCCTGCAACTGGGCGGCAGTAATCCTGAAGAACTGGCACGCTGCTGTGTGCTGGCTCAGGAACAGGGCTATGATGAAGTTAATCTGAATGTGGGCTGCCCCAGTGACCGGGTTCAGTCTGGTATGTTCGGTGCCTGTCTGATGGCTAAACCGGAACTGGTGGCTGAATGTATTGCTGCTATGGTAGAGAGTGTGGATATACCGGTTTCTGTGAAAACCCGTATTGGTATTGATCACGAAGATCATTATGAGCAGTTGCAGCATCTGGTGGAGGCTGTCAGTGAGACCGGCTGCCGTTATTTTACCATCCATGCCCGTAAGGCCTGGCTGGAAGGCTTGAGTCCCAAAGATAACCGGACTATTCCACCGCTTCGTTACGACTATGTTTATCAGCTTAAGCAGGACTTCCCCGAACTGCATATTACTATTAACGGGGGTATTAAAACGCTGACGGATATGCAGAGGCATCTTGAACAGGTTGACGGGGTGATGATCGGCCGGGAGGCTTATCATAACACCTATCTAATGTCTGAAGTGGACAGACTTTTTTATGGTGCAGCAGAAGTGCCATTAAGCCGTAAGCAGGTGATACAGGCCTATGCGGATTATATTGAAACCCAGATGCAGCAGGGTGTTCCCCTGATACAGATGACCAGACACACTTTAGGGCTGATGCATTCCTGTCCCGGAGCCCGGACTTTTCGGCGTATTTTAAGTGAAAATGCCTGGAAAAAAGGACAGGGTGCAGAATTGTTGATCCATGCGGCAGAAGCGGTAGATTGTGACTGATTGTGCCGGCCCATTGGTAAAAAAACAGTATCTTTTCTATAATTAAAAAAGCTGGTATCTATTTAGTGTCCATCCGGTAATTGCCTTCCTGCCAATTTCCGGAACGCAAAAGAAAAAGTGTGATTTTTCTTTTGCTCCATTTTCAACGACTTAGTGTCGTCAAAAATGAGCGGCACATCCCTGTGCCGCAAGTGTGCATCAATAAATGGATGCACACTATTTTGCATGAATTCCCGTATCAGTCTGTAAGGGTAGTATTTCCGGGGGCGCTCAAGTGCCTTTAATTATTTTAAAATTCTGGATTTTACATGAAAAACATTATTATAGTTTTACTGGTTTTAATTGTTGGAATACTTTTGCTGTCACAGATTGGTATAGTGCAATTATCCAAAACAACCGTTTTAAAACAGCAGAAAATACCAGAACAGGGTGCTGAAAAATCCATCCAGGATACAAAGTCTAATGAGCCGGATGATAAACAACAAAATAACAGAATTGTTGCTGCCAGAGATGCCACTGTATCTATTAAATCCGATTTAGGCAAAGGTGCCGGATTTTTTATCACCAGTAACTGTTATATTCTGACTAATAAGCATGTGGTTCAGTTTAATGAAAAAACACTGGGGTATGTCAATGAGGAACTGGATTCAGCAACAGAATCCTTAAGAGAACTGGGTGATATTATTGCGGATAAACAGCAGGCTTTTATGGAACAGTGCAGCGACTGTTCTGAACAAGCCAGGGAAGAATTTGTCAGTAAGGAAACCCAGGCTTATGAAGAACTGGCCGAGGTGTTATCTGAGACTGAAGACAAAATTTATGAATTAAATAATAACCTGGAATTTGAAGTCAGTTTGAGTAATGACAAAAAATATACTGCTGAACTGATCAGGTTAAGTGAAGATTATGATCTGGCTTTAATGAAAATTGACCATGATAATTGTAATTATCTTCAGGCTGGTGATGAAAACTCACTGGATTACGGTGATAAAATTTATGCTATTGGCAATCCATCAGGTTTTGGACATACCATCAGCTCGGGAGTTTTTTCCAGAATTGAAGGATCAGATTCAAAACGTATGATCCAGACCGATGCATCGGTTAATCCGGGTAATAGTGGTGGACCGCTGGTTAATGAAGAGGGCCGGGTTTTTGGTGTGGTGTCCCTAAAACGAATGGATCTGGAAGGTATTGCTTTTGCCATTCCCATATCCATTGCGCTTGAAGAATTTAATGAATATTTAAACTAAAATATTCATTAAATTTTTCTGTTGGTTTTTTTGCTGCAGTTTAAACGAATAAAATTCATTCATCAGTATTCAGTTTTTTTATGGCTTTAAGGCCTTTTTTACGTTTTGCATGAATGACGGCAATTTCTCTTTCAAGCATTTTTTTCTTGCTGCCTGGCATCTGGTTCTGGCATTTGGCTATTAATTTTTTCTCTTTAAGTTTTAATGCCTTGAGAAGTTCCTGTAATTCCATTACCCTTTTTTTACGTTCCTTCTTGTCCAGACCCAGCAATTTTGACAGTTTTTTGAGAAGTTTATTCTGACTCATGGTATTTATCCCCTGATTAAGTATTATTCAGTTGTTTGTTAATTTCATCCAGTTCATCATCATCAAGCAATACGGCTCGGGTAGCTTCGCTCATATTCAGGTTTTGTTTTACAAACAGGATTTCACTCATTTGCAACAGGTTTCTGTAAACATCTGTGGCATAGGATACGTCATTCATAAGCGACGTGGCCATCTCCGGGGTAATTAGATTATTGCGGATGGCGTTGGCCAGCCATTTGTTCATATCGGTGATGTGCTCATCCAGCAGCAGTCTGAGGTGATCCAGCGAAAATATACAGTCTTCATCTTCTGTTTCCAGACGGATGGCTTCCAGCTTACGGATCAGCAGGGCCAGTTCCACTCTGATTTTGGTATAAGCTTCCCGCATATGCGGATTGGATGAATTGGCATAGATAACCAGGTTTTTCTGTAAGTGCTTGGTATCTTTAACGGCATCGACAATATTCTGATTAGCCTTACGCAGCCAGTGAATCTGTCCGGACTGCTCCATTTCCCAGGAAAAGCCGGCTTTACTGATAAAAGCGACAATTTCACTATAAAGCACCTTAATTTTCTGTTCATATACCGAGTCAATATCATATTGAGCCAGGCGTTGCTGAGACTGGGCAACCTGGTACAGGTCTTTCTCAGAGAGCACGTCGGAACGCTTAAAACCGAAAACACCGGACAACAGGTCAATAGTAATATCCCAGATATGCAGGGTTTCATTACGTACGGATTCTACTGCTGTATCGGGGAATTCGTAGGCGGATTCGTTTAAAAACAGCGGCCGCTCTCTGGGACGGTCGCGTTTGGGAAGCAGGGCTGAAACCAGTCGTACCAGTGGTTTAACCAGAGGTACCATAATAATAACGCCGGCAATATTAAACAGGGTGTGAAAAACGGCCAGTTTTAGAGTGTAATTATCATCCGCAATGCCCAAAGCCGCACTGATAAAAGTAACCAGATCCATAATGCTATGCAGAAAGAGGATAAAAACAATACCGGCACTTACCTTAAACAGAACATCGGAGAGTGCCAGCCTACGACCATTGACATTGGCAGTCAGGGAACCGATTACGGCGGTAATTGTAGTGCCCACATTGGCGCCAATGGTCAGAGCCAGAGCATTTTCATAGGTGATTTGATGTACCGAAAGTGCCGTAATGACCAGTACCAGTGTGGCGTGGCTGGACTGCATAATAATAGTGGCCAGTATGCCGATCAGAGTAAACACCAGGATGCCGCTAAAACCATCCATAGCGTAATCGGTTAAGTTTATCTGGTGCTGAAAGGTTTCAAAACCTTCTTTCATATAGTGAATACCCAGAAAAAGAAAGCCCAGTCCGGCCAGAATATAACCCAGGCCTTTCAGAGACCTGGATTTCTGGAAAATCAGCAGAATACCAAAAACCAGCATGGGCATGGCATAAGCGGAAATCTTTACTTTCAGCCCAAAACCGGCAATTAGCCAGGCACCGGTTGTAGTTCCGACATTGGCACCGAAAACAATGCCCAGACCTTCAACCAGGCCGATTAAGTTGGCACTTAAAAAAGAAATGGTGATAACAGACACCAGGGAACTGGACTGCATCAGGGTACAGGTGGTAAAACCAAAAGTCAGGCTCTTCCACATTCGATTGGTGCTTTTACGCAGGATTTTTTCCAGGATACCGCCGGTAAAAGTCCGGAAACCATCTTCCAGAGACAGCATTCCAAACAGGAAAATGGAAACTCCGGCAGAAATAACTTTAAAATCCGGACTGATCCAGAATCCCCAGCTCAGCAGGGCAAAAATTGTGGGTAACAGGATTTTACGCAACATACAAATTCTCCAGTCATGTTGCATCTGCAGTTAAGCGGGATAACGGGTTATGTTTCAGACCTGTTAAATTTCCGGCTTAACCAGAACAACCGTGACATTATCTTTACCGCCGGCTTCATTAGCAGCATCAATCAATGCCTGTGCAGCGGTGTTTAATGGACGGCTTTTATTTTCTTTCAAAATGGCTTCTATTTCAGCATGGCTGAGCATATCACACAAACCGTCAGAGCACAGTAAAAATAGTTCACGCTTGTGCAGTTTAATGGTCTGCTGTTCTGCGACAATACGCTGCCAGGGGCCAATGGCCTTGTAGATAATATTATGTTTAGGAGCCGTGCCTTCACGGCCGGTATCCAGCCAGAGCTGATAATGGCTGTGATCGGTACTGAGCTGCTGCAGGGTATTGTCTGCAAAACGGTAGGTGCGGCTGTCTCCGACATTAAACGCATGTAACTGTTTTTTGGCTTTTTTGTGATAGGCATCAATCCAGAAACCGGTGACTGTGGTGCCCATGCCCCGGCCTTCTGTCAGACCTTTGGCGATATTATAGCAGTGAGCCTGGTTATTGGCTTCCTCTATGGCATCCTGAAGTACGGAACTGAAACGGGTTGGGCCGGCTTCCTGCTGTTCATTAAGCATTTTTTTAATATGATTAAATATGGTTTCAATAGCCAGTTTACTGGCCACTTCTCCGGCATCATGCCCACCCATGCCGTCAGCGACAATAAACAGCCCCAGCTTTTCATCAATCAGAAAATTATCTTCATTGAGTTTACGGCGCCGGCCCACATCACTGATACCGGCAGAATACATGCGTACCGGATCAGGCTTATGAGTCAGTTTGTCAAAAAATTGTTTCAGCATTGTTATTTCGCTTCCAGCTTACCGTATTCCAGCTCATCCAGAAAGTCAGTCAGGCTTACGGCCAGTACTTTTTCAAGCCCGTAGCCGGGGCGTTCCAGTACTACCTGGCCGGACTCATTGGTAATACTGATAATATAATCAGAATCAGTACAGGCAATAAAAAAAGTGAGTTCCTGTTTATTACGGATCCTGTTCAGGGCATGACCCAGCTGATTTTCAATTAAACGCTGCATATCATCCTCATTCCAGACAAACATCAGACTTAAATTGCCCTGCTGAAAAACGGCATCCACGTGATCAGACCAGTAACGGCTGAAAAATACCCGGATATCCGGATGCAGCCGGATTTCCAGTGCTTTTTCCAGGCCTGCCAGGTCGTTTTTGTCCGGGCTGTCAGGGCGCAGAAAGGGCTGCCAGTGAATGGAATGCTGCATCTGTTCTGACATAAACGGCTTACCCTGCTGGCAGGATGACAGCCACTGTGCATCGTATTCAGTCACCGGTAGGTCGCCGGTCCGGGCTTCAACGGTATTGATAAAGCGCTTAAAAAAATTATCCAGACTGTTTTGAGTGTGGTGTAAGTTTTGATTATCAGTAACAGACATAAAGGAAAATAAACCCCGTAAAGATAGTATCTACAGCCAGTCATGATTAGATAACGCTGATAATAGATACAAAAAATAAAAGCTATCCGGTTAAGGTTCCCATATTTAGTTCACCCTTACAGATATTTTGCAGCTGCTGGCTGGTTTCTGCCATGCTGTCCTGTTCTGGCTCCAGAGTAAAAACAACCTGCTCCTGATATTCTACATCAGTTAGCGGCACATCATGGGTGTCAAGAAAGTGTCGGATAGCGGATTCATAGCAGTAAGGGAAACGAATGGTGACAGCTGTTCTCCGTATAATTTCCTTAACGGCTAATTGTTCAATGGCTGCCTGGGTACTATTGCTGTAGGCGCGAACCAGACCGCCGGCACCAAGTTTGATACCGCCGAAATAGCGGCTGACCACGCAGATAATTTCCCCGTATCCACTGTGCTGCAGAACATTTAAAATAGGTTTGCCTGCAGTCCCCGAAGGTTCTCCGGCATCAGAAAAACGCACTGCTGAAGCAGAATCAGGCGGGCAGGCAATATAGGCCCAGCAATGATGCCGGGCATCAGGGTAACGCTGTTTATCCTGTTCAATAATGGCCATAGCCTGTTGTGGATCCGGGCAGTGAGTAATATGGGCAATAAAACGGCTGCGTTTTATTGCCGTGGTCACTTCAATATCATGAGCCGGAATAAAATAAGCTTCAGCAGCGGACATCAGGTAGCGAACAGCAATATAAATTTTAATAAAAAGCACATCATTTAACAGTGCTGAGCCGGTTCAGTAGCCATTATGTTTCTTTCTTGATGGAGTCATAAGCGGCTTTCAGTTCATCATGGATAGAGCTGTCTGAAGGGCTGGTGCCGACAGGTGCTCCGTTAACCACCTGTTGTGAATCCTCAGGATGCAGTACCGGTGGAACGGCCGTGGTACTCTGAGCTTTGGCCATAATGTCTTCACGGCGGCGTTTGGCTTCTTCAATAGCCTGTTTGCGTGCTTCTTCCCTTGCTCTTAACAGGGCATTCTGGCGTTCAATTTCACGGCTGCGTTGAGATTCGGCTTCCAGCTGGCTGCGGGCCTGTTCGGCCTCCTGCTGGAGACGTTTCAGTTCATCACGTTGCAGGGCAATGGACTGTTCCTGCAGTTTTTTATTGATTTCAATCTGTTCCAGCTGTTCTTTTAGCTCCAGGGCTTCTGCCCGGGCCTGCTGTTCCATTTCTTCTTTCTGCTGTTTCAGGCGTTGTGCTTCTGTCTGGGCTTCCTGTTTGGCCTGCTCAATACGCTCAAGCTGTTCCTTGAGTTCCTGGGCTTCCTGCTGAGCCTGCTGTTCCATTTCTTCTTTCTGCCGTTTGAGACGTTCTGCTTCTTTCTGAGCCTCCTGTTTGGTTGCTTCCAGCTGCTGCTTTAGTTCTTCAGCTTCCTTAAGTACCTGCTGCTCCATGTCTTCCTTTTCCTGTTTCAGCTGTTCGGATTTCTTCTGTGCTTCCAGGCGGGTCTGTTCCAGTTGTTCCTTAAGCTGCAGGGCTTCTTCATGAGCCTGCTGTTCAAGCTGCTCTTTCTGCTGGCGAAGTTGTTCGGCTTCTGCCAGAGCCTGCTGTTTGGCTGTTTCGACTTCTGCCTTGAAGGCCAGGATTTCCTGCTGGTAATTAAGTGCTTCCTGTTCCAGCTTCTGGGCTTCTTCAGCCAGCAACAGTTTTTCTTCTTCCATCTGCTGACGCTGTCTGGCAAGCTGGGCTTCAAGCTCCCTGCGCTCGGTTTCAACTTCCCGGGCCATATCCTCACGCATTTGCTCCATTTCAGCGCGAGCCTGTTCGGTTTCGGCCCGAACCTGCTCCAGTTCTTCCTCAAATTCCCTGCGGGCCTGTTCAGCCGCCTGGGCGCGTTTATTGGCACTTTCAATACGTTCCTGGGCTTCGGCCAGTTCTGCAGAGCGTAAGCGTTCCTGTTCTTCCCGAGCCCGCTTTTCTTCTTTCATCTGTTCACTCAGACGCTGAATTTCCTGCTGAGCTTCCAGACGGGCCTGTTCTACATTCTGACGCTCCTGTTCACGTCGGTCGGCTTCTTCCTGGGCTTTATTGATTTTTTCCTGTAGAGCCAGTTCCTGCTCCATACTAAGGCGGGAGAATTCTTCAGCCAGAGCGGTCTGGGCGGCTTCCATTTCCTGTTTTAGCTGTTCAATTTCTTCTTCGCTGGTCTGCAGGTGGCCTAACTGCTTTTCCTGCAGCTTAAGTTGTTCCTGCTGCTGTTTTTCCAGTTCTCTGGCCATTTCCTCCTTGGCCAGTTCCATTTCCTGTTTCAGGCGCTCAACTTCATCCAGAGCGGCCTTACGGTCGGCATCAATTTTTTCGGCCCGTTCTTTTTCTTCCTGAGCTTTAATACGAGCTTCATGAATTTCTGCCTGCTGGCGGGCATCAGCATCTTTTCTCAGGCGTTCAATTTCTTCCTTTGCCCGGATCAGTTCTTCTTCTGCCTGGGAGGACAGTTTGGCCTGTGACTCGGACTGTTCCAGAGCCTTTTCTGCTTCTTCACGCAGGCGCCGGGCTTCTTCGATGGCTGCCTCTGCCCGCTGGGCTTCTTCCTGAGACTGTTTGCGTGCTTCTTCCAGAGCGGCTTCTTTTTCACTAAGCTGCTCCTGGCTGGCCTGGCGAATGGCTTCTTCTGCTTCAATACGAGCCTGCTCAGCGGCTTCTGCTCTGCGGGCTTCCTCTTCTGCTTTCTGATGTGCCTGTTCAGACTCTTCGCGCAGACGCCTGGCTTCCTGTTCGGCATTTTCAGCCCGTTCAGCTTCGGCCTTGGCTTTTTCCAGGGCTTCATTAATTTCTCTTGATTTCTTTTCCAGGGCTTCCTTATGCAGCTTTTTGGCCTGTTCGGTGGCTTCCTTACGGGCGGTTTCGGCGGCAGCAGCCCGCTGGGCTTCTTCTTCTGCCTGCTTACGGGCTGTTTCAGCTTCCAGGCGTAATTTTTCAGCATTTTCCTCCGCTTTCAGGCGGGCTGCTTCAGCTTCGGCTTTTAGACGGGTTTCTTCATCGACCTGCTGTTTAATTTTTTCCAGTTCAGCCGATGTCTGTCCCTGTTCCAGGGTCTGGGACTCCAGCTGCACGGCTTTTAATTGTGCGGCCTTCAGAGCCAGTTCAGCCTGTTGGGCACGGCGGGCTTCTTCTTCCGCTTTTTGCAGAGCCAGCTGAGCTTCGCTGCGCAGATCGGCGGCCATGAGTTCGGCTTCCTTGCGGGCCTGTTCAGCCTGAGATAGCTGTCTGGACTGATCTTCTGCCACTTTACGGGCTGCTTCAATTTCCGGTGAAGTAATGTTTTCCGCTTTTACCGCTTCTGCTGTCTTAACGGCTTCCTTTGCAGCAACGGGTGCTTCTGTTTCAGCTGTTTCAGCCGAACTGGCTGGTGTGGGCGCTTCAGGGGATTTTTCTTCAGTGACAGCAGGACGGGTAATATCAGCTTCGCCAATACCATTCTCAATAATGGAACAGTTGTAGCCCTGCTGAATAAACAGAAAGGCTGCCGCACTGCTGCGGCTTTCATGTCCGGAATAGGCTATATAATGTTTTTCCGGAGATAGTTGATCCAGCTGGGTACGGATCAGGTTAATAGGGATATTAATACTGTTATCCAGGCCATTAGCCTGATGTTCATCTTCATTTCGGACATCGATAAGCTGGTATTGATCTTCTTTGAGCGTTTTTACTTCTTCAGGTTTAATGCGGTGGATCAGTGGTTCCACCAGCAGCTCAATAAAGTCTTTTTTGTCCAGTGACAGGATCACCCCGTCAGTTTTCATGGTGACACTGGCACTGCGAATGCCGCCGGTAATTAAGGCTTCTTCGCCAAAGCCGTCGCCCAGGCGTAATTCAGCCAGAGGCACCTGTTCTCCTGAAGTCGGACTGGTTTTGGTGACAACACAGCGGCCCTGCTGGATAATATAAAACTTGTCATCATTGGCGTCATTTTCCCGGATAATGGTTTCTCCCCTGGCCAGGGGGGTTTCCTGCAGGCGCATCATCAGGGCCTGAATATTGGCTGCGGGTAATTGTAAAAAAGCATTGGACTGCAGAAAACGGGTCATCCAGTCTTCATCATCAAGTTCATTGACTTCAATGCTGGAGGGCGCATTCCAGTTCATCAGGATATCCAGCAGATCCTTGTCAATGAGCAGAATACTGATATCAGTTTTGGCCTTGGCAGAAGCAGGGCGGGGAATTTTGTCAGCAATGGGGGAACGGGCAGCATCGCTGCCGGCTTCAATAATCTGCCGTTTGCCATCGGCCTTTTTAAGTTCGATCTTGCCTGTCAGCAGGTAAACAGTCCACTTGTCGCGATCACCTCGTTTAAAAAGCACCCGTCCGGCAGGTATTTTCTGCACAGCCGACTTTTCAATAACTTCTTTAACTTTATCAATACTTAAAGAGTCCAGGGGATGGAATTTCTTTATGACATTGACATCAAGATTAGGCGCAGCAGCCATTCACATTACTCCAGAGTTCGTTTTATTGTTCAGGCTCTAATAATTCTAGCAGAAAGCTTCTAAATGCCTAGAAAGAAGTCGTAATTTTTTGAACCAGTTCGGGTATAATTGTATTTTACTCAGACCAGCAGCGACTGCCTTTTATCCTCGCTCTTGGTAAGAATCTGTTTTCTTTACAAAAATTTATGCCACAGTCCATCACATATCAGAAATATTATGCACGTTTATCAGGGCTGTTAGGGCAGTGCTATCTATACGATCGCTATCCTCTTAATAAACAGCTTGCGCAATTAAAGCAGCAACTGAAAAAACTGTCCTTTAACGATTTCAGACAGAAAAGCAGAAAAAAAGGCGCAGATAATAACAATAAACCGCTTAAACAACTGCAGCAAAAGTTCGAGCTTTGCGAACAACGTATTGAGCAATCTATTGCCAGGGTTGAACAACGCCGGCAGGGGGTTCCTAAAGTTGATTTTCCGTCAGAACTGCCGGTTACTCAAAAAGCACAGCAGATTAAACAATTACTGGAACAGCACCAGGTTATTGTAGTGGCCGGTGAAACCGGTTCAGGAAAAACCACGCAGCTGCCTAAAATTGCCCTGCTGGCCGGGCGGGGGATCTATGGCCAGATTGCGCATACCCAGCCCCGACGGCTGGCGGCACGTAGTGTGGCGGCCCGCATCGCAGAAGAACTGCATACACCGCTGGGCGATAAGGTGGGGTTTAAAGTGCGTTTCAGTGACCACAGTCATCCTGATACTCTGATTAAACTGATGACTGACGGTATTCTGCTGGCGGAGACCCAGACCGATCGGTTTTTAAATCAATACGATACCATTATTATTGATGAAGCCCATGAGCGCAGTCTCAATATTGATTTTCTGCTGGGCTATATTAAGCAGATCCTGCCCCGCCGTCCTGATCTGAGGCTTATTATTACCTCAGCCACCATTGATACCGGGCGCTTTTCTGAATTTTTTAATCAGGCACCGGTGATTGAAGTATCCGGGCGTACCTGGCCGGTTGAAATCCGTTACCGGCCTCTGCAGGATGCACAGGATTTGACGGATGGTATTGTGGCAGCGGTGGATGAACTGAGTCAGGAACAGGATGGTGATATTCTGGTGTTTCTGTCCGGTGAAAAGGACATCCGTGAAACCACGGAAGCTCTGCGCAAACATCCTGTTTACCACCATGAGCAGCGCACGGAAATCCTGCCCTTGTACGCCCGTCTGTCACCGGCGGAACAGAGCCGGATTTTTGCGCCCCATGCAAAACAGCGCATTATTCTGGCCACCAATGTAGCAGAAACCTCCTTGACGGTACCGGGTATCCGTTATGTGATAGATACCGGTTATGCCCGTATCAGCCGCTATAGTGTCCGCCACAAAATCCAGCGTCTGCCCATTGAAAAAATATCCCAGGCATCAGCCCGTCAGCGCAGCGGCCGTTGCGGGCGGGTCAGTGACGGGGTGGCAATTCGTCTGTACAGTGAAGCCGATCATAATCAGCGGCCGGCCTTTACCGAACCGGAATTGCTCAGAACCAATCTGGCTCAGGTGATTCTGCAGATGCTGTCGCTGCACCTTGGGGACATCCAGGCCTTTCCGTTTCTGGAAAAACCTTCGGCCAAACAGATCAATGATGGTTTTTTACTGCTGGAGCAGTTAGGGGCGATTACCCCGCAGCGCCGCCTGACGGCCATTGGCCGTTCCCTGTCCCGTCTGTCGGTGGATCCCAGGATAGGGCGGGTGATTATAGCTGCAGAAAAACAGGGGGTATTGTCCGAAGTGTTAATTATTGCTTCAGCACTGAGTTGTCAGGACCCCCGTGAACGCCCCGCAGACAAACAGCAGGCGGCCGATGAAAAACATAATGAATATGCCAGTAAACAATCGGATTTTATCACTTATCTGAATTTATGGTTTCGTTATGAAGCACAGCGGCGGCATCTGTCGCAAAATAAACTGCGCAAATACTGTCAGAACCACTTTTTATCCTTTATGCGTATGCGGGAATGGCGGGAACTGTATCAGCAGCTTTATACCCAGACCAGGGAATTGAAGTTTCGCTTTAACCAACTGCCTGACGTGGCACACAATGAGCTGTTTGCAGATGATGATAAACGTCTGGATTATGCTGCTGTCCATCAGGCCTTGCTGACCGGTTTTCTGGGTAATATCGGCTTTAGGGAAGATAAAAATAATTATCTTGGCGCCAGGAATATGCGTTTTGGTATTTTCCCCGGTTCAAAATTGTATAAACGCAAACCCAAATGGATTATGGCCGCAGAAATTGTGGAAACCTCAGCCGTTTATGCCCGCATTGTGGCCGGTATCGAACCGGCCTGGCTGGAGCAGCAGGCCCGGCATCTGCTAAAGCAGCATTATTTTGAGCCATTCTGGGAAGCAAAAAGCGGTCAGGTCTCCGCCTGGTCCAGAGTCAGTTTATATGGTTTGATCATTAACCCAAAAAAGAAAGTCAATTACGGCCCGGTTGATCCGCAGGCCGCCCAGGAAATTTTTATCCGCGATGCGCTGGTCACTGGCGAATACCGGGATCATAACCGGAAAATCCCGCCTTTTATCCAGCATAATCTGGATTTAATCAGGCAACTGGAACATCTTGAGCATAAGTCCAGACGTAAGGATCTGCTGGTGGATGATCTGGTGATTTTTGAGTTTTACCAGCAGCGCATCCGCCATGATCTGCAGCAGCGGGGTAAGGAAAAACAGTATATTTATTCCCGTTCGGCCTTTGAACAATGGCGCCGGAAAGTTGAAAAGGAGCAGCCTGACTATCTGTTTCTGCAGCAGGCAGACCTGTTAAAGAAAGATTCTGATCATATTTCAGATGAGCTCTATCCTCCTTATATTCAAAGTGGAGATCTGCAGCTGCCGCTGGAATATCACTTTCTGCCCGGTCATGCCCTGGACGGTGTGACGGTGATCCTGCCCCTGGCCGTCATTAACCAGCTGGATGAATCGGTATTCGACTGGCTGGTACCGGGGCTGATCCGGGAAAAAATTACCCTGCTGATCCGGGCGCTGCCCAAGGTGATCCGCAAACAGTTTGTGCCGGTACCGGATACTGTGACGGCCTTTCTGGAAGCGGTACCCTACCGCGAAGGTGAACTGGTGCCGAGGCTGGTGGCATTTTTAAAATCCCGGCTGTCTTATACCCTGGCCAATCAGCTGGACCATGAAATGTCTAAAACCATTCATGCCGACTTTGATACTAAAATACCTGAACATCTGAAAATGAATTTCAGGCTGATTGATAATAATGGCCGGGAGCTGGATTCATCCCGGGACTTTCAGCAATTAAAACAGCAGTGGTCCGGGCAGGCCATGGCGCAGCTGGATGCCGTGGTGGATGACTCCATAGAGCGTCAGGGGATTAAAGGCTGGGATTTTGATGGTCTGGATGAGCAAATGGAGATTGACCGTCACGGCCTGCTCATGACACTGTATCCGGCTTTGCAGGATCAGCAGGACAGTGTGTCCATTAAATTGTTTGACCAGGCTGAAACTGCCCGGATTAATCATGCTCAGGGTGTCTATAGACTGCTGTTTCTGGCCCTGCAGCCACAGCTAAAGGTGCTGCAGAAACAGTTGCCGGACATTAATAAGGCCTGTTTATTATTTACGGCCTTTGGCTCCTGCCAGGTACTCAGACAGGATATTATACAGGCACTGCTGGTCAATGCGCTGCATAAGGTTCTGCAGCAGGGGGATATTGAGTCAGTAACACAGCTGCACCAGATCCGCAGCAGACAGCAGTTTGAACACTTGCTGTCTATACTGCAGTCGGAGCTGGAGAATGAAAAAGGTACTGAACTCATGGGTGCATTGCTGAATATTCTGCAAGAGGCGCAGAAACTGTTCAAAACCCTGAAGGGCAATATACCGTTTAATCTGGTTAAAACCATAACCGATATTAAAGCCCAGCAAAAGCAGCTGGTTTATCCCGGCTTTGTGGCACAGACGCCTGTACAATGGCTTAAACGGCTGCCCCGATATTTTAAGGGTATGCAACTACGCCTGGAAAAAGCCCGCAATGACTATCGTCGTGATGCCCTGAATCAGGCTCAGATCACACCTTTATGGGAAAAATATCAGAATCGTATTGAACAGCTAAAAACCGATAAGAACAGTCCGGCTGAAATTTATTTTGCCTGGCCGGAATTAACGGAATTTCGCTGGTTAATTGAAGAGTTGAGAATATCTCTGTTCGCTCAGGAACTTAAAACCTGCCAGCCGGTTTCGGTGAAACGGCTGGAGAAAAAATGGCAGCAGATACCCTGAATAATTTGAATTGTTCTGAGCCTGGACAGCTTAGTGACTGACGGCCTTTTTGGCCAGTTTAAAACAGTCATCCTGCCAGATGCAGTCAGGCTGATCACAATAACTATTAACTGCAGAAGCAAAACAGTCAAAGTTGCCCTCGGTAGTCTGAATTTTTCTTACCAGAGTGACTTTATTGTACTTACTGGATGGAATGCCTTTCTGTTTGGCGATTTTACGAATGTCCTGCATTTTCATATTAAAACTCCCTGATTAATAACTGCTATTGTCAGTTATTGTTAGATACTAAAATAGCAATGTTTAAAGATACTGTGTACTGTAGTCAAAAAAGATTAAAATACAATAAAAATCTTAATTAATTTCAAAATTTGACATTTATTTAACACTTGTCATCAGGTTGCATTGTTAGAAAATTAAAAAATGAATGAAATACGTTTTCATGTTGCCATAAGTGCCCAGGAATATCTGCAGTATTATCAGGGAATGGTTAATTCCATTCTGGTTACTACGGCGGAAGGCAGGGTGGTACAACTACCGGCGGGTACTCTGCAGAAGTTTGTGGATCAGTCCGGTGTTAACGGCAGTTTCAGGGTGATTTATGATGATAATAACAAACTGGTGCGGGTGGAAAGAATTTCTAATTAAGGCTATGCTTGCTTTAGGCTATTACTGGCTTAAGGCTATATTGCAAATAATATAACGGAATAAAACGATGACAAAAAGTCCTGCAATTTCTAATGATCCCATGTATCAGCTTCTCAGAGAGGGAAAGATTGAGGAGTTTAATGCTAAAAAACACTCTGGTGAATACTGTAATTTAAAAGGCTGTGACTTCCGTTCTCTGGATTTAAGAGGTATTGATGCCGTGGGGCTTGATTTCAGAGGGGCTTATTTCCGCCAGGCGGATTTAAGAGGCATTGATTTGAGAGGGTCGCTTCTGGATGGTTGCAGCATAAATGCTGCAAAAATATCCGGAACCTATTTTCCATTGAACATACCGGCCCAGGAAATACTACTGTCTCTGGAGCACGGTACCCGGCTAAGAGTGATTCATGAGAAAAAACAGCTGGAACTGGATAAGAGCCATTAACCCGGGGATAGAGAGCCATCAGCTCCAGATAAGAGCCATCAGCTCCAGATAAGAGCCATCAGCTTCAGATAAAAGCCATCAGCTCCAGATAAAAGCTATCAGCCAGTGAAGCAGCAGGGTTTTAACAGGCCCATTTCTGAGGATTTTCCTGCTGCTGGTTGAGCAGTTGCTGAATAACCCCCATGCCGTTAGCAAGAGTATTTTTATGTTCAGATGGAGAATTTCTGAACATAATGCCAATACCCTTACCACTGTTGTGAATGACAATTGCCGGGATCTGTATCGGAATTTCTGATAAAGAGGGCAGGTTCAGGGTGATTTCTATGTCTGAATAATGTGACAGGGATGCCACGGCCGTTTCTATAAACATACCATCGTGACTGATATTGGTTGCCTTACCTCTGAGCAGTCCAATCGCGGGATAGTTGATCACCAGGTCCAGTTGTACCGGCTTTCTGCTGTTCCAACGTTTGTTCATAATGTTCCCCCCATTTTTATATTTAGTTATTTTGTGCATGATTTTAGTATCTTGCTTTTGCGCATGCATCTACATGTTGTTTTCTGGATTAAAAATTATAAGTGGAAAAAAAAGACATATTGGATCAGAAATAGTGTTCTGCCCAATATGTCCCGTTTTAATTTTTTATAATAATTGTTATTATTTGGCTTACCTCCACCAAATAAAGATTTCCATTCCATGGAAAAAGATATTCATTTATTTTTTTGATATCCCTGTGTTTTTCTTCCCTGATTCTCCTTTGTAATTAAGTCCTGCCGTGCTCTGTTCTCCGTTTCCATGGAGATTATTAAGCCATTTTTCATTATTATTGAGCTTCCTGTTTAATACCTGGCTCATACAGGCATTTTTGTGGCTAATCCTTAAGCACAGTCTATATTAAGCCAGTCTAACAAGTTTCCCTGTAAATTTCGCAGGTGTTCCATTACTGCGCCTTAGGACTAGTTTAAAAGAACAATTGGTTAAGGATAATTGGGTTGTTTACTGTAAGACTTGGGGATATCCCTGATAGGAAATAATCTTTCATGTAGAAACAAGGGATTATGGCTTTAGAACTGGTTTTGTTCCAGATACAAACATTTGTTATTGAGAACTATTTCGCATAAACACAGCCGGGAGGAATGGCTATGTTACAGGAATTTTTATAATAAATGTAAATTAACGGTTATTGGCCTGAATAGTGACTTTAACCAGTTCAGCCACTGAACTGGCTTCCATTTTTTCCATCATCCGGGCACGATGTACTTCTACTGTCTTGATGCTGACATTGAGTTCATGGGCAATAACCTTATTGGGTTTGCCTTCGGTTACTCTTAACATAACCTCATGTTCTCTGGGCGTCAGTGAGGCTATACGCCGGTCAATTGATTCGTTCTGTATCAGGGATTCTCGTGCTTCACTGTTCTGTTTCAGTCCGCGTTGTACTGCATCGAGGAGTAACTGATCATTAAAGGGTTTTTCAATAAAATCAAAAGCACCGCGTTTTAAGGCTCTTACTGCCATGGGGACATCACCGTGGCCGGTAATAAAAATCAGGGGCAGGTTGATATCTCGTTCTTTCAGCTCTTCCTGGGCTTCAAGGCCGCTCATGCCAGGCATCCTGACGTCCATAACTATGCAGCCGGACTCATTATTATAGTTTTCCAGAAATTCATCGGCAGAAATAAAGGTTTGAACTTTTAAACCAATGGATTCAATTAACCAGGCGGTTGATTGCCGTACCGCTTCGTCGTCATCCACAATAAAGACTAAAGCATCATCACTCATTATTATTATTTCCTAAATACTCTTTTGTTACAGCTTGTTCCGTGACCGGTTCTTCAGTAACAGGCAGTGTAAAACAGAATCGGGCACCACTGACGGGGTTATTTTCGGCATATAATTTACCATCATGAGCCTCGATAATAGAACTGCTGATTGATAGCCCCATGCCCATACCACTGGTTTTGGTGGTAAAGAAGGGGTTAAAAATCCGCTTGAGCTTATCTTCACTGATTCCGTGACCGCTGTCAATAACACACAATTCAACAAGTTTATTATCCTTTCTTCGGGTGACAACGGTAATAGCAGGCTGTTCATTTCCAGACATGGCTTCAATACCGTTTTTGAGCAGGTTAATCAGAACCTGTTCAATCTGGATAATATCCGCCAGTACGGGAGGCAGATCTTCTTCCAGATCCAGGGTCAGATTAACCTGTTTATTGTGTAACTGGCTTTCCAGAAACCCCGTGACTTCATTAACAATATGGTTAATATCCGTGTAGGTTTTATGTGATTCACCTTTGCGTACAAAGCTGCGTAGCCGGCGGATAATTCCACCGGCCCGATCTGCCTGCTGGGCTGTTAGCTGCAGGGCATTAATAATGGCTTCAGGATCATGCTTATCCATTTTAAGCAGACGGATACAGCCCTGAACATAGGTATGGATGGCTGAGAGCGGCTGATTCAGTTCATGAGCCAGACCGGAAGCCATTTCTCCCATGGTACTGAGGCGGGCAACATGGGCCAGTTCGGCCTGATGGGTCAGTGCCTGTTCCTGAGCGTGCTGACGTTCCTTTATCTCCAGCTCCAGAGATTCCTTGGAATTTTTAAGACGATTATTTAAATCCCGGGAAGAACGCAGGTACATGATCAGTATAACCAGCAGGAAACAGATAATCAGAAAACTGAGCCAGTACTGTAATTTTACTGAAAAGGAAGAAGGAGGAGGGGATTGGGCAGTTTCCATTTCTCTGGACAGGGCAAATAAATCAGCAAGACCATGGTATTTCTGGGCAAAAGTCCAGTGGTACTGTTCAGAGAGATAGTTAACATGATCATTTTTTTTATGGCCAATCAACAGGGTAATGATCTGATTGACAATTTCATCATTAATAAACCAGGCCCGGGCAAAGGCCCATTCAGGAACCAGTACCGAGCTGTGCAGAAATGGTGCATGCCAGCCTCTGCGGGGATGCACCAGACGTAAGGTTTCCAGGGTATTTTTATCCAGTTGTTTTTCCAGCAGGCCGGACTTGGTGATCAGGGCATCGATTTTCCCTGCTTTCAGCCAGGACAGGGCCAGGTCGATACGCTCAAGAACCAGCAGATCCACATTTTCTCCAATATTCAGATCATGAATATTGAGGAATTTTTCCAGGAACAGTTCAGAAGTTGAATATTCGTTTTCCAGCAGAGCTATGCGTTTACCCTGCAGATCGGAAATGCGGGTGACTTCGGCATTGTTGTTTAGAGTAAAAATTGATAAAGCCTCAGAACTGATGTATTCGCCGTCAAATTTTTCTGTACGGGTCAGCAGGCGTAGTACATCATGTTTTTTTTCCAGAATCAGGTAGTTGAATGCATCAGTGATAACAAAATCCAGTTCATCATTTTCCAGGGCATTGGCCAGTTTATTTGGGGGGAGAAATACTGTCTCAAAATGGTATTCTGGATGTTGATTCAGGCGAGCAATGGTCAGCTGCCAGGGTGAACCTTCTAACTGATGCTGATGGGTGGCATGCAGGGTTAATATACCAATATTAAAAGTCTGTTTCTGGGGGGCAGACCAGGCTGGTATAGCCGGGTAAAATAAGCACAACAGGGTTAAGAATAAAAATGCAGACAAAGAAATGAAACATGGCTGCTTTTTTAAAGGCATGCGTAGCAAAAATAGTCCTTTTACCCGGATAGTAATAAAGATTAACGATTTAATAACATACCGTTTTACGGGAAAAAGGTAAAGCTTCCGCCCTGTCTTATCCTGTAATAGTGAGCAGAAGGAAGCCTGGTTTTATTCAACTGGTTAATTTAGGTTGAAGTTTAGATTGCAATATCAGGAACTGGAATTTCCCAGTGCAGGCGTTTCATTACCCTTAAGAATTTCTACCAGCTTGTTGGATAATTCCCGGGGTTCAAATTTGGCAACATAGGCATCTGCACCGACGCCGCGGCCCAGAGACATATTAGCCTCTGCAGACAGTGAAGAATGCATAATAACGGGAATACCGGCAAAACGCGGATCATTTTTTATATGCTTGGTTAATACATAACCGTCCATTTCCGGCATCTCGACATCGGTCAGAATAGCCTGAATATAATCCGAAACCGGCAATCCGGTGGTTTTTGCACGGGAGGCAATTTCCTTGAGCTTGGCCCAGGCTTCAGCACCGTTCATAGCGCTGACATGAGCTATACCCATGTGATCCAGGGTGCGTTCTATCTGAGAGCGGGCAACAGATGAGTCATCTGCAAATAAAATGGTATAACCCTGACCATCCAGGGTGCTGACTTCTTCAAAATAACTTTCTTCCTGGGCAAAGTGCGCGGTTTCTGCCAGTACTTTTTCTACATCCATAATCATGGCAATGCGGCCATCCTGAAGTTCAGTAACGGCAGTAACCAGTCCGCCCAACCGGTCTGACATCATGGGTGGAGGCACCTTAATATCATTCCACTGCAGGCGCAGAATATTTTCTACCGAGTGCACCAGAAAACCCTGCATGTGTTTATTGTATTCGGTAACAATTAAAATCTGCGGTTCGTCAGAAATATTCAGGCCACAGAATTTTGGCAGGTTAACCACTGGCACCATGGTACCGCGCAGACTGGTCATGCCTTCTACCGAATCAGGCATATCCGGAGCATGGGTAATATCAGGCACCTGCATAACTTCTCTGACTTTAAATACATTAATGCCATAAACTTCCTGCCGGTCTGTAGTATCATCTTTACCCAGACTGAATAGAAGCACCTCCAGCCGGTTAGTCCCTGCCAGGTTGGTACGTTCATCAACCGATTGAATAAAATTAGCCATGGTGTATTTCTCTTAAATATTTAGCCAGTAGGTTCAATTTTGCTGCAAAAGCAGCAGCCTGCCTGTTATAACGACAAATCAGCCGGAAACTTTAGTATTGGGCTGATTTTTTTTTAATAATATCTGATTAATGCAAATATAGTATAAATTTTTAAAATAAGCCAAGTGCAGTCCAAATGATTTTTTCTGATATTGTCTCTTTGTTAGACTGAAAATAATCCGTCAATTTCAGGCTGCTTGTAGGATTTTTCATATTACAGGTCTGGAAATTAAAGAAAATTTTCGATTTTTTTAAAATTAACAGGTAATATAGGATACTCAAACGCTTTAGAATCTAATACCAGAAATAACAACCGTATTTAAACAGGAACGGGAAATAAAAATGGCTGATACCATTGTCAAAGACCGCCGCGTCAACTCACGCCGTATTGTTGAATCTCTGATTGAATCCAGAACTACTGCCCTGACTCAATATAAAGAGGTAATGACTTACCAGCCTTTTGAAATTAGTGATACTCTGAAGGAAGTGCTGGAGGATTTCTGTGAGTCATTGGTTGATTATACTGCCAAAGCCCATTTTCATCTGTATAATTACCTGGAAGAAAACAAGGAACGTCGTACCTCGGTATTAAAAATTGCTGATAGCATTTACCCGGAACTGCTGGATAATACTCAGAAACTGCTGGATTTTCATGATCGCTTTAACAGTGATGTTTCAGAATTAAAATGTGAGCAATTAGAGGAATGCCTGAATGGCGTCGGTGAGTTACTGGCGGATCGCATTAACCTTGAAGATGAAGTGATTAATGCCCTGTTATCTGTAGATGGCATTGGCCACTAATTAAGCGTGTATCCCCTGGTTCCTTCTCCCTCTGGGAGAAGGTTAGAAGGTTAGGATGAGGGACTTTTATATCAATGATCTGTAGTTAATAATCCCCTTCACTCTCACCAAATATCTGCATTCAAGCATAATAACCGCAAACCGGTTATACTCTTTCTTTATTCACATTTTCCATATTTTCTGAATAACAGGTTTTATTATGCAACATTTACAACGCCTGCTGGATATTATGAGCGCCCTGCGGGATCCTGATACCGGCTGTCCCTGGGATCTGAAACAGGATTATAAATCCCTGGTTCCCTATACCCTGGAAGAAGCCTACGAAGTGGCAGAAGCCATTGAGCAGGGCGATATGGATGAAGTCAAAAAAGAACTGGGTGATTTATTATTCCAGGTGGTCTTTTACGCTCAGCTTGCCAAAGAAGAAGGACTGTTTGATTTTGATGATATTGCAGTCGCCATTGCTGATAAAATGGTGCGTCGTCATCCTCATGTGTTCAGTGATCATCAATATGAAAATGAGGCGGCTTTTTTAAAAGCCTGGGAAGAGCAGAAAGAACTTGAAAACCAGCAGGCCAGAGCTGAAAAAGGGGAGACTGCCAAATCGGAGCAGGTACTGAGCCTGATGGATAATATCAGTAAAATACTGCCTGCCATGACCCGGGCGGTTAAAATTCAGAAGCGCATTGCTCAGGTGGGGTTTGACTGGGATTCTGCAGAAGAAGTACTACCCATTATTCAGGGTGAGCTGCAGGAACTGCAGGATGAAATTACTCAATATGAACAGCTACAGGAAAAGTCCGCAGGCTTTGTAGCAGAGCAGCAGAGTGAACTAAAAGCCCGACAGTATGAACGTATGCAGGTGGAAATGGGTGATGTGCTGTTTACCTGCGTCAACCTGGCCAGAAAACTGGAAATTGATCCGGAAAAAGCCCTGCGGGTCAGTAATCATAAATTTTCCCAGCGTTTCCGGAAAATGGAACAGTTTTATAATAATGATCGGCAGCGTATGGAACAGGCCTCTATTGACGAACTGGAAGCCGTCTGGCAACAGGTTAAAAAACAGGAACAGAGCGGATGATACACAGGCCAAAATATTTTATCGGCCTGGCTCTTATTGGCTTATGTCTGGCTCAGGGTTTATTTCTGGCCGGCAATAATCTTCAGGCACAGGAAATCATACCGGTGACTGCCAGACCTCTGTCGGATCTATTGTTTCACCCGGTTAAAAAAGCACCGGCCAGGGTGGTCAGTCTGCAGAGCAGTCAACTCAGTTCTCAGCTTTCTGCTCTGGTTAGGAGCGTTGAAGTACAGGTTGGTCAGCGGGTTAAAAAAG
>Ga0256831_1000119_pt1 | contig 40878 bp, 44 predicted proteins | sample 132544metaG_FD_189087 | JGI IMG/M metagenome (GOLD analysis project Ga0256831, IMG submission 189087) | Hydrothermal vent microbial communities from Lau Basin, Pacific Ocean - 132-544 | ecosystem: Environmental > Aquatic > Marine > Hydrothermal vents | place: Pacific Ocean: Lau Basin | collected...
TGCATACACCCTTCAATGAGGGGGAACTCGCCGTGGTGGGGGAGGGCGTGCCCTTCGCCCTCGAGGTAAAAAATCCCCTGAGATATCCCCGCAACGCAGAGCAACTAATCATCCAAGAGGTTAACCGAAGCTCCAGCGGGGTAGAGCTTCTGGAGCTCAAGAGAGGGAACAAGGGAGCTGTAAAAGCGGTGAAGGAAATAAAAACCCGCTGTTACGAGTTTTTATTCGAGGGCCAGCCGAAGAGCTGCGATAAACGCAAGATCTTCCAGATGATACACGGCAAGGGGAACAGAAGGGTAAACGTCCTTTCCCTGGAGTATGGCGAAGAGAACGGGCTTCAAAAAATACGCATCAGGTTCGACGGACCCCTGAACGTAGAGCGCTTCGTGAAGGGGGATGCCACAAGGCCGAACCTTAAGGACTTCGCCGAAGTAAGGGGGCCCGTAACCATAAGGGTGTGTGGGACATGATGATTGGCTACGTTGCCGCAACCCTGGGCGCCATCGCCGCAGGCATATACGACGCCTTCACGGGGGAGATCCCCGAGTGGATCACGGTGCCGATGATCGTCCTCGGGCTCATATACGCGTGGTGGCAGGGCTTCATAGTCGCTGCGGCGGTCGTAGCAGTTGTTACGTTCATAATCGGGTACGCCTTCTACTATACTGGGCTCCTCGGAGGGGGCGACGGACTTCTACTAACGGGAATCGCGGCATGGGCTCCCTTCGTTAAGATCGGGGTGGTAAGCCTTCCGACACCCCTCATCGTTCTGCCGCTCAGCCTGGTGCTATCACCGCTCTTCTACGGACCGTTCCTCGCGCTAAGGCTGGCGGAAAAGAGGGCGAGGCTCTGGGCACTGGCGGTAATCCCCGAAATATTGCTACCGCCGGGGTTTGCTGCAGTATACGCCAGCGGGCTCACCGCATACATAGGGGATAAGTACAGGGAAGATCTATTTGTGGAAGAAAAACCCGTAGACGCCCTGGTTCCCGAAGACATTGTGGCTGAGCCCGTTGACGTGCTGCCACCGGGGAAGAAGGTGCTGGAGAAGAAGGACATAGAGCTGCTACGGAATGCGGGCATAAGGAGCGTTAAAACGCTGGAACACCTTCCAAGGCTCGGACCTTTCCTCGCAGCAGCCCTAATCTTAACGCTACTCGCCGCTACTGGAGCCGTGGACATCAAGACGTACGGAGCCAGCCTCTTCCTTTACAACCTCAAATGACTCGCCGAAGAACTGCGAGCAGACCCAGAGATTCGTCACGAGGTGCTCCGTCGGCTCCGCAATACGCACACTCGAATCGCCCCTCGCGAGGAAAAGGAAGGGAACGATCTGGTCACCCATATTCGCATCAAAGGGGGCCATGGGGGCGATCTGGCGCAGGTACCAGCGGGCCGCCCGCTTACCGACCACTTCCGCAAGGATCCCCCGTTCTCCAAGGGAAGAGGCCCCCACGTAGCCCCTGCGCGACCACAGGGTAATGCTCGTGCCAGGGGACAGAACCTCGGAGCGAGGAATGCGCTGTAGGCCGATTTTACCCACGGAAACGCCAGCGGAACGGAGGATCTGCTCTGCCCCAGCACGCTGGCGCTCTGCAATGCCCGGATCAAGACCCGCCGAGATGGAAACACCATCCACGGGCTCGTCGTCCATATCCAACATGCGCACGGACGGCAAATCTCTAAAGGGGGATGCGCGGAGGACTACCTTGCCACCTCCGCGGGGATAGTAGCCACGGCGCACGACGTCTAAATGCACGTCCGCCCCAAGGTCCCTGAGGAAACGCAGGAAGACATTTTCGGCATAGTCCACGGTGGGGGCGTGGGGAACCTCCGTCCCCCCGCGGATTACGATCTCCACAGGGCCATCTGCAAAGAGAGCCGGTAAAATGATGGTCTGGAGGACAAGGGTGACGGCGCCGGCGGTGCCCACGTCTACAGAGTACCGCCCGCCACGTATGAGTCCGGGGGAAAAGTAAAGCTCGCTGGAACCGAGGCTTGCACCGCGCACCTCGGCGTCCGTCATCTCGGCGAGCAGCTGAACAGAAGCGAGGTGTTGAGATCGCAGCCCGGGCTTGGGACGCTTTGCCCGTATGTTCTTCACAACAACAGGCCTTTGAAGGACCGCAGAAAGCGCAAGGGCGGTTCTCAGAATCTGGCCGCCACCCTCGCCGTGGGAACCATCGATTACGAGGGGCTCCACAAAATAAATTGGAAAAGGTATCTTTTAGCGCTTGCGCTCCGCCGAGTGGATGGCGGAGGCGAAGGCGCTCACCGCGGAGTACACGTCGTCGGCACCCTCGAGAACGGTACCCGTGACGATGACGTCAGCGCCCGCCTGGATCTTCTGGACGGCAACGTCGGGGCTGCGGATCCCGCCACCAACAATGAGCGGTGCGTTGCCAAGGGCCTTCCTGGCAGCCATTACGAGGCGATCGTCCACGGGGTACGCGGCACCGGAGCCCGCCTCGAGGTAGACGAACTTGTATCCGAGAAAACGCGCCGATAGTGCATAGGCATAGGTTATGCTGGGTTTCCGGACAGGAAGCGGCCGTGCGTCGCCAACCCAACCAGCTGCCGTCTCCCCACCGGGCTCGGTAATGAGGTACGCCGTGGGGATGACCTCGAGACCCCAGCGGAGGATGATGGGTGCGGAAAGAGCCTGAACCCCGGAAATGTAGTAGGGGTTCCTGGAGTTGAGGAGCGATAGGTAAAGGATGGCGTCTGCGAAGGGGGAGATGCCCGAAATATCACCAGGGAACAGGATAACGGGTATTTTAACGGCATTCTTTATCTTCCTGACCGTTTCGTCCAGTAGCTCCCCCTGAACACCAACGGTGCCACCAATGAGAATGGCATCGGTGCCAGCACGCTCTGCCTCCGCCGCAAAGCGGGCGGCATTGTCGTATCCTATCTCGTCAGGGTCTATAAGGGTAAAATGGAGTGGATGCTCGCGTAGCTTTTCCATAAGGGAATCATACACGGACATCAGATCACCTCCACGGTTTTCAAGACAGAACGGGCAAGATCCTCCGTCATCTTAACCCTGTTGAAGATCGTGTACCTCTTGCGGAGCGTCGGGGCAATAACAAGGGCCATGACCATCATATCCTCGGGGATTCCAAGGGCCTCCGCGGTGGTGGGGGCGCCCACGTCCTCCAAATAGCGCCGTATGCGCTCCCAGTCCCTGCCCTGAAGGTACGCAGCCACAATTGTCCCAAGTCCCACTTGCAGGCCATGGGGGCCCTTGCTGCCGCGCAGATAGTCCAGGGCGTGGGAGATCAGGTGTTCGGACCCTGAGGCTGGTCGGGAAGAGTGCTGAATACCCATTACGAGCCCGTTCGTCACAAGCGCCTCGAGGAGCACGTTAACCCCTTCCTCCGTTCGAGAAGCAATTGCCCTACGGAAGCGGACCACGTGGCGGAACGTCATGCGGGCAAGGGCTGCGGAGTAGTGCCCGAAATATTCGCCCGTGTCTATATGCGCCAGCCACCAGTCATAGACGGAAGTATACTTGCCGATCACGTCGCCGAAGCCGGACTGAAAGAAGCGAAGAGGAGCCTCAGAGAGTACCTGTGTATCCACGACAACGAGCTCAGGGGGGCCCACATACTCGGAATACGGATGAGATGTGCCACCTAGAGACACCATGGGGGAAGCAATGCCGTCGTGCGACGGTACGGTGGGCACGGATACCACGGGAATACCGAGGCGGGCACCGACGAACTTGGCAATATCAATGTTCTTTCCGCCACCCACACCAACAACACAGTCAGCGCCGAGGCGTTTGGCGGCTGAAACAGCTTGCTCAGCTACTGACAAGGTGGCACTATCCGCAACAAAGCTGTTATCACCGCTGACAAGCCCGGGAGCGTGGGCGTCCAGAATTTCCCGCGTGCGCCGACCAACAATGAAGAAGATTCGCGAATACTGATCTAAAAGAGAGGGAAGCTCCGACAGGGCACCAGGGGACATAACAACACGGTGCGGAAGATCGATAATGCGCCTTCGCCGCGCATCGTTTTCCTCCGGGAGCGACGTCACGGGACAATAGGGGTGCTAAAGTTTATAATTGAGCCTACGACCAGAAATCGGCGAGCGTCTTCTGCTGCTTCCCCTCGCTCTCGAAAACGGACTTTATCTCCTTCTCCAGAATCATCAGGCGCTGCTTCGTGTACTCAGTCAGACCATACTGCTCCACCACGCGTTTAGATACATCGAGGTACTTCTCAACAGATCCGCGGGAGACCGTGAGGACGAGCTTGCCCCCGCACTTCCTGCAGACGCCGGCAAGCGGAACACGCCGGTATTTGGTGTTGCACTTGACGCAGCGGAACTCCTGGCGGCCGAAAGCACGCGCGTTGCCCATAATATCCTTGAGGAAGTGATAAACAAGCACGCGCTCGGCGGCATCCGCGTTGTCAACGGCCACGATCTTCTCCTGGACCTTCAACTGGGTCTCTATCTTTTCAATCATGTTGTTCAGCTTTGAATAAGCCGTGTGCTCGGGTCCCGCATCAAAGCGCGTCGTTTCGATGGAATACACGAGCTGGCGGAACTGATCTGGGGTCCCTATGATCTCGCCGATAACGTGAACGGGGGCCTCAGACGCGTCCTTGCGCTCAAGGGTGGCTTTGTAGAAGTCGAGAGTATAGTTGGAATCGTACTCCATCTCGAATACCTCGTCGTCTACCTCTGCGGGGTTTAGGACTACAGTAACGACAAGGGGAGCATCCATCTTGCCGCCACGCTTCTCAGGCAAGTAGTGGACTGAGAAGTTGAGCAACGCGTCGAGCAAAAGCAAATACGCGTCTTCATCTCCGTCGGCGTTGCGCCTGCGGGCCAGCATGTAATATGGATGGCAGTACTGGACGTAGCCGCGGGTAAACCCAATTATCCTGCCAAGGACGCCGGCAGATGTGTGTGGAGCAAGCCCTATGACTAGCTTTCCAACGAGATCCTCCTTCGTCTTGACGTTGTAATACCGGGGGAGGCCGTAGAACTCCTCAAGAAGATCATCCACGAACTGACAGGCGCGCACGAGGTAGTCTGCAACGTGCTCAGAGATTATCACGTCCGCGGGGAAGAGCTCCACCACCTGATCTCCACGTTCAAGGGGCTTTCCGTCCTTGTCATGGGTATATCCCAGTTCCCGAAGCTTCTCCACGGAAACGCCGATTTCATCGGGCCGGAAGTGCGTGAGAGGGAGGTTTGACAGGTCCACGCGAATGGTACCATCCTTGAAGACGTAAACATCGTGCTTCGCGCGCAGTATCGCCTTCTCCAGACGCTCCGGTACGCGCTCGGGGTTAGTCACACCCATAACGCCCTTCACAACGTCGGGTGCCCTACCCTCGCCAAGGTTTCTGAGGGCTGCATCGAAGAGCGCAGGCACATCAAGGGGTTTCCGCACGTAGGGGAGCGTCTTGGCGCCACAGTTCTTGCACACGGTCTCGTCGGCGTCCGCCATACGTCCACAGCTCGGACACCAGCGCTTCTTCACCGTTTCCGATCCGCAGTACGGGCAGCGCCTGTAGGGCATCACCTTGTTGCACTTGGGGCAGTAGTACGCCGCATACTCCACCTCCGGCTTGGACTTGGAGAGGACTACCTTCGTTATGAGGCGCTGGTTCGTCCCCGCCGTTCCAACGGGGAAGAGACCATGGGGCGGTGGGCTCATCTTTCTGGGCTTGGCGGCCTCGGGGCGGGCCATGCGCACGCCGATGAAAGTCCCCGCCTTATCGCGGATCTCCACGCCCGCCACTGCAGAAAGCTTCTGGAGCACGTCGCCCTCGGCGCGCTCAAAGTCGGGCACGGCGGACGGGTTGTAGTAGCCAAAAGTGAGGAGGAATGGGTACACGTAGGGCTCCTCGAGAACAATGCGGTTCTCTCGGTAGAGGTGCGGGACACCGGTCTTCTCCAAGAGGGGCTTTATCTCGCTGCTGAGGATAGCACGTACAGGAATACCGTCGCGTTCTTCTACCTGCGCCTGCTTCACGGCTGAAATAATCCTAAGGGCGTCCTCCTCGCTCAGGATGCGGTAGTAGTGGATGTACTTCGGGTGGAGCGGAATCCCGTACTGACGGGAAAGCTTCACGGCTGTGACGGGATCTACGGAGAAGGGATCCCTGACAAGGCGCTCAAACTCGGGGGGCACCTTTCCCTCCGCAATGAGCTGTTCAAGCTCGCGGGCCCACCACTCCTCGACGTAACCGGAGGGCACGAGCTTCTCCCCCGCCTTCCGGAAGTCACCGTAGGCGATGAGTGCGTCGCCAAGGAAGAGGATCTTCTTCACGCGATCCCGAATGCGATACGCCGTGTCAACGTCCTGCACCTTGAGCACGTCCCCGTTGTCCAGGAGCACAATGGGGCCCTCTATGCCGTCCACGGGCGTGGCACCCATGGCCTTGCCGGGAAGCTCTCGCTTCAGCTGCGTCCCCGTGGCGATAAACTCGCCGGTGAGCACCATCGTGGCGGGGTGCACCCCGGAGGCCATGACACCCACGTTGCGCGACCTGCCATAACGCACGCGGAAGCCGCCCCAACGACCAGGGTAGGAGAAAACGGGACGGCCAGCCACAAGCCCCTCAAGGTAAACGGCAAGCGAAGAGGACCCACCCTCCGACTTGTGGTGATGCTTTGCCTCGAGCACCCAGCTCCAGTCAAGTCCAAGCTTCTTTGCGATCTTATTGATTTTCTTGGCCTTCAGGAGGAGAGACTCTCCCACAGCTATGGCGAGACCGCCGCGTACACGGTTGGACAGACCTGGAAGATCCCTATAGGCAGATACCTCAAAGGACTCCGTGGGCTCGCCGTCCGGGCGCACGGGAATATGCTGGTAGACGATCTCAAGCTCCTCCTTCGACGGGCGATACTGGCGGGAGTAAACACGGAAGTAAAGGAGAGTCTCTTCCACCCAACGCGCGCGCTCGCGCTCCGTGGGTTTCCACACGTCGAGACCAACGCGCTGGCGAAGGTAATCTGCCAAAACAAGGGCAAGGGCTGCAGCGGTGCCACCCGCCGATCGAATGGGCCCGGCGAAGCCAACGGAAATGTACTTTGTCCCGTCGGGGTTTTCCAGAACGCGAACATCCGTAATGCCCTCGATGGGCGCCACTACCACAGCGTCCGTGTAGATGAGGAGAGCCGCCTTTAAGGCGTACTCCAAGCGATCGTCCAGCTTGTCGAAGTTTCCCAGCTTTCCGTCCACAATTTCCTCCATCAGGCGGACGGAAGTCATGAACTTATCTCCGATCTCGGCGTAGAGCTCCTCGTATCGCTTTGCCAGGCCAGGGACACCGAGAAGTGCCTCGGCACGCTCAGACATGCGGACGGCGGGCTTTACCTCCACCTCGTCCGTGGGGTCGAGGCCCTTGGCACGGGCGCGCTCCGCAATTTCCCACTCCCGTCTCGCCTGTTCAAGAAGACGGTCAAAGTACTCCTTGATTTCGGGCCTGCCGATGGGGATGTGGGAGTAATCAATTTGCTGCATCCTTCTTCACCCACATCCGGATGTTTGCAAGCTTGTGGTTGGAGAGATCAAACACGGGGATCTCGCCGGGGGTGGGGACGTGCCCGTGCTCCAGCTGGAAGGGCGTCTGATCCTGGAAGGTCCCTGAGACCACGAGGGAGACGCCGCGGTACCCACCGTATCCATTCTTGTGGACGTGGCCAGAGGTCAAAACGTCGGGAACGCGCTCAATGACCATATAATCCCTTCTTTCGGGGACGATTGGGTTCTTAAGGCCATACTGGATGGCGAGATGCCTGTGCTTCAAATACTCGCGCAGGGCGTACTGCGGCTCCGTGTAGGAAAGGTAAGGAACGCGGGAGATAAGGTCGTCCATGGAGGTACCGTGGTACGTGAGGAACTCCACGCCCTCCAGGGAGAAGTAAGCGGGGGATCCAACGAGGGTGACGTTATCAAACTCGTACAGCGGTGCGGCAAAGTCCTTATCGAGGGCAGGCTGGGGTTCGAGACGGCGAACCGCATCGTGGTTGCCGGGACCTATGATCACCTCGATGTAGTCTGGAATCTGCTCGAGATACTTTGCGAAGGCGTCATACTGCTTGTATATGTCCTTTATCTCGAGCTCGTCTATCTGCTGGGGATAAACGCCCACGCCGTCCACAACGTCGCCGTTTACGATGAGGTACTTCACCCTGCCAGCCAGCTCGCGGCTTCGCTCGTTGCCAATCTCGCCCCGCAGCCACTTGATGAAGCGCTCAACGGCCTTCTTTATGTGCAAGCGGCTGCCCACGTGCCAGTCAGAGGTGATGGCAACGGAGAGGGGCACATCGGAGTAGTGTGGCACGCGGTCGAGGGGAACGTCGGGCCAGGCGATGTCAGACACAATGAACATACCCCTGCCGGAAACGCGGCCGTGGAGCAACACAACGTCGTCGGGTAGCAGAGATTCGGCAAGCTGGGCCACCTTCGGATCCGAGGCCTTTGGTATGATTGCCTTTCCATAGGAATCTGGCGTCTCCAGCTCCACCACGAGGTTTCCGCTCTTCGTCTCACGGATGTCGTAAACCATGGCTATAACGTCGATCTCCTCGCCCACGTAACGGTGCATCCTGTCCAACGGCTTGAGGTTCGTGTGCGGACGTGCCTTGAGCATGGCGGAGAGGCGCTCGTAGCGGTCGCGGAAGTACCGGACGAAGTCCTGAACCGTGCCCTCGCAGAAGGACTTTCCAGTCACATCAAAGTCTTCAAAGACGCGAATACGGCCATCATACTCCTTGGCAAGCGGGTGCCAACCTTCGCGAAGGACAACGACCTCCTTCTCGGCGGAGCCATTGTCCACAGCATCTGACCAGACCTCCCCCTCGCCCTCATTGCCAGCAGATTCGACCTCTTCTGAAGGCTGCTGGTTCTCCGTCAGATCGGATTCAGGGGAACCCGAAACAACGCTTTCATTATCAGTGGAGGGCAGTTCTGGCGCAGCGGACTCCGAAGAATCCGTCACCCCGGTATCCTGCGGTTCATGAAGCTCGAGGGGCTCAGGAGACGTAGAAGAGGTTCTTCGAGCAAGGACGTCGCGAACAAGGTCAGCATCCACTACAAAAACACCGCGGGAAAGCACCTCGTCGATGATTTCCCTATAATCAGGCCTGCCGGAGAGAATTTGAAGCGCGTCGGGGGTTATTATGGCCATTCTCGAGGCGACGTAGCTGACGATCTCACTGGTACCCTGTGCCTCCGCCTCCACGTAATGGGTTGAGGGGAAGCTATGAAAAAGGGAAGTCCGGAGTCGAAAAATTTTCGCTAACCCTTTATTTTCTCCCTGTAGCTCTCAAGAGCGCCCATAATCTGCCAAACCTGCGTGCGCGTGTGCATTGGCATGTTTATGTCATTGCTGGCTTCGTCAAGCAGATAAATAGCCTCGGTAACGTTGACAACAGGGTCTCCTTCCTTCTTGAGCACGAGTTCCTTGGCCTGAGCAACGGCGCGCCGTATGTTGCGCGGAACGGAGCTGTCGTTTATGATATCGTCCATAATTTGAACCACAGCCTCAATGTCACTCTCCATGGTACCACCCCAGGGTCTTCAGTATTTCCGCGCGAAGACGCTCCACGCCCTCTCCCGTGAGGGCTGATATGGGCAGCGCCCCCAGCTCATCCGCGAGCTGCCGCGCAGCCTGCGGCGCCGCGTCCAACTTGTTGACCACCACGAGAACGGGCGCCCGAATAAGATCCCTTACCTTAGTTAATAAATCCCTTTGCTCTTGGAGATCCTGCAGCGGATCGAAGATAAAGACTACAACGTCTGCAAGCTCCCTCAGCGCGGCAATTGCCTTTTTCTCCTCTGGCTTCATCTCCTCGACGGGTCGATCCAGTAGCCCGGGCGTGTCAATAACCTGGAACCGCTTGAAATGGTGCTCAAAATGCCCTATGCGGATCTCCTTCGTCGTAAAGGGATACGGCGCGATCTCTGGTTCTGAACCGGTCAGGGCACGGAGCAAGGTGCTTTTGCCAACGTTCGGAAAGCCCGCGAGGACAATGGTCTGCTCGTCCCTGCGTATCTTGGGCAGCCGCCGAAGGGCCCTGTACATCTTGCCGACCTCGCGGAAGACGCCGCGGTTCTTCTCAAGCACGTCCCAAACACGGCCGAGATATGCACGCCTTATGCGAAGCAGCTGGCCCCTGGACTTTGCCTGCGTTATCTGGAAGAGGGCATCGTCGCGAATTGCCGCCAGCACGCGAGTAAGAGCGGATATCTGGCCAAGCTTCCTCTTCAAGGAGTCTATGGGCATGTGGGCCTCGAGCATCGCCCTGTGAAACGGGTGAAGGCTCTCAAGATCGGGGAACCTGCGGACAATACTATTCAACTCCTGTGCAAAGGCCTTGTCGTACTGCTTTATGCGAATATGCTCCAACTTCCGGAGTTTCTCGATGTTAGAGGGCCCAGGAAGCTTCACGGTTCCCATATACTTGTTAACCCGCCGTATCACCTTGCCGTAGAGAGTATCGATATCAAAAGCCATACTACCACCACCGCCAGCCCCGCCATGAGCGCGAGGAATGCGGAGCGTCGATCCGTTGCAAAAACGAGCGGAATTGGCCCGATAAACACAACGGCGGCGCCATGCACCTCTCCGGAGCGTGAAGCGGATAGCAATTCAACTAACAGCCCGATAGCAATAAAAAGCATTCCCAATATTATTAGCACCGTTCCACCAGCAGTCAAATCCATGCGATCACCGGGTGTTCTCATGGCGTTCGAAGGGCTTTACCGGAAGCACTACAAGATCCTCTGGTTAATACCCGCTATTCTATTTGTCGCAAACGTATTTATCGCGTTTGTGTACCCGGGCATAAAACTCGGTGTAGACTTCCGCGGAGGTATCCTCGTATCCTTTGCCTCCGACAAGCCAGTGCCTGCAGACAAGCTTGCCGCCGCAGTGAAGGCAGCAACAGGCGTGGCTGAAGTCACCGTGGTCCCAACGGAGAGCTTTGGAACGGGACCGCGCTATGGCGGAATAGTGGAGGTTGTATACCCCGAAAACATAAAGCTGGTCCCCGAATCAAACGTCCAGACGCCACAGCTAACGGCTGGCACGGGAAGCGAGCTGACCGCAGACCAGTTTAAGCAGAAGGTCCTCGAGGCGATAAAGAAGGTCGTTCCCGACGCGCAGAACATCGTGATCCAGGACGTCACCCCCGCCATAGGGAGCACCTTCTGGAACAAGGCAATGAACATGGCAATATGGGCCTTCGTGCTCATGGCCATATCCGTCTTTGCATTCTTCAGGAAGGGCATCCCCACGGCAATTATGATCGGTTCCGCAATATTTGACCTCATAGGGATGCTCGCCCTCATGGCGCTCTTCAACATCCCGCTTAACCTCGACACGATAACGATCCTCCTGATGATGGTTGGTTACTCCATCGACACGGACATCGTTCTATCCACGCACCTGCTCAAGCGTACAAAGAGCGAGGAGGGAGACGAGTTCTCGCGCGCCGCAAGGGCTGCCACCACAGGACTTCACATGAGCGGAACAACGCTCGTGGCAATGCTCTTTATCCTCGCAGTGGGATACCTCACGAGAAACCTCGCGGTTATGCGCGTAGGTGCCGTGATGATCTTCGGTGTGCTCGCAGACATCGTCATAACGTGGTTCCTCAACGCACCTGTAATGATTACGTGGGTGAGAAAGCATGCATCCGCTGCTTAAGAGCTGGAGGGTAAGGCTGCTCATCATATCTGTGCTAATCGCTGCCCTGCTCATTGTGTTCAGGGGAGTGCAGTTTGGCATCGACTTCAAGGGTGGTTCCGTCCTCATCTTCCAGTTCGACAGACCGCTGACACCGCAGGAAATGCAGCAGGCGGTGCTCATTATAGAGAAGCGTTTGAACTGGACAGGACTCAGCAGCGTGCGGGTCCGCGGATGGGGAGACCAGCAGGTAGTCATAGAGCTTAGCACGGACAATCCGCAGGAGATCCAGCGTATTAAGGAATCAGTCCTTCGCCAGGGCAAGTTCGAGGCGGTAGTAGACCAGAAGGTAGTCCTGACGGGCAAGGACATTGCGGCGGTTAAGCCCCCCATCATAACGCCGGCGGAGATCGGCTACACGTGGAAACTCCCCTTCGTGCTCACACCGGAGGGCGTCAAAAGGTTCTACACGGGTGTACACGGCAAGTGCACCCCCGACGGCCGCTGCGCGTACGTGTTCATGTACATTGACAGGCCCGTGGGGAAGGTGCTCCTCATTCCAAAGGACATCGCCCAGGAGGAAAACGTTCTAACAACCATTCCCGAGCTCAAGGCAGTAGAACAGGCACCCGCCGACCAGCGGATCCCGATGGTAGAGTTCCTCAAAAACGCAGGTCTGAAGAAGTGGTTTATCGTAGACAGGAACTTTAACCCGCAGGTACTCCTGGAGCTGAACGCCCCTGTGATCCTTGCACCGGAGGAGAACTACCTTGTCCCATTCCTCCAGGAGCACAACATACCGTACACCCTCGTACCAAAACAGCCCGGGGAATCTTGGATATGGGCAGCCACGAACCTGCGATCCGTGGTGCACCTCACGCCCGACGTAACCAACGTGACCCCCGAGCACGCGAGCAACGAGCTCGTGATCACGGGATGGGCAAAGAACTACGAGGACGCAAAGCAGAAGACCGAGACCCTCAGGATCATACTCGAGTCCGGAGCTCTTCCGGCGGGGCTGCAGCTCGTATCTGAGCGCAGAATACCGGCAAAGTACGGAGAACAGGCGTTCTACACGTTCCTCATCACGATATTCCTGGCGATGATTGCGGTGTCCATATACGTGGCCACCCGATACAAGGACCTGCGCATCGCCGTACCCATAAGCATCACGGTCTTCTCTGAGATCGTGATGATCTTCGGGTTCGCGGCCCTAATCGGCTGGAGGATCGACATACCGTCCATGATCGGTATCATCGCATCCACGGGTACCGGCGTGGACGACCAGATCGTCATTACGGATGAGGTGCTGCACGGCGGTGCCAAGCGCGAGGAGAAAGAAAGGGAGACCGGCGAGAAGAAGAGCATATGGAAGAAGATTCGCCGTGCGTTCTTCATCGTCTGGGCAACGGCCAGCGCGCTCATCATGGCCATGCTGCCCGTGCTCTTCTCGGGCATACCTACGCTCGTAGGATTCGCCCTGACGACGATAGTGGGTGTGCTCGTGGGCGTGTTGATCACAAGGCCCGCCTTCGGAGAGATCATCCGCTACGTCGTTTCCAGGAAGTGAGGCCGTTGCTCCAGCGCCTCGATCCTTTTTTTTGGTTTGACAAGTTCTGGTTCCGCTACGTGGGAAGGCCGAAGACCGCGGGGGAAGAAGCGGTATACTTCATAGCAGAGGTTTTCTACGCAATACTTGTGGCGTACCTTATGTACCTTCTCCTCGGGTTAATACTGCACACGCCGAGACCCGCGGTAATCGTCGCATCCCAGTCCATGGAGCCCACCCTTTGGCCAGGGGACATCGCCATCGTAGAGGGGGTTCTTCCGAGCGACATAAAAGCGCCAGAGGTAGATGTGAATGCCAAGCTCAGGGATACGCCCCTGGACAGAACGCCAATAAAGGTGCTCAGGGAAGGCGTTAAGACGGTGGGCTTCCTCGTAAATGGGAAGAAGATCTCCCTGGAGCGTAACGGAGACATAATCGTATACTACAACGACGTGTACCGAAAGGATATCATTCACCGGGCCGTTCTGAAGATCAAGGCCGCAGATGGCTGGTTCTTCCTAACGAAGGGGGACAACGAGGCAACAAATCCGGCAATAGATGAGGACTGCGACGTGGGGCTCTGCATATACCCGTATCCCGTTCCGGCAGACCATGTGCTTGGCAAGGTGATCTTCGTTATCCCCAGAATCGGAATAATAAAGCTCTGGATAGCGGAACTCATGAGCGGCAAGCCGCTAACACCGCTGCACATATAAAAGAAGGGGGAAATCACTGTTTCTGGAGCTCGTCAAAGGCAGTGCGGAATAGAATAAGGTCTGCCTTCGCCTTCTCGACTGCAGATTTGAGCAGCTCCCTTGGAGAGCCCTCCTTGGCGCGGAGGTAAAGGTACACCTTGCCCTCGAGGGGGTGGCCCGTGCGTATGGCCACAAAGTCAACGCGATCGTCGTCCACAAGGTAAGACTTCACCAGGTACGGGATGGTCTTATCTCCGTAGATCTCGAGCTCCAGCTCGTTCCCTTCGTCCTTGAGCACGTGAATTTCCATACAATCACCTCGGGAGAACGGGGTTGCCGTAGTCCTCCGCTATCTTGCGTTTCACGGTGAGCTTGCACCGCGGGCAGTAAAGCGCGGCACCCCTGCGAACAAGGGGCCTGCGGCACTTGGGACAGTATGCCTTGATGACGCCGAAGCGAGAACCCTCCGTGGAGAGATCCACGTAGAAACGCTTCTGGATCTTGAGAATCTTGGCGCGGATCCAGTCGCCAACGCCAAACTCATCCCGAACGGTCTTCACAAAACCCCTTCGAATGTTCGCAATACGGATCGTGGACAGCCGAGAGGGGGGGACCAGGCGAAAACGGCGGGTGTTGTAGGGGAATAGCTCCACAACAGCGTACTTATCGTAAACCTGGACAATTCTACCGTAGACGATGGATCCCACGACGTTGCGGCGGGGGATCTTGCGCGGGGAGTCGATGCGCACCTCTCGCTCGATCTGATCAAACTTGGGCTCGCCCACCACGGCGGCAAACACTTCGCCGTCACGCTCGTAGGCGCCCACACCGGGCATAAACTCCTCTGCAATTGCGATGTGCTCGCCAGGGGTTACTACCAAGGGATCACCTCACTCGTTGTTGGTAAGAAGCTCTGATAGCACGTCCTTTGCCTTGACGGGGCCCTTGGACTCGGACTTTGCCTCAGCAACCTTGTGGGCAACGGGGGCGGCGCTGCGCTCCACGTGAGGAGCAACGGAGGAGCCCATAATGTCAAGGATCTCGCCCAGCTCTGTATAGACGTGGTCCACCATCTTCTGAAGCATCTCGGCGCTCCCGGAGACGTCTCCGTGGACCATGTCCTTGAGAAGCGTGACGAGCTCAAAAAGACCCTCCAGGCGGCCGCGCACATAGGACATATCAGTAGCCATGCAAAGAAGAGGAAGGGGGATTTTAAAAACGTGGTAGCAGTGGTTATCGTGGTCTTTGAGTACCTCTTCGGCGCAAGGGACGTCGAAGGGCGCCCTCTGCTCATGTTCGTGGCAGGGCTCATCTATTCTCTAATTTCCGTACCCCTGGCGCTCTATTTCAGGTCAGACGCGGCAAGTAGCCTTGCAGTAAGCCTAACGACGATTGCAGCAGTACCCCTCATCCTCAGGATCATAGACTTCGAGGCGGATATGCTTGATCTCTACCCCGGAAGCGTCATAACGAGGGAAATCCGCGTAATCGGGCTGTTCATGTGGTTCTTCTTTGGGCTCGTGGCGGGCTACACCATTGCGTACCTTAGCGTGGGCCCAGCACAGTTTCAGCGCGTGGCCAGCCTCCAGCTGAGCGACATCGCCTTTGCAATATCCGTCAGGAGCGCTATAACGGGTAATGCGCTGTTTCCAGGGCCCATGGGCCCAATATTCTGGCACAACCTGCGCGTTTACGTAACGGGAATCGTTCTCTCGTTCATATACGGAACGGGAGGTGTGTTTATACTATCCTGGAACGCGTCCGTAGTAAGCGCGCTGCTCGCAAGCCAGATCTACAGCACAGGATCCGTAATAAGTGGTATCGCCAGATTCCTCGGCATACTACCCCACGGCATCATAGAATATAGCGCATACATCATTGGGGGCTTCGCAGCGGCGCTCATCTCGCTGGTCATACTACAGAGAGGATGGAACAGGCAGCTCATGCTTGACGCGATTATATTCATGCTCTCTGGGATCGTGCTGCTCTACATAGCGGCGGCGGTGGAGTCAACCCTTATTATCGCTGCCGGATGAACCCTTGCTCCTTTCCTCGAGCATTTTCTTGAAGGCGTCCAGCAGATAGGCGTACTTCCCCTCGAGATCCTGCTCCACCTTCTTCGGGCTGACCGCACCACCAAGGGCCGCAGATATGCTCTGCGCAAGGGTGGAAATCTCCAGGGGCAGGATGAACTTCGTGGACTTGCCCTCTGCAATCTTTTCCAAAGCGCGAATGTAGTAGTAGGCGAGCACCCTATCATCAAGTCCAGTGGCAGCAGCCTTCACCGCCTCTATCTTTATGCGTTCGGCCTCCGCCTGTTGCTGTGCTGCCAGCTTCTGCTGCTCTGCCTCCCTGTAACGGTGCATGGCCTTGATAAGCCCCTCCGGGAGCTGCACGTTCTTCAGCTCTACGGAAACGACCTCCACACCCCACTCCCGAGCAATCTGCTGAAGCTCCTTGCGAAGCTGGTCATTGATCTTGTCCACGTTGGATATAATCTCGCTGGCCGTCATCCGACCCGCAACCTCACGGATTGTGGACTCCACGAAGAGGATGGCGGCGGATTTGTAGTCCTCCACGTTCAGAACCGCCTTTGCAGGATCAATGACGCGCAGATAGATAACCGCATCTATGACAACTTCGATGTTATCCTTTGTTATGACGGTCTGGGGCTTCACGTCGAGTGTCTGGGTTCGAAGGTCCACGCGCACGTAGCTCTCAATGCCCGGAAGTATGATCACCCATCCGGGGCCGCGAACGCCCACGAACTTCCCGAAGCGAAAGACAACGGCGCGCTCATACTCCTTAAGCTGAAGGAGAACGGGATACTTGAGCGACAGGTAAACAAGAAGCACTAGAAGCGCTCCCACGGCCAAGAGAGCCAGCTGATCGTGAGCAGCTGCGTAAGCGAGCACGGTAACGCCCAGGAGTAGGGCTACGAATACGGCAGAAAAGATGAGGACGCGCATCTTGGCCTCGTCCATGCTTAAAAAGAGGGGGACCCCCTATTTAATTGCAATGCCCGGGCGGAGACTTCTCGTTCTAGTGGTGGACAGGGACGACGACGTGGGCGTAAAGATAGGGACGCCAGGACCCGTTATTGGGGAAGAGCAGAACTTGGAGGTAGCACAAAAGCTGGCGCTCGCGGACCCGGAGGACAGCGATGCAAATACGATCTTCGCCGCACTCAAAATCTACCGAGAATTAAAGGAGAAGGGCGAGAATGTGGAAATAGCCACGGTTACCGGGCATAAGGCGCTGGGTTTCGTTGCCGATACGAATATAAACAAGCAGTTGGAGATCGTGTTCAACCAGTTTCCGGCAGACGGGATCGTATTCGTAACGGACGGTGCGGAGGATGACCAGGTAATCCCCATTCTCTTGTCCTATGCGCCAATCATATCCAAAAAGACCGTTGTGGTCAAACAGGCAGTTCAGCTCGAACGCACCTTTTATGTGATCAAGAACGCGCTCCGCGACAAGGACCTGGCACCAATCATACTCGGAATACCCGGGATAGCCCTGCTCGTATGGGCACTCTTCGGGGCGCTCGGTATCCGCCTCTTCCTCACCATAACGGGCGCGTACCTCGTCCTCAAAGCCTTCGGAATCTGGGATGCGGCAGAGGGTCTCGTCAAGACGATCCTGCGGGGCATATCCCTGAGGGGAAAGGGTGCACTATTCTACATAATCGCCCTCGCGTTCCTCCCCATCGGCACATACATGGCGTACCAGAACTACACAGCCCTCACAGGAACGGAGGCCATGCTTGAAGCCTTTAGAACGATGGTAGCAACGATTTCCATCTCAGGGATAGCGTACCTCGTTGGCAGGGGCGTGGATGCACACTTTGAAAAGAGAGCATACGCAATAGGCAGATACATCCGCTACGGGGCCACGCTGCTCATCGTATGGGCGCTAACGGAGGCGACGGTCAACCTCATCCTGCAGAAGGCAAGCGTGACGGACCTCTACTGGGTAATGGGGGCAGCATCGCTCTTTTACATCGTTGTGGTGCAGTTCGCGGACCTATTCGACGAGAGCGTACGGACGTCCAGAAAGCTTGTGGGAGCGCGGGCATACGATAGGCGGGGCAACGTAGTGGGCGTCGTGGCAGACGTAGATCCGGAAAAGGAGATCATAGTAATCCGTTCAGGGAACAAGCGCATAAAGGTACCAGCAACGAATATATACGTGGATACAAAGGGCGTCATCGTACCGCTGTGAGGTGCTAAGCGTGCTGGCAATCAAGGGAAGCTTCAGACAGATAGTTCTAATGTATGCAATCGCGCAAATGGCCGCAATACTCATAGGAGCAGTAACGATAAGCCAGATACCCGTACAAAGCGAGGCGAGCCAGCCAAGCTACGCGGGCACGTTCCTCCTGTACATACTCATCGCCACGGCGGTGTTCCTCATACTGGCGCGCTTCTTCCCAAGGGGCTTCAGGTGGCTCCTTGCAGCCCTGGAGATTTTCTTCCTATGGGGAACCAGCACCGTTATGTACAGTCTCTTCCTGCCAGAAACCGCCGCAACAATAGCAGGAATCGTAACGGCAGTGCTCCGAGCCATTTTCTGGAGGAGTAGCATCGCACAGAACGTATCCACGCTTATAATTGCCGCCGTGTCCACAGCAGTAGTGGGCCTCAGCGTGGCGCCAGCGGTTGCAGTGCTCCTGCTCGCAATAATGGCCACCTACGACTTCATCTCTGTATTCGTCACGAAGCACATGGTAACCCTTGCAAAGGCCCTCGGCGCAAGGGAACGGGGATCCGGGGAAATCCACATGCTCGGAACGGGGGACATTGTCATCCCAGGGATCGTTGCGGTATCCCTTCTGCGCGTTGGCATCCTACCAGCGGTTCTTTCAGCACTGGGAGCACTCATAGGCCTGATAACGACGATATGGCTTGCCAGGAGATGGAAGAGAATCCTGCCGGCGCTGCCCAGCATTGGGGTAGTTCAGCTTGCGCTGTCGGCGGTGGGGCTCTGCATCACGGCGTTTTTATAACGGTCCCCACAAAGCTCTTGCCCTCAAGCAGGCGACGCAGGTTCCTAAGATCCTTGCCAACTACGTACGTCTTCACCCTGGACCTGGCGAGGATGGCAGCAGCCGCACGGTCTACAGGGGCGTGGGCCCCGGGAACCCGCCGGTCAGCAAGATCCACCAGGCGCATCAGCTCGTCGTGGGTCATTTGGGCGATCAGCTCGGCGTCCGGATAGACCCGCGGATCCTTCGTGTAGACACCGTCAACATCCGTTATGTTCACGAACACAGCGCCAGCAGCCTCTGCGAGGAGCGCCGCAGAGAAATCGCTGGTCACGCCTGGGACGCTGCCACGTAGCACGGGCACGTACTTACCGAGGTAGGAGAGGGCGCGCCAGATATCGGAAATCGGCTCGTAGTACGCATGTTTAACGGCAGATACAAGGAGCCAGCTGTTGAGAGCTGTGGCAAGGATACCTGCCTGATCCTGAAGCGTTTTGGAGCCCCCGAGCTCAGCCACAGCATCAATGTATCGCCGTGCGGTGTGCCCTCCGCCGGCAACGAGTGCGATTTCAACACCATGCTCAAAGAAACGGTCGACAACGCGGCCAAAACCACGCAGCCAATCCACGTCAAGGTCGTGGGGAGCGATGACCGATCCGCCCACGGAAAAGACCACGCGCCGGAGCATGCATAAAAAACGTTGCCCGAATATAAAAAGGAGGGGGAAGCGATGGAAGAAGCACACCTAAAGCGCCTTATCAGGGAGCTTGAGAGCATAAGGGGTACGGGAACTCAGCTAATTTCCCTGTACATTCCGCCAAAGTACCCTCGAGGCGAAATATCCTCCATGCTCACCGATGAGCACAGCAAGGCGGGCAACATAAAGGATAAGACGACGAGGAAGAACGTGCAGGCAGCGCTCGCCAAGATTATGGTCTACCTCAAGTCTATAGACTACAGGCTGCCCGAAAATGGCCTTGTAATATTTTGTGGCAACGTATCACCGAAGCCGGGGGAGCAAGACCTCCGCCTGTTCGCCGTGGCGCCCCCGCAGCCCGTGCCGAAGATTTATCGATGTGATTCGACCTTCTACCTCGAGCCACTTAAGGAAATGGTCAAGCCCACCGAATACTACGGGATCATCGCCATGGACGGAAAGGAGGCCACAATCGCCCTCATAAAAGGGAATACCTTTGAAATCGTCTCCAGGATCAGATCCCTCGCCCCAGGAAAGCACCACGCGGGAGGCCAGTCCGCCCGTCGATTTGAGAGGCTGAGGGAGATAGCGGACCACGAATACATGAAGAAGGTGGCCGAGGAGGCAAAAGAGGTCTTTGTAGAGCTCGGGGACAAGCTGAAGGGGATCATACTCGCGGGTCCAGGCCCGAAGAAGAACGAGTTCTTCAACAAGGACTACCTCGACCCACGGGTGAAGCAGAAGATCATCGGCATCGTCGACACGGGATACACCAACGAGTACGGGATCAGGGAAGCCATAGAGAACGCAAAGGACATCCTCCGCGACGCAGAGATTGTTCAGCAGAAGAAGGCCGTTGAGCAGTTCATCGCGGAAGTGGTAAAGGGGGGGTTGGCGGAGTACGGTCTAAAGCAGGTCTACAGGGCGCTCAAGGAGGGTAGAGTGGATACGTTGCTCGTTGTGGAGGACGCAGAGGCTTGGGTGGGCAAGTACAAGTGCAAGGACTGCGGACACGAAGAAGAGGTCGTTGTGAAGAATGCTGACGAGCTACCGGGAACCATGAAATGCCCGATGTGCGGGGGCACCATGGAGCTCGACGTGAAGGAAGATGCCATAGAGGAAATGATCCAGATGGCCGAAGATACGGGTGCAAAGGTCTTCTTCATCTCGCCGGATACGGAGGAGGGCCAAAAGCTCGCAAAGGGGTTTGGAGGAGTAGGCGCAATACTGAGGTATAAGGTATGAGGGTGCGACAGCGGGATCTGGCCGCAAGGGTGTTGGACTTCTGGGGTGTGAGGACGCCAGCCTTCGCCCCCAGCGTGCTTGAACCAGGGGACAGGCAGATCGTCTCAATCAACGCGTACAGGCTCTGGGCCACCAGGGATCACAGGGCCCTGGCGAAGAAGATTGCAGAGCGGGACGACGTGATCATCATCCCTGAGAGCGGATACCGCCAGATCAAGAAGTACGACGATGATGTAACCCTGGAGGATATCGTGGAGATTCAGGTGGAGGCAGGGTTCCCCATCGTAGCCAGCTTCCCATCGGCAAGGGTGGAAGACGCCATTACGAACGCGAGGCTCGCAAGGGAAATTAGTTCGAAGCCTCTGCTTCTTGAGGTGGAAAGGAGCTGGGACTACGATAAGATCAAGGTATTCACAGACGCCACAGCCGGATGGGCTTGGGGCTACGCGTTGGCCAGCGAAGACCCCAAGAAGGTTGCAGAACTGGCCAAAGCCATGCCGAGGAACAAGGTGCTCGTTATCTACGGCATCCATCACCCCGCCGTGATCCCCGTCCTCGCAATGGTAGGGGCAGACGTGTTCACCTCTGGAGCCCACGCCCGCTACGCCCAGAGGGGGGATTACATAACCGAAGCGAGCATACGCCCAGTCACTGAGCTCCAGGAGCTCCCCTGCACGTGCCCAGTATGCAAGAACCGCGACCCCTCCGATCTGAGGAGCAGGACGGACCTCATCGAGCTACACAACGAAATCCTCTTCGAGGAGGAAGCAAGGAAAACGAGAAACGCAATTGCAGAGGGAAGGCTCTTCGAGTATGCCCTGCGGCGGGCACTAACGCACCCTGCCCTGTGGGGTCGCTTCCTGGAAGCCCTCAAGGGGGAAACCCTTGAGTGGATACTGGAAAACATGCCTTTCCCCAAGAATGCCAGCATATATCGCTTCGATGGGCTCGAAATAAGGAGACCTGAGCACATCCTAGGGGAAAGAATGGTAAAGCGGGCAAAGGTTCCCGTGGAGTGGTGTGCATACACGTACCCCTTCGGACAGACGTATCCACCAGAAATTACCGCAAAGCCCACGCCGGAGCAGGTTGTAAAGGCTGCGTTCAGGATTCCTTGGGGTATAGATCCGCCAGAAAACGCAAAATGGGTGCTAAGGCACGGGATTCCGCGCAAGATTCTCGTGAACGGAGAGGAAATAGGGCTTATCCGCTTCGAAGACGGCTTCTTCGTGCCAAACATCAGGGGAGCAAAGTACATAATGGAAAAGACCACCCCGCCCCACAGGCGAGTGGTGGTCGACGAAGACGGCGTGGAGGCCGTGCGCGAGAGGAAACCGCTACTTTCGAGCTACGTGCTGGACGTGGATCCCGAGCTCAGGCCAAACATGGAGGTAATCGTCGTCGACGCAGAGGACAACGTCGTCGCCACTGGAAAAAGCGCCCTGACCGCGAGGGAGATAGCAGAAATCGATGGAATAGCCGTCAAGATTCGTCATCGCGCCTAAGGGACTCCACCTTCTCCGGTGGCAGGATGCCAGAAACGCCGCGGGGATCCTCTATCTCCAGGGTAAACGTGAGCTTTCCTTCCTTCGCCCGGCGAATCTCATCAAGCGCCTGCTCCTTCAGGCGCCTTTCCTCTTCAGACTCTGGTTGGAATTTTTTCGTTGCATCCTCGAAGCGGTCCAGAACACCCTCAACAGTCGTGATGAAACCGTTGGAGAACGGACCGGGGTGTATCTCGAGCTCGAGCTCCGGAATTCGCACACGGCCAGAGGAGGAGCGCACAACAACGTAGTTCAGCTTTTCCGGTGAGTCGACGCGCAGACGCTCCACCTTTTTGCCCCTGTCCTCCAGTTCCATAACGTCAGTGTGCGTGTATCCGCAAGAGGAGCACTTGGACGTCACGATGACAGCCCTGCCGAAATGGGGGAGCTCCTTCTCCACAATGACCGTTCTGAGGGTTTTCTTGCCACATGCGGGGCAAACAGCGTTCTCAACAACGTGCTCAACCATGAAATGATTTGAACCACTCAATAAATAAGCGTTTTGCATCCCGTTCATACATGCCAGTGAAGAGAAGGTCCACAAGAAGGAAGACCGCCAAGAAGGCGGAGGAAACCGCCCCTAAAGCGGAGGAAAAAACGGTAAAGGCGAATGCCGCTGCGGGCTCTGAAGAAAAGAAGAGAAGCACAAAGCGCTCCAAGAAATCCGCGGGGAAGAACAAGGGAATACGGCCGGAGATTGTCGTTGCAATTGCCGTTGCCGCACTTGCCCTGGGGGCAGGCATAGCGTACTACTTCGCCAGCACCCAGGGTAGCACTGCAGGGGCGAGTGGTGGTGAAGCGAGCTTTTCTGCGGTAGGCTACGTGCTGGCAGATCCAAGCTGTTCCACGTGCATGCGGGAGTTCAACAGGGTGTACGACATTCTACTCCAGCGCTTTGACCTGAACTCCGTCAAGCTAAAGTGGGTTAGCGTGAGCAGCCCTGAGGGCAAAAAGATCTACCAAGTACTCGTGGACAACAACATTGACATCGTCCCACTCATTGTGTTTGAGGGCAACATTGAGCAGACGGCATTCTACAAGGCACTGGACAGGCAGCTCGCCATGTACGGCGGTGCCCAGAGGCTCCTGCTCAAGGTGGGCAACTACTACGTGCTCAGACCGGGCTGGCCCGTGCGCCGCTACGACCCAAGCAAGCCAGTGACGAAGATAATCCTCGCGGCCCCAGATGAAATAGCAAACCAGATCGAACCGGCGCTCTACACAACCGTGGTGAACGCGGAAATCGTCAAGAAGGCCCCCGAGGCAAACTACGTCCTCGTTCTGACTGGACCGAAGAACGTGGTGGAGGCGCTCGCAAGGGCGATACCCACGGCAAAGGTGGAGGGCAACACCCTCTACGTGCCCAAGGACAAGGTTGTGACCATAGACCTCTACGTCATGAGCTTCTGTCCCTTCGGAAACCAGGCAGAGGACGTTGCAGCCAAGCTCAAGAAGCTATTCGGGGACAGGATCGTCGTAAAGCCGCACTTTATCATCTACAACAACAACGGCAAGTTCTCCTCGCTCCACGGGCCACAGGAGCTACACCAGGACATCCGAGAGATGTGTGTGAACAACATATACGGGCCAGAAGCATGGCTGAACTTTGCCGTGGCCATAAACAACGCGTGCAACGCACAGGACGCAGACAGCTGCTGGCAGAACATAGCCAAGGAGCAGAACCTCGACGCCAACGCAATAGAGGCCTGCTACAACGCGGACTTCAACACCATTGCCGCTCAGGAAGCCCTGGGGGCACAGCTCAAGGGCGTGACGGGATCACCAACGACCTTCATAGACGGTTGGTTCAGGTACGATATAAGGAATCCAGACTTCACAAAGGTACTCTGCGACTTTATGCTGAACCCGCCCAAGGACGCCTGTGGAGCAACCATAGAGACGCCAACAGCACAGGGCAACTGCGGTTAAGGTTATTAACCCCTTTCCCTAATTCTTTTTGTATAACTCAAAAAGGAGGTGTGCCCATGCGCATAAGGTATTTGGGACACGCGGCGTTCCAGCTCATCGGGTCCAAGAACATCCTCATAGATCCGTTCATCAGTGGAAATCCCCTTGCAGCGGAGCCAGTGGGCACTCCAGACCTCATCCTCGTAACGCACGCGCACGGAGACCACCTGGGCGACGCTATTGAGATTGCGAAGCGCACGGGGGTGCCCATTGTCTGTATGTACGACATATCGCAGCACATACGGGGTATCGAGACCTACGGGATGAACTACGGGCCTGCGAAGATCGAAGGTGTCGACATCGTCATGGTTCCCGCCTGGCACTCTTCGTCCATAGACGGCCAAGAAATCGGAAATCCGGCAGGCTATATCGTTAAAATGGACGGAAAAACGGTTTACCACGCTGGAGACACCTTCGTATTTGGCGATATGGCTCTGTTCAGCGAGCTCTACGGACCAATCGACGTGGCGCTCCTGCCGATAGGGGGATTCTTCACAATGGGTCCAAGGGAAGCGGCGAAGGCTGTAGAACTCCTAAAGCCAAGGATTGCCATCCCCATGCACTACAACACGTTCCCGCTGATCCGTCAGGACCCAGAGGAGTTCAAACGGATCGTGGATGACAAGGCGCGCGTCGAAATCCTGCCCCCTGGCGGAGAGTTGGAGGTGTAAAGAATGGAAGAAATTCCATTACGGAAAACGGAAGTAAGAAAAGTACTAGAACGCCTAGAAAAGGCCCACAGAGAACACCTTCTGAAGGACGCTAAGACATTTGATCCTGAAGTCGAGTATGGCATTTTGACACTGACTGAAGAAGAGCACAGAAAAATAGAGAACTTATTGAAAAGATACGAAAAAGAAGCAGAGCGCCGTGAGGAAGTGTTCCATCAAATAAAACCAGTACTCTTGCTGTTTCTCAGGGAAAGAGTGGGTGAATATCGCCCAAAGGAACCCCTCTAATCATACTCTACTTCTTCTTATTCTGAAGAGCGATCACGGATGCGTCTGGTAGAAATAGCGACGGTCGACGGGGCCGAGCTCCGCACCCTTAACTTCCTCGAAGACCACTTGGGCGATCCTAACACCGGGCCAGAGCCGGATGGGGCGCGGGGAGAGGTTCACAATCTCGAGGATCTGACGGTTGGAAACGCCCGGCTGTATGAGGTTTGAAGAGACGTGAACGAGCAACCCTATGCGGGCAAAGCGGGAACGCCCAGATATCCACCCCATCACGCGTTCGGAAAGGGTTATTCTCTCCTTTGTAACACCTAAAACCAGCTGCCCTGGCTGTATTTCGAGGGGACCATCTATGACGTCCACTAAATCCCCGTACTGGGCTGGGTCAAAGTCGTCGGAGCGGATATCTATAAATTCAGGCGTTTTATCGAATATGCGGAACTCAGACCCGAGGGCTACATCGTAGGACGCTGGCCCAAGGGCCTTCTCGTCAAAGGGCTCGATCCTAATGTCTCCGCTCTCCATGAGTGCCAGTATTTCCCTTCTCCCCAGGATCATGATGAGAGAACGACGGGACCATTTATAACAATTTGCGTGCGCATATGTACGTTCGGTTTCTGGGGTGCGTTTTCATGGAGGCAAAGAAGGGTACAACAACGGTCGGAATAGTGGGAAAGGACTTTGTGGTAGTTGCTGCTGACAAGATGGCATCCATGGGCGACCTGGCAGCAGATCTGAACATACAGAAGGTCCACCAAATCGCGCCCCACATGGCTATAACCACCGCTGGAATGGTGGGTGATCTACAGCTCCTCACGCGCTTCCTGCGGGCAAAGATAAAGCGCCTCACGATAGAGGAGGGCGAGGAGCCCCATCCGCGCCGCATAGCCATATACCTGGGGACAATACTGAACTCCACGAAGTACTTCCCATACCTGGTGCAGCTGCTCCTCGCGGGGTACAAGAACGGGCCGTATCTGGCGAGCATAGATGCGGCGGGAGGCGTAACGGACACTGAGCCCATAAGCGCGACGGGTTCTGGAAGCCCCGTGGCGTACGGTGTGCTCGAGGCTGGCTACAAGGAAGGAATAACCAAGAAGAAGGCAATTGAGCTCGCAGTCCAAGCTATAGAGGCTGCTCGCATCAGGAACACATTTACAGGTGGAAGGGAGCCCGGAATTGACGTCGCCGTCATAGACAAGGACGGAGTCACGTTCCTCACGAAAGAGGAAATCGCGAAGATCAAGAAGTCCCTCAAGTAAGGAGGGCGGTTCCTTTGGCGGACGATCTACTGAAAAAAGTAGTTGAAATAGTCGGTGAAGAAGCTCAAATAACAAAGGTGGAGCCCGAAGGGCCAGAGCTGGGCATTTACACGCGGAATCCCAAGTACTTTTTGGAGCACGACGACGCGGTTGCTGCTATCGCATCAACGCTCAAGAAGCGGGTGAATATAAGGAGCGACCCGTCCATACTCCAGCCCCCTGAAAAGTCCAAGGAGATCATACTCCAAATCGTTCCAGAGGAGGCTGGCATCACGGACATACAGTTCGTCCCCGAAATGGGCACCGTTTACATAGAGGCGAAAAAGCCAGGACTTGTGATTGGAAAGGGCGGCGAGACACTCAAGAAAATCGTTGAGCAGATCGGATGGCTCCCCAATGTCTATCGAGCCCCCGCAATGGAGAGCAAAATTCTGAAGGGGATCAGAAAGGTCCTCATAAAGCACATAAAGGATCGTAGAAAGTTCTACAAGGAAGTCTTCGCCCACATAAACCGCCCAAAGACGTCCAACAAGCAGTGGGTGCGCGTCCACTTCCTGGGTGCCAGCCGCTTCGTTGGAAGATCGTCATACCTTGTGGAGACACCCGAGAGCAAGATACTGGTGGACGCCGGTGCCGATGTATCTGGAAACGGCCCCATGATTCCCGAGTGGGAAGTCCTGAGGATGCCCCTGGACGAAATAGACGCCGTGGTGGTGACCCACGCACACCTGGATCACTCTGGGATGGTGCCATACCTGCTGAAGCTTGGCTACAAGGGGCCCATATACGCAACGCCGCCCACAAGGGATCTGTCCGCCCTGCTACAGTTTGACTTCGTGGACGTACTGGTCAAGGATGGAAAGGAACCGCCCTACTCGGAGCGCTGGGTAAAGGAAGCGGCCCTGAAGACCATAACCCGTGAGTACGGAGAGGTAACGGACATAGCGCCAGACGTAAGGATCACCTTCCACAACGCGGGGCACATACTGGGATCCGCAACGGTGCACATGCACATAGGCCAGGGCTTCCACAACATCGTGTTCACGGGGGACCTGAAGTTCGGGTTCTCGCGCCTCCACAACCCCGCAGACACGAGGTATCCCCGCGTAGAAACCGTCGTCATAGAGTCCACCTACGGGGGGCGGGACGACGTTCACCCACCCAGACGAGAAACGGAGGAGGCACTCCACAGGCTCATGAAGGATACCCTGGAAAAGGGTGGGAAACTCCTTATCCCCGCGTTCGCCGTGGGCAGGGCACAGGAAATAATGCTCACGCTGGAGTCCTTCTACAGAAAGCACGGATACGAATGGCCCATATATGTAGACGGAATGATTAAGGAGGCCTCCGCCATATACACGGCGTACCCAGAGTACCTGAGGAGGGATGTGCAGCGCAGGATCCTCTCCGACGACTCTCCCTTTGAAATGGAGCACTTCGTGTACGTGGACAGCTACGCCAAGCGAGACGAGATCATGGAGGGTGGGCCGGCAATCATAATAGCGCCCTCCGGATCGCTAACCGGGGGACCCGCCGTGGACTACTTCCAGCGGCTCGCGGAGGATGAAAAGAACGCCGTGGCACTAGTGGGATATCAGTTCGAGGGCTCCCTTGGGCGCAAACTACAGAAGGGCATACGGGAAATCCCCGTTAAAATGAGCAACGGCAAGATGCGTGCCCTCCACGTCAAGGCAAGGGTAGAAACGCTCCACGGGTTCTCGGGCCACTCGGATAGGAAACAGCTAGAGGCATTCATACGCCACCTGCCCCAGAAGCCCTCAAGGATCCTTGTGGTCCACGGGGAAGAGGACAAGGCAACAACGCTGGCGAGGGACCTGGGGCGCATGTACAGGACGGAGTCCTACGCTCCGAGGCTCCTTGACGTGCTACGACTGAGGTAATCCCATGAAGCTCATCATCACGGGCACCCCGGGGACGGGAAAAAGCGCAGTGGCCAGAATACTGGGACAGCGCCTCGGCATACCTGTGATAACCGTAAAGGATCTCGTGCGGGGAGAATATATAGACACGCGCAAACTGCGAATGAAGGCACTCTGGACGCTGAGGAAGATGGACAGGGCGATACTGGAGGGCCACCTGTTCTGCGAAGTTAAGCTCCCCGTCGACACAGTCATCGTCCTGAGAACGGATCCAGAGGTGCTGAAAAGGCGCCTCGAGCCCAGGAACTACCCTGAAAAAAAGATAAAGGAGAACCTAATGGCCGAATTCCTGGACTACTGCTTGGTGAGAGCTGCAAGCAAGTATCCGCAGGAGAAGATATGGCAGATCGACACGACGCACAGAACAGCAAAGGAAACTGCCGAGCTCATAGAGAAGGCACTTCGGGGTGGAAAAAGGATCTACGAAGAGGTTGACTGGTCAAACAAGCTCGAAGAGTGGATCAGAAAGGGATATATTAGCTAAACTCCAAATTCTATGGATGCGGAGAGTATGGGCGCTACTCGCGCTGCTCGTAATGGCTTCCCTCGCACGGGCGCAGACCTTGGCCAGCATGGGGGCAATGCCCACGGTCTACGCGCCACTCACTGAGAAAAATGTGGCGATCCCCTTCGAATTCACGGGAATCTGCACGCCGTTTCTCGAGCTGCACCTTGTGAGTGGAGTTGCCAGCGTATACTACGATGGAAGGAAAATATTCACGGCGAAACAGCCGGGCTGGTACCGTGTGCTCCTTCCGACGAAGAAGGGCGCCGTTACCCTCCAAATAAAGAGACGGAGCTACGAGGACTCCGCAGCTGTGGATCCAGAGGGGAGTTTCGTAGCCTGCGCAAGGGTTCCCATCGTGGACATAAACGCCACCGTGCCAAAACTCTGGAAAAAGGGCGGGTACACGGACATATACATAAAGCTGCGGAACACGGGCACCGCCCCGGCAAAAATATACATAAAGATAAGCGATCCCCGAACCTCGGCGCACCTACCCACAAGGGAGATAACTGTGGCCCCAAGATCCCAAATCATAGAAAGGGTGCGAATGGTAACTGCAAGAGAGACAAACAGGGCGCTTCTGCTCCCTATCTGTGTGGAATACAAGGACCAATACGGAGAGCAGGAGGCATGCACCGACTTCTACGAGTTTAGGGCGGATAAAAATGTTGCCATCACGCTTATCAAGCTCGGCGGAACGTACATCCTTATGAACTCCGGAACGGAGGAGGTAAACCTCGGCTCCCCGCTAAACCCGGGGGATATCGCAGTAACGCACCTGCGCCCCGAGCTGCGGGATGCGTACGTGGAGAGATACATCGAACTACCCGCAACCCCAATGGCGAAGGTTTCGGATAGAAGTGGCATCGAGGGATTCATTATGGGCGTCCTCGGCATCCTTTCCCTACTGCTCTCTTCGAAAACCTTATAAACAACCGAAGATATAATATGTGCGATCCGCAAAAACGCGGAGAAGAAAGGAGGTGGATCCCGATGGCAGAGCTTAAGCTTGCCCAGATTGAGAGGATTATGAGGAAGGCTGGCGCTCAGCGCATCTCTGCTGAGGCCAAGGAGGCACTCCGTGAGATTCTCGAGGAGATTGCCCTCGAGATCGCTGGCCTCGCAGTTGAGATCGCTCACCACGCCGGCAGGAAGGGCGTTCAGGCCGAGGACATCAAGCTCGCTGCCAAGCAGCTCCTCGGGTAAAGCCCCTTCCCCTTTTTATATTCTTGGAAGCCGCCTCTTCGGTTTCTTGCGCTTCCCCTGAATTCTTAGGAAATAAACGAGCACGGCGAGAGAAGCCGCTGCAAGCAAGGATGCGTAGAGAGCGTAGCTGTTACCCTCTGGTGGCGCGGGATGCCACTGGGATGCGATCGCGAGAGCCAACACGTAGTCTCCCGAATTCAGGGCGCGAAGGGCAACAGAACGGGCTGGAACGTTCTCTGGAAGGGCATAGGTCAGCACCCTTGCTCGGCTGCGCAGGGAATCCAAGCTCTGGCGTGCCAAGGAGAGGGCGGCGGAAACCTCCGTGGGATCGTCGCTATCTGCAGCGGCGTTTAGCTCTCGGACGGTCTTCGCATCGTACGGAAGGAGGAAGACGACGTTCAGTTCCTCCGCCCTACGGTAAGCGCGTTCCATCTCAGAGAGTACAGAGAGGAGCTTGGAGCGGAGGGTTTGGGCAAGCTCGACGTTTGCGTTGATTTCCGCGGCAGGTGGTGAGAAAACAACGGCAGGGGGCATATTCTTATCCGCGAGGACTGGCTGGGGTGCCGCCACGTTTGTATCCTGTGAGAAGAAGAAAGCGGCGTCGTTGGATTCGCGAACCCCTGAAAACCGGAGGACCCTGCGCTCAAAGGGATCCAGATTGATCCGGCACAGGGTTGCATCACCGAGGGGCTCGCAGTAGGAGGGCCTATGCTCTGCGGAGAAGGGGAGAACGACGTCACCACTGTATGGAATCTCTGTCGGGTTGGACACGGTCACGGTGGCATCCTCCCCGGAGCGGGATACCTCGACCGCCAGCACCCGCTCCCCAATAATGGCGGAACCGCGACCCCTGAAGTAGACTGCGTTGCTATCATACGTGACGGCGCCGGAGACAGCGTAAACCTTTCCAGTATACGCGTATCGCACGGGAATGTCCGAATCGTTAGACACGCGTAGGTACGCAACGCCGCCAGACTCCCCCAGCCGCTCCACCTTCAAGGAGACTGGAAGGGCAAGGACCTCAAGGAGGGCAGTACCTCCGCCGTGAAGGTATGCCCTGTTGCCGCGGATATTCACCACAAGTCCGTTTGCATCCAAGATACGATACCCCGCCGCGGAAAAGGGCAGATCGACCACGGTATCCAGACTCACGCCGGGCACACCAAGGTAGAAGACCACAGGAACAAGGGTAGACTCGCGTGCGTCCAGGAAGCCGCGAATATCATAGCTTGCAGAGACGTAGTTCGAGACGCGCTCCCTCACCTTTGCATAGAGGTCCAGGGCGCGCTTCAGGGCATCCCTTAATGCCTTAGGAGTCGAAACATTCCGCGGAAGTGATGAAAACTCCGCCGCAAGATCCGGAGCATAATAGAAGGAGAGAAGCTGTCGGATTTTGCCAAGTAACTCTAAATACTGGCGGTACTCAGGAGATGCGCGTAAATCAGCCCTCTGACGCTCCACAAATGATTCACAACACTGCAACTGCGTATACAAATCTCCAGAACAGTGCACACCACCAAAGGCAGCTGCCTCACTATAGCAAGCCTTCAAAGCACCCTCTACGGAGGCGTAGTTCTTGTCAAGAAGTACGTAATGCATCCCCTGGGCACAGTCCGACAGATTGCCACCATGGGCAAGGGCTCGGGCCGCGGCTGTGATATACGGTTTCGCATAGTCGGACCTGGGCTTGTAGCTACTGAGAAACGCCCTACAGCGATCAACCATGCTCTTATACGAATCGATCATCCGCTGCTCACTGGTGTAAAGCTGGTGCAGAGCCGAAAGGTTTTCGTCCGCAGCCGCAAGGCGAAGGAAACCGTTTACATCACGGCGTAGATACGCGTTGGCTCCGCTAAGCACGCCCCGGAAGTAGCGGTCAGCAAGGAGTCTGAAATCATCGGGGGCAGTGGACGGATTTACGCCCTCTGGAACCTCCACAGCCCCCGAAGGAACAAGGTACGACAACATATCGTCATCGGGAAGGGTGGATACGTAGCGCTGCAGCTCCTCACTGCCCTTATATATCCTATCGCGGAGAGTTTTCGCGTCAGCAATATCCTGCTTGGCCCTATCATCCATTTGGCCCATAACAGATATGTATCGCTTGAACAGGGGCCTTGCTTTAGTGTATATGGACTGAGATTCTCCCACAGCGGAATTTATCAGCGATGCGGGCTGAACATCGGGGGATATGAGATCAACACCCTTCTGGAGCGCATAGATCAACCCATAGGTAAGAACATCGGCTGGAATTATTCGCAGAGGGCCCAGGGACTTTGAATAGAAGGACGCGGCACCGCGTGGAATCCGTTCCAAGAGGGAAGGACTTAGAACACCGCGGAGCTGAAAAGACAGGCGGTGAATCCTATCGTCGAAGTCCTTGAGCGCGGAGCCAAGGGGAGATACGTCGCTATCGGACTGGGCAGCCTTGAATTCAGCGTATAGGGAGCGGACTTCAGAGTACGGAGCATACGGTGCTCCAAGATCCCTGAGCTCTACATACTTTGACGCGACAGCCATGCGAGCAAGATTTACGGAGGAAATTGAGTGAACAAGAGATAGGCGGGCGGACTCATCCATACTCACCACAACGGAGCGGAGTAGGGCTACCAGCGCATTGAAGTCCATGCTAACGCAGCTGTCCTCAGCAGTTCTGAGTGCAGAATTGTACGCATTAGCATAGCGCCACGCGGCAGCAACCTCTCGTGAATAAGAATGAAAATCGCTGCCTATTTTAGCCATCGTTAGACAAGTGGCACCAGAACAGGTGGGAACTGCGAGATACACGAGGGAATTGGAACATATGTACTGGACAGCGGCGTAAACTCCGAGAGACGATAGAATCAATATGACAGCACCAACAACGGCAGGGGCGACGCCCCTCGTAGCAAACAGCGCGGCCACAATAAAATTGCACGAACCTTGCTTAAATATCAAGTGTTTGTATCGGGAAGCCTGTGGTGCTCCGCTAGCTCATAAACATATCCACGCACGATTTTCTCCCAATTTTCAAACCAGAACCGGCCGTAAAAGCGTTTTCCGCTCAACAGCAAGGGAAACCAGTAGCGATCGTCTTCCCACATTTTCGAGTAGGGCACAGCATCCCTCGGAAACCAATGGGGCTCAGCCTCGTCGCTCTCGCAGAGCTCCCCGGAGTATGAATCCGTCACAAAGACGTGCACGATCATCTCGAGGTTTCCATTGTTGTAAAACTCGAGAACACCGCGCCACTGCAGAGGTCCAGGAGATGCACAGAGCTCCTCTATGAACTCGCGGCGAGCGGCCTCCTCTAAGCTCTCGCCCCTGCGCACCTTACCCCCGGGCCCGTTAAAGAAACCTTCGCCAAAGCCACGCTTCTTTCGAATGAGGAGAACCTTGTCGTCGCGGATAACGTAAAGGAGCGTATAAACACGGGGCTCTTGAAAGACCTCCTCCATGAAGGGGGTGTGGAGAAAAGGATTTTAGAAGTCAGCGGATGTAGTCGCTGGGTTCAGGGGGTTTTGGCTCTTGCTCCGGAGGCGCGGTCATCCGGTGGAGAATCTCGTCGAACTTGTGTGCGGCATCCTCCAGCTCAGAAAGATCGACGCCCAGCGGCATGTATTTATCCAGAAGGCTCAGCACGGCAAAGGCTGCCCCTGGATCACCGTGCATGGTCAGCTGCGTGGACGTCTCGCCCATGAGGCAGGCTCCACGGTATCCCTGCTGAGCCCCCAGGCCCAAAAGAAGGCCAGCAGCCCCCGAGATCGCCCCAGACTCGTCAACCTTCGCCCCAAGTTCCACAAAACGGTCCAAGATCTCCTTCTCCGTGGCTGCAACAACAACGCCCGGGGAGCCGGACCAGCGGGCAGGGCCCCTGTCGATTCCAGCCATGGTGTAGATCTCCTTAACGCCAAGGCCCTTGAAGAACTCCAGAAAATCAAGCACGTACTCATAGAACTCCGAGGGTGCGGACCCCACAACCTGTGTATCTCCTGTAAGCACGAAGTAGGGCTCCTCCGAATCCACATAGTACAGTGTGTTAGAGAGCAAGCGGAGGATTCCGTGCTCCACAACCACCTGCGGGGGGAAGTAGGGAGAGGTGAACTGTGCAACAGGCGTAGCGTTGGATTTATTGATGAGGTATGCAGCGGCGACGTGTCCCACTCTCCCTATCCCTGGAAGTCCGACGAGAACACGCTCCGCGCGAGGAAGCTCATCCACAAGGGTGACAACGTCCATATACCCAAATGAGCGGAACTATATAAGACCCCACTGGAGCTTTGCCCTTCGACGGTACTCGCCCCAAGGGTCCACGGGGGAAAAGCGAGGGGGATGGGCAGAAACCGTTTCTGCGCCGCAAACAGGACAGCGCTCCTTGAGCGTGTACCTGCCACACTTGGGGCACTTTCGGAGGCGCAGCTTCATGCCTCAACACGCTCCCAGGATGCAGAACCGCCCTTGCTCTCCACGAACTTCACGAGATCTTCGCAGGCATCCTGCATAATGCGCTCCGCAGTCTTGTAGTCCGTGGTGGTGATTTCGATTGCGTACGTGGGGGCCCCCACGTAGTATATTCTCGCTTCCGTGTGCTGATTGCCCTCTATGCGCTCCTTGGCACGCAGGAGAGCTTCCCTAATGTACCGAGCGCCGAAGGGACCCGGAACACGTATCTGAACATTCGCCCTTATCGTGCGGCGTGGGATCTCAATGGATTTCTTGGCAATCGCGATGATAGCCGCCTTCCAGTCCGCGGAGATGGGCACATTGTCAAGGACGTGCTCCCCCTCGAAGACCACGTCCTCAAAGGCGGAGAGAACGTCGCCAAAGTGATCCTCGAGAACCTCGGCAACCTTGTCGATTTCCTCTTGGGGCTTAGCGGCAAGGCGGGCCGCAGCGGAAAGCAGACCACGACCCCTCTTCTTGCGGCGCATCTCCTCAAGCTTGCGCTTCTCGATGGCCCCTGAAACGCGCTTAAGGGAAAGGTCTACCATCCTCTTGGAAGGAGATACGTTGAGAACCTTCGCTACGCGGAGTTGGCCCTCCTTCACGTGCTGTCTGATGTTTTTAACCCAGGACGTGGAGATCTCGGAGATGTGGATAAAACCACGGTAGTCTGGGTACTCCACAAGCTCACAGAACGCACCATAGGGCACGATGTTCGTAATGCGAACGAGGACGTACTCCCCCTTCTCAGGTGCCTTGGCGCTCATGTTAACGTCTCCACCACTTTTCCGAGGATTTTTGCCTTACCACCGGTGGGGATCGCGATGGTCTCGCCGCAGTTGGGGCACTTCACCACGGTGGCGGCCTTGTTAAAGACGATAACCTCTGCCCCGCAGTTGGGGCACTTGACCCGCAGGAACTTGCTCCTGGGCATGGGGATCTTACGCATCCGATATCACCTCTGCAAAGCCTCTGAGCTCCAGGATCTTGGCAACGTCCGTTGGAAGCTCAACCACATCGCCGGGCTGGTACGGACCGTACTTCTTTAGATCCGTACCCACAAACGCAGGAATGTTCCTAAGAATTCTAACCCGCACAACATTTAAATCATGCTCTGGTTTCTCCTCCTCAGCCTCGACCTCCGGCTCCGAAGCCGCCAGACCAATAAGTTCCTCCACGCGCCTGCGGTACTGCTCGAGGACCGAAATAATATCCCGGTACAGATCCTTTTCCCAGCCCACGAGATTTTCAGGTTCCGGTAGGTTAAGGAACATGGCGGAAACAGCTGCGTTGACCACTTTCCTCTGCCGCAGAGCCACGAGATCTGAGACGAGCCTTTGAAGGTTTGCAAACTCTATGAGCTTTTGAAGATCCTGTTTCTTCCAAGCTTCCCGAACCGCGCGGCTCTCCTCCTGAAGATACTTCCGCAGAAGGTCGTAGAAATCCGGCTCCACACGGGCAAGTGCTTGAGACGCCTTCTCGAGCCTGTAAACGGTTCTCAATCGCGAGTAGCTAAGCTCCAACGGGCTACCCCCTTGCTAATGAGGAATACGCTCACATGTAATGGGAGTTCGATATTTTTATCCACGTAGGGTCCGTAGGTCTGACCTGCGAACTCGAACTCCGGCGCCATGTCCACGTGAAGGTGCAGATAGGGCCGCTCGGGCAGCACCACAGCATCGCGGTACGGGTCAAAGGACTTCAGGTTGGATACGGGCATCGCCGCAAGCCCAGTACTGCCGTGAAGGGACCCAGGAACACGGATCAGGCGGTGAATATCTGCAGACGTCCCCGCGTCGATCTCCTTTCCCATGAAGGGGGACAGAGCCCGCACGAGAGCTGTTATGCTGGCGAATACATCCTTTTCCCGGGAGAGGAATGGCCAAACCCCCCGTAGGATACCATCCAGGATCGTTTGGCGTTCCCGCATGATCCTCCTGGCCATCCGCGGATCCACGCCAAGCATCACAAGATCCGAGACATCCTTTGACGACCGAATAGCCTTAATAACGGAGCGGGCGATGCGACCGGGCCACCCAGGATCGGAGGGCTTCGGACCGCGCATGGGCACCGAAGTAACGTCAAAAAAGTACCTGGCGTCCAAGGACTGCCCCGTAATGTACTCGGTCAGCTCCACGCGTGTCTCCTTGTCCAGCTGGCGCAGCGCCTCCGAGCGCACGTGTATGTGGTACCCCCTGTTACCAGAAAAGTTAACGGATATCTCCCGGCTGGAAATGCCAAAATCCGACATAAGAAAGTCCTTTATGAGGGTATCAACCTCCTGCTTCAAGCGCTCCTCGCGTTCAGGATCGGGGAACATGATAACCTTCGCGGGATCCTTACACCGGGGACAGATACCTGGACGCACGCCCTTCAGATCCGAAACGAACCCCTTGGCGCCGCAGTGATTGCAGATCCAGATGTCCTTCGGGGAGAAGAGGCCGAGCTCGTCGGCATCGAACTCGAAGATGAGATCTGCACCCTTCAGACCCTTTGCCTCCATGGGTGTAGCCTCTGGGCGCTCAAAGTAGCCGACGGAGTAGGAAATGTACAATGGGGCTTCCTCCCGGAGATACCGCTGGAACTCTCGCTCCGTGGCGAAGCTCATGTGTCTTCTGACGATCTTGCGGCCGTAATCACCCACTCCAAACTCCCTTTCATCAATGTTGGGCGGCGCTGGTACGCTGTGAGATCTGTAATACCTGCGAAAGGCGTCCTTGAGAACCCTGGCAAGCAGCTCGCTCACTGGAACACCCCCATCTCCTGGAGCATCCTGAACACGTCAGGGCTAACGGCGCGAACCTTCTGGGGGCTCCACGGGTGCAGCCCCTTCCGCTTTACGTTCTCGGCGTCGGAACGCAGCCAAGACTCGAGGATCTTCGCACCCTGGCGCTCAGCCCACTCCTTCGCAATGGAAACAGCGGTATCAACGTCCAGCCCCTTCACGGTGATGAGATATGGCATTATCCAGTAGAGGACGATGCGCTTTCTGCCGTCGGGGATTCCGCTGAGCTTTAGTATGGATTCGATGAATCCCCAGCGGCCGGACTGTCCAGAACCGCGTGGAAGAGATACCTTTGGGACAGCCTGCTTTGCCCACTTTCTTATAGACTCGGGGATTCTGTCGAGGGGGATAGGGAGCCCCTTGACGGCAAGGCTGTACGCAACGGCGCCTGCGAGCGCTGGGAGAACGTGATTGGGTACAAACACGACGCCCTTGCTCACGGGGAGGTGGTACAGCTTTGTCTCGGGATACACGTGGCGAAAGGACATATACGTGGCAAGGGGAACACCGGCACGCGGATCACCAAGGCCTGTAGCCGAGAACAGGTACATACGATACTCGGAGGGGGCCCGTTCGGCACGTCGGGCATAGAACTTGCCGAAACGATCATAATACAGGGGTGTATCAAGGGCTGAGAGCATCGCGCGGGCAAGAGCGAAGAAGAGGAGCTCAGACTTCTCAGACAGCAGTGGCATATCATAGTTTCCGGACAGAATACGCTGCAGGCGTGCCGCCACCGCCGAAAGGATCGTCTCATCGGCAGAGGCGGGATTTACGCCAAGCTGCTGCGCCCGGACCCGCGCGTCTGGAAGAAACGGGAAGTACCTGTATGCGTCGCGCACGGAAAAAGAATGGGGGAAAGTTCTATAGTATCATGTGGGCGAGGTAAAAACGCATTCTTATGGGTCCAAGCTTGTAGTTAACCTCGAGCGGAGTGTCCGTCCCGAATTTCAGGTCCAGGAATTCGTCCGATTCAGCATACCGTACTATGTTCTGCAGTATGGGCAAGGAGTAGCGAGAAGCGGCCTCCGCGGTTGTAGAAACGTTCAGATTGGGGCCAGGCCTCACAATGGTGCGCGTGAAGTTGGACTGCGCCCGGGCTTCGATGAGAAGGGCATCATTGCGGGCTACAAGAAGCACAGAGCTGGAGAAGAGGCTCGCGTCGCGAAGGGCCTCCTTCATAACCTTTGCTGCAAGGGTAACGTGCGCCACATCGGCGGGACGGGAGATCTCCGTGTCGTTATCGGGAACGTCCACGAGGGAGAGGACAAATTCACGGCGAAGGGTGCCGTCCTGACGCTCCAAAACGGTCTTCAGAACGACATCGTCCAGTTCCATGGAGAGGACGTCCTCAGCACCGGCACGGGCAAGAATGCGCGAGTAGTCTCCAAGATTGAGGGGCACGCGGATGGGGGGAGTTTTCACCTCGTAGCTCGAAAACATGGATTCAGGGGCGTGCATCTCCACAAGCACTACCTGCGAAGGGTCGATGGCGCGAAGGTGGACGCCATCCTCCTGGAAGTAAAAAACCGCGTCGGAAAGGAACGCGTGGAGAGCGTCCACTGCATTCTTCCAGGGGCGAGGATCCTCGAGGGAAAGGGAGAGGAGGGCCATGGGCATCAACCCGCCTCAATGCGAGGTGCGAGGAAGTAGACGAAGTTCGCATCGCCGATCGCATAGGAGAGCTTCAGAGGGGCATCCGTGGAGAAGGACAAGGAGATTGCAGCGGTCTTATTTGCCTGGGAGACCATGTCCTCCAGGTAGTCCAAGGGGTAGGACGCCCGGGCTTCCTCCGTTACGAGGAGGTCCAGAAGGGCGTCGTGAACATCCTTCTTCAGCTCAAGGACATACTCACCCTTGCTCCCGGAGGCCCGCATGGTAAAGCCGTCGTTGGTAGCCTCCATGGTGACGTGGGTGGAGAAGGCGCTGGCATCGGAAAGCGCAGAGGCAAATACGTCAGCGAGAACCTTCAGGCTGGCGGAGAACGTGATCTTGGGAAGGGGCAGGTCGATACCTCCAAGATCGAGAACGGGGAGCGTGAACCTGCGTCGGGCGCGGCCAACAAGCTCGATAATGAAGCGGGAACCGTCCTCGGATACGCTCATTTCGACCGTTTCCGCAGCCTTCGCCCTCTTGAATATGTTCTGAAGATCGGACATGTTCAAACCAACGCGAACGGTGCCCTCCACGTCATACTCCTTGAAGGCGTGCTTGGGGAGCGTAAAGTCAACCATTGCGATCTTGGATGGATCCGTAGCACGAAGCCGCATGCCCTCATCGTCAAATATGAACTCACCCTCGTCTATGAGGGCAGACAACGCCTTGACGCTCTTCTTCAGAACGTCGGCACCCTCAAAAACCACTTTCATTGTAGACCCTCCTCTCCAGCTCTCTAACACGTCTGTAAAGTGCGGGATCAACACCGTCCATGGGTTGGACGATCTCCGCCCTTATGATAATGGCGTCATCCGATTTATAAGCCCTGCCCAGAAGGCGAACAAGGCTTCCCTCCCGCATCCTTTCGGCGAAGAGGACGTCATCGAGCACCACGCGCGCAGTGCCCGTCCCATCATCCACAATACCCTCGAGCCTGCCGGAGTCAAAGGAGACCACGGTGCAGAGAACGGCAACCCGCTCGCCCTCTCCAGTTAGCTCAGAAATGGTGACATCACGCGATGGGGCTCGCCTGCGCCGGCGCGCCGCAGAAAAAGAGCTACCCTCATCCACAGGGTACTTTAGAGTGGAAGCGCATATAAACAACCTCGCCCATCTTAAGAGCATGGAGCGCGCACCGACTGGAATAGATGGTCTGGACGAGCTTATCGAGGGTGGTATTCCAAGGAGGCGTATGGTCCTCGTTTCGGGATCCTGCGGTACGGGAAAGACTATTTTCTCGGCACAGTACCTCTACAGGGGAGCTGTGGATTACGATGAACCGGGTATATTCGTAACGTTGGATGAGCGGCCAGCCACGATCCGCGAGGATATGCTGCAGTTCGGGTGGGATCTCAAGGCGCTTGAAGAGAAGGGAATGCTCCGCATTATAGATGGAACGGTAACGAAGGTGGGCATTCCCTCCGAGGAGGAGTTTTCCCTGCCAGAAACGGGGTTCAACCTTGACAAGCTCCTCGTAGAAATTATAAAGAGCATAAAGGAGCTCGGGGCAAAGCGCCTCGTTGTGGACTCGCTTCCAGCACTCGGATTCAAGTATGATACGGAAGCAGACGTACGAAAGGCTATTCTAAAGATGTCGTACGTCCTTTCCAGGACAGGGGTTACGTCCATCGTCACAACGGAGATTCCAGAGAACGCAGGGGTCTACTCCAAGTACGGCGTCGAGGAGTTCGTGGCGGATGGCGTAATCGTCCTACAGTACGGGGGACTCGGAGCAAACGCCACGAGAACGCTCCACGTAAGAAAGATGCGAGGCACGAAGCACTCCGAGCAC
>Ga0256831_1000120_pt1 | contig 40819 bp, 57 predicted proteins | sample 132544metaG_FD_189087 | JGI IMG/M metagenome (GOLD analysis project Ga0256831, IMG submission 189087) | Hydrothermal vent microbial communities from Lau Basin, Pacific Ocean - 132-544 | ecosystem: Environmental > Aquatic > Marine > Hydrothermal vents | place: Pacific Ocean: Lau Basin | collected...
TGCCCTTTTTTCTCATCCTTTAAATCCTCTACAAAAGGATTGCCATAAATTCCTTGAACTTCTAAAATGAGATTGTAAATATCAGTAACAATTTGCTTACTGTTGTTTACATCCTTAGTCATTACCTTATAATATTTTCGTGTTTTGTCTTTGTCATTTAACAAAGTAAAAACATCAAACAATTTTTTCAGTGATGTTTTGGAACTGCCTCGGAACCCTATATTTAAATAATTTATTTTACCTCTATACGCTTTCACATAATTTAAAACCATTTTGTCGTGAAATTTTGGCGACTTAAATTTTAAATATCTTACAAACTCACCAACCATAAATAAATTAAATTTCTTTGCTATCATTTTGTCATTATCATCTTTATCAAATCCATAAAGCTCTCTCTTCTCTTCTGGTGTTCCTTCAAGCAATATCTTTTCTATAAGGTCTTGCTTTTCTTTTTTTGATTTCTTTTTGGTCATTTAAGTAATTCTTTAAGCCTCTTTTTAATTGCCTTCTTTTTAGCCTCTGGTACTAGGTCTTTTCCTCCAGGACCAGTTAACTCTAACCTCTTGCCAAATTCATCTCTTAGCTTTCTCTCTGCATACCATTTTGTATTAGGCATATCAGTAGTATTTCGGCTAATTACTCTTTGATTTTCTAATATAAGCGAATTATAGATTGTCCTCTTAGCTACTCTCTCTAAAGTGCTTTTTGCTTCCTCTACTCTTTCGTTAAATCTATATAATGGATGTTCTTTATCATAGTATTTATGCTTTTTATTTGTTACCTGTTTTCCGACTTTTTTCCAATCATAAAAAGTGAAATTACTTAATCCTACAAAGGCCATAGCTTTACTTACAGGCAAACCTGTTTTAATGGCTAAAAGGACATCATTTATCTTTTCTGCTTTTCTGGTCTTCTTTGCTTTGTCTTTTATCTTAACATTTCTATTTCCTCCACTTCTGCCAATCCTCCTTTTTCTGTGTGCTAACAATTCCATTACTTCTTTTTTAACCATTGGAAGTTTAGCTTTCTTTTTTCCATTCTCCTTCGTTCCTGTTTCCAAAAGTATAGGTTTTTTCTTTCCTAATTTTTTTCCTTTTGCTTTTTTCATTTGTTTGTTTCTCTTATTATTTTAGGGGCTGTATTATTCCAGTACACCTTATGATGTATCCTAGTATTTTTTGCTTGCATTATTCCAATTTTTACTGAACTAGGATTTGCTATTACCGAGTAAAATGATTTTATATAAGTACCTCCGTCTAAATAAATTCCTGTCATCCCTCCCTTATTTTGTTGGGTCATTGTTTGTACTAGGGAAAAGCAATTGTGTGTTAAAAAAAGTTTTCCTCTCATTCCTTCACTTGTATAAGTGTTTACATCTTCATTTATTTTTCCTACAAATTTTATAGGGTTATCTACATCACAAATAAAACTATTCATTGCTTTTCTAGTGAGCTGTATTTTTTTTCCATAGCTTCCTTGTATCCCTCCAATATAATCTCCTGCTTGTGCCATTGCTAAAGTCAATGCTCCTGTCTTCTTATAAAAATCAAGCATAATCCCAAAGGCTTTATCTAAATCTTTTACTGCTCTTGTCTTCCATTTAAAATTTTCATCTACTCTATAATCAAATCCAACATAGTCATCATCAAACTGCATAAAATATTTAAGGCCTAACTTCCTTGCTATTTCAAACGAAGCATTTCTAGCATAAAATATTGAGCCCATTTTATCCTTCTCATATCCAAAGTCATCAAATCTTTTCGCTATATCTTTCTTGTCAAAGACTTTAACTATATCACCATATTTTTTAATGTACTCATCTTTTGTTTTGTCTAAATCATCAACAACGAGATAGCATTTTCCCTTATATCCTTTTCGCCTTAATGTTTTCAATGTTTTAACATTATTCGGGCGTCCATTTGTTAAAATAAGTATAGCAAAATTATTCATATTCTTTTTTTTGTAATTCTTGTGTTTTTTTAACAAACTCTACAAATCCATTTTCAATGGCCTTATCATAATCAATTATAACAAGGGCTAATTTTTCAAAAAGGTCTTTTACTTTGTCATCTTGCTTTGAGTAAAAATCTGCTATTAAGCTATAATTAAAAACATTGTGTCTTTGAGCCGACAATAACAAAAACTTTTCAATATCTTTTGGTAACTTCGCTTTTTTAATTTCCTCTGATAATTCGTCTGTTTTTCCAGTGTTTACTAAATCTTTAATGCTCGGTAATTCTTCTGCTGGCTCATAAATTGGCGTTTGAACTTTTGAGGTGTACAAATCATCTGTCATATCCGACAACTCAAACCCAGTCAAAATAACTAGGTTTTCATCAAGCATTTTAAGCTCTTCTCTTATTAATTCCATATCCCAACCGCTCTCATTTAACTTGTTGTCAGCAATTCTTAATGCCTTCACTTGCTCATCTGTTAAATTGTCAACCAAAAGGGTAGGCACTGTTTTTATTTTTCTCAACTTGCTTGCTTCATATCTACAATGGCCAATAATTATTTCATTGTTTTTATCAACAACTATGGGCTGAACAAAGCCAAAGGCTTCAATACTATCCGCCACTTGCTCAATTTGTTTTTTGCTGTGTTTTTTGGCGTTGTTTTTGTATGGCTTTAGCTCCTCTGTTTTTATTTGTTTTATCCGCATATTCTTTCAACAGTTTATTAACAGTCTTAATTATTTTTCGCCTGTCATTATAGGTCTTTTTGAAAATCTGTTTTTGCAAAATTTCAAAATCTTGTTTGAGCGTTTGTATCTCTGCTTGTTGTCTATCAACAATCAAATTCAAATCATAGACCAATCGCTCAAACTCCGCCACAAAATCTACCTTTGGCTTTTTCTTAAAAAAACTAAACATTATTTTTTGTTATTTTCTTTAACTGGTCTTCCTACCTTCCCTTCGTTTTCTCTTAGCTGTCTTAAAATATCCCTATATTCTAATTCAGCTTTGAGGGCTGTTAATTTTGCAACCCAGTACTCAGCTACCTCCTTTGAGTTTTTTAATACCTTTTTTTCCACTTTTGGCTCATTCAAAGCCTGTCTTTTCTCATTCATAGCTTTTAAGTTTTAATTATTATTTTTTAGCTACAATTCCCTGGGCGTTTACAATGTACAACCCTTCATAAGGAGTTTTCCAACTTCCTTCTAGTACAATAATTTCATCACCAACTTTAAATCCTTTTTCTTCTTTATTAACAGCAGTAACAATTGTTTTCTGCGGTAGTGGTTGACCTTTAACTTTTTTAGCCCCTTTAATAGCTTCTTTTTTTGCTATCACGAACCCTTTTTTAGGCTCAAATTGCTTTGTTGTTGTCATTTTTTTATTATTAAAAATTATTTACTTTTTTTCTCTTGTCTTTTAAATCCATACATCAAGGTAACTTGTCGCCAAGCTCTATCTTTCGCACTCTTAGTTTTTGGAACATATCTAAACAACCCGTAATACCTTTTATTTCTTTGGGCGACTTCCTTCATAAAATGCTCACGAAAATCTTTTTCTTGCCTGTTGGTAATTGTGTGTTTTAAATACCATTTTTTGTCATCAAAATCAACATCATCAATATTCACCCCAGCAAACTTGCATTGGTCTTCCAAATAATTCACCAAAGGTTCTGGCAATGCTTTTTTTGTTTTCCCTACCTTAATTAAATTATCCATTCGCGTTTTATATTTATACATTTTTTTCTTTTTTTAATTTCTTGTATTTATTTAAATATTTCTTTTTTAATTTCTCTGCGGAGGCTAAATCTTTTTTGACCAGCGGAGGATTGAATTTTAATATTTCTAATTCCACTACCCTTTCCAATCCTATGTCTTCAATCAAATTATCCCTGAATACTTTCCAGATTGCCTTGTCGTGGTTAAACGAATTGCAATGCCGACATTGAGGCCTAACATTGTCTTCATTAAAATAAAAATATTCTGCTTTGCTTTTTGCTATGTAGTGTCCTGCGTCAACTGCCTTCCAATGTAATCGTTTATTGCAACTGTAACATTTAACCATTCCATAACTATCGGCTTTGTTTAATCTTGCCCACCAGCTAAAATACTTCCAGGCGGTATCTCTTGTTTTTTCTAGTCGGCTTTCCTTTTTAGCTTTTTTAAATTCATTTTTAGCTCGCTTTTTTTTATTCCGTATATCATTTAAAACTTTTTTATAGTAATCATCCTGACAATTTTTGTGAACATTCACAATCGCACTCACTCTGTATAAATCTTCTTCTTCAATTTTTTTTCTGCAGAATTTACATCGCATTTTTTTATTTAATCAACCATTTTTTGTTATTCTTTTTTAAAGCCTCTTCCACCAAATACCCCATTAAATAAGCCTGTGCTTCCGCTACCCCTACACGCCCAAGCAATAAATATTCAGTTAGGCTTTCTACTGCGTGATAAAGTTCGTGAACCAACACACTTATTTCAAACTCTTCTATCCAAATAATAATTTCACTTGTCGCCTCGTTACTTAGCATTGCACCAACTTTCAATGAACTGTCAAATTTTTGTATCTTTTCTTTTTGCCCTACAACTAACCAAACAATCTGGCCATAAATTGGGATTTCAATTTTATTAGCTTCAACGCTTATTTCCTCCCCCTCTTTGGTTGCAATTGGTATTTTCATTATAGCATTTTTTATTTATTTTGTAAACCTTTTAACAAGTTATCCTGTTTTTCTTTTTGTTCAAGTAAATCTCTGTTAGGAAACTCTGGCAATTCTATTCCTTTCGCTCGCTTTCCTAACTCCCTATAAATTATATTTAAAATTGGATTGATTTGATGTCTTTTCATTTCGGTTGTGCTTTCAACTCCATACATTGTTTTTAACAAAGGTTTCCAAATATCCCTTTTTATACTTTCACTTGACCAGGGAATTAAAATTGATGATTTTAATATTTTTCGCCTGTCCATTCCTCCCTCATTTAAAACATCTGCAACTTGCTTAAACCAAAGATGTAATGCCTTTGTTTGTTGTGATGTTTTTTTGGTCCTCTTTTTAACTAATCTTAAATCCTCTAAGCCCCCTATCATTTTTATAATTGGCAATGCACGCTTAACAACCTTGTCAGTCGCTTTAAACTTCATTTCGTATTGGTGATAATCTTTTTCTGCCATAATTTTAAGTTAAAAAGGCAATATAAATTCTTTATTGTAGTATTTTTTTGTTCACTCTTCCTTTTTTCATTATTGGGTGTTTGTAAAAATCTTTTAATTTTTTTGTTTTCCCGCACTTAAAACATTTTTGCATAATTATTTAAAGAATGTTATTATGTTCGGCAACAAAAAAATCAAAGCCCAAGCAAACGGCATATCCGACATCGGTATTTCCACTTCCTCCTTTTGCACCGGGCTTTCTGGCTGTTCTACTGGAGGTTTTGGTTTTGCAGGCATTTCTTTTACTAATCTAAATCCAGGATATTCTTTGCCCTCCTTTGAAACAAAAACATTTTTTAATGCAATTGAAATGTATTGTTTTCCAGTTTTTGAGGTTTTAACCCAGCCACTTCCAACTTGAAATGTTTCGTAATCTCCATTTGGCAATTTAACACTTGCCGACAGGGAGTACTGCGGTTGTTTTCCTTCTACTTTTTCATTTTTAAATAATGCTAGGTGTTTCATTTTATGTAAAAATAATTATTAAAATTTGTAATATCAATGCAATAATTGCCACTGTTAAAAAAATATTTCTATATTGTTCTGAGCAATCAGCTTGACCTTCCCAATAAGAAGCTTCCTTGCCTGTAAGCTCTACTCCCTTGTCAAGCAATTCAGTAACATCTTCACCTGGATTTGCGTATGTTAGTTTTTTTCCTATTTCCTCCAGTTCTTTTTCCCTCTTTTTATGGTCTTGCATATTATTATTATTTAAATTTTAATTGTCTTCCATAGCCTTCTCGCACTCCTCAATCCAAGCTCAATCTCATCAAAAATATTTTTATCTGGATAAATTCTAATCACAATTAATTTATATTTTGGATGAAACAAAACAAAATCATTCCATTTTCTTTCCGACAACATCAATTGCATTTCCATTTGTGATATTACTTTTCTCGGGACTTCTCCTTTCTCCTTGATTTTTAAAAACGCTTTTTCCTCAAAGCATTTAACTTCAATCATCCCGTCATCTCCTACCAATCTGTCAGGACTAGCTAAGGCTTGCTTATACTTGCTATTGGTAACCGCCCCTACTTTTTTTGTCTTTACTTTTTTCACATATTCATAGGTCTGTACCGCCCAACCTTCTAAATCATTCCCTCTTTCGGTAGACTTATTACCTTTAAATTCTTTTTTGGCTTTTTTATCCCTGATATAGGTTTCTAGCCCTAATCCATTTGCCCTGATAACATTCGCCATTGAGGCAGTGAATTTATCCTCTCTCAATTTAAACCAGGCCTCACTCCCTTGTTTTTCATTGTGATATTTAACCGCCATAATATGCTCGTATTACTCCACTGATTAGCTCGCCTAATTTTTCACCTGTTTTTCCACTTCCTACTCCTAGTTTTTCCGAAATGTAGTTTGGATGTAATGGCTCTTTTCTCTCCCTTCCCACAAAAGTTTCTGCCCCTACTCCCATAACTGCCACAAATAAATCTGATGAGCGTCTTCCTGCTTGAAAATGCATTGAATTATTTTCTAGCGTGTTTGGGTGGACTGTCATCAAAATATCAAACATCGTACCTACTCCGTCCGTCCAGCTGAAAAATAAACTTTTTTTATCCTGCAAAATGTCAGATATTTCTTTGTAAGTTTCTGTGCTGTTTTCAACAACATAATAAGCGTCGTACTTCATACAGTTATAATTTTAAAGTATTAACAATTCTGTATAACCTTAACTCTCCCTCTTTTTCTATCACAATATCGGTGTTTTTGTCAAACCCGTTGTCATCTAAAAATTTCTTTTCTTTTCCTTTGTTATATTTATCTATTTCAGCTACCACCTCGCTTTTGTCATTTTCTTTTTTAATGGCCTCAAGATATTCAGCTTGTTTTTCTTTATACAACCGATTAAATTGTGTTGTTGATAACGGCAATAAATCTTTTTTGCTAATCTTAGCACCAACATCAACTAATTTAGCAATCCATTCATCAATCCTGCTAAGGTTATCAATCTTATTTTTTTCTCCTGCCAGCATTTCCTCAACTGGTAAAATAATTTCCTTAGCCTCTTTTTCTTTTTTTATAACTTCTTTTTGGATACGAACTGCCTCCGCCCTTACTTCTTTGGCTGTTTTGGTTAATCCAATTCTAGCTTCTTTAATTTCTTTCAAAGCATTGCTTACTTGCACATAGCCAATCTCATCCGTAGCTCCACCAATCTTTAGAACTGCATAATCACTAGCCATTTTTTTAAGCATTGGAATAGAAGGCTTGAACTCTACAATTTCATTCATTTTTTTAGCTTAATTATTATCTACTAGCTCTTGCTGTCTTGCGACAAATAACTTCGTGGCTTCCTTGTCATTAACATACGGCTGATATGCTTCTGTTAATTCTTTTGTTGTTTTAATTCCTGCAACTAATTTTTTAACCTCGTCAATTGGCTTTTTTGGAAAAACAATATTTTTCCCAGCCTTGGTATTATCCTTAGTGTCTTCATCCTTCTCATCATTAAGCAAAAACAAATTACTTAAAGCATATTTAATTGCATAGGATGAACTTGAACCTGTAATTTGGGCTTCGTCCATTCCCTTTTTTTCTTTTGCTTCCCTGGCAAATCCGAAAGCTCTAATTTCTCCAGGTGCAAGACTGAGCGATAAAACAACCTCTGCTTGCACATAATATCTAACCCCTACTTTAATAATATCAACCTTAATGTCTAGGTGGGTCAACCCCTTGCTGATTTTTTTGTACGCTTTTAAAATATCATCAGCACTTCTATAATTAAAGCCACCATATTCATTTATTTGACTTTTAGGCACTCTCATTTCTTTCCTTAGCCTTTCAAGCTCTGCATAAACTGTCAACTCCTTTAATACCACTTTATTTTTTTTAACTCGTTTTTGGGCTGGTTTTTTGGTAGCTTTTTTAACCGTTTTTTTTGCTACTCTTTTTACTGCCCCCTTTTTCTTAGGCATATTTTTAAAATTACTTTTTAAATTTTTCTAACAAATTAATTATTTTTTCTATGTCTTTAACCTCTGCCCCTTGTTTTGCTAAAAGTTTAGCAATCTCTCCTAGCTCTTTTCCTCCATTCTCTTTTTCATTGATTTGTACAACATCACAATCGCCCTCATCAAGAGCCATCTCATCACATATTACTCTTGCGACTTGTGAAGGAATTAATATCTCATTATCTCCTTGTGTCAATCTACAAATTGTTTTCTTTTTATTAAACCCCAATTCAAGGGTCTTTGTTACTACTTCCATAATCTTATTTTTAATAATTATATTTTTATTATATACTATTCTTTAATTGATGTCAACACTTCTTTTACAAATTCTACATAATCAAAATTAACAATTATATTGTCTATAAAAGACATAATGTCTTGGACTTTTCCATTCTCGTCAAAGTCTTCTAATATATCATTAAATCTTTCAATTATTTCATTTTGTATATCGTGTGTAATCAATTTGTAATCCTCATTTTCATTTACCCATTCCATAGCGTCAAGCAACTTATTCTCAATATCCTGGGCTGGTGTATCTGTTAGGTTGGTTGCTCTCATATAACCATAATCTATAATCTTAGTCATTTTTATAATTTAATAATTAGCCCTCTAAAAACAATACCAGGTCAACTGAATTTTTAATTTTATGCTTTTTGGTCAACTGGGATAATTCACCCCACTTTTTTTCTGCGGTCAATTGCTCTTTAAGCCTTCCATAAAATCCTTGGCTACAAGCTAAAGCTCCTATAATTTGTTTCAGTTCTCTTATACTCATATCTTTATAATTTAATTATTAATTAATATAATCCATTATCGTTTGCAACAGGTGGTCATAATCTCCAGTCCGTGCCTCATCTAAAACTTCATCAATCTCTTCTTTGCTCCAACCTTCTCTTCGGGCTTGCTTGCTAAACGCCCCCATAATTGCGAAAGCGTTTCCGTCAATCCCTTCTAATTCTAAATCTATTTTTTTATCTACCATATTTTTTAAATTACTTATTATGCTTTTTTTTATACGCCTTAGTATATTTATACAAATTTTTTATTCTATCTAGGGTTTGTTGGCTTCTCTCATATCTAACTTTATGCCCCTTCTTAAATCTTGTAGCAACTCCACCCTCAATAACATTACGAACGGTGCCATTTGTTAGGGTGTGTTTTCTCATTATTGCCCTATCTTTTTCACTTATCAATCCACGCTTCAAATCTAATCCAAACATTTTTTTATATTCCCTTGCGGAAATTTTATGCTTTTGCCTGATATGAGTACACACCCTATCAAATTTTTTACCACAAATTTTACACTTCATTTTGTTTTGTTAAAATTAAAATTCTTTTTTCAATTCATACTCTACCAGCCCAATAAGTTCAGCGCCCTTTTCCCTTTCATAACTTCCTGCCTCTTCTGTCATCTGGTCGACTGCTTTTTTAATTTTACTCATCAATTTATCCCTTAAGTCTTTTTTTATCACCTGCTCCATTTCATAAATAGCACCCCTCAAAAATCCTGTTCCAACACCGCCTAATTTCATAAGGTTAGAATATTTATAAATGATATCTTCTTTATCTTCATATTTATCAAATTTTTTCATAAATTTATAATTATTTATTGCTTAGACTTTCTAAAAATTTTTTCATATCAACTTTATTTAAATCAATTTTTTTCAATAATGTATCTGCAACATCTCTATACAATTGGTTTCTCCAAATTGGCATTAATTCATCCATTTCTTCTTTTGTATATATGTCCCCACAATCTTTTAGATGTTTTTTAATCTTTTTATCCACTGTCTTTTCAATCGCTTTATTTTGAATTGTTGCTATTTTTTTAGCCAATTCTTCAATTTCTTTTTTATTAATTATCATTAATTTATAATTACTTATTAAAATTCTTTATCTGCCCCCTTACTTTAAGGGGGCTTAAAAAAAATTCTACATCTCATCTAACATCTCCATTGCAATCCATTCATAAGCAAACCAAGCTAATAGATTTTTTTCCTGTGTGATATCTCCTACATTCTCACTACCTCTCATTTTGCTGATTGTATCCATTCTGTTTTTACCTCCAGTCATATCTCCCCACTCTTTTACTAGGTCCTCAATTTCCTCTTCCATTAAATCATAAAATCTTGTAGTATCGTTATAATAGACTAATCCATTAATCACTCCGCTTACTCCTCCGTGTTCCACTACCTCTTTTAAATATTGTTTTTTCTCTTCCTTTGTTTCATAATCTTTTAAATCCTCTTTGATATAATCTTTAATTGTTTGCATTTGTTTATTCTTAATAATTAACTAATTACATTATATCATATATTTAAAATGTTGTCAACCCCTTTTATCCCTCTTTAAAATTCTTTATTTGCCCCCCGTAGGAGGCTCAAAAAAATTCTAATTACATATCTTCACCTTCTGCATAATCTCCTTCGTTCCTTTCCCATTTTTCCCTCTCCCATTCGTCTTCTGTTGGCTCATCAATTTCAGGTTCTTCTTTTCTATCTCCTTCTAGCCCATTAAATAATTCAACTGGGCTAGGTAAATAATCAAATAATGTTTCGCTCATATAATTACCTTAATATTTAACTATCTACATTATATCATATATTTAAAATGGTGTCAACCCCCTTTATATTAAAAAAAGGGCTTCATTCTAAGCCCTTTAGTCATCCCTCATTTCCGCCAAATTAATTTTACAGTATCTTTCCTTATAATTTTCTTTGTCGCAAATTGGGCACCTTAACGAATAAACCTCTCTGTCCTTGTTATCTCTTTTCATTATAATTTTTTTATAATTCCAATCTAAAATAAACTTTTTACAGTGTTTACATTGCATATTTATTTATTTAAAAATTTAACTGCTTCTGGAAAGCTCTCACCTGTTTGTAACATTCTAATATCTATTGCGTCAAACGAAGCTCCACATCCGTGGCAATAAGCAAAATTCCCTGTAATCTGCATTGACGGGCTTTTGTCTTCGTGGTCTGGACTTATACATCTAATTAATTTCTCACTCGGGCTATTTAATAAATCCCTAATTGGGAATTGTTTTGCTCTCTCTATCTCGGGAGAATTGAAATCAATTTTTCTTTTTTTATTCCAATCAACAATCCTTCTCGTTAAATTTTTAATTTGCCTCTTTCCTCCTGGCGTCGGATTTTTTTCATAAGCCTCAACCATTTTTTGGAGTTTCTTTTTTTCATCTTCTAGTGTTGGTGGTTTTCCTAAATATTGGTTTGTCAAATACGGCTCTAAAATTTCCCACGCTGTAAATTTTGCAATTGGTGTTTTATTTTCCCACCAATGATAAAGTTCGTGATATGGATAGGGAGCTTTTATATTTACTAACCCCATATTACTTTTAATATCCAGCTTACTGTCATCTCCTCTAGTTATTTTTGCCATTGTTTTGGCTAGGCGTTTATCCCACTTATAAAAAAAATGAAATCCATTTGGCGTTTCCTGAACAGATGTAGGATTTTCTGTATAAATTTTTTCAGCCATAAGTTTATAATCTGGATGAGTTGGGTCTTTGGTGTCCAGGTCAAAACACATCAAGTTAAATTCCTCTCCTAATCTCATCACAACTGTTTGACCTTTTTTGATTGGGACTGTTTTTTTTATTTCCGACCATTTTGGAACGCTAACAATTTTCTTTTTTATTTTTCCATTTACTTTTTCATATTTTACGTTCGTGCCAAACAAAACTTTTTTAATTTCCATACCCCTTAAATTAATTGTTAAATTTTAAACGAGTTGTCTTCTGTCGGTATTCCTCCTTGGTACCAGTCCGTTGCTCCTTCATATTGTCCTCTCTCGGCGTCAAAGTCAACTATAATATTTCCACTTGCAAAAGGTATTCTTGTTTTTTGTATGTAAAATTCTGTCCTATTCTCTGCCCTGATAATTGTTCCGTCCGATGTTTCATCTGCTTCAACTTCCATTGCCTCCCTATTTCTCCAAAGATGAATTGTGGTGGTAGCATTTTGAGGAATAGCTTGGGCGTCTTTAAAACTTTCATCAGTCGGCTTTTTCCCTTCCAGTTTTCTATAATGAGCAAGCAAAATTATTCTTGCTGATGTTTCTTTGACAATCGTGGATAATCTTCGCATAAAACTTTCAATCTCTAATTGCCGATTGCTTTCTGAATAAGATAAATAGTGAAGGTGGTCAATAATAATTAAATCCTGCGTTTTTGTTGCTTCTCTAATATCATCTAAAATTTTATCAGGGGTGGCTTCAACTCTTCCTCTTCTCCAGGTCAACCCCTTGTGAACTGTTTTGTGTTTTTTTAGTTTTTTAAAATAACTTTTTAGCAGGGTTTTGTCAATTGCTCCTGTCAAAAATGCTTCAAGCGGGAATTTCTTTTTTCCTTCCTCGTATCTTAATCTGTTTATTGAAAAATAATGCTGTACTTTTTTTGAATTTACAAAATGGTCTTCCAGCATATAATATAAAATCTTTTTATTCTGCAAACCAACATTAAAAGCTATATCTCTTGCCAAGGAGGTGTTGTGTGTTACAGTTCCGTCTTTCAATAAAAATCTTCCGTCGCCAGACAATTCAAATCCTGCATACTTTCCTTTTTTTAAATTTTTTATTTTAAATCCTGTATTCTGCCACCCAGACTTTGCTGTCCATTTTTTGGCTTTTAATCTTTTAAAAGGTATTTTGTTGAAATCACCTACAATCAATACCCTCCAATATGTACTACTAAATTTTATTTTTTCAATTTTCCCAATCTTTTTATTTATTGAAGTTCTAAAGCCTAGGCTATCTGCTAATAATTTAATGTCTAAGGCAAATTTTTTGCTTTTCTGTGTTATCTCACAAACATTTTTTAATATATATCCGTCAGTATCTAATATACCAGCTAACAATTCCCTTCTTTGTTTTAAACTAGACATTAAATATTTTTTAGGTATATGTCTGTTATTAAATAAATTTAATCTCCTGAACTCATCAATTAATCTGCTGTTTATATTTTTTCTATCAACAACTGCAAATGTTATTTTTTCATTTCTTTGTACTATGGAAAAATCAGACAATATTTTTTTTATTTGTTTTCTAACCTTTTTCTTTTTACTCCCCATACTAAATGTTATTGTACCCTCTCGTTGGTGTCCGTCGCCCAGCCACGCACCTAACACATAAGGATGAACTGATAATTTTTGTTTAGGCAATTCTCTTGCGACCTTGAAACCCTTCCATAAATGTTTAAAATTTTTAGTTTGTTTAAAATATTTCTTTAAACTAATATCAATTATTTCCCCCGTAACTGTATGTCTTAAAGTTAAAATATGAGCACTATTTACTATATAATTATCTCCGTAATTTTGCTGTATCTCAAACATTTCATCTTCGCCTGAAGTAGTGCCTAATACAAATCTAGGTTGATTGTCTGCCCCCATTAACTTTTCACCAACTTTAATATTTTTAATTTTTTTTATATTTCCGTCGGCCATAACAACCTCGGTATTAGGGTCAAAACACTTCCCCGTACCAGTGCTTCCTCCAACTACAATTAATTCTGCTGGGAATATTCCAATTAATTTTTCATCAAGGAAGGGAAGGCCAAAGTGTATTATTTTTTTAGGGGTCATCTCAATTAAATCTTTTTCGGTTTCAATTGTCAATTCCTCATCCGTCAAAGATAAAAAATCTGGTTTCATCGCCTCCTTAGCCTCCTCAATGATTTGGTTGCTCATTTTATTTATTATTTATTTTTAATTGTAACCTGGTATAATTTTTCCAAAACTCATTCGGAGTAATATATGCTGGCATATAGCCCTTATTCATCTGGCTGAAAATATAATCTAATTTTTTCTTCGGGTCATCCTGCCAATAATATTTTAATAAGTTTTCCATTGCTCTTCGCTCTGTTTTATTCAATGGGTTGAGGGCTCTATTGTATTTCTCTTTCCAATATAACATCATTTTTAATATGGGGTCAACCTTTATCGGCTCTTTTCCTTTTTTAACTCTGGCCCTGTTTGTAAAGGCTCTTGCATTTCTCCCAATTGGTTTTTTTTCTATTCCTTTGTAGCCAGCACCTTGCTTATTTATTAAGGCCTGCAACTTATCTCTTTTCTTTTTCTTTTCAGCCTCCTTTTCTTTTTCTTTTCCAACAAAAACATCATTATCAGCAAAATTTTTAATTTTGCCCTTATTATTATCTTTGTTACTATTAATATCTTTATTACTTATAGGGCTGATTTTCCCACAGTGGGTTTTTCCCACAGTGGGTTTTTCCACAAGTGGCTTTTTATCATAATTTATGTAATAAACCATTCGACCACTAGACTTTCTTATTCTTTGCAAATATCCTAATTGTTCCAACTCCTTAATAGCTGTTTTTGTTGAGTCAATTCCGCCAGCATTATCAAGGGCAATTCTTTTGACTGAAAATTGCCAATCACTTGGCTTGCTGTAAATATAACAATAAACACCCTTTGCCTTCCAACTTAATTTTTTATCGTTTAGAACTTTATTGTTTATCTGGGTAAAGCCTGTTGATTGTTTGTTTAATGTTTGCTTCATACTTTTATTTTAATATTTTAACACCTTTTTTTGAATTGCACTTTTTACATAAGGTTTGTAGATTAAATGTTTAATCAGGTCTAGCATTTATTATTTTTATTTATTTAATCATTAAATACAAAAAAACCAATATTGGAAGGCTAATAGGCTGTATGTGATAGAACGGTCCAAACTTCCGCTTTGCCATATTCAGCCAACCAATATTGGTTTCTTCGTTCGGATGTAGTCGCTATCACACGACATTTATATTTTCTATTATATATTACTTTTTAAATCTCGTCAATAGTAATTATCCACAAATAAAACAAGCCCTTAAAATCAATTTTAAGGGCTTATTTTTTAAAAGCTATACCATACTACATTTTTTGACTTTAATACGCTAAAAACTGGCGTTTTTGACTATCTCGCTATCATTATCTATAACCTTGTGTCCTTCTTTTTTAAAATCAATTCTTAAGTTGTCTTTTTTAAATTTATTATAGACTTCTCCAAGCTCTTCACCGACAATTCTTAGCATTTTTCCTAAAGCAATTTTTTCTTCATCACTTGTGCCAAATTTATGCAAGGAATATTCTGTGTCCTCAACATCTTCGGCTACAATAATTGTTGTTTCTTTTTTTCCGTCAATATCTGTAAAGATATTTCTTATTACATAACCATTGTCGGCTTGCGTTATTCTTATTTCTCGCATAATTTTATTTCAATTTATTAAATCTTTTTATTCTTTCAGGCAACACAACCTTAACATCGCAAAGATTGCAACACAAACCTTCTTTGATTGGGCTTGCATTATTCCCGAAACCCCTAATAGGGTTTCCACAAATAACACATTTCTGGTCAGCTTTTTTCTCCATACCTGAAAACAAAAACAAAGCTTCCAGCAATGCGTCATTATATCCTACATTATAATCCTCATCTATTTTTCCCTCGAATATTGCAGGGTGTAACTTACTATCCGTTGCTAATTCCTTAAGCTTATTCACAAAAACCTCTCTCTGCTCGTCAAGTATTCCCGCTATAAAAGCAATCATTTCTTGCTTACTTTCCCCTGTCAGGGTTGATAACGGGTATTCTTCAAGCCATTTTAAGTTTTTCATTTGCTTATTTTAATTTTTAAACATATCTATCACAAACTTTACATTTTATTTTCTCATCATAAAATCCTACATACTCAAAATTGCAAACTTCATTTCCGTCTTTATCTTTGGTGTATTTTTTAGCTCCACAATGAGGACATTTCTTAGCTGGTTTTGTTGCCCAAATAAGGAATAAAAGGAATAATCCGTAAGCTCCTGCAATTAAATAGCCCATATTTTTTAAATATTATTTATTAAATTCTTTTCTTAAACATTTTTCTAAATCATCATATTCTTGCGAACGATTGTTTTGATTATATAAATTTCTAAATCTTTTCGACGAAGGGAAAACATCAACTATAATAGCCCCATTTGTAAATCTGTAATGCCAGGGTGTATATTCAGTCATCTCTAACTCTAAATCGTGAGCCAAATAATGAACTTCATTATTCTGAAAATCTTTTAAATTTTTTCTTTTCCACTTTTTCATAGCATTATTTGTCTTTTCCCAATTATTTTTCAATCTTAAAAATACTATATTCATTTGTAATCCTCTTAATTTGCAATGCTAATTTTTCAAGCTCCCTCAAAATCTTTTTGTCCGACCACTCCCATTTTTTAATTTTAATATCGTGGGCTGTGTCAAATCCAAACCACCAACCACCCCTATTTTTCAATCTTCCTGCAAAAGTCAACCCTCCATAAATTGAAATGTCATTAATAGCCTTTTCTATTGGTCTTAACTTACTGTCTGTATAATAATGCTTTTTTCCATTTAAAATTGAATGCTCTGGAACTTTTACATACCCCGTTCCAAATTTCATTTCCAATTTATGCTCACGGAGTAAAATGTTTTGTGCAATCACAAAATCCAATCCAAATATTTTACCAGTTTTTTTGATGACAGTTTCATCCATTGTTTTATTAATCTAAATATTAAACTTTTTTCTAATTTGATAAACTCTATTACGAGTTAAATTAAAATATTTCGCAACTACTGTCGGGCTTATTCCCATTCTAATAGCATAAACAATTGCAGTATCTCTGTCTTTCGGCAAATCTAAATCTTCAATCTTAACAACTTTAAAATGTTTTTCAATTCTCTTCAACCCCCAGCCCTTGCGAATATAGGTCATCAATGTTGTTGGCGTAATCCCTATTCTTTTCGCGACCTCTTCTTTTGTCAAAATCGTTCCGTAATAATCAAAAAACCTTTTTGGCGAAGGTCTATCACCCCAGTAACAATTATTTTTACAAAAATCTTTCAAAGGGTTAATCCTAGCAAGGTATTTTCCTTTAGGCTTTTTTCCCATATCCTCTATAAAATTCTCATATTTATCCCAACGCTTACACATTTTAGCCCCTCCAAAAGCTCCTCGTTTTAATTTATACCTTAATCTAACCCATATTACATAATCGGCTGGTAATTTCTTTTTTCCGTTATATACCCCTTTAAGCACTCCGTGTTTTATTTTCATTCTTATTATTAAATTATTAGATGTCTATATTATATACTATATTTAAAAAACTGTCAACCCTTGCCACCAAAAATAAAGTGGCTAGGTTCAGCCACTTAGGATTAGGTCAAAAAATCTTGTGCAACTTTAATGTAAAAACCTTTTGACTTTCTTTTAAATTGTGGTATTTTTTTTTCTAACTCATCGTGGCAACTCCTGCATATGAACAGGATTGGCGGGCGTTTTTGCCTGCTAAAAAACCTTAAAGGAAAAATATGATGTTTTGTCGCCGAACGAATTTGTTTACACTTCGGGCAAAGGATTATCCCTCTCATATTTCTCTCCCAAATAACAGGACAAACAAATTTCGCTAAGTGTCGGTGTGCAATTTTTCCTCTCCTGGCAATAATGAAATGAAACACATTTATCACAAACCATTATTTTTTTATTTGCCGTTAAGCACCCAACTACCTCTCCACACTTCGGACAACTAATTATTTGACTTTCCATTTTTTATTCTCCTTTCCATACACTCGGGGCAAATCCCGTGAGTTATATTGCAAGAGCCTTTAATTAAGCAGGCCTTGCCATTATTAACACAGCGACTACATTCAGATTGAACTGAATTAACAGTGCAACCAAACACAGCTTCACAAATCAAACACTTTCTCAACATCTCAATTTTCATTTCAACCTCCCATATTGAGTTGGCGTTCTTGGTTCCGCTCCTGCGATGAGAATTGGAACTGCAAACATTGCTATAATCATTAACCCTACAACCAGGGCAATAAAAACACTGTACTTGTCTTCTTGACTTATCTTGATAAGACTTGTCTTAATTATTATCACGCCCAGGCGTGTCATAATTACTTTTGAAGTATCCGTGGGTAGCTTCCATTATTCCAAGCTAAATAAAGGGGGAATATTTAGCTTGGAGCAACGACAACTACTCCACTAATCCCCGCCACAACGATATTCAATTGAAGCAGGGTGGAGTTCTCAATCCCAAAAATACAAAGACAAAATATTATTGTGTTTCTTTTGTTTGTTGGGGTTTGCTAACTTTTTCTAAAACTTTATTTTCTAATCTCAATTGCAATACTCCAAAAAACCTGATGAGGAAAAAAACAACCCTGTTCGGCTCTATCTCTTTAACCCTGCAATATTCCACATTGTTTTCCAATATTGATATGAACGCCCCTATAATAAACATTAAGGTTGTTACAGTCGGTATTGCGGAAGCAAAAATTCCGATTGTTGTACAATCACGAACTTGCCCCATTAACTGACCAAGGATAAAATAAATAACTACTGCAATCAATAATAAAATTGCATACTCTGACATTTTTTGACTTACCCCAGCTCTCATTTTTTTACTTTCCACTTTTCCCTCAAGTCTTCTTACTCTCATTTTTGTTAGGGTATCTATCATATCCAAAAGTACAAGGAAACACAATAGCCCTAAAAATAAAGGTATTAAATGCCCTCTAAGGACAATACTTGCTCCCAACGCTGGGATAATTGCTAATGAAGCTCTTATAATCATTTTAGTATCCTCTTAAAAATTTTTTAACATCATAAACTCCTCCACCACTAGCTCCAGCTAAAATTCCTGTAATAGCTCCAGTGATAGATATTTTTCCTGTCGTAGTTACTTCTACAATCAATCCTCCAATCAATCCTCCTACTAAATTAACTAAAGGAATAAATCTTGACGGCACCCCTGCTTTTTTGATAGCCTCATTTATAACCATTAGCAAGGCTGGAATTGTTGCGTACTCTAACATATTATTTGCATTTATTTTTTAAAATCTTTTCCCACTTTTTTAGCTTCTTTTTGTACTTTTTTACCTTGTGCATAGCTTTCTCGCACTCAACTACACCACCAATTGAAGTACCATAAGCTCTAAATTGTGCTGGTGTCATTCCTGAATAACTTAAATCTACAAACCCCTTTACTCCTTTTATTATGCCACGACTTGTGTATTGCCACATTACCCAAAATGGCCAAGCATAGCTTCCTGGCACTTTCCCAGGCCTCCCTAAATTCCAACCATATTTCGCAATCCACAATCCATTATTATTTTCTACTACCTTATCCCAATTGTTAGCTTTAAGAGTGGCAACATTCAAATAAATCAATGGCTTTGCCCCTGTTAATTTTTCTACCTCTTTTAAAAACCCTAAACACCAATCAACAGTGTCCGTGTGTTGTATCTCCCAATCAAGCACAATTATTTCCCCCTCTCGGTGGTCAATGGTATTTACAAAATGCAAGGCCTCCTGCTTATAATTCCCGCCTCTTGCAAAATGATAATAGCCCAAAAGCAAGCCCCTCTTTCGAGCTTGCCTTTGATTGTTTTTAAACTCTGGGTCAACAAAACTAATCCCTTCTGTCGCCTTCATAATAACAGCGTCAATCTTCAATTTTTTCCAATTAATTGCCCCCTGCCAGTGCGAAACATCTATAATTTTCATAGGGATTTTTTTACTTCTTAGCTTTTTTCTTTTTTGGCGTTATGATATTGTGTTTGTCTTTAGGCCATATCTCAACTGCCTTGTCATATTTCTTAGCCTCTCTGCTCGTTACCACCACAACATCTCCGTGAAGTTTTTTAGTAGCTCTCGGCGACTGTAATATTAATTTGTGTTTGATATTGCTTTCAATCAAAAAATCCCAATCGCTGTCTTTGTGAGGCTTCTTTTTTTTCAACGGGCTTCTACTTCCCAGGATGTAAATCTTTTTTACAAACGGGACTTTCGCAATCATCTCTACCCATTTTCTAGCTTCTGTTTTGCTATTTGGTAAATCACTTTTTCTACTCATCTTATTGTATTTAATTAATTAACAAGCTCTCGTATCCACTGACGGGATGGCTGTGCCACCTCCGTCCGTAGCCGTAACAGTGATATTTCCTGCTCCGTCAATTTCGAATTTCCAATCATCACCACCACTATTAGGAGTGTCTGCTTTAGTTGTTAGGTAAATTGTTTCATTTCCTGGTCCGCTGTATTCAACCCTGACTTCAATCTTGTTGTTACCTCCAGCTTCGCTCGCCACTGTAATATTAAGATTGGTAATCTGATTAACATCTTCAAAATATTTTTTATACATTGAACTTCTATTTGTTCCGTCATAAGTATCAAGGTAATTATAATCTTTTGTTAAATCAGGCCACGAACCTGCGGTAATTGACATCAACCTAGCGTCGTTGGCGTCTAATGTTGCTGGGTCTAAAGAAGTGTCAAAAATTTCTGTAATTATACATCCCTGAACCAAAGCACCGTCATTACAATCTCCTTCGTCGTGCGAAGTTCCAAAGGTAATTCCTCCTAATCCCATATCTCTAGTGGTGAAATTAATAAGGCCATTATTCTGAACTTCAAAAATATATTCATCACGATTGTCGTGAGTAACTGTATCATCCCATTTATGAATTTCAAGTGTTGGCGTACCTTGTCCTGCATACCCCAACTGCCAAACTGGGAAACCATTCCCGTCTTTTCCTGTATCTTGGTGAACTGTCATTAGCCAATCTCCTACACCATTAACAGCTTGGAGCAAAGCGTCATACCAGCTTGCCTTTCCCGTTCCGTCGCCACTTGCAAGATAATCAATTGCAACAGTCGCCTCAATATTTCCGTCAACTATAACATCAAAATAATGGAAATTACCTGGAGTTAAGTCTGCTTCTGTAAAATAATCAAATCCCCAAAACCTTTTACAACTGGCCAACACTACATCACAATTACTTTCGCAAGGGCAAGTAGTCGGCACTCCATTAATTGTATGCCCTGCTGAATTTTCATATCTTAAAAGTTCTGAACCATTAGTAGTCATTAACAAAATAGCCCAGGCTTTTACTTTTCCCGACCCTGTTTGCAAGCAAACTTCTCTTTGAATTACATTACCAACATTAAAAGTAGTAGTAAGTGTTGAAGGTATGCAAATTTCATCTCCACAGTCCCCTTGTGTTATTGCCAACGGAGTATTTGGCAAACTAACTTTTTTTGTTCTACAACAATCTGACATTTTATTTTATTTACTAATTAAGGAGCTTTTTGTTTTGCTCAATTTTATTAATTATCAAGTTTTTAATTATTTTGCTCGCCTCTTGGTGAATACCTGTTTTTATAAACTCCCTGTCAAAAACTTGGTTTCCAAAAGGAGCATTGTTGGCGTCTATTACTACCCAACCAACTTTAGGGTCTTTTATTAAATCAAGCCTTCCATAATCCATTCCACAATCTTTAGCAATTCCTAGTAATTTTTCTTTGTCTTTTTTAAACAATCTTTGCGTTTTACTCACATCAAAATAACTAACTTCTTTTACATTCTTTAGTTTGACAAAAAAATCATCCTTGTTTCTGTAATTGTAGGAATAAATTAATTCGCCCATAAAAAAATATAATCCGTAAATCCCTGTTTCATTCCAATAATCAATTTGGTTGACCCAGCCCTTTTCCCAAATCGGCTCGTCCACTCTCTTATACTCTCCATAGGTCTGCCACTCTCTTTTAGCAAAAATTTTTCCTTTATAATCTTCACCAAAATATATGTTCAACTTATTGCCAAAATGTTTTTCATACATCTCACCGACAAAGGTTTTTTGCGATGAGTTCAAACTTCCATTGACTATTTTTTTTGGGTTAATATGGTTCAGTGCTGTGTAACTAGATAATCTTGATAAGTGTCTATCATTTATAATCAAATCAAATTTATTTAAATATTCCGCTGTTCTATTGTAGGCGTCGCTCATTATTGTAAGGTCAAAATCCATTTCTAAGATATTAAATAAAAATCTCCTCTTTGAATGGTTTTTAGCATTGTACAATAATGAATACATAATTTTAAAATAAATCTTGCCAATTAGTTCCGTCGTAACATCTTAATTTATGAGCATTCCCGTCATAATAAACAGTACCCTCTTCTGGAAAGGAAGGTGTATCTCTTGGGACAAATCTTGCAGTCAACATATACGCCGTGTTAGCTCTTGACGCAACAATATCCACCCCTCCTAATATAACACTATTATCTGTAAGCCCTGAATTGATATAATTTCCACTACCTCCTAAAATCGCAGAATTGTTAGAACCAGTTTGAATTTTATGGTTTCGCCCTCCTAATATAACGGAAGCCTCTGCAAAAGCTCCATAATTATCATTAGTATCTGTAATATAAAAATGAGCAAACGAAGCCAACCCACTAGCCTCTACTTTGTGAGCTGTATCCATAGTCCAGCCATACCCTCCAGCGTGTGTTCCTCTTCCTGACGCCTTTGTGTACATCCCTTCAGCGTGCCCTGCTTCATTTAAAACCTCTGTACCATTTCCTTCGGTATGTCCTGCTATTGCTCCAGCACCTATTTGAGTGTTTACTCCTTCTGCGTGAGCATAACCTGCTAAAACTGAACATTGAGCCCCTTCCGAGTGAGAATACTCTGCGTCAATCGTGTTTCTATCTCCTTCTATATGCGAACCCCTACCATTCACTGTAATCACATTTCTATTCCCCTCGGCGTGGCTTTGAATAGCCCTGATGTCGTTTCTCTCTCCCTCGGCGTGGCTGTTTTCTCCTGAAATCAAATTTGCCTCTCCTTCTGCGTGGGAATTTTCGCTGGTTATAGAATTATCTCGCCCCTCGGCGTGGCTGTTTGCTCCTGACAAATTAATATCATTATTATATCCTTCTGTGTGAGAAAATATTGCTCTTGCAAAAGAATTTCCCTCGGCGTGAGAATAATCTCCGCCAGCTATTGAGCCAGTCCCTTCTGCGTGGCTTCCCAGCCCTGTCGCTTGCGTTTGACTTCCCTCGGAGTGAGAATAATTTCCGCCTGCCTGATTTGCATACCCTTCTGCGTGGCTTGCTAACCCCTCCGTCCTTGTCATTTTTCCTTCGGCGTGTGAATAATTTCCCTCGGCAAAAGTTCCTGAACCTTCGGCGTGTGAAGCATAACCTCCACTGACATATTCATCATTAGGTTTTGTTCCTGTAAAAATTCCTGTTCTTGTATCTACACCTTCGGCGTGCGAGCCTATTCCTCCAGCCTTATTTACTTGTGTCGGTCCTGAACCTCCTCCGTCTTCTCCGCCTTCTCCACCCCCACTAATATAAGCTCCACCCTCTGTGTGTGAACACGCTCCAATAGCAACATTCCCATAGCCTTCGGCCACTGAATATTTACCAAGGGCGTCGCCTCCACTTTCAAGGTTGGCAGTAGTGGTTAATGAGTAATCTTCTTCTTCCGTGCCATTTTCCCACAATCTATGTTTTGTTGTTTGAATACTTGCCATTTTATTGTAGGCCAATCCACTGCCAATGACCACCTGAAACGGTAATCGCTGGAAGTGTTTCGCCTTCATCGGTGTTAAAAGTTATGCTGTCATCTCTCCGCCCTGAACCTAATTGATAAGTTCCATTAACAATGGTCAATCCACTTCTATTATTGATTGTTACACTCTGCAACCCTGCGGGAATATTACTATCATTTCCTGAAACTAAGGCTAAGGTGGTTACTGTTCCGCTTCCACCTGGATTAATTAAGTAAACAGGGTCAATATTATGCGGTAAACAAATTTCATCACCACAATCTCCGTTGGTTACTGTTAAATCAGCTACACTAGGCAATGGTATTTTCTTTTTTTTGCAACAACTTGCCATTTTTTTATTTTTAATTTATTAAACTACTGTTAATTTTGCAATTAATCCCCATTGCAAATCTCTTCCATTTTCTCCGTGGACTGTAAACTCAATATTGTTATTAGCATTTATTCCGATGTCCATTGTTGCGGTCATTCCAGCAGTTCCTTCATTCAGCGTTACTGATGAAGCTCCATAAAGTTTAACTAGCCCGCTACCTCCTTTTTTAAACACAAAATCGGAAATGCCTGACGAAGGCGTTAAGACCCTTGTATCTCCAATACTACCAGTTGCTCCTCCTGTCTGTCTGGCAATTACTTTAATCTCCATTAAAATAGTTCTATATCCGTGTATGCCTAACTCTGTTGCTCCGTTGAGCTCCAATAAGGTAGGAGTATTGTCTGTTGTGGTAACTTCCATTGGTACTCTCTCTTCTTTGGCATTCGCAATCCCATTTGTAAAAGCTTGGTCGTTTCTTGTTGATATATCCCTACCAAAAACTGTTGAATAATCTTTGCCTGCGGTAACATAAGTTCCGAAAGCAAAAGCCCTATTTCCTCCAACTGTTGAATGAAGCCCAAGCCCTACTGAATTGTCGCCTGTAACATTTATAAAATTACCAAGCCCAACTGATTGGTTGCCTAAAACACTATTACTTGCTCCCATAGCAACCGATGAATTTCCATCAGAAACATTATTCAATCCACTTGCAAAAGAATTGTCACCCGAAGCTGTGTTTCCCTCTCCAAAGGCAACCGACCCAATTCCAACATTCACATCATCCCAACCATCAGTTGACATCTTTCCAGCCCTAAAAGCTCCTTTCGCCTTGTCAAAAAACATTCTAACGAAATGAGAGCTATTTCCGTCATCACTTAAAGTAGGACTTCCAACTATAAAATCTCTGTTGTATCTTCCAGTGCCTAAAGCCTCTCTGATGACTGAATTACTAACTGCACTTTCAAACACACCTGAGCCACCACCTCCTAATTCTGTCGTACTTTTCCAAACTGCTACACCTGTTCCAGCGTCTAAGCAAACAAACTCTTCATCGCTGGTTGTGTTATACCACCTTGAGCCAATTTCATATCCTAAACCATTATCACTATTTATGGTTGGGTCAACGGTGTCAATTGTTTGTTTCGCAAGCAATGGCTTATTTTGAATATAGCTATCTGCTCCAGTATTTGTTTCAGCCCAATCTGACTGAACATTAACCTCGGCTCCGTCTGCAATCCCTGCTAATTTTAATCTCTCTGCATTTGTAAAAATCTTAAATCCAGGAGTTTCTGAAATTTGGCTAGCGTCATAATCCCCTGATTGAGCTGTTATCGCTCCAGTCCTTCCAAACACTGAGGGCACGCTATCTGTCTGGTCGTGCTTACTCCAATTTCCAGCATAAATAGCAACGCTAGGATTGTCCTGGGTTGCTACTATATTATCACCAACATCAAATTGAACTCCGTCAACCATTCCAGCAACTGAAACATAGAAAAATGCTCCCTTGTTTGTCGCTACTGGGAAACTTCCACTTGAAGCGTCCCAATCTCCTTCATAGGTCATTCCTGAACTTAAAGAATATAAATCTAATTCCATTTGGTCCAAATCAACTGGTTGAGTAACTGTGATGAAGTCTAATTTTTGTGTTTTTGTATCTACATAGCCCTTGTCAACTAAATTTCTATCCGTCCAACTAGCTGACAAGTCACTGGTATATTTAAACCCTGTTGGGTCAAGCTCTGCTAGTACATTCATACTTACATAACTATTTCCAACGACAAATCTTGTCTTCTTGGTATTATCTACCGAACCAATTATCAAGTCCTGGTCGGTCATCAATGCTCCGTTACCTGCTAACTCTGGCACCCAAAAACTAGCACCATATTTCCCGAAGTAAACATTGTTTGTATAATCTGCTCCTGAACCTTTAAGCTCTAAAACTGCTCCAGCCCCATTTCCTGCGTCATCATCATTTCTTAATTGTGTCAAGGCATATCCATTGAAATTTTTCTGTACTTTTATTGTGTCAACATTAGTGTCGGAAGGACTTAATGATGTTGCCGTTTTCGTCCATTCTGAACTTCCACCGCCTGCTCCTGCGACTGCATTGTCAACATAGGCTTTGTCAATCAAACTTCTATCTGTAAAAGTCGCTGAATAATCAGTGCTGTATTTAATCCCCTCTCCATTTGTACTTTCCGTCGCTATCATTGAACCGTTATCAACTACAAAACTTGTTTCATTCCCATTATCGACTATTTTTGACACAATGTTATTTTCAATCCAAAATTCTACTGAACCAACAGCTAATCCTCTGCTGAACCTTACCCTCGCATCAGTTTCAATGTCAAAATTATGAGCGTTTGTGCTTATTATTCTATCTCCTGTTAAAATTCCGTCTGTCGTATAAATATTTCCTGCTCCAGCTCCTGAAATCGCATTGTCAACATATCTTTTAGTAACTAAGCTTTCATTCCCAAAATTGGCTGAATAATCTCCGTCATACTCAATCCCCTTTTGGTCTGCCCCTCCTCGGGTATCAATAAAAACAGCACTCGGTGCTCCACCGCCTACTGCTGAACGAATTGCAAACTCTAAGCCACTAACTTCTGATAATGAAGCTGAGTGTCCGTTTGCGATTGCTTCTATTTTAGCACTAATTCCGTCATCAATATATCTAGCTCCTCCTGACAAAGCATTAACTGAACCGTCCTGTAAAATACTTTCATCAAAAACTTCTTGGAGTGTTTGATTTGTTCCTGGACCACCTGGACCAAAGGCTTTTTCTTCTCCACCAACTCTAATTTTAGTAATTGCTCCACCAGTCTTAATAAACCGCACTCTCTTTTGCGTTAAAATTGGTCCCCCAGTTCTATTTTTGATAACCTTCTGCTGTTGTTTTCTCTTTTGTAAATCTTTTTTTATTGTTTTGGCTACCTTTTTGTTTATGGTTCTTTTTTGCATTTTGTTTAGGGTTATTTTTTTATATTATAGCACACTTTTGATTTTTAATCTACATTAATTTTTTCAATGTAATGTTTTTGAATATAATTTTGAATACCCCCAGTCATCTCTGCAAAATCATTGCGATTGTGGTCAACAATCAACGGCAATTTAAACTTCTTTTTCTTCGGATTGATTTTTGTTACAAAGTTATAAGCCTCTTTGTGAGCCTCTTGCCTTGCAATCAAAACTTTCGCTCCTTTTTTCTGGTCAATGTCAATTAACTTTTGGTCTTGGATTGTTAGGACTGCTACCCTCTCCTCGTAGGGAACTCCGCACCTTTTCATATACTCTTGGCTAACCTTACAAAGTCCACAAAGCCCGCCACTGGTATATATGATAATTGGCTTCATATTTTCCCACTCCTTTTTAAGCTGATAGCGTATTGTCGTCCACTTCATTTAATCCTCAATTTTAATTATTACCTGGTCTGGCGGAAGCTGTTCTAAGGCTTCAATCAATTCGTCAATCTCTTTCTTATTTAGGTCTTTGAGCTTTATTCCAATCTCCTTCTCTAAATAAGCTAAAATATCAACTAAATTTTTTCTGTCAATACTTTTCGGCATATTTTTATAATTTAATTATTAACCACTAACTATAACACATTATAATTAGGGCGTCAACCCTCCTGTACCTCCAACTGGTATTTCCTTGTTATTGATTAAGTCCCATACTGAAATTTGGTTAAATTTTTTGCCTATATTAATTGCCTGACTTTCTTTTGGAACAACAATTACAGTGTCTAAAAATGTTTTTCCTGAACCCTTGTCATACCAAAGCCCTAGGTTATGTTTTGTCTTAGCAAGCAACTCTCTATTCGTTTTAACATAATCAAGTATTTGTTTTGCAGTCAATCTCTTCCCATTAATAATTTTTGTTTGGTCTATATAAGGGGAAACAACATATCCTTTTCCAGATGTCAATAACTTGTTTTTAACAACATTATAGGTTGCTCCGTCATTTTGCTTGAAGTATTGAATTAATTTATTAAGGGCTTTGTTTGTTGTCTTACTTGGAACACCAAACATTTTTCTTAATAATTGTTTTTGAACTTCTGGTGATTTTGACTTCACTGCATTATAAGTTTTGCTAGCAACATTTCCAACCATTCTTAATGGACTATGAAGACTTGACGCTGTATTTATTCCTTCCTGAACTCCCTTGCCTACTTCATTTACTAACGCAGTATCTGTAAAGGTTCCATAGGGCTTTTCAAGGGCTTGAGCAAACAATGCTTGGTCAAGAACATTATCGCCAGTCTTTATCCCATACTTACCAGCAACTTTCTCCAGCTCATTTAAATATCCTAGTGCCTTATCTCTGGAAACGGAAGCATTGCTAAAAACACTTCGCATTTTTTGTCCTGCCTTAATCGCTGTTGCCCCACTCTTTCCAAAGAGCTCTCTATTCAATTGAGAAACATTTGCAAGCTCTCTATATTCATTGTTTATTGTAGCATATTTAGGGAAATTAAGGTCTAAGGCATTGTCAGTGGCTTTTCTTAATCCTTTTAATGTCATTTCCGCTGTACCTTTTAATCCCTCGCCTTTCGTTCCATAATTTACCAACTCATCAATAGATTTTTTAAATATATGAGCTTGATATGGGTTATCTCCTATCTTGTTTGCTTGCTCAAAAGCCTGAACTAATCTTTTTTGCAATGAAGGTAAATTTTTGAATACTGAATTGCTGAAATCATAAGCTCCATTATCAAGCACCTTAATACCTAAATCATCCATTGAATTAGCAACGGCTTCTTTTATTGGCGTACTATCAAAGGTTTTTCCTTGTAAACTTTTAGCAACCTTACCTAGCTTCGCTCCCTTCACTCTCCTCAAAGCGTCAATCTTCGCTTGCTTTTTAACCATATTTTTTCCAACATAATCAATTGGTCTGGCTGTTATCCTTCCGCTTCCGTCTTCAATCTTATCTGCCAACTGAACCATTTTTTTCGCTACTGCTCTGTCTTTTGGTTTTAGGGAAGCTATCAGCTTGGCTTGTTTACTTTCAAATCCTGTTTTCTCCGCAACTTTAGCTAATTTTTGTTTACTTGCTCCTGCTCGTGCTAATCTCCTTGTAACAACTCCTTCGTGGTATTTATCAAGCAACTCACTAGCTTTCCCTCCAACTTTTTCTGTCGTGTCATCAATCACTCCTCCAGCTTTTGAGGCTAAAGTATTTTCTGTCGCTCCTCCAGAACCAACCTTAGCTTTAATACTATCACTAACATTTTTTACTCTTGGTAATTTTTCCTTCAAGCTTCCAAAGATATTTTTTGCTCCATTGTATGCTGATTTTGCCGTGTAATATGCAAGTACCCCTTCACCAACTTCTACTAAGTGTTTAATATCTTGAGCTTTGGCTGGATTTTCTTTTTCATACTCGTGCCACTTCTCCGCTCCGTCCTGGACTGCTTCAAGGGCTTTTTGTCCTCCTTCTGATTGGATAGCTCCCTCAATAACATTTCCTAAGGTCTTACTAACAACTTCTCCAGTGGCGTCATCTGCCAATTCAAAACCTGCTCCAACTAAATCCGCAAGCAATTTTCCTGAAGCTCCTGCAAAATCTAAAGGCGTTATATAATTCTCTTCATCTGGTCTTCGTGTTTTTTCTACAAAATCCGCTAACTGTTGGTCATCCTTATTCACAGCATAATCAAATAATTCTTTATATGCTTTCGCACCATTAGCAATATCTTGAGCTGTCCTAACGGCTATACTTGGCAATCTACCTGCAAAATCTCCAACTGCTTTTCCCATATTCTGCAATAAGCCATTTTTTCCAAAGATAAAAGTATCACCTGGTTTCAACCACGCTGTTCCGCCTTCCTCACTTCCTTGACTTCCCTGGTTTCCAACTCCTCCAATTTCTTTTTCCGTCAAAGTCCCTTTCCCTTTCATTGATTTTCCTGTTACTGGGTCAATCTTTCCCATTTTAACTGCATAAATAAATTTCTCATTTTTAGGGTCAAAGGGATTTTTTTCTGCTTCTGCCAAGGTCTTTTGAAAAACTTGTTTAGCTTCCTCATCACTTAATTGGTCTATCTTGCTAAAATCAAGGTCGGCAACTCCAGCTTGAGCTTCCCTGGACTGGACAGCCTTGTCTAATCTCTCGGTCATCTTTTCTATTTCATTTCTGAAGTCTTTTTCACTTAAATTAGCGTCGGCTAAAGTGGCCGCGTCTTTTAACATTTTTGTTTCATTATCAGTAATTGTTCCCTGACCTTTAATATCTTGACGAGCTTGAACTGTTAAGATGTTTATAAATTGGTCAAAAGCATTTCTAAAAGCTGCCGCCTCGGTTCCACTTCTACCTACAACTCTTTTTTCACCTGGCTTTGTTGGGTCTTCAACCTTCTTTGTTAACAGCCACCCCACTGGGCTTCTTGCTCCTACAATGGCGGAAAATCCTTCATCATTATCCATTCGTCTTTTTAACTCATCTGCTAGCCTTCGTGCTTCCTTGAAACTGTCAACAACTTTTACTTGAGATTTGATAGCTTTTTCTTTTTCCTCTCGTGCTTTTTGTAATTGTAACGCTCCAGTCAAAGTTAAATTTGAAGTATCAAAATTTTGTCCTCCTACATTTACACTACTTGTATTTTGCTGACCAGTACTTGCCAATAAAGTTTTATACTGCTCTAACGCACTATTTATTTCCGTCAAACTATAAAATCCTGTGGCTTCATTAGCTTTGTATAAGGCTTTGGCAACTTCTATCGGCTGTGCTCCTCTACCAATTCCAGCACTTAAAATACCGCTCATCAAAGCTGCTTTTTGTTGAGTGGCTTTTGCTAATCTAGGGTTGGCTGATGTTTTTTGTACACTGCTTAACTCATTTTTTGTAACCGTTCCTACTCCTTGTAATGCTTGTCTTGTTTGAGTTGGCTGAACGCTCCCAAGGGCTGGCAAACTAAAAACATCACCACTTTGGTTATTTAATTTTATTGCATTTTGTTCGAATAAATTTGGCATTTTTTTATATTATATTAAAGACCATAGTAACTTAATCCTGAACCCCCATTATCAACTCCATTTCCCCCTCCTGTTATTATAGGAAATCTAGGGTCGGTATTTAAATATGGGTTTGAACTTGAAAATCCTGTATCTCCGTTTCCATAAAAAGATTGGTTTTGGTCAAAAAAGGCTCCTGGGTCTATCTGAATAATCCCACCACCTGCACCAACTCCACTTCCACTTCCACTTCCAATTCTATTTTGAGCAATATAACTACTAATTCTTTTCATCAATGAGCTTCTACTTCCTTTCGTGCTTAATCCTAAGGCCATTGCTTTATTTTTTAATTCCCATTTCTGACTTTTCTTTAAAAGTTTCTCCTGATATTTTCTTTCCTCCTTAATCAATCTTTTTTGCTCTCTACTTTGTACCAACATTAAGGACGAATTAAATACATCATTTAAGGTTTTAGCCTCTCTATCTCTTAATCTTGCTAATTTTCCTTGGTACCCTGAAATTTGATTGAGTGAAAAATCATTATCATCCTGAATAAATCCTAATTGCTCTTGCGTTTGGTTTTCAAATTCTTTCAAGATAGCATTTGCCTTTCCAGCAAATTCAGTGGTGTCGTCCATTCCTTTATCTTCCCCAAGCCCTCTTAGTTTTTTTTGTAATATTCCTACATTGGTTACCTTAGGGGCGTCTGCAATGTATCCGCTAAAATCAAAAACTGATTTTGTGCCTAATGGTCCAGTGATAAGTTGATTGTTATTTTCCATTTTTTTGTATGTTAAATTCCAGCATTATTAAGTCTTGTTTCAATATCCGACAACCTTGTTTCTAGGTTGCTACCCCTTAAATAAACTGCCCCTTTATCTGATATTTTAAATAGCTCCGTTCCATTCTTATCACAAACAACTAATTCTCTTTCTCTTGTCGCCTCGTCAAGGGTTTCCTTCATTCTTACTCTGAAAAATGGTGTTCCGTCATCCTTTACACTCCCACCAGCAAATATTTCTTTTGCAATTTGTTTAAAACTATCATTATATCCTTTGTCTGGTTTCGGTGAAAAGTATCTCTGGCCATAGGGCTCTAGCTCTCTTTGAAATTGTCGCTCTCCGTCTGACGGTTCTCCTTTATCAATCGCTGGTCTTCCTACAAATTCGCTACCCTGAATATTTTTATTAGGTAGTTTTTTATTCGGTTTTTGTGTGTTTTCTACTACCATTATAACATATTTAAGTACTTAATTCAATGAAGGAACGAACCACAGGAGTTTCCATTTTATTTTCGCTCGGTATTAATTCAATTTTTGGCTGAACATAAACCTGACGCCCTTTTGGTTTATATTTAAAACCTCCTCTAATCTCAAAAAATTTCAATAACTTGTCTTTATTCTCCGTTACATAATCTTTAAAGGTTGTTTCGTGGAGATATGGGTAAGCCTTCTTAATCTTAAATCCTTCATTATTGACATTTGTATAAAGATTTGCTGATGTTCCCTCGGGAATAATATCGGTGTATAATCTCAAATCTTTAAATTCTACTCCCGTCTTATTATTCGCACTGTCAATCACTGGGTATTCAACAAATCCTTTAGCATATTTCTTATTATTTAATTTATCAACTCCACTTTCTCCGTTGTGATTGGTCCAACTAACAAAAAATACATCTCCTCCAGCGTCCAATTCATCTGGCTCATCATAACTACTACTCCAACCGTCAAAACTTCCAGTTAAATTATTTGTCTGGATGTTGCTCATTGAATTAATCCTAGTACCTTCTCCTTGGCTCACTGTAAATGGTTGGCACAACACAAAATAATCTCCTTCTTCCTGCTTATGGTAAGTATAAATTCTTTCATCCCAGCCAAACAATGGCATACCACGCCAAACTGTCTGATTGTAAGGAGCTGGGTAAGTTTCCTGATTTGGTATTCTCCGTCTGAACCACATTTGGCTTCCATTCTCAATAAACAAATCACCACGCTTTCCATTGGATAAAAATTTTACATTACTATTTGCACTACCTATATACATATTTGCACCACTATCTCCTGATATACTAGCCCATTTAATTCGGTAGCCTATACTTGTCAATGCGACTGCATATTGTCCAGTCGGTAATTCAAGAATATTATTAGTAACATTCCCCTGCTTGTCAATTCTCCCTATAAATGGCCCATTTGTAAAATATAACATTCCTCTTATTGCGTGAGTATGATTTGGTTGTCCGTCATTTCTTAAACCTACTGCATAACTATAATTTCCTGAACCTTCATTGTCCCACATAAAATATCCGACAGTGGTATCAGTGAAAAAATAAATTCTACCAAAATGAAATGTTGCCCCAGTGTGAGCCCCGTTTGGGTTGGAGGTAATTGAACTCCAACCACCACCATTATATTTCCAAATCCTTCCGCTTGTTTTACTGAAAAAATAAACTGAACCATTCGGAGTACTCACTATGATTGTTGGCTCATTCACTGGGGAACTCTCATCTTTTTCTAACAAAGGCATACAACGCAAAGTTCCCTGCTCTGTGAACGGGTCAATATTTACCATATTAGGCACATAGGATAAATTCCAACGACTTCCACTCATTCCCAATTGTGCGTCCACTCTCATTAAACTTCTTTGCATTTTTATTAAGCGTTAGGGTCATTTAAATTGTCTTCATCCCAATTATTATCATTTAGGGCTGTCAAAACTGGTATTCCTGATATGTTTACAATATCCCAACCTGCTCGGCAAGAATTAAAAAATAATGTCTTCCCAACGCTTGGTTGCATATTGTTATGAGCTTGTCCTCCTCCCATATTTTGAATTGTAATACCAGTAACATTAGGCAATACTCTGAAAGTTGTAACCCCTGTCCAAGGAGCTCCTGCATTGCTTGTTGCCTCACGATGTCCGTCGTCAGCGTCAAGTTTTCTTTTCCTCTGAAAATCGTGTCCGTGTCCTGGGTCTTGCAAATTATGTCCGTGATTTGGCATTTGGTTAATCCTTAATCTTGACTTCGCAAATCCAACCTTAGCTCCATTGGCGGTAATTCCTGTCGCCAGCTCATCACTTTGATTTGGAGAAACCAAAACTCTACCTCGTGCGTCTTCAATCTGCACTAGCTCGGTATCTCCTGTTGTTTGATTTTGATAAGTGATTGTTCGGCCATTAGCTACTAGCCAACATCCATTGTCCATATCTAAATCCATATACAAGTATCCTCTCCACGGGATAACTTCACCACTTCCACCCCCAGCAAGTAATTCTGCTCGGGTTATTCTTCGCCCCCTGTAATTACAAGAACCAACGATAGGCTCTTCAATGTACATTTGCCAATCATTGCTAAGCTCTTCATTGGTTGCTTCCCCCAAATCTTGCAACAAAATTCCGTCTTGGTCTGAAACTAAGGTTTCTTCTTCTGTTACACAATTACAATTACACGCCATATTTTTATATGTTATATGTTTTATTAAAAAATTTATTACTCTCAACATCGGTAAATAATTTACCTCTCCGACAACCCTCATCTAAAACATCAAGCGTATTACAAGTACCTGCGACGATAAGCCTTGTCCGCCTGAATGAAGGAGTGTCTATTGAGCTTTTAATTGCCCTATTATTGCATTCACTAAATCTATCTTTAAAATCAACTGTTGACTTAGTACTGCAAGGCTTTTCATATTCTGCCATTGGTTTAAATAGTTAACGGCACAGTGGTATGAACTGCGTTCTCTCCGTATTTATTTCTTAGATGTCTTTGCAATTCTATCGACATTCTATTTCTCTCTAATTTTGTTTCGTCCCACCAATCTTTTGCAAATTGTCCTGTGTGTCTTCGGGCATATCTTAACCCTGCTTCTAATCCTAAAATATCTTCAAATCCGTCAATAAAATCTATCTCATCATTTTTACTTTTAATCTTTTTTGGCTTTCTTAAGTACCAAATTTTTGCCATTCCTCTTTTTGTTGGATAAGATGAAATTACCAACAAGTTATTTTCAATCTGGTAACATTCACATTCTCCACAACAAACTGAATTTTTATTACAACAGTTATCATAATTTTCACTCTCATCACATCCTGCTAACTCATTTAAATCTTTTCTTTTAGCATTTTTAAAATCACATTGTCCGTCTTTTGATATTTCAACCCTAACAAAAGTGTATAAATCATCTGGCAAGGTGTATCTCCCTTTATATCCTTCCATTCCTGGAGTTAAAAGGCTCGCTGGCATTAATTCAATTTCAACGGCCTGAACATAATGGTTATAATCCCTATCCCAATTTAAAACTCTCGGATGATATAATTTGATAACTGCATTTAAATCTCTTATAAAAAAATCTATCGGATAGCTATCCTCATTTGTATCTACTAATAGGTCAATGGTGTCTTGGTATAATTCTTTTACTTTCATAAATTTTTGCTTTTAATTAACCTTAATGAGCCACCTGGGAGGGTGGCTCTAAAGGGCAACTAGGCACAAGTTAAACCTGCAATATCTACTACTGCAAATTTGTTAGCCATATCACAAGGATTATACACATTGTATTTCTTTGTCCAGATATGGTTAATACCGTGGTTACATCCTGTTTCTCTTTGGTCATAGTAAGTTGGACTATCCCAATAGGTGAAACTTCCTGGCAAACCAATAAACATCTTTCCACTTGGGAAATGATTGTCTGCGTAGAAAGGTACCCCTTGGAAGTCAAACTGATAAGCTCCTGAGTTCATTCCGTAATTATCACGGAAGGAATTATGAGCACCACTGTCATTATAGTGAGCTCCAGCAACTCTCGGAACACTAGCTAAAGTGTGATTTCCGAATACCATTAACTCGGTAACATCAAGACCAAAATTATCTGCTAATTTAGCAAGCAAACAATTAAACTCTTCAACTACATTGTCAGCGTCCCAGTTGTTGATTGCATAAGCTGGCTCATTTCCTGCAATAACACCTGAGGAAGCACTAACTACATCAAAGATAGCTTGATTTTCTGCTTTAGCGAAAGCATAAGCAATTCCCTTCATCTTAAGGTCAGCATATTGTTCCGCTCCACCTGCTCGGTTGATTTCCATTAAAGTATCATCATCACAAACAGGGTCAAAAGATAAATTCTTGGTTAGAGTTTTATCTTTTTGGATAACCGTTTTTTCCAATGGCATTTCATCCACTGCACAGTTATCAGCAGGGGCACAAACATATTCGTTTGGGGCAGCCAATTCTCCGTGGCACTTGTCAATCCTTACAGCAACATTATCAGTTTCTCTTTTAGCAAGACCTGATGTAATTGCAGTAAATTTTTCCTCAATGTAGTAAGGCATCATTTTCATTTCTGTCGCCTTAATCCAATCATTTACAGTATCCATTGAGGCAGTACCTGCGTGTCTTGGCAAACCAGCAACCAAAGCTGCTCCGTCTGCATATTCATAAGTTCTTAATCCTGGCATTTTATTATTCTTGCCAACCAACTACTTCGCTATTCTCAAACCTCTAGCAATTTCTTTCGCCGACATCTTGCTGGCGTTTTGCATAATTTGCTTAGTAGTTATTCCTCCCCCTTGCCCTGCGTCGTTAGCGGTTGACGACATTACATTATTAGAATTTTCTTGGGCAAGGCTTTTCGCTCTATTCTTAAAATCATAATCAGCGAATAATCCTTCTCCGTTAAAAACAACATCTGGCATAACATTATTTTGACGGGCAACACGCAAAACTTCATTCCGCACCTTTGCGAACTCTGGTACCTTGATTTCTAATAAATCAGCTCGGGTTTCCATAAGGTTCGGGTCGATTACTCCATTAGGCTGAACCTGCTGTTGTGTCGCTGGAGTGTTATTTACCTCGGTTCCTTGTGGAATACCTGTACCTTGTTGTGGCAAAGGGTTTTGGTCTGTTCCTAAAGCTTGCTGGGGTTGTTGGGCTTGTGGCTGTACTGCTCCACCCTGCAACTCCTGCAACTTCTGTTCTAGTGCTTTAGCTTCCTGGAAAAATTTAGCACCTTCTTTAATGCTCTTGGCGACATCTGCGATGTCTTTGTAATTTCTCCCAGTTTCTTCATTTACGCCTTTAAGGAAATTGGCAACTGCTTGAGCTTCAGCATTCTTAGCGATTTTGACATAAGCCTCCTCGCCAATCTCTGCTCTTATCTCTTGGATTTCCTCCGCTTCTACTTTTTGGAGGATATCATCCAAACTGTCGTCATCTCCTTGTTGTCCGTTATCAAGTCCGCTCGCTTGAGGTGAGGGCATAACAATATTAGGATTGTTTCCCTGCTCTCCGTTAGGAGTATTGATTGGTTCTTCCATTTTCTTTATATCTTAGTTGTTAAATTGCAAGACAAGGGTGTACCTTCCTTACCTCGCTAGCATAACAACTAAGTTAAAAATGGACCAAATATTTTTTTTAATAACTTTATTTTTTCGTGTCTTAATTTCATAGCGTCTTCAATCTTTTGTCCGCTCTTACTAATCTCTTCCGACAAAGTACTTAAACTATCCAACGCTTTTAGCTCCTTTTTAATCTCTACTAAAAAATACTTTTTAAAATCTGGGTCTTCTTTCATTCTTTTTATAAACTCGGCTCTCCTATCAATGGCTTTTTGTATTTTTTTTACTTTCTCTTCATTCATTTTTCTCAAGTCTTTTACCTTCATTTGTATTATAGCATAAAAATTAAAATTTGGCTAGGCAACTGGCATTTCTGTTGGAGGGATTTCCTCCTGGGCTTGATTGCTTTGTTCTGCTACTTGTTGAGCTGTTTGGTCTGCTACTTTAACCTTGGCTTGATTGATAATTTGCTGGTCAATCTCTTTTTGCATTTCCTCATCACTTTTATATAAACTTATATCACTTGAATTAGGGAATGTCGCTATCATCTTTTGCGTGATTTTTTCTTTATCTAATCTAGGGTCGGCCTGAGCTAACTGTAACATATATTTATACACATCAAGCATTTGTCTATCAACATTATTTTCGGTTGTTACATCAACATCAACAGCAAAATCTAAATTCTGCAAAATAAGTTTTTTCCATTTCTTAAATTTGAATGGCAAACTTCCCTCGCCATAAGTATTCGTCAAATCTTTATCAAGGGCTTTATAAATATTATCAATATCTGACAACCACGGGTCTTCACCTGTTATCTTTTTGAATTTTCTGTTAAGGGCTTTGTAGTGTTCTCTGTAATGAACACTAAATAGCATTTGTCTAATTTTTCTGATATCTTTAGGACTTCCTGACAATAGCATTATATCTCTTTCCGTCAATCTTAGGATTACTTCCTTGAGATATACAAGCAACATTTCCTCCAGCATTAATCCTTGTTGCTCTATAAAATAATTTATACTAGACATTTCCCTTCCAACTTCTGCTTCAACTTGGGTAGCTGTTTTTCTAGCACTTTGCTCATTCGCTCTTAGCTCTGCTACTCCGACCAATTTTAACGCAACACTTTCAAGGTATTGAACATCCGCCAAAAAGTTTTCCAACGGACTTGAAATTGTTAGCCTTTCCAATTCTTCTGTCGGATTGATTTCAAGCAAAGCACCTGTTTCAATCCCTTCTGACATTTGTGTCCTGATATTATCTTCAACATCAGCACCTTCATTTCTTTTGTGTATCCAAACACTTTTATAAGCTAATCTGTCTGCCTTTCTCTTAAGGTGAGCCTTTTCTGTCCATTCCTTTTGGATTGCTTCAATCAATTTAGGTATTCCAAAGCCTATTCTGCAAATATTAGGGGTTGGATTGATAAAGGTTAATTCAAAAAATGGTCTTTGCAAAATTTCCTCTCCGTGCAACTCTCTTTTATAATCTGAAACATAGCGGTCTATTTCAATATAGACTTCTTCGTTACCTGTTATTTGATAACGCTGGTTGTTTTCCATATTTAAAAGATTTTCCCTGTTTAAATAAAGGACTGCACTGTCTTTATATTCTCCGTCAATAAGATGGCTGTCCCAGTATTCTACAAAAGAAATTGTTGGCACTCCTTGCGTTCTCAACCAATCAACTTCAGCTTTTACAATATCAAAACTTTCTTTCCCTTCAAATCTCCTTATAGCTTCATCTAGGGATATTACAATTCTGTGAGCTATCCTGGGCTTATCTCCTACATCAGTCCAGCCATAGGCTACTATATCATCCCAATTAACTACTTCGGTTTTTCCATTAGCAACTTTCACAATTGTTGTACCATATTTCAAAGCCTCACCTCTCATTGTATTTAAAAATGTACCAAAATGAGATAATTTAAATTCATTTTGTGTGGCAACATTAAGCAAACTTACAAACGCCCTATTAATTCCTGTCATCCTTGCTACCTCGGGCTTAATTAAAATATCCTTAGTGTCCATATCCGTCTGGAAATGGACTGCTCGCCAAACCATAAAAGTTACATTTTGGTTTAGGATTTCCATATTTGCTTTTTTGTCTAATCCTATATCATCAAAAACCGACAAACTTTCATCTGCATAATCAAACTCGGCTCTTAAATCTCTTTGCTTTCCATTTGGCAAAGTTATAATTCCCTGGGAATTGGTTTTAATAAAATTTTCCAACATTTCCAAACTCTCTTTCCTGGCTTTTAATTCTTCGGGTTTTAAGTTTGCAAGTATTGCCTCCAACTCACTAAGCTTTTCATCTGTCTTTAACTTTCTTCTGTGTCTATCTCTTTTTTTATTGCGAAAAATACCCTCATCTATTTTGCGGATAACTTTCTTTACTTCTTTTGTTTGTACTCTGTTTTCTTTTTTAATTGGTCTTCGGTACTTACAACTTTTTTTCTTTGTTGTTGTTTTTTTTGAGGTCATAATAAAGTTACTTTAATGCCCCTTTGTTGGTTAGCTTCATTTTTCATCTGCCAGGCAATGCAGGCTGATGTTAAAATATCAAAATGTCGTGTAATTACTTTTGATGTACTTCTGTTTATAAAATCTGCTTTTGTATAGTGTAACATCTCCGTCAATAATTCCTCACTATAAATTTTTATTTCTCCTGCTTCAAAGGCTTTCTTAAAGTCATAAAACATTATCGGTTTTGTTTTTCCATTTGTTATCCAACCTATCCTTTTTATTTTAGTATCATTTATTTGGTCAAGGATTGTGGTGTGATAAATCTTCCCATACTGTGCATTTTTGACTGCGGATAATGTTGCGTGTCCTGTGTTGTTTTTTTCTACCGCCAACAAACACTCACCATATAACCTGCCAATATTAACACTTTCTAGCCCAAAATCATCAGGGGCAATTTCATTGTTATGGTATATTCCTATTATAGCACTTTTTGTAAAGTTTATCAAGACACTAGCATTACTATCATTTCCTATCCCTTCTGCGGTATCACATCCTAAAGCATATTTTTCTCCTGGAAAATAATTTTGCCAAAGTTTCATTCCCCTAACTTCCTTGATTGGCTTGGTGGTATGCTTCAATGCTTCTTTTACTTTTTCTATATTAAAAAACTTTCCTTTTCCTGTTGTCGGGTCGCATAAATAATCACCCTCCCAATCTAAAGCGTCTGTTTTTACTTTTTTAATCTTGTGCGGAGGGTATTTTTCTGCCCAGGTTGCTTTCCCCTTTTTGTCTATGATAGGAATTATTGTTGTTTTAATATCTTTCTTTTGTTTAATCCATTCAATAACTCCTTCATCACTTATATAATTTGCTGTACAAACAAAATTACCATCTTCCGACATACCTTGTATGGCTTCATCAACCTTGGCTACAATTTTTTCAGTCAATATTACTGACTTAACAACTGTGCTGTCCTCAATGTCTTCAAACCAAATATAATCAGGTCTATTAGCGTCTGCCACTTGACCACGAACTGTTTGACCTACTGTACCACCTGCATATTTCCTTCCGTCTTTAAAATCAAACGCCGACATTGTCTTTTGCCCTTTTTTCTCATCCTTTAAATCCTCTACAAAAGGATTGCCATAAATTCCTTGAACTTCTAAAATGAGATTGTAAATATCAGTAACAATTTGCTTACTGTTGTTTACATCCTTAGTCATTACCT
>Ga0256831_1000121_pt1 | contig 40609 bp, 36 predicted proteins | sample 132544metaG_FD_189087 | JGI IMG/M metagenome (GOLD analysis project Ga0256831, IMG submission 189087) | Hydrothermal vent microbial communities from Lau Basin, Pacific Ocean - 132-544 | ecosystem: Environmental > Aquatic > Marine > Hydrothermal vents | place: Pacific Ocean: Lau Basin | collected...
TGTCTTTGTACCGGTGGATTGAGGCTGTGAACTTCCTGAGCATGTCGTAGGTTCCGGCTATGTAAACCTCGTGTTCTGCCAGTATTTTACGGGCTATCTTCATGTACTCTTTGGCCTTTTCTACCCTCGGGTCGTTTGGGTACTCTTTTACGAACCTTTTAAAAATTTTATACGCTCTCTCTGCAAAGGTTACGTCCCACTGGGGGCCTTTTACCAGGTTCAGGTAGCAAACTCCAAGACGGAAGAGGGCGTCTTTTGCCTTCGGTGAGGCCGGGTAGAGCTCTAAAAACTCCTCGTAGTTGAGGGCGGCGTCTTCGTAGTCTCCCTGGTTGAAGTAGGCGTCTGCAAGTGTGATTTTTGCTATCTCCTGCTCTTTTGGCGGGAGCTCCCCCTGAAGAGCCTTGTTAAGAAGGAAGGAGCTCTTATTCCAGTCTCCTTCAACCGCCGCCTCTATTCCTTTTCTGTACTGCTCTTGAGCTGTTTGGGGAATTTTCTCGCAGGCTGTTAGTATCAGAAAGGCAGATGCTATAAGTAAAAGCCTTTTCATCCTTCCTCCTGATGTTATTATACAGTTCAGATGTGGTAATTTATAACAGTGTGAAAGAGAAAAAATAAAGAGGGGTGGCGTGAACTGGGAAGTAATCTTCCTTGACGGCAAAGAGGGCAGACCTTACAGGGAGTGTAAAGTCTGTAGAGCTCTTAAAGCTAAAGGATTGATTGAAGAAGTAGAACCTGTTGTAGTTTTCGTTCCCGAAGGAAAAGAAGAGGAAGTCATTAAAAAACTTAAAAGTACTTCTTCCAGGAACTTTGAAAAAGTGTTAGGGGGTTTTTATGAGGAATGGAAGTTGGGTAATATAAGTAGGAGAATAAAGAACTTGATAAATATCAATACTTTTGCGAGCTGCATTTATCACTGTAATAAGAAAAATAATGTTTGGTTAAAAAGGATTGATAATCGCCATATCAAATGGCAAAGAGAACTGATAACAAGCTTTCAAAATGTATTGAGAGAAAAGTTACAGAAAATTAATGATAGGGATATATCTCTGAAATTTATGTTCGTTATTTTTCCTCCTGTTTCTTTTAGAGGATATGTTTTTCCAAAAGAGGTGGTGTTTGCTTATTCTCAATTTTTAAGTGATGCCGATTTTTCAAATTCAAGGTTTGAGATAGCTAATTTTTCTCAGGTGAAATTTAAAAAGGTTAATTTTAGAAGAGCAATTTTTGGAAAAGTAAGTTTTAGAAAAGCAGTATTTGAAGAAGTTAATTTTAGGTATGCAGAATTTGATAATGCGGATTTTAAATATGCATCTTTTGGATCTGCTTGCTTTAAATGTGCAAAGTTTGGAAAATCCCAGTTTAAGTATGTTGACTTTGAAGTAATTGACTTTAGGAATGCTTATTTCCAAAAGGATTTTTATTTGAGTTCAAATTATATTAGCTATGTCATAGATTTCACAGGAGCCAAATTTAGCGATGAATGTAAAGTAATTGTTAGGCATGTGAAGAGTACATTGGTATTATTAAATAATTTGATTTTACTGCCTAATAACATTTTGTTAGATACTTTGTCAATAATTAATCCTACTTCTTATATAAAGGAGAAATATAACAATAGATATAAGAATAGGGCAAATCTTGAGATTGTCAGTTCAAATCTTAGTAAGGCAAAGTTTGTTAACTGTGATTTTTCAGGAGCTGAGCGTATAAGGATAGAGAACTCAGACCTTACAGATGTCAGGTTTTTAGCTACAGACTGGGGATACATTAACGAGAAGAGGATATGTCCTGAACTGTTTGAGAAGGAGCCTAAAAAGGCAAGGGACATATACAGGCAGTTAAAACTTACACTTGACAACCACAAAGACTTTGTGAGCGCCAACGGTTTTTACGCTCTTGAGATGAAAGCTCAGGAGAAGATTCTTGAGCAGTCTATGGAAATTTACAGGGAGGGAGAGGGTATTTTTAATGAGTTAAAGTCTTTTTTCAGACTTATAAGGAACTTTGGAAGATTACCAGAAAGTAAATATGAACTTTTAGTCCTTAAAATTCACAGAATTTCTTCAAACTTTGGTCAGAGCTGGGTAAGACCTTTACTCTGGCTTTTCTTTTTCTCTCTGCTTTTCTCTTTCTACTTCCACTTTGATGAATGGTCTAATTTAATCAAAGTTAACTACTTAAACTTTGGTGATTCCAGTCTCAGAGTTATGGATTTTGTTATAGGATTAAAAGTTTTCTGTTGTAAGCTTCTAACTGCCTTTTCTATTCCTCTGCAAATGGTTGCAGAGATTACAAAAGTTGTTAAAGGGGAGTTTAGCGATAGTAATCCTGTTGTTGTTGCGTCAAGGCTGCTTTACACTGTTGTTGCCGGTTTTCTTATTTATCAGTTCGGCGGGGCTGTAAGGAGGAGGGTTAAAAGGTAGGGTTAGCCGTGGGAGACTGTGAACTTTTCAACGTGGTAGTTTTCAACGGGTATTACTTTTATCTCTATTCCGAAAGTTTCTGAGATTCTGTCTATAACCTCTTTCTCTTCGTTTGTCAGTTTGTTTGCAACTAAGGGGTTTGCGTAAACCCTTACGGTGTTAACTTTTCTCTTTTTCAGGTTTGAGATTATCTCCCTCTCTATTTCAAAGGCTACAGTTTCAGGAGACTTTACCCTTCCCCTTCCTTCACAGTAGGGGCAGGTTGTCGTCAGGGTTTTCCCGAGGCTCATTTTTACCCTTTTTCTGGTCATCTCTACAAGGCCAAGGTCAGACATGCTTACAACTTTCGTTTTTGCTCTGTCCTTTTTCAGTTCCTCTTCAAGGGTTTCAAGGAGTTTTCTCTTGTTTTCCTCCTCTTTCATGTCTATAAAGTCAATTACTATTATTCCGCCGATGTCTCTGAGCCTGAGCTGGCGGGCTATCTCTTTGGCGGCTTTCAGGTTTATTTCAAGGGCTGTTTCCTCTAAACTCTTTGCCTTTTTGAACTTACCGCTGTTTACGTCTATAGAGACGAGGGCTTCTGTTTCGTCTATCACTATGTAGCCGCCGCCGGGAAGGTAGACTTTTCTTGAGAGGGCTCTCTCTATCGCCCTCTCTATCTGGAACTTCTCAAAGAGAGGAATCTCTCCTCTGTAGAGCTTGATTCTTGGAACCAGTTTTGGAATGAAGGCCTTTGCAAAGGAAACGGCTCTCTCGTACTCTCTCTGAGAGTCTATTAAAACTTCTGAAACGTCGTCTGTTAGCAGGTCTCTCAGCGTTTTGGGAACTATCTCAAGGTCTCTGTAGAGGCAAGAGGGAGGCGGCTTCTTTTCGGCCTTTTCTAACAGTCCCTCCCACACTTTCAGCAGGTAGTCTAAGTCTCTTGTCAGCTCTTCCTCTGTTGCTCCCTCTGCGGCGGTTCTTACGATTATTCCGTAGTTTTCAGGTTTTATTCTCTTTGCAATCTCTTTTAGCCTTTCTCTCTCCTCTTCGTCTGTAATTCTCCTTGAAAGGCCAACTTTGTTTATCGTGGGGAGTAGAACCAGGTAGTGGCCGGGGATTGTAAGGTTTGTTGTTACTCTGGGGCCTTTCGTTCCTATCGGCTCTTTGGCCACCTGAACTAAAATTTCCTGACCTTCAGAGAGGACTTCTTCTATTGGGGGGAGCTCCACCTCCGGCGGCTCGTCGTCTAAGAACTCGTCTTCGTCAAGGTCAACGTTTACTGCGTCTTTTACGTAGAGGAAGGCCTTTCGCTCTTCTCCTATGTCAACAAAGGCTGCCTGAACTGCCGGAACTATCTTCAGAACCCTTCCTTTATAAATGTTTCCAACGATTCCTCTGTTTCCCTTCCTCTCAACGTAGAACTCTACAAGCTCTCCCTCTTCTAAAACGGCTATTCTGACCTCTTTTGTAAGGGCGTTTATGAGGATCTGTTTTTTACCCAAGGAGCTCCTCTCTGACAACTTCTGCCTTTTCAAGGCTAAGGTTCATCCAGCTGAGTATGTCGCCAACGTTTAAAACCTTTCCGTTCTTTACTTTCAGAGTTAGTATAACTTCTCCGTTTTCCTCTTTTAAGTCAAGTATCTCCTCTTTCAGGTTAACCTCTCTTCCCTTTCTGTCTGTTGCTGATTCGCCTTTAAGGGTTTCAAGTGTGAACTCTGCAAACGGCTTTATACGGTAAGTAACAGAATCTATCCTGTCAATAACCTTTTCTTTAAGTCCGAGTTCTAACCAGCCTGTAAACTCAAGGCCTTCAGGGAGAAACTCCTTAGACTCCTCTATGAACTTATCAAAGTTGAAAACCTCTTCAGAGAGCTCCACCTCAACCACCTCTCCTAAACCTTCAACTCCTACGGGAAGGCCTAAAACGATGTTTATCTTCGGGTGTGGGTTAAAACCCTGTGAGTACCTTAAGGGAACGCCGAACCGCCTGAAAGTTCTTGCAAAGGCTCTTGTCAGGTCTAAGAGGGAGAGGAACCTTGCGTAGCCTGTTTTCCTGAAGGTAAGGGCAACCTTTCTCTTTAGAGGAAACTCCCTTTTAGGCCTTGGAGGAACCTGGAACTCTATCTTCTCCGGAATGGGAAACTCTTTGAGCTCCTTTATCTGCTGGGGCGTACAGACTCCACAGGCGTGGCACCCTACGATGCGGCAGTCTGGAGTCCACTGCTGGCTTTCTGCTTTCTTTAGCTCCCTTAAGAGGAACTTTTTGCTGACCACTCCTTTTATGAAGTCCCAGGGGAGCTCCTCCTCTAAATCCCTCCTTCCAAGGGCCTTTTCAAGGTCAATTCCCGTTTTCTCAAAGGCTTTCAGCCAGCCTTCGTAGTTGAAGAACTCGTCCCAGCCGTCAAGCTGGCACCCTTCCCGGTACGCTGCTACAAGAACCTCTGAAACTTTCTCGTCTCCCCGTGTTAAAAGAGCCTCTATCAGCGACTGCCTGTAGTCGTGGAACCTGAGCTTAAAGCTCTTTGGAGATTTCCTCTTTATGTAGTTAATCTTCTCTACAACCTCTTCCTCTTTTGCAAAGGGTTCCCACTGAAACGGCGTAAAGGGTTTGGGAACGAAGATAGAGATTCCTGCTGCAAGGTGTTTTCTCCCTCTGTACTTTTTCCCTATTCTGTGAACAGTCCAGAGCATTTCAATCAGTGCGTCTATATCTTCAGGGAGTTCAAAGGGAAGTCCTATCATAAAGTAGAGCTTTAACCTGTTCCAGCCTCTTTTGAATAGTCCCTCTACCGCTTTAAAGAGGTCTTCGTTTGTCAGGTCTTTGTTTATTATTCGCCTTAGCCTGTCGGAGCCCACCTCTGGTGCAAGGGTAAATCCCGTTTTCTTAACCTGCATTATCTGGGAGGCAAGGTCTGGGTTGAAACCCTTTACCCTCATAGACGGAAGGGAAAGAGAGATGAGCTCCCTGTGGCACACCTCCATAACTTCCGGAACCAGCCTGTTGAACCTGCTGTGGTCTGATATTGAAAGGGAAGAGAGGGAGGCCTCTTCGTAGCCTGTGTTTCTGAAGCTCTCTTCAACCAGCCTCTTTATTAACTCTTCGCTCCTTTCCCTGTAAGGTCTGTAGATGTAGCCAGCCTGACAGAACCGGCACCCTCTTAAACAGCCTCTTGCGGCTTCAACTGCTATTCTGTCCTGTGCGGTTTCCACAACCGGAACAGGGGGAGATGTGGGGAAGTAACCTTCTGGAACTTTCACAAATACCGCTCTCTTTACAGGATACTTTCCAAAGAGTGGAACCCACACTCCCTCAACTTTTCTCACTTCTGAGAGGAAGTCTATCTTCTTTCCACCTTCCCTTTTTACCTCCCTGTAGAGCCTGGCGATTTCAACTAAGGTCTCTTCTCCGTCTCCTATGGAGAAGAAGTCTATAAAGGGAGAGAGAGGTACGGGGTTGTAGGTACAGGGGCCTCCGGCAAAAACAACGGGGAGCTCCTCTCTATCAATCCTTTCTTCAGAATAGATAGGCAGGCCTGCCAGTTCTAACAGTTTCAACGCGTTTGTGTAGGTTAGTTCAGAGGAGAAAGAGAGACCCCACAGGTCGTACTCCTTTACCGGTTTCTGCTCCTCTATGGTGTAAAGGGGGATTCCCCTCTCTTTCATAAGCTCCTGCATGTCGGGTCTTGGCAGGTATGCCCGGTGGATAAGGGCAAAGTCTGTAAGGTTGTTTATCACGTGGTAGAGAATTTTTCCCCCTATGTGGGCAGACCCCACCTCGTAGAGGTCGGGGTAGGAGAGAACGAAACGAACTTCCCTTTCGTGAAAACGGGGAGCTCTCTGGTTGAGCTCCAGGGGCAGGTAAGATGCCGGTTTTTTTACCCTGTTAAGTTCCCTTAACAGTTCTCTATCGATAACTTTAGACTTCAACGTCGTCATCTGGCCAGTCTCCTGTGTCAAAGTAGTCGTAGTCGTTTACCGGAACTCCAAGGTCAAAGTCTCTGTGGTCGTTATCCTCCTGATGGCGTTCCGGCGTGTCGTTCCGGTTGTGGTCTTCAAGGTGTTCTACAGTTTCAAAGAGAAGGAATGGAAGGGTTGTTCCCAGAATCAGCGGAAGCCACGGAACTGTGAAGTTAACCCTATCTCCTTCTGCTGTAAAGAGCTTTCTAACTTCTGTTTCAGAAACAGGAACTTCAAACGTTTCGCTGCCTGCCTTTAAAACGATTCTGAAGTTACTTCCTTCCCTCTTTATGGAGAGCTCCTTTATTTCTTCCCTCTTGAAGAATCGGAATTCCCCGTGGCGAAAAATAGAGACCCCTTCGTCTGAAAAGACGAGGACCGTTCCGTCTAACCCCTTAACCTCTACTGCCGTTCCCCTTGAAACTCTGTTCCTCTTCGTTATCAGCGGAAAGACGAAGAGAATTAAAATCAGGAAGAGAATCAGAAATCCCATTACTCCCATACTCTACCTCACAAAACCTGTAGAAGTCTTCAGTAAGTTTTCTCCAGAGGGCTCTTCTACTACCGGCTTCAGGCTTAATTCCAAGCTCCTCTAAGAATCTAAAATAGCCCTCAGACGGCATTCCGCCTGACTTTGAGACTACGACAGACCCGGGCAGAACCCCGAACCTGCTGAAAAACTCCCGGCAGATCGGGTGGAGGAGCCGGGATACTGCTCTTCCGATGGCTCTACCCCTTTCGGGGAGAGCTCCCCTCTTCAGCCTCCTGTTAACCTCGCGGCAGAGCTCAGAGTAGGAGATAACCTGCCTCTTCTTTCCCGTTTCAAGCAGAACTTCTAAAACCTTAGAAACTGTAGCTGATTCCTGTAAGGAAAAGTTTGTCCGTATGGTAGTTTACCCCCTCAGGTAGAAGGTTTTGATAGTCAACCTGGTAGGTAACCGTTAGAGAGAGTTTTTCTGATATGGGAACCGATAGCTGGCTCTTTGAGTGGATGAAGTAGTCCTGAGAGTTCTTGAAAGAGACCTGGTAGGAGAGGAGCTGGGTAAAGGTTACAGTATCGGTAATCTGCCGGGTGTAGTTGGCTTTCACCTCTCCCTGGTAGTAGCTCTCGTTGGGGCTCTCTGTGTAGTTGTTATAAACGTAGGTCACGTTCGTAGCTAGAGAGAGGTTTTCTGAAATATTGACCTTTAGACCGGGGCCTGCTCCAAACCTCAGGTTGTACCCTGAGAACTTGTCTGAGAAGATAAAGTTGTTTAAGACTAAAGACAGCCGTTTGTTTAACGCTCTCTCGTAGGCGTTGCTTACGTCAAGTCTGTTTGCGCTTTCTTTGCCGGAGCTCTCCTTGTAAAGGTAACTTCCCTGAGAGGAGACGGAAGACTCTTTCCACTCCTTTTTCAGAGTGTAGGAGAAAGAGAGGGTGGAGGTATCGCTGTTTCCCGACGTTTGGCTGTAGGAGAGGTTTACGCTGTTTCCTGCCAGCGCCGTTGCCGGTAGAAGTGTCAGTAGGAAAACTAAAAGTCTCATCTCTCCTCTCCGGGAGTATAATTTGGCCCAAAACTGCTCGGGAGTAATTTAATGGGAGAGAAGTTTGTTGAAAACCTTAAATCTCTGGCCGTTGCTCTAATTCTGGCTCTGATTATCAGAACTTTCATAGTTCAGTCCTTTCACATCCCTTCAGGCTCAATGATTCCGACCCTTCTTGTCGGAGATTTCATTCTCGTTGATAAGGTTACCTACCACTTCCGGCCCCCTGAAAGGGGAGACGTTGTGGTTTTCCACTTTCCCCTCAACGAGGACGTTTACTACATCAAGAGAATTGTAGGTGTTCCCGGAGACAGGGTTCAGGTAAAAAACGGCGTTCTCTACATCAACGGAAAGCCCTGTAAGTACCAGCACCTTGGGAAGTACGTTTACTACGAAAACGGGAAGAGGTATGAAGGGGAGCTCTACTACGAATTTCTACCTAGGAGAGACGGCACCGTAAAAAAACACTACGTTCTAAAGACGGGAATACAGGGGGACGACACAGACGTTTTCGTCGTTCCAAAGGGGAAGTACTTTATGATGGGAGACAACAGGAACAACAGCTACGACAGCCGCTACTGGGGTTTTGTTGACAGGAGCAAAATTGTTGGAATTGCCAGAATCATCTTCTTTTCCTGGGATTCTGAAAAGCACATGCCCAGGTTTAACAGGATTTTCAGGCTTATTAACTGACTATAGGGGGGAGGAAACTCTGCCCTCCCCCGTCAAACTTACTTCTTCCTCTTTTTCTTGAGCTCTTTCTCTGTAGCTTCTCTGAGGTCTTTTCCAGGCTTGAAGGCAGGAACGAGTTTCGGAGGAACTTCCACCTTCTCGCCAGTTTTGGGGTTCCTTGCAACTCTTGCAGCCCTCTCCTTCATGAGGAAAGTACCGAAGCCCCTTATCTCTACCTTGTCTCCCTTCTTGAGGGCTTCTGTTACCACCTCAATGAAGGCGTTGAGGGCAGCTTCTGCGTCCTTCTTCCTTATTCCCGCCTTCTCTGCGATTGCGGCTACGAGATCGCTCTTTGTCATGCCGCTCCCTCCTTTCATTAAGTTTGGTTAAGCCAAGTGTCTCAAGGCTTTATCATGAAAATACTATTATTCAGGAAGGTTGTCAAGATATTTCTACCTCTTCTATCCCAAGTTTTTCTTGCAACTTTGCCAAATCTATCCCCTCTATTCTTACCGTTTTGACCCTGCTGGTTTCACCCCTTACTATTTCAATAGAGCTCTTCGGAACTTTTAAGGTTTTAGAAAGAAGCTCAACCACTGCTCTGTTGGCTTTTCCTCCTTCAGGAGGAACTGTCACTCTTATCTTCAGTCTCCCCTCCTCTACCTTCTCTATCCTGTTCCTTGAGGCTTTCGGCTGGACCTTCACCTCTATCTCCAGAGAGCTCTCTCTTCTCCTTACTCTTAACATCCTCTTCCAGCTCCTTCAGTATTCTCGTCATTTCAAGAAGTGCAAGTTTGAGGCGGTTTGTCATTTTCTTCTGGGTAAAGCGGAGTTTCTCTATCTCTATCTCAAGCTCCTCTTTCTTTCTCTCTATCTCCCGGAGCTCCTTCTTTTTGGCCTCAACCAGTTTCTCAATCTCCTTACGGGCTTTTTCCATTACCTGTTCTGCTCTGTACTCGGGAGTTCTGGCTTTTAGTTTTTCAACCTCTTTAAGGAGTTCTTCGTAAGCTGCTGCAACGTTAGACAGAAAGAGCTCAACCTCGTCTGGGTCGTAACCGAAGAGTTTCTTGCTGAATTCTTGGTTTTTTATCTCTTGGGGGGTGAGTTTTTTAAACCTCTGGTTCTCCATTTTCTGTTCCTCTGAGTGTTGTTGCTTAAGATTATAACAGCGAAAGCTCTTCTGATATAAGTAAATTTAAAGGTTTCTAACTAGTTTCAGGATTTTTACAAGTTTCTCTACAGCCTTACCTCTGTGGCTGATTCTGTTCTTCTCCTGCAGGGGGAGCTCCGCCATCGTCTTCTCGTAGCCTTCCGGTACGAAGAGAGGGTCGTAGCCGAAGCCTCCCGTTCCCCTTGGCTCCGTTATTACTCTTCCCCTTACCTCACCTTCACTCCACAGGCCGGCCTTCTCTGGAAAGGCCAGAAAGATAAAGGAGACGTACCTGGCGGGGGAGCTCTCTAACTCCCTCTTTTTGAGCTCTTCTATCAGTTTTCTGTTATTTTCCTCGTCTGTTGCGTTCTCTCCTGCAAACCGGGAGGAGTACACGCCGGGCTTTCCTCCCAGCGCTTCAACTTCAAGGCCGGAGTCTTCAGCTATTACGGGCATTCCCAGTTTTCCAGAGTAGTAGGTTGCCTTCTGGTAGGCGTTCTCGCAGAAAGTCTCTCCGGTTTCTTCGGGAGCTTCTACTTCTGCCACTTCGTCAACGGGAACAACTTTAATTCCGAACTCTTTAAGTTTCTCCTGAACCTCTCTAACCTTTCCCCTGTTCTTTGTAGCAAAAACGATTTTCACTGCCTCACCCCTAAGGTCTCTTTCTGGATGGTTATCAGCTCTTTTACTCCCTTCTCTCCCAAGTCGAGCAGTCTGTTAAGGGCTTCCCTTGAGAAGGGTTCTCCCTCTGCCGTTCCCTGAACTTCAACAAGCAGCCCCTGGTCGTTCATTACTACGTTCATGTCAACTTCAGCCATTGAGTCTTCCTCGTAGTTGAGGTCTAACAGGAACTGGCCGTCAACTATTCCCACGCTTACGGCTGCAATAAAGTTTTTAACAGCGTTAAGTTTGTCCACTCTTTCCAGGGCCCTGTAGAGTGCAACGAAGGCTCCCGTTATTGATGCGGTTCTCGTTCCGCCGTCGGCCTGTATTACGTCGCAGTCTATCCAGACCGTTATCTCTCCCAGGGCTGTAAGGTCAACAGCGCTCCTTAAAGACCTTCCTATTAATCTCTGGATCTCCTGGGTTCTTCCGGTGAGCTTTCCCTTTGCAGCTTCCCTGATTGTTCTCTGGGCCGTTGCCCTCGGCAGCATAGAGTACTCTGCCGTTATCCAGCCCTGACCTGTTCCCTTCAGGAACGGAGGCACTCTCTCCTCTACGGAGGCCGTGCAGATTACCTTTGTGTCTCCAAACTCAATGAGGCAGGAGCCTTCTGCGTGTTTTATGAAGTCAAGGGTTATCTTTACCTCTCTCAGCTGGTCGGGAGCTCTCCCGTCACTCCTTGTCAATTTCAACCTCCTCTATCTCCACCTCTTCTTCCATTATCATCTTTGCGATTCTCTCAAAACGCTCGGTTTTGTCGCTTACAAGTATTCTAACGCTTCCCCTCTTTCCGGTATTCTTTGCAGGGAGGAGCCTCTCAACTTCCCTTGCAACTGCCCCTGCAGAATCTACCAGCTTAACGCCTCTACACACTCTTGAGAGAACTCCCTTTATCAGGGGGTAGTGGGTGCATCCTAAGACTAGGGTGTCTATCTCCTCTTTTAGGAGCTCCCCCAGGTACCTCTCTGCAACTTTCTCTGTTATCTCGTCTTCAAGCCACCCCTCCTCTATGAGGGGAACGAAGAGAGGGCAGGCCTTCTGGAAGACCTGACAGAACGGGTCTAAGGAGACTATCGCTTTCCTGTAGGCCTCGCTCCTGACGGTTGCCTCTGTTCCTATAACTCCTATCCTTCCACTCCTGCTTGCCTTTACCGCCTCTTTGGCGCCGGGTTCTACAACTCCTACAACGGGGAAAGGGAACTCCTCCTTCAGTATCTCTAAGGCGTGGGCTGAAGAGGTGTTACAGGCCACAACCACCATCTTTACCCTGAACCTTTGGAGCAGTTTGGTGTTCTGAAGGCTGTACCTTATTATGGTTTTGTGGGACTTCGTTCCGTAGGGAACTCTTGCCGTGTCTCCGAAGTAGATAAGGTTCTCTGCAGGTAGGAGCTCCCTCAGAGCTTTGAGAACTGTAAGCCCCCCCACTCCAGAGTCAAAGATGCCTATAGGACTGTTTGGCATTGCATCTCCTGAAGTTGGTAACTTTATTTAATTAGGTTAGGCAAAATTTTCTTAAAGGTGATGGTTTATGAGGAGCTGCCAGGAAATTATAGACAAAGTAAAGGAGTACAGGACAAACTTCGACGAGAAGCTGATAGAGAAAGCCTACGAGTTTGCAAAGAAAAAGCATGAAGGGCAGTTCAGAAAGTCGGGGGAACCCTACTTTGTCCACCCTGCTGAGGTTGCCTACATACTTGCGGAGCTCCGTATGGACGTTCCAACTATCGTTGCAGGCCTTCTCCACGACACCGTTGAGGACACAGATACGACATTAGAGGAGATTGAGAGGGAGTTTGGCCGTGAGGTGGCCTTTATAGTTAAAGGAGTTACAAAGCTTGAAGGTTACTCTTTTCAGAGTAAAGAAGAGAAAGAGGCTGAGAGCTTCCGTAACCTCCTTATCTCCCTTGCAGAAGACATAAGGGTTCTGATAGTTAAGCTTGCCGACAGGCTCCACAACATGAGGACTCTCCACCACATGAAGAGGGAGAGCCAGCTGAGGAACGCAAAGGAGACCCTTACCATCTACGCACCCCTTGCCAACAGGCTCGGTATGTACAGGGTGAAGAACGAGCTTGAAGACCTGTCCCTTAAGTACCTTGACCCGGAGGCCTACTACTCAATAGAGAAAAAAGTTAAGGAGAAGAAGAAGAAGATACTTCCCTACCTTGAGGGAATTATTAAGACTGTAAAGGAGGAGCTCCGGAAAAACGGCATAAAGGGCGACATTCAGTGGAGGATAAAGCACATCTACGGCATCTACAAGAAGATGGTTACGAAGGGAATTCCCTTTGAGGAGGTTTACGACGTTGCCGGGATAAGGGTTATTACCGATACTGTCGGTAACTGCTACCAGGTTCTGGGAATTATCCACAGCCTCTGGACTCCCGTTCCCGGAAGGATAAAGGACTACATAGCCGTTCCAAAACCCAACATGTACCAGTCTCTACACACAACTGTTGTAGGGCCTAAAGGTCAGTTTATTGAGTTTCAGATAAGAACCTGGGAGATGCACCAGGTTGCCGAGCTGGGTATTGCCGCCCACTGGAAGTACAAAGAGGGTGGGGGAGCTCTCTCTGAGGCAGAGAAGGAGAGGTTCCTCTGGCTCAGAAACCTCCTTGAGTGGGTTAAGGAGGAGAAAGACCCCAACGAGTTTATAGACTCCGTTAGAAAAGACCTCTACAACGAGGATATCTATGTATTCACTCCAAAGGGAGACATTAAGACCCTTCCCGTTGGGGCAACTCCCGTTGACTTTGCGTACGCCATCCACACCTCTGTAGGGCACAGGTGTAGGGCTGCAAAGGTTAACGGTAAGCTCGTTCCACTGAACTACGTTTTAAGCAGCGGAGACAGGGTTGAGATAATCACCGGAAGTACAGAGAGGCCAAACAGAGACTGGCTCAACTTTGTAAAGACCTCAAAGGCTCGCCAGGCAATAAGGAGCTTTCTGAGGAAGGAGGAGAACGAGAGGGCTAAAAAGCTCGGTGAGAGTTTGGTTGATAAAGCCTTAAGGAAACTCGGCTCTACTCTGGGAGCTGTTGAGGAAAATCCGGAAGTTTTAGAGAGGATAAAGGGACTTGGTTACTCAAAGCTTGACTCCCTCTTAATCGACGTGGGTTTTGGAAAGCTCGACCCCGACGTTGCGGCAAGGAGGCTCTTAGGGCTTCCCGTTGAAACCAAGAAAAAGAGGAAGAAGGGAGCTTCAGACAGGGGAGACGTAGCAATAACGGTTGACGGAATAGACAACGTAGCCGTTTCAATTGCAACCTGCTGCCACCCCCTTCCCGGAGACAGGGTTGTAGGCGTTATCAATACGGGTAAAGGAGTTGTGATTCATGCTGCAAACTGCATAGTTGTAAGGCAGATAAGGGAGAGCTCCCCCGGAAAGCTCGTTAAGGTTAACTTTATCCCCTCAGGAAAGGTTTACCCGGCCAAGATAAGGGTCTCTACCGAAGACAGGCCGGGAATGCTTGCAGAGGTCTCTTCTGTTATCTCAAAACAGAACATAAACATAAAGTCTGTAACCACCAGATTAGTTCACGGAAGGGCCGTTTTAGACTTTATCGTTGAGGTGAGGAGCAGAGAGGAGCTCCAAAAACTTCTTTCAGCTATAAGGGGAGTTAAGGGGGTGATTGCTGCAAAGAGAATTCAGAGGGAGAGGGTAAAACAGCCGGCAGGTTAGGCATATCTTTTCAGTTACAAAACAGCAACGGAGGTTTAAATGGAAGAGATACTCAACCAGTACGTTCCCATAGTTATTGAGCAGACAGGAAGAGGAGAGAGAGCCTACGACATCTACTCAAGGCTCTTAAAAGACAGAATCGTAATGCTGGGAACCCCGATAGACGACCATATAGCCAACCTGATAGTTGCCCAGCTCCTCTTCTTAGAGGCCGAAGACCCCGAAAAGGACATCTACCTCTACATAAACAGCCCCGGAGGAGTTGTTACGGCAGGGCTTGCCATATACGACACTATGCAGTACATAAAGCCAGACGTTGTAACCATCTGTATGGGACAGGCCGCCAGTATGGGGGCGGTTCTGCTTGCGGCGGGAGCTCCCGGCAAGCGCTTTGCCCTTCCCCACGCCAGGATAATGATCCACCAGCCCCTTGGAGGTTTCCAGGGACAGGCTACAGACATAGAGATACACGCAAAAGAGATACTGAGGCTCAAACAGATGCTTAACGAAATACTGGCAAAACACACAGGCCAGCCTTTAGAGAAGATTGAAAAGGACACAGACAGAGACTTCTTCATGAGCGCTGAAGAGGCGAAGGAGTACGGCCTCATTGACAAAGTTCTCACAAGGAGGAGTGGATAGTTGGTAAAGGGCAGGTTCCCCCTAAACAGAGTTGAAGAAGCCATTGAGGACATAAAACAGGGGAAAATGGTCGTCGTTGTTGACGACCCAAACAGGGAGAACGAGGGGGACCTTGTAATAGCTGCCGAGAAGGTAACGCCGGAAGCCATTAACTTCATGGCAAAGTACGGCAGGGGGCTCATCTGTCTTGCGCTTCCCGAGGAAAGGTGCGACCAGCTGGGCTTTGAACCGATGACTCCGCGGCCGACAGATCCTAAAGAAACGGCCTTCTGCGTTTCGGTTGATGCCCATCCAAAGTTTGGAACAACTACCGGAATCTCGGCCTACGACAGGGCTATAACCATAAAGAGAGCAGTCTCTCCAGACGCCAAACCTGAAGACTTCGTTAAACCGGGCCACGTATTTCCCTTAAGGGCAAGGAAGGGAGGAGTTCTTAAAAGATCAGGCCACACTGAGGCTGCTGTTGACCTTGCCCGCCTGGCAGGACTCTACCCTGCCGGCGTTATCTGTGAAATTATGGACGAAGACGGAACGATGATGCGCCTCCCGAAACTCCTTGACTACGCCAAAAGGCACGGCCTGAAGGTTATCAGTATTGCAGACCTTATTGAGTACAGGATGAAGAGTGAGAGCCTTATAAGGCGGGAGGCCGTTGCTAACTTGCCAACAGTTTACGGGAACTGGAAAATCTACGCCTACACCTCCCTTGTTGATAACAAGGAACACGTGGCTCTCGTTATGGGAGAGATAAGGGAAGATGAGCCGGTTCTCGTAAGGGTTCACTCTGAGTGCCTTACGGGAGACGTTTTCGGTTCCTTAAAGTGTGACTGCCGTTCCCAGCTTCACAGAGCTATGGAGATGATAGCCAAAGAGGGTAAAGGTGTAATTGTTTACCTGAGGCAGGAGGGAAGGGGGATAGGCCTTGTTAACAAAATAAAGGCCTACCACCTTCAGGATCACGGCTTTGATACAGTTGAGGCCAACGAAAAGCTCGGTTTCCCTGCCGATATGAGGGACTTTGGAATAGGAGCTCAGATACTGAGAGATATAGGCGTAAGAAAGATGCGTTTAATGACAAATAACCCGAGAAAGCTTATAGGACTAGAGGGTTACGGTTTAGAAGTTGTAGAAAGAGTTCCGATTGTTACCGGGGTTTGCGAGTATAATATCGGCTACTTGCAGACCAAGAAGAGTAAGTTGGGTCACTTGATTGAGTTGGAGGAAAAAGATGGAGAATAGAGAGTTTCAAGTTCCTCAGGAGCTGAGAAACAGACTGATGGGATTAACAGCTCAGATTAACTCGCTCTTTGAGGAAACAGTTAAAGAATACGAGGAGAAGCTTTCCGCCCTTGAACAGAGGATAGAGGAGCTTGAGCAGGAGAACATAGAGCTGAAGTACAAACTGAGACAGCTCAGTAACGACCTTAAAAATCTCAGCGAGAGAATTGCCTCTGAGTTTTTAAAGAGGGCAGAAGCGGCCCTTGAGGGGGTAGAGGAATTAAAGAGAAACGAAGGGCAACAGGAATAACGCTAGGGGATCCGGCAGGGATAGGAGCCGAAGTTCTCCTGAAATCCCTTGATTTTCTCCGTTCTCTTAATGAAGTCTTTGTGGTTTACGGTTCTAAAGAAGTTCTAAGGTTTTACGGGGAGCTCCTCTCCCTTCCCTACTCCATCCCTGCTGTTTCTGAAGTTCCAGACGAGCCTGGCGTTTACCTGAAAGAGACCGTTTCCGAAGTTCGGTTTGAAGTTGGTAGGGTCTCTAAAGAGTCTGGAGAGGCTCAGTTTTCCTTTTTAAAAGGTGCCGTGGAAGATGCCAAAAAGGGAAAGTTAGGGGCCATCGTTACCCTTCCGATAAACAAGGAGGCAATAAGGCTCGCCGGATTCAACTTTCCTGGCCATACAGAGTATCTGGCCTACGCCTTCCAAGTTAAGAACTTTGCGATGATGCTTGCAAACAAAAAACTAAAAGTTGTTCTCCTCACAACCCACCTGCCTTTAAAGGATGTTCCAAAGAAGGTAAAGAAAGAGGCCGTTTTAGAGAAACTCCTTCTTATAGAGAGAGCTCTCCCCGGCAGCAGAATTGCCGTTTGCGGCCTCAACCCCCACGCAGGTGAAGGGGGCCTGTTTGGCAGGGAAGAGATAGAGGAGATATCTCCGGCAGTTGAAGAGGCAAGGAGCTCCGGTATAGAGGTTTCCGGCCCCTACCCGGCGGATACAGTTTTTAACAGAGCCCTTTCCGGAGAGTTTGATGTTGTTCTCGCCATGTACCACGACCAGGGGCTCATACCGGTTAAGTTAACCGGGTTTGGAAAAAGCGTTAACGTTACTTTAGGCCTTCCCGTTGTGAGAACTTCGGTTGACCACGGAACAGCCTACGACATAGCAGGTAAAGGAGTTGCAGATACCGGCAGCTTCAAAGAAGCCGTTAGTATGGCTTTAGAACTTTTAAGATAGGTTTTCCAGGTGTTTTCTAAAAAGCTCTGCTGTTTCTCTGTCTATTGCCGTAAGGTGAACTTCCCTCAGAGAGGTTTCCGGTTTCTCTTTAAGGAACCTTAAAACCTCATCAACTATTACCTTCGTTCCCTCCTCCTTTGGGTACCCGAAAATGCCTGTACTTATTGCAGGCAGCGCCACAGATTTTACACCAAGTTGGTCTGCCAGTTCTAAGGCAGACCTTACGGCACTTCTTAACTTTCTCTCCTCGTCCCCTTCTCCCCAGACGGGTCCAACGGCGTGGATTACGTACTTTGCCTTAAGTTTCCCCCCCGACGTGTAGACGGCACTTCCAACAGGAACAGGTCCTCTCTCTTTTACAATCCTATCGCTCTCTTCCTGAATTACTCTTCCGCCTCTCCTTACGATTGCGCCTGCTACTCCTCCTCCGTGTTTCAGGAGGCTGTTTGCAGCGTTAACTATCGCTTCTGTGTTTTCCAGGGTTATGTCTCCAAGAACCACTTTTACCTTTTTGCCGTTTATCTCTTTCTCCGTAAGAACCTCCACCTTCGCTCCTTGACTGGTAATTGGTTGGTTATTAAATTACTTAGTAATCCCTAAGTCGGCACCTCCCCATACCTCCGGGAGAAGTTTCCCGGAGCCTTTTTATCCTAAATCTCCCCATATAAACTGGATAAGCGCCATACCGGCTATTGCAGCCGTTTCAGCTCTCAGTATTCTCTTTCCAAGGTAGATAGGTTTGAAGCCTTTCTCTTTCAGGAGCTCTATCTCTTCCTTTTCTAATCCTCCTTCGGGTCCTACCAGGAACGAGACGGAACTGGCCGAGTAGCTCTGGTAGTCTTTAAGGGACTTCCCTCCTTTTTCCCACAGGACGAACGAGAGGTCTGCGTCTGTCTCTATCTCTTTCAGTTTTATCGGTTCCCTTATCTCTGGAAGTATATTTCTTCCGCACTGTTTGGCGGCGTTAACCGCTATCTCTCTCCACCTTCTTAGCTTTCCTTCCCAGTTTTTTATGAGCTGTGCGTTTGAAGACCTGCTGCAGATTACAGGAACAACTTCTGTAACTCCCAACTCTGTTGCTTTCTGAAGTGCCAACTCAAACTTCTGGAGTTTGTTTGTTATACCCATGAAGAGGGTGGAGTGGAGGGGGCTGTCTCTGTTTACGTTTATCTCTTCAACGATTTTGACCTTTACAGACGTTGGAGAGGCTGCATCTATTACGGCTAAGTACTCTTTCCCCTCTCCGTCAAAGACGATTATCTCGTCTCCTTTTTTAAGCCTTAAAACTTTAAGGGCGTGGCGGGCCTCCTGACCCCTCAGGAAGGCCTCGCCGTTTTTTACCCCTTCTATCTTGAAGCGTCTCATTTAGTTAACTCCGGTTGTCTCCTTTTTCTTTCTCTTCTTCTTCTCTCTAACTGAGATCCTGCCTTTTGGCGTGATGTCAAATACGACTTCTCCGCCTTCTGTAAAGCGTCCCATCAGTATCTCGTCTGTCAGTCTGTCTTCTATGAGCGTCTGGAGAGCTCTCCTTATCGTCCGTGCTCCGTACTCTTTCTTGAACTCCTTCTCTACAACGTACTCTACAAACTTGTTTGTAACGTGTACCTTAAGGTTCCTCTCTTCAAGCTCTTTGTTGAGCTTCTCAACCTGTTTCCTAACGATCTCTTTAACGTCCTCTTTTGTGAGGGGATGGAAGACGATTATTCCGTCTAACCTGTTGAGGAATTCCGGCTTGAAGAACCTCTTTACTTCGTCTAAAACGTGGGACTTCATCCTCTCAAAGGATCTCTCTTCCTCTTTTCCGTCTGCTACCTCAAATCCCATTCCCCTCTGGGCTGAGAGGAGGTGTTTAGCACCTAAGTTGCTGGTCATTATGAGTATTGTGTTTGTAAACGAGACTGTTCTTCCTAGGCCGTCTGTGAGCCTTCCGTCTTCCATTATTTGGAGGAGTATGTTTAAAACGTCTGGGTGGGCTTTCTCTATTTCGTCAAGGAGGATTACTGTGTACGGTTTCCTCCTGACGGCCTCTGTAAGTTGGCCACCCTCTTCGTAACCTACGTAGCCGGGGGGAGCTCCTATCAGCCTTGAAACTGTGTGTTTCTCCATGTACTCGGTCATGTCTATTCTTACCATAGCTTTTTCGTCGCCGAAGAGGTACTCTGCAAGTGCTTTTGCAAGCTCTGTTTTACCTACACCTGTAGGGCCGAGGAAGAGGAAACTACCTATAGGTCTGTTGGCGTTTGCTCTAATTCCGAGCCTTGAGCGTTTTATCGCCTTCGCAACAGCCTTAACGGCCTCTTCCTGTCCTACAACTCTCTTGTGGAGCTCCTCCTCAAGCTTTAAGAGCTTTTCAGCTTCCTTCTCCTGTAGCTGTTGAACAGGAATGCCCGTCCAGAGGGCTACAATCTCCTCTACCCTCTTCTCGTCTATAACGATCTTCTCAGAAGACTGTTTCACCTTCTGCTGACGGCGGAGCTCTTCAAGCTCTGTTAAAAGCTTCAGCTCTTTCTGTTTGTACTCGTGGGCTTTCTCGTACTCCGCCATGGCCAGAGCCTCTTCTTTCATGGCTTTGACCTTCTCTATCTCTTCCTCTATCTCCTTGATCCTCTCGTCTTTTCCTGCAGCCTGAAGCTGGGCTTTGGCTCCGGCCTCGTCAATTATGTCTATCGCTTTGTCGGGGAGCTTCCTGTCGTTTATGTACCTTACGGCAAGTTTTACCGCTCTCTCTATGGCTTCATCGGTAATAACAACGTTGTGGAACTCCTCAAACTTACTCTTCAGACCCTTGAGTATCTCAATCGTATCCTCAACAGAGGGCTCCTCAACCATTACAGGCTGGAACCTTCTCTCAAGGGCTCCGTCTTTCTCAATGTACTTCCTGTACTCGTCTATGGTTGTGGCACCTATTACCTGAATCTCTCCCCTTGAGAGTGAAGGCTTAAGTATGTTTGAAGCGTCCATTGAGCCTTCAGCGGCACCTGCTCCAACCAGCGTGTGTATCTCGTCAATAAACAGGATTACGTCCTTGTTGTTCTCCAGCTCTTTTACGATCGCCTTGAGCCTTTCCTCAAACTGCCCTCTGTACTTGGTTCCTGCAATAAGTGAGGCCATGTCAAGGGAAACGATCCTCTTGTCTTTAAGCTTTTCAGGAACGTCTCCTTTGGCTATTCTCAGTGCCAGTCCTTCTACAATTGCCGTTTTACCAACTCCCGGTTCTCCTATCAGAACGGGGTTGTTCTTTCTGCGCCTTGCAAGAATGTGGGTAACCCTTTCAATCTCCTTCTCCCTTCCTATAACGGGGTCAAGCTTCCCTTCCCTTGCAAGCTCTGTAAGGTCGCGTCCAAACTTGTCAAGGTTGGGAGTAGAGCTCTTCTTCGTTGACTTCTTCTCCCTATTTATCCCTTTGAGGAGGTTCGCAACTTCCCTCCTCAGTGTGTAGTGGTCTAAGCCGTAGCTTCTCAGAATTCTTCCTGCAAGGCCGAGCTTCTCTTTTGCAAGGGCTATAAAGAGGTGCTCGGGGCCTACGTATGCGTGTCCCAGTATCTTTGACTCTTCAAGTGCGTGTTCAAGAACCCTTCTTGCCTCTGTTGAGAAGGTGATTGTGTTTATGTCTACCTCATAAGGTGCAGGTTGAACCTGAGAAATGATTATTTCCTGAATTCTCGGTTTGGAAATGTTGTACTTTGCCAGAATCTGGTTTGTAATTTCGTCCTCTTTAAGGAGTGAAAGGAGTATATGCTCAGTTCCTAACTTCTCACACCTTAAAGCAACGGCCTGTTCTTTGGCCTTTATAATCACTTGTCTTGCTTTTTGAGTGAACCTTTCAAACATACACGCTCCTTCTATTTGGTTTGGTTTACAATAACGCCATCCTTAATAAAGTATACGTTATCTGCAAAACTTTCCAGCTCGCTGTTGTGGGTTGCTATCAGGAAGGTGGTACCTGTTTCCCGGTTGAGTCTCTTCATTGTGGAGATAACCGAATGGGCGGTTTTAGAGTCAAGGTTTCCGGTAGGTTCGTCTGCCAGAACGATTTCAGGTTCAGTTACGAGAGCTCTTGCTACGGCCGCTCTCTGCTTCTCTCCTCCTGAAATCTCAAACGGTCTGTGAGATAATCTATGCTCCAGACCTACAGAGTTCAACACCTCCTCCGCCCGTTTTCTTGCCTCTTTTTCGCTAACTCCCCTTATAAGCAACGGAACCATAACGTTTTCAACGACTGTGAGTTCATTTATCAGGTAGTGGAACTGGAAAACAAACCCGACTTTTCTGTTTCTGAACCGGGCAAGCTCCTTCTCCGGTAGTTTGAAGAGCTCCTCTCCTCTGTAGAGGACTCTCCCCGAGGTCGGTCTGTCAAGGGTTCCCAGTATGTGGAGTAGTGTTGACTTTCCGGAACCTGAAGCTCCCATCAGAAGTGAAAACTCCCCCTCTATGAGGGAGAGGTTGACCCCTTTTAAGGCTAAAACCTCGTCGCTTTCGGTTTTGTAAACTTTCACTAAGTTTTCTGCTTTCAGGAGCTCCAACTTTCACCTCCTCTGGAGAGAGAAAATTATGGAAAAGAGAGTTCACAAGCTAACTTTTTACCACCCGAAGCTTGAGAGGATTTCGGCCTGTCTGAACGAAGGGTATTTGGTTGGAGGGTTTATCAGAGATAGGCTTTTAGGAGTCAGGAAGGAGAGCGTTGACATAGACCTTGCCGTTCCAGAGGCTGAACCTGTCGTCAGGTGCGTTGAGAGGGAGCTCTCCCTTAAACCCTTCTCCTTTGAGAAGGAGAAGACGGTTTACTCCTTTGTGAAAGAGGGGTTTCGTCTTGACATCTCAACGATTTCAGGCTCTTCTATTGAGGAAGACCTCAAAAAGAGAGACTTTACCATCAACGCCATGGCCGTTGACTTGAGGGAGCTCTTCCTTCCCTTTAACGACGATGCCGTTCTTATAGACCCAACCGGCGGCTTTGAAGACCTAGAAAGGGGAATAGTAAGGCCTGTTTACGACTCTGCGCTTTCAGACGATCCGGTTAGGATTCTAAGGGGAGTTAGGTTTAAGCTGGAGCTCGGTTTCAGCTATCACTCTACTTTTCTGGCTCAGGTTGAGAAGGCCGGAGCTCTCCTTAAGGGAGCTCCCTCAGAGAGGCTACGGGACGAAATTGTGAAAGTTCTACGGGAAAACCTGTTCGGGAGGTTTCTCAGGGAGCTTGACCGGTTGGGGGTTTTCTACCCCGTTTTCAGTGAGCTTGAAGGAGTAGAGGAAATCCCACCTTCCGGCGTCCACCAGTTTCCCTTAAAGGAGCATACCTTCAGATGTGTGGAACTCCTTGAAACTTACGCTCTTCCCCGTAAAGGAGAGATTTTAGAGGAGTACGGGGATAAGGTGGGGAGCGAGGAGTTCTTTACCGGCTTCACAGACCGGGAGTGTTTAAAGCTCGTAGCTCTATACCACGACGTTGGTAAACCCCTTACAGTCGGCGAGAAGGAGGGAAGACTCACCTTTTACGGACACGACAGAGTGGGAGCTGAAATAGCTAAAGAGGCTCTTTTAAGGCTTTCCTTTGGCAGGAAAGCAGCAAGGATGGCTTACGTCTGTATAAGACACCACCTCAGGCCTTTCTTCCTCTACGACCTCTGGAGGAGAGGAGAGCTTACAGAGAGGGCTCTCTACCGTTTCTTCAGGGATGCCGAAAAGTACGCCTTCCACGTTCTCCTCCTCTCCGTTGCCGACTTTGGGGCTACTTCAGAGAGTTTTAAGAAGGAGCTCTCCTCTTACGAGGCGTTCGTTAAAGAGGTTATCTCCTTCTACAGGGAGAGGCTTGAAGGACTAAAACCTCTCCTTTCCGGAAGGGAGATAATGGAGATAAAGGGGCTTGAAAAGCCTGACAGGTGCGTTGGGAAGATAAAGGAGAAGCTGCTGGAGCTCCAGGCTCTGGGGAAAGTTAAGACAAAAGAGGAGGCCGTTAAGGCCGTTAAGGGTATCAGCTGTGAGAGTTCTAATAAAGAGTAGTTGGATTGTAAAGCCAGACGGAGAGGTTCTGAAAGAGGGCTGGGTAGTCGTTGAAAACGGGAGGATTTCCGGCTACTACAGGCGGCCTCCTGAAGGGAACTTTCAGGTAGTTGAGAACCTTCACGGTTATCTCTACCCCCCTTTCGTTAATTCCCACACCCACTTAGAACTCTCTCTCCTCTCCTTTAACCCCGACTGCTTTAACTCCTTCTTTGACTGGCTCCTCTGGATAATAGGGAAGAGGGAGCTCTTTACAGAGCCTGAAATACTGAAAGCTCTTGAGAGGGCAGAGAGGGAGCTCCTCTCCTGTGGCGTTGCCTACGCCGGAGACATCTCCTCTTTTGGAGTCTCTCCAGAATTCCCCTTTAAGAGACTGAGAGTTACAGCCTTCAGGGAGTTTATAGGAAAGGAGTTCTGCCCTGAAGAGTTCACCCCTCCTGTCTCTGCTCACTCTGTCTACTCTGTTTCGTTTGAGGCGCTAAAGTCAATAGCTTACGACAGCCTTAAACGGGGTTACCGTTTCCAGCTTCACCTTGGAGAGACAGAAGAAGAGCAGAAGTTCGTAAAGTGCCAGAAGAACCTGTTTGAGGAGAGAATCTACCCGGTAATAGGAAGGAAAAGGTACGAACGGGTATGTGCTGAAAACCTCGTTGACTACATAAAGAAGGCGGGAGCTCTCGTCAGTAACCTGATAGCGGTTCACTGTACAAACCTTTCAGAGTGGGAACTTGACCTTCTGACCTCGGCAGGTGCGGCTGTGGTTCTCTGTCCCAGAAGCAACGTCCACCTGAAGGTTGGCTTTCCAAAGGTGGAACACCTGCTGGGTTACGAAAAGGTGGCGCTTGCAACAGACGGCCTCAGCTCAAACGTTAACCTCTCTGTTGTTGAGGAGCTTAAAACCGTTTACTACAGCCTTCAGGGAAGGGTTAGCGTTAGGGAACTCCTTCCTCTCATAACCACCTCTGCGGCCAGAGTTCTCTCTATTGAAGATTACGAGGAGAGAGCTCTCTTTACCTTTCTACCTTCAGACTCCCCTATTTCAGACCCTTACACAGCTCTACTCAAAGGGGAAGAGTTTAAAGTTCTTGACTATACAGGGTCTCTTTGATTTAATTAGCCTGAGTGCGAAAAACACAGACAGCAAAGGAGCCGCAATGTTTAGAGTTCTCTACGACATCTTTAGCTCTGTAAAGCTTGCCATAGTTCTTCTTCTCACCCTTGCAGTAACCTCGATAGTTGGAACTATCATTGAGCAGCAGCAGGACCCAGAAAAATACCTAATGGAGTACGGTGAAACCACCTACAAAATCCTTAAGTTCCTCGGTTTCACCGACGTTTACCACTCCTGGTGGTACATAGCGCTTTTGACTCTCCTTGCGCTTAACCTGATAGTCTGCTCGATAAAAAGGCTTCCTAAAATATGGAAGATTGCCATGGAACCCCGGAAAACCCTTCCTCCGGGGTACGAAAAGAGCCTTAGAGTTTCAACCTCTATAACCCTCCAAGCTCCGATAAAAGAAGTTAAAGAAAAGCTCGTTGAGACCCTTAAAAGGTTTAAGTACAAAGTGGAAGTCTCAAAGGAAGAGGAAAACGAAGTACACATATTTGCTGATAAAAACGTTTATGCCCGCTTTGGGGTCTACATAGTTCACCTAGGAGTTCTTGTAGTTCTTATAGGTGGTCTCGTAACAGCGATTTTTGGTTTTAGAGGCTACATGAACCTGGCTGAGGGAACAGAAAGTAACCTCGTAAGCTATTTTTCCGGACCTAAAATCGTTGAACTTCCCTTTTATGTGAGATGTAACAAATTCAAAATAGACTTCTACCCTTCAGGTATGCCAAAGGCTTACATCTCCGACCTTTCGATAATTGAAAATGGAAAGGAAGTTCTAAGGAAAAAGATAGAGGTTAACCATCCCCTTAAGTACAGAGGCATCTACTTCTACCAGGCCAGCTACGGACAGGGGGAGGCGTTCCTCAGAATAGTCTCGCCCAAAGGACAGGAAGTGATTGGGGTTGCTTTTGGTCAACCTGTAAAACTCGGTAAAGATACTTACCTTAAGATAGTAAGTATAGACGGTAACACCATGACAATAGGTATAGAGTTTATCCAGAACGGAAAAGTTCAAGAGGGGGTAATTAAGCCGTTTGTGCTCTACAAAGTTCCTGGTACAGATAAGTCTTTTGCTATGGTGGACTTTAAGCCGGTCTTCTACACCGGACTTCAGGTTTCCAAGGACCCCGGTACCTGGATAGTTTGGGTAGGTAGTATTATCCTCATCGGTGGTCTTATAGTGGCCTTCTTTATTCCTCACAGAAGGGTCTGGGCAAGACTTGAGAAAAAAGGAGATGATAAAACAAGGCTTGTAATAGGGGGGCTTGCAAACAAAGGAAACGAGAGCCTGGCCAGGGAGCTGGAGGAGGTCTTAGGGGTGCTTAAGTCTTCATACTGTCAGAATACCCCTAAGGAGGAAGAGTCATGATCCACTCCGTAACACTCTTTAACGCAGGGATGGTTGCTTACTTCCTTGCATTTCTCTTCTACACCATCTATACCTTCTCAAAGAGCAGCTGGTCTTCTAGGCTGGCCACGGCTCTGGCCTGGTTGGGGGTTATCCTTCAAGGCTTGGGATTTGTCGTAAGGGGGTTTGAGAAGGCCAAGGTTAACATGGTTTCTGACTGGACCGCCTTCTACAAGTACGCTCCCTTCACCAACATGTACGAATCCCTTATGCTCTTTGGCTGGATGGCCGTTCTGATCTACCTGATCTTTGAGTGGAAGTACAAGAATAAGGCCTTTGGAATGTTCGTTATTCCTCTGGCCTTAATTGGGGAGCTCTCCACTCAGATACTCGGATTTAACGAAGAGGCCCAACCGCTAGTTCCTGCTCTCCAGAGTAACTGGCTCCTGTTCCACGTAGTTACCACTTTCATAGGCTACGCTGCAGCTGCCGTGAGCGCAGGAATAGCCTACGCCTACTTTATAAAGAGAGAGGATACAACTGCAAAAGACTGGGCTGTAATTTTCGTAACTACCTGGTTCATCTTTTTCTTTATTATCTACTCGGCTTTTAGGGAAAACTTCGTTCTCTATTTAGTGGTATCTGCAGTTGTTGCTGCTGCCTTCTGCGGTCTCCTCTACCTTCTCAAGAAAATCGGGGTTTCTAAAATTCTTCCTTCAATTGACGCAATGGAACAGATGATGTATCAGTCTGTAGCCGTAGGTTTTGTCTTTCTTACGATAGGAATAATTCTGGGAGCTGTTTGGGCAAAGTACGCTTGGGGCGGTTACTGGTCTTGGGATCCAAAGGAGACCTGGTCTCTTATCACCTGGCTCGTTTACGCAGCATACCTTCATGCCCGCTACATTAAGGGACTTAGAGGTAAGCCTCTCGCTTACTTTACGATCGTAGGTTTCTTAAGCGTTATCTTTACCTACTACGGCGTTAACCTTATCATTCCAGGACTTCACAGTTACGCTCAGTAATAGGTCGGCTTCACGCCGGCCTTTTCCTATTCTTTACGCCAATTGAAAGCTCGCTTTTCAAAGCAGATACATCATTGATTTAAATAAACGGTAAAAACGGACCGGAGCGGTGAAGAAGATGGTAAGTAAGCTCAAGGCCTTCGGAATAGACTAAATTGCTATACGAGCATTAGAACTGAAATGTCACAAACAAACTTATCTATTCAAAGAGCTTGAAGCGATAAGTTCTCTCTACTTTAGAACTTCTAAAGGTTGAATGTGATAGGTTTTCCCTTGGTAGATTCTGCTTATGTCAAAGTAGAGCCCACTCTTTCCCCATATTCCTGAGGTTCCGGCAGTTCCTATTACCTCTCCTCTTTTAACGATTTGGTTGGGTTTTACGAACACTTTATCAAGGTTTCCGTAAACGGTTCTGTATCCTTTGGGATGCTGGATGATTACCATGTTTCCAAAGGCTTTAAGCAGTTTGCTGTCTTTACCAGCAAACTTTACTATTCCTGTTTCTGCTGCTTTAACGGGAGCTCCCGGTCTGCTCACTATGAAAATTCCCGGATAGCCGTTCTCTCTGATAGTGGGATCAACCCTTCCGTCGAGAGGAAAGTGGAACTGAATAGGCCTGTTAAGCTTAAGAACGTCTCTGTAGCCTACTAGTATCTTAAGTCTCTGCCCTGGTCTTAGTATATAGGGTTTTCTTAGCTTATTAATCCTTATGATGCTTCTGGGAGATACGTGGAACTTCTTTGCTATCTTTATTACAGAGTCCCCCTTTCTTACTCTGTAGTACTTGTAAACAGGAACTTTTGTTAAACCGTTAGGGACGAAAAGCTTTTTCTTTTCTGTTTTTCTAAACTCTTTTTTAGAGAAGCTTGCCTTTACAGGAATTTTAAGCTTCTGGCCGGGATATATGGTGTTTCCTCTAATTCTGTTAATTCTCTTAATTTTAGATACTGTGGTTCCAAACCTTTTTGCTATTTTCCCTAAGGAATCTCCCCTTTTTACTTTGTATATTAAGTAGCGTTCTTTTCTTGAGCTATTCCTTTTTGTTGGAATTTTGAGCTTCTGCCCTACGTAGATAGTACTTCCTTTAATTCTGTTCAGCCTTTTTATTTCAGATACCGAAACGCCAAACTTTTTAGCAATTTTTTCTAGTGTATCCCCTCTTTTTACTGTGTAGTAGTTTGTTGCACTTGCCGATACAGTTAAAAGGAAAAAGCTAATAAGCAATAATAAAGTCCTCATACTCTCCCCGTGGCTCTTCAAACTGGAATTCAACGTTTGTAACTTTTGCAAAGAAGGGACCTTGGTAGAGTTTCTCGAGGAGTTCTTTAAGTTTCTCCTCTTCCCCTTCAGCGTAAACTTCAACTCTACCGTCCGGTAAATTCCTAACGAAACCTTTGAGTCCAAGTTTTTTTGCAATATCTCTTGTAAATGCTCTGTATCCTACTCCCTGTACTCTTCCAGATACAAAGGCGTGTAGAGCTTTTATAGCCATTTCTCTATCTCCCTGATAGTTTCCTCAAATCCTGCTTTTACTATTTCCTCTACTTTTGAGAAGTCTAAAGGGCTATATGGTATAGAGTGGTTGACAATAATATCACAGTAGTTTAGTCTCCAGCTTTGATTTTCTATAACGTTTGCTAGAGAGGCTCTCATAGTTACGTTAGCTATTGACTGAGGATTGTAGTTCTTCAGTTCTGTATACGTGTTAACGTTGGAACAGACGTTAAGATCAACGCCAGACGACTTTGTTACTTCAGCCGGAAGGCAGTTTCTAACCCCTCCGTCAAAGTAGTATTTGTTTCCTACCTTCCAGGGAGAAAAGAGGGGAGGAAGTGAACAGGAAGCAACAACGAAGTCAACGGCCGGTCCTTCTCTTTTAACTTCTGCCTTTAAGGTTTTGAGGTTAACAACGACTACTGCAAAGGGAATTTTAAGCTCTCTTAGATCTGGGTTTCCTGTAAGTTCTCTCAAGATTTTGTGGAGGCCGTCAAGCTTAAACAGACCTCCCTTAAGTGAAGGGGTTGCGAGTTTTTTCCAAGAGAGCTCCCTTCCTATCTCTTCTATTTTTTCTAAAGGTATACCGCAGGCGTAGAGAAGACCGACTACCGATCCTGCGCTAGCTCCTGCAATGAAGGAAGGGCTTAATCCTTTATACTCAAGAGCTTTTAGGAATCCAATGTGGGCGGCTCCTTTGACGAAGCCGCCCGAAAGGGTAACGCCGATTTTCTTCATTTAGAATTCTAACTCGTCTCCAGGGTTGAGTATCTGAACGTTGACTCCCCTGGCTTCGGCCAGTTTCTTGAAGTCTTCAGGCTCGGCGTCAATTATCGGCCAGGTCTTAAAGTGCATCGGAATGGCAATCTGGGGTTTTATAAGCTCTGCAGCAATTGCTGCGTCCCTTACGTCCATTGTGAAGTTTCCGCCAATTGGTAAGAGGGCTGCGAATACTTTCTCGTATCTTCCAAGGAACTCCATGTCTGCAATTAGTCCGGTATCTCCAGCGTGGTAGATCGTTCTTCCCTCTACCTCTATTAGCATTCCACACGGATTTCCAAGAGTGACAACCTGGTCGTTTTCAATGACGGAGCTCCCGTGCGCTGCAGGAACGAGCTTTACCCTTCCAAACGGGAACTGGTAGCTTCCCCCTATGTGCATTGCGTGGATGTTTTCAACTCCTTTCAGGTTGCAGTACTGGCATACTTCGAAAATACTTACAACAGTTGCTCCCGTTCTCTTGGCTATCTCTATAGCGTCTCCCAGGTGGTCTCCGTGGCCGTGTGTAACGAAGATGTAGTTCAGATCTGTAAAGTCTTCAGGTTTTGCGACCTTCCAGGGATTTCCGTTTAAAAACGGGTCAATAAGTGCCTTTATTCCTTCACCTTCAACGTAGAAGGTTGAATGCCCTAAGTACCAGAGCTTTGCCATCTCTTCCCTCCTACAGCGCTTTTATCAGCTTGGGAAGTCTTGACCTAATTTTAAATCTAGTTTTGCCGTAAAGGGGAGTCCTTTTAGCAATAGCAACGAGGAACGTGTCGTTTACCAGCTTGTAGATGAAAATTGCATAGTGCCTTGAAAATATTATCGTTTCTTCAAGGCTGTCTTTCTCTCCGGTTAAATCCCGGATCGTCTCGTCGCAAGTTCTTATCGGGTTGACCAACTGTGTAGAGAGATCCTCTGCATCAACAGATGCATCTTCGCTGTCGTACCTGTAGACAACTATACCGTCCTCATCTATTATGAGGGCAGACTCTAGCTCAGGAACTTCTTCAACAAGCTGTTTTAAGATGTTTTCGCTCATAAATCCCCCCTAAACAAGTCCCCTTTCAACGAGGAGCTCCGCTATCTGAACGGCGTTCAGTGCTGCTCCCTTCCTAAGGTTATCCCCAACAATCCACAGGTTAAGCCCGTTCTCTATTGTATCATCTTTCCTTATTCTTCCAACTAGAACGTCGTCTTTTCCTGCAACGTCTATAGGAGTTGGGTAAACGAGGTTTTCAAAGTCGTCCATAACCGTTACGCCGGGAGCTCTCTTTAACGCCTCCCTGGCCTCTTCAACAGTTATAGGCCTTTCAAACTCAAGGTTTACAGACTCAGAGTGACCTATAAAAACGGGAACTCTTACGCAGGTCGGTGAAACCTTTATAGAGTCGTCGTGCATTATCTTCTTCGTTTCATTAATCATTTTTAACTCTTCTCTGGTGTAGCCGCTCTCAAAGAATTTGTCTATGTGGGGAACGCAGTTAAAGGCGATTTGCTTGGGAATCTTTTTCGGCGGTGGAACCGGTTTTCCTTCAAGAACGGCTCTGGTCTGCTCCTTTAACTCCTCAACTGCCTGAGCTCCTGCTCCAGAAACTGCCTGATAGGTTGAAACGACAACCCTCTTTATCTTTGCCAGGTCGTGGAGAGGTTTTAAAACGACAACCATCTGAATAGTTGAGCAGTTGGGATTCGCAATTATCCCCTTGTGCCACTCAACGTCTTCAGGGTTAACCTCCGGAACAACCAAGGGAACCTCTGGATCCATCCTAAAGGCAGAGCTGTTGTCAATAACTACGGCTCCTCTCTTAACGGCTTCAGGGGCAAACTGTTTGCTCCTGTCTCCACCTGCAGAGAATAGTGCTATGTCAACTCCCTCAAAACTTTCCGGTTTCAGCTCTTCAACGGTTATCTCTTCTCCTTTAAACTTAACCTTCTTACCTGCAGACCTTGCAGAGGCAAGGGGAATCAGCTTCTTAACGGGAAAGTTCCTCTGTTCTAAAACCTTTAACATCTCCTGTCCAACGGCGCCTGTTGCACCAACAACGGCAACTGTATATTCCTTCATTCCCTACCTCACATAGACTTAATTTCCTCAGCTATCAGGTCTCCCATCTCCTCTGTTGAAACCAGCTTACACCCTTCGGAATAGATATCCTTTGTTCTATAACCTTTTGCAAGAACGTTTCTAACTGCTCTGTCTATCGCCTCTTCAACCTCAGGCATGTTGAAAGAGTACGTAAACATCATTGCTGCAGAGTTTATCGTTGCTATCGGGTTGGCGATGTTCTGGCCGGCTATGTCTGGGGCAGAACCGTGAATTGGCTCGTAGAGGCCGATTTTTCCGCCGATAGATGCAGAAGGTAACATTCCAAGTGAGCCTGTAAGCATTGCACAGGCGTCGGAGAGAATGTCCCCGAACATGTTTGTCGTTACTATTACGTCAAACTGTTTGGGCCACCTGATTATCTGCATAGCTGCGTTGTCTACGTACATGTGGTTCAGCTCAACGTCTTCGTACTCCTTGTGAACCTTTTCTACAACCTCTCTCCAGAGAACGGTGGCTTCAAGAACGTTGGCCTTGTCGACGCTGGTTACCTTTTTCTTTCTCTTTCTTGCAACCTCAAAGGCTACTCTTGCTATTCTCTCAACCTCGTGTTCGTAGTAGCGTAAGGTGTTTATTCCTACCCGTTCGTCTCCGTCAACGAAAATCCCTTTGGGGATTCCAAAGTAGATGCCGCTTGTCAGCTCCCTTACAACCATTATGTCAACACCTTTAACAACTTCAGGCTTTAGTGTAGAGGCGTCTATCAGCTCGTCGTAGAGCTTTGCAGGGCGCAGGTTTGCAAACGCATTCAGAAGTTTCCTCATTCCGAGGAGAGCTCTCTCAGGCCTTATCTCAAAGGGCAGGTTGTCCCACTTAGGCCCACCAACTGCCCCAAGGAGAACCGCGTCAGAAGAGAGAATTATCTCCTTTGTTTCATCGGGAAAAGGTACGCCGGTTTCATCAATTGCAGCTCCGCCGATAAGACCGTACTTGTAGTTGAGCTTAACGTTGAACTTCTCAGAAACTGCGTCTAAAACTTTAACTGCCTGCTTAACTATCTCCGGTCCTATTCCGTCTCCTGGAAGAACGGCTATTGTGAACTCTTTCACTTTTCCCTCCTACTTCAGTCCTAGCTTTTTCTTTGCGTACTCCATGAGACCGCCGGCTTCCATAATTTGCCTTATGTCTTCTGGAATTGGAGTTGCTTTGAACTCTGTTCCTTTCGTTACGTTTTTAATAACTCCCGTTTCAGGGTTTATCTCAACAATGTCTCCTTCCTCTATTCCCTCAACTGCTTCAGGAGATTCAAAGATCGGCAGGCCGATGTTTATTGCATTTCTATAGAAGATTCTGGCAAAAGACTTTGCTATTACTGCAGAAACTCCGGCGGCTTTTATTGCTATCGGGGCGTGTTCCCTAGAAGAACCGCAGCCAAAGTTCTTACCTGCAACGATAATGTCTCCCGGCTTAACTTTCTGGGGAAATTCAGGATCTGCGTCTTCCATAACGTGTTTTGCCAGCTCTTTAGGGTCAGATGTGTTTAGATACCTGGCGGGAATTATCTCATCGGTGTTGATGTCGTCTCCAAACTTAAAAGCCCTTCCCTTAAATACTTCTGCCATTTTTCCTCCTTGTAAAAGAACTTGTTTGCTGGAATTGTAAATCGTTAGGGAGGGCTATTCAAGGGAAAGTGAGTTTGTTTCAAGGGAGGGAAAATCAGGCGGGAAAAATAAAATGGAGCGGGCGACGGGATTCGAACCCGCGACCCTCAGCTTGGAAGGCTGATGCTCTAGCCAGCTGAGCTACGCCCGCTCATTGGTTGCGGGGGCGGGATTTGAACCCGCGACCTCCGGGTTATGAGCCCGGCGAGCTACCAGACTGCTCTACCCCGCGTCAGTGGTGGAGGGGGCAGGATTCGAACCTGCGTAGGCGTAAGCCGGCGGATTTACAGTCCGCTGCCTTTGACCACTCGGCCACCCCTCCACGTATGGTGCCGGCTGAGGGAGTCGAACCCCCGACCTGGTGATTACAAGTCACCCGCTCTAGCCAGCTGAGCTAAGCCGGCACATCGTGGACGGTGAATAATATAGGAGAAGCTGAGATGGTGTCAAGTGGTTCAGATATAATTCTCCTCCCTAAACTGAAGGGAGATGTGGGTATGGAAATACTGATTTTGGGTCCTGTAAAGGGAGCAGTTGAGAGGTTTACTGGGCTTGTAGAAGTTTCTCAGCCAGACATCGTTATTACTATTGGCCCCCATAACTTTAAAGAGCCTGTAAGGATTTCTAAAACCTGGTTCTACTGTAGAGGTGAGGGTGACAGCCTTGATGTTTTGAGTAAGTCTTCCGGTACCGATTTTCTTTCCCGACTCTTTAGAACTAAAGAGGGGCTTACTTTTAGCGGTATCAGTGGAGTTTACAATCCTTCAACTGCAAAGTTTACGAGAGCTGAGTGGATAAAGATTAAGGGAAAGATCGGAAAGAGTAAGCTCAACGCCATTTTCAGGGAAGATGTAGAGGCTCTTGTGGAGCTCTTTCGCCGTTCAGGACTTAAGAGGCTAGACTTCCTTGTGATTGCAGACTCTCCAGAAAAGCCGATTTTCAGAGAGGTTCTAGAAGTGACTAAACCACGGTATCTCTTTTACCCTTCTTCGAAGTACAGAAAGGAGAAGGTGGGGGACACCGTTTACGTTGGCCTTGAGGATGCTGTGTCCCCTAAGGGGAAGTACATTTTTCGCTTTGATAGAATTGATTCCCAATAAAACAGTAGAAAGAGAGGAAAGACAATGGCTTATAAACACAAAGATTCCTGCGGTGTCGGTTTTATAGCTTCGGTTAACGGAGAAAAGAGCTATGAAATAATAGATAAAGGATTAAAGGCGGTTGCTAACCTTACCCACAGGGGTGCTACGCTAGCAGACGGAAGAACCGGTGACGGTTCCGGAATTCTCTTTCAGGTTCCCCACTCCTTTTTTATTAAAGAGGCGAAGAAGATAAGAGGAGATTTTGACGCCGAAAGGGTAGCCGTTGGAACCTTTTTCCTGAAAGGGGACGTTGACGGAGCTCTCTCCCTTATAGAAAAAGAAGTTAAAGAAACCCTTGGAGATGCCGTTTTAAGGGAAGTTCCCGTTGATACAACCCAGTGCGGTGAAATTGCAAGGCGTTCAATGCCCGCCTTTTTCCAGGTAATTGCTCCTGAAGGAGACAGAGTTGATACATACGTTTTAAGGAGAAGGCTTGAGAAGAAACTGGCGGAGCTCCACCCGGAAAACTACGTTGTTTCTCTTTCATCTGACCTTGTAGCCTACAAGGGAATGCTTTTAGCTCCAGACCTTAAGAACTTTTTCTTGGATTTGAAAAGTGGGGAGCTCTCCTCCTCAATCGCCATCTTCCACCAGCGCTACTCAACAAACACAAACCCTGAGTGGAGACTTGCACAGCCCTTAAGGCTCATAGCCCACAACGGAGAGATAAACACAATTACGGCAAACAGGAACTTCATTAGAGCTATTGAGCCCATACTCTCCTCTCCCGTCCTTGGAGAAAAGATAAAAGAGGTTCTTCCCTTAGTTGACTTCAGCGAGAGCGACTCTGCCTCTTTAGACAGAGTTTTTGAACTTTTAGTTATTTGCGGCGTAGACCCTGCAACGGCAATAACCCTTTTAGTTCCACCTGCATACGAACTCTTAGACGACATAACAGACGAGGAGAGGGCCTTCTTTGAGTACGCTTCCCTCCTTATGAAACCGTGGGACGGCCCGGCGGCAATAGCCTTTACAGACGGAAGAGTTGTTGGCGGAAAGCTTGACAGAAACGGCCTTCGCCCCGCCAGGTACGTTGTTACAGAGAGCGGCCTTGTGGTTTTCGGCTCAGAAGTTGGAATGGTTGATATTCCAGAAAGTGAAGTCTCTCACTTCGGCCGCCTTATGCCGGGAGAGATCTTCGTTGTAGATACGGAAAACGGCGAAATTAAGGAAAACTCAGAAGTTCTTAGGGAGATTGCAGATAAGTTCCTTGTTGAAAAGGAGGTTCGTAGGAAGCTCTACAGGCTGAAGCGTGAAAACTTCGTTGAGCCAGAGCCTTCAGAAAACCTCTCTAAAGAGCTAATTAAGTTCTGCTACTCAACTGAAGACCTTGAGGAAGTTGTTGAGTACATGGCAGAGATGGGTAAAGAGCCCGTCTTCTCAATGGGAGACGACACTCCGCTTCCAAACCTCTTAGACAGACCTTACCTCCTCTTCCGCCACTTCAAGCAGAGGTTTGCACAGGTTACAAACCCTCCCATTGACCCGATAAGGGAAAAGGCTGTAATGAGCCTTAAGCTGAGGCTCGGAGCGAAAGTGAACTTCCTTGACCTTTCCGGAAAGCTCAGACGGAGAATAGAGATAGACTCTCCACTCCTTACTCCTACTGAGTTTGAAGAGATTAAAAACACCTCCTTTGTTCGGGTCAAAACCTTTAAGATGGAGTTTGAAAACTCACTTAGAGAAGGGCTTGAGAACCTCTTTAACTCTGTAAAGAAAGCGATAGAGGAAGAAGACGTTGAGATAGTGATTCTTTCAGACAGAGACGTTAAATACCCGATTCCCTCCCTCCTTGCAGTTTCAGGTCTTTGCGCCTTCTTAGAGAGGGAAAAGCTCCTCCATAAGGTTTCAATAATTGTTGAAACCGGAGAGGTGAGAGATACCCACCAGACGGCGGCTCTTGTGGCCTTTGGAGCTTCCGGCGTTTACCCTTACTTGGTTTTTGAGTACTTAAAGGCAAACGAGGTAGAGCTCAACAAGCCTTACAGAGAGCTTGAAAGGAACTACAAAGAGGCGATAAATGCAGGCCTTCTAAAGATTATGTCTAAAATGGGAATTTCCGTTATCTCCTCCTACCACCGCTCACACCTCTTTGACATTTTAGGGATTGGAAAAGAGGTTGTTGACGAGTTCTTCCCCCACACCGCCACTCCAATAGGGGGAATTGGGCTTGATGAGATTGAGGCGGTTGTAAGGGAAAGGGTTAAGCTGGCAGAAGAAAAGGCAGAACCGGAACCTTCCGGGGAGCTCCGCTTCCGCCCCGGCGGTATCTACCACTCCTGGAGCCCTCAGGTTGTCCGTGGAATCTTCAAGGCTGCAAAGAGCGGAAACTACGAAAACTTTAAGGAAGTTGTTGAGGCCGTAGAGTCAAGACCTGTTTACATAAGGGATCTTCTGAAGATTAAGTCAGACAGGAAGCCGATACCGGTTGAAGAGGTTGAGCCTGTTGAGTCAATCGTTAAGAGGCTCATGGTTCCGGGAATGTCAATCGGAGCTCTCTCTAAAGTTGCCCACGAGGTGATAGCCGAGGCGATGAACATTTTGGGAAGTAAAAGCTGTTCCGGTGAGGGCGGAGAAGACCCTGAAAGGTACGGAACAATCAGAAACAGCAAGATTAAGCAGGTTGCTTCAGGTAGGTTCGGCGTAACTCCTGCCTACCTTGCCTCTGCTGAGGAGATTGAGATTAAAATCGCCCAGGGAGCAAAGCCCGGAGAGGGTGGCCACCTTCCCGGCCACAAAGTTACTCCCTACATAGCCTCTCTAAGGTTTTCGGTTCCCGGCGTTGCCCTCATCTCTCCACCACCACACCACGACATCTACTCAATAGAAGACCTTGCCCAGCTCATCTACGACCTGAAACTTGCCAATCCGAAAGCCAGAATCGCCGTAAAGCTTGTTTCTGAAGTTGGCGTTGGAACCGTTGCCTGCGGAGTTGCAAAGGCAAAGGCAGACATCGTTCAGGTGAGTGGAGCCTCCGGCGGAACTGGAGCCTCTCCTCTCTCATCTATCAAAGGAGCAGGCCTTCCGTGGGAGATAGGCCTTTCAGAAACTCAGAGGGAGCTCATAAACAACGAGCTGAGGGAGAGCGTAGCCTTAAGGGTTGACGGCGGGTTTAAGGTTGGAAGAGACGTTGTTGTTGCGGCCCTTATGGGAGCTGAGGAGTTCGGGTTTGGAACCGCCGCCATGATTGCCGAAGGCTGCGTTATGGATAGAGACTGCCACACAAACCGCTGCCCGGTCGGAATAGCGACTCAGGACGAGGTTAGAATCAAGCGTTTTAGAGGAGCCGTTGAGACGGTAGTCAACTACTTTAAGCTGGTGGCCGAAGATATCCGCAGAATTCTGGCGCAGATGGGATACAGGAGTTTAGACGAGATAATCGGCCGGTACGACCTGCTTGAAGAGAACAGGGAGCTCCTTGAGAAGTACCCACTTGCAAGGAAGTTAGACCTTTCTGCCGTAGTTAAAAACCCGGTTTACAGGCTGAAGAGAAAAGACCTGCCCTACAACCCTGTTGAGTCAAAACTCAACGACCAGATAGTAAAAGACGTTCTTCCACACCTTAAAAAAGGAGAGAAGTTCTTTAAAGAGTATCCAATTAAGAACACAGACCGGAGCGTTGGAGTTTCACTTGCCTACCACATAGTCAACCTCTTTGGAAAAGACGGACTTCCGGAAAACTTGGTTCACCTCAGGTTTAGAGGAGTTGCCGGCCAGAGCTTTGGCGCCTTCATCCCGAGAGGTGTTCTCTTAGAGGTTGTAGGAGAAGCCAACGACTACGTAGGAAAAGGTTTAGGCGGCGGAACAATAGTTCTCAGGTTCCCTGAGGAGTTTAAAGGAGAGCCTACAGAAAACGTTATAGCTGGAAACACCATACTTTACGGGGCTACAGGGGGAGCTCTCTTTGCCAGCGGAGTGGTAGGAGAGAGGTTCGCCGTAAGGAACAGCGGAGCCATAGCCGTTGTAGAGGGAGCCGGCCAGCACGCCTGTGAGTATATGGTTCGTGGAATCGTTGTAGTTCTTGGAAGCGTTGGAAAGAACTTTGGAGCCGGAATGACCGGAGGAACAGCCTTTGTTTTAGACCCTGAAATAGAGGAGAAGATAAACGGAGACTACGTAGAGGTAAGGCGCCTTGAGCCGAGAGACTACGACGTTCTGAAATCTCTCCTTGCAAAACACTACAAATTTACAAGGAGTTCTACAGCGGCAAGGGTTCTTGAAGACAGAGCTCTCTTAGAATCGTTTAGAAAAATCGTTCCAATCGGCGTAAAAGAGCTTGAGCTGAAACTTTCAGGAATGGACAAACTACCAGATTAACACCTTTAGCTCTCCCTCTCGTTCTGAGAGGGAGGGTAACTATGACTAAAAGTTCCTCATGCATTGGAGTTATCCTGCTGAAGTGTGGTTTATTTGGAGAAATATGTTCATTTGTTTCCAATACAGCTTCTTGAGTTCTTTTAACTTTTTGGAATTTAAAAGTTTAAGTGGCTAATTAATGGAAAATTTTTGATAGGTTGCCGTTGTAAATTGAGATTTCTTGGAAATTTTCTTGAAAATTTGGAAAAGTTAGCATTCACTAAACCACCTGGTATTTGTAATACCTAACATAATTAGTAGATTAAAACACAGGTTGTTGCTTTTTGGAAATATTTAAGCCCGAGTTAAGTGTTTTTTTAACCTGCTGAAATTTTAGAGTATTATGTCGGAGTTAAGCTTTAACTTAATTTTAAGTGCCAGAGTTTTGATAGAACACTGCTGGAGTTATAGGGCGAGTTTCTAAGTAGTGATTTACAAATATTCCTGAAATTAAATTTCAGCGACCTTACTTAAAGATTCAAACCGGCATTTCTGCTCGTTTATCTTCTGATTTTTGAAGGTAGTATTGAAATTACTCTTCTTAAATTAAGGTGAAATTTTGTTAAACGCTGTCTGCCATTTCTGTAAATGTTTTACGGACTGCCACTTGACACAGCAGGATTGATCTGGTATATAATCTGTAAGTAGCAGGTCTTTGAAAATTAAATAGGGAATCCCTTCAAAAAGGGTGAAACGGTTGAGAATAGAAAAGCCCTTGAAACACAAGGGTATTACTTTTTATCCAAAAATGAATACCAGATGTTTCAATGAGTTATGAGTAGGTGCCCTTGAAATGCCCTGAAAAAGTGAAGGGATTGCGACTCTGCTTCTGCAGTTCGCTTGCTTTCAGAATTTTGAAAGCTTGAAATGCCCTTAAAAAGGGAAGGGATTATGGGCTCTACTTCCTTTATTTGATTTTCATTTTGCTGAGGGAACTCAGGTTAAAGCCTTTAAAGGCCTAACAGAGTTTAATTTCACGGATACATCCTGCAAATTTTGATTTCCATCAGTCCAATCCTCGGTATCTTGAGGTTGTATTCAGAACATCACAACTGTTTACAGTTCAGGCAGGCTCATTTAGACGGAACAATACTCCCGCCTGATAACCCGTTCTGGGTAACCTACTTTTCTTCTCTGCCGTTTAACCGTGAAGATGATTTTCACCAGCGAGGCTAAGAAAGCCGAAAGACATTTCGCCGGTTCCCGAAGGGTTTGCTGGGAGTAACGGACTCTATGGCTAAGAGAATCATAAAATACGGACTGAGAGATGAGGTTTTGGAGAAGGCTAAGGAACTCTACCAGAAAAACTTTACCGATGAATGTTCGGAGTGGGAAGGGGTTAAGAAGTTGTTTGAGAAATACAACAAGAGACGAGAAGTTTTGAAGAAACTTATTGGAGAGAAACGCACTCCAAAGGTCAGGCTTATAGGTGGCCGGATTGCTGAAGTTAAAAAAGGACAGGTTATAGAGCTATTTGTGCATGAAAGAACACAAAAATGGGTGAGGAGTAAGGTTGCTGAAGTATTTGAGGATGAACTTGGTAATAAGTATTATATTTCAGAATTTCATCTTAGGAGACACTTACTTCGTGATAATTTAAATAAACTCAAAAAAGCTGGCATTGCAACGGAAAGAACAGTCATATTCTTCATTAGAAAGACTATCAAGGAACCGCAGGTGATAATTCACGATACTGAAGAAAATGCAATCCTTTTCGGAAGGAAGTCGCCTTCAGGTCAATTTGTTATGTTGCCTGTAGCAGGTTTGGATAGTGGTAGAATAGAGACGATATTGGTTAGAAGGACTAAATTCCAAAATGTGAAACGTTATAAAGTGCTTTATAGTGAGGTAAAGGGATGGTAACTGTTCTTCACTTTGAAGATAGGGAACTTGCTTTCGCTCTTGATTCAGGAATGGAAGGTGAAGGAGTTGATTTTTCCGGGGAGTTTGGAGATAACATCTACGACAACAATGGAGTAGTTTGTTTCTACAACTATGCTTTTCGTTCTCTCAACGGAAAGGGTGATATCTTCAAAGAGTTGGAAAACTTGGTGAAAAATGTCGCGCTTTTTGAAAATCAAATCAAAGGTCGTTACACCGTTCCTGAACTTAGCGTAGAAAACGCCACTTTTAAAGAAGTCCTTGAAGCAGTGAAAAGATATTATGAGGAAAAGTTAACACAAAAACAGCCTGCCAAAACTACTGCCTAATCCTGCTGGTTTCGTCTGATTTTTCTTCTCACCATTTCAAAATTTTGAACTAACCTTCTGTCTTTCCTCTCAAAACTCCCACTATCCTGCTTAACTCTGTCAACTCCTGCCACTTTTCTTTTTTCTCTGCTCTATCCTGAAATCAAAAGGCCACTGAAGGAGCTCCCTTCCCAAAAGTTCAGGAAGGGAGCAAAGGTATAAACTTTAGTGTCTGAAGTGTCTTATTCCTGTGAATACCATTGCCATTCCGTGCTCGTTGGCTGCCTCTATAACCTCTTTATCTCTTATTGAGCCGCCGGGCTGG
>Ga0256831_1000122_pt1 | contig 40539 bp, 60 predicted proteins | sample 132544metaG_FD_189087 | JGI IMG/M metagenome (GOLD analysis project Ga0256831, IMG submission 189087) | Hydrothermal vent microbial communities from Lau Basin, Pacific Ocean - 132-544 | ecosystem: Environmental > Aquatic > Marine > Hydrothermal vents | place: Pacific Ocean: Lau Basin | collected...
GCTAGGAACCTGCCCGGTGTGGATGTGGTGGAGGTGCGCAACCTCAACGCTGAGCTCCTCGCCCCGGGTGCACACCCCGGCAGGCTGGCCATCTGGACTCGGGACGCCATCGAGGAGCTCGAAAACCTCTTCGTGGTGATGTAAAATGGAGGAAATCATCCTCTACCCCCTCATATCGGAAAAGGCCATTGCGCAGATCCACAACAACAACACAATAGTCTTCATCGTGCGTCCCGATGCAACGAAGCAGCAGATTCGCCGCGCGATCGAGGATCTCTACAACGTAAAGGTTCAGGATGTTAACACCCTCCGCACCCGTGATGGCCGCAAGAAGGCCTATGTGCGCCTTGCGGAGGGCTACTCTGCGGTAGACCTAGCAACGAAACTGGGTGTGATCTGATGGGGAAGAGAATTCGTGTTCAGAGGCTCGGAAGGGGCAGTCCCACTTTCCGGGTTGCAGACCACCGCAGGAAGATTCAGAAGGTTTCCTACCCCCGCCCCAGCATTGAGACTGTTCGTGGCCAGGTTGTTGACCTGGTTCACGACGTGGGGCGGTCTTACCCCGTGATGGTCGTTATCATGGAGGATGGGGCCACCGTGTACCTTCCCGCCCCCGAGGGTATTGCTGTGGGTGACTGGCTCCAGTTCGGCACCGGGGCCGAACTCGCCATTGGCAACGTACTGCCGCTCGCTGAGATCCCCGAGGGTACCCCGATATTCAACATAGAGGGTGTGCCAGGGGATGGCGGCAAGTACGTGCGCACCTCCGGCGCCTACGCCATTGTCTCCACCCGTACCGACAGGGAAGTTATCGTGAAGATGCCTTCGGGCAAGCTCAAATCCTTCAACCCTGCGTGCAGGGCCATGATTGGCAACGTTGCTGGTGGCGGTAGGACCGAGAAGCCCTTCGTGAAGGCTGGCAAGCGCTACCACGCAATGGCCGCCCTCAGCAAGAAGTATCCCAAGGTGCGCGGTGTGGCCATGAACGTTGTGGATCACCCACACGGTGGTAAGGAGCACCACCCGCCCGGACCGACTACCGTTGCAAGGAATACGCCACCCGGGCGCAAGGTGGGTCACATTGCAGCGCGCCGCACTGGTAGGCGCAAGAAGTAAAGGTGATGCTCATGGCGAAGGAGTTTAAGTACCGCGGCTACACCGTCGATCAGCTAATGGGGATGCCCCTTGGCGAGTTCGCCAAGCTCGTTCCCTCCCGTGCTCGCAGAACCCTGCTCCGTGGCTACAAGGACCCCATGCGCAAGAAGCTCATGGAGAAGGTAAAGCGGGCCAGGGAGGCCGTGGATGCGGGCAAGCCCCAGCCCAAGGTGCGCACGCACTGCAGGGATGTCGTGATCGTTCCACAGATGATAGGATTGACCATAGAGGTCTACAACGGTAAGGAGTTCGTCCCCCTGAAGATAAAGCCTGAGATGCTCGGTCACCGCCTCGGCGAGTTCGTCTTTACCAGGAAGCGCGTGATGCACAGCTCGCCGGGTGTCGGTGCGTCGAGATCCACCAAGCACGTGGGTAGGAAGTGATGGTCATGGTGAAGAAGCGCTACTCGCACAAGGACTACGACCCTAAGCGCATGGCGAGGGGCATGCTTGTCAATGCCCCCATTTCCACCAAGTGGGCAGTGGAGATCGGCAGGGCCATTAAGGGCATGCGCTTGGTGGATGCAGAGGCATACCTCCGCCGTGTCCTGCGCCACGAGGACTGGATACCCATTCGCAGGTTCAACAGGGACGTTCCACACCGCAAGGGCGTAAAGGCAGGCGTGAAGAGCGGAAGGTACATGGACAAGGCGGTTCGTTACTTCCTCAAGCTCATCGAGAACGTCAAGAACAACGCCGAGCAGAAGGGCCTCGATGTGGAGAAGCTCAGGATCATCCACGTTTCCGCGTCCAAGGGTTACCGCAGGCCCAGGATTCAGCCCATGCTTCTGCGTGTGATCCGCAGGAAGTCCACGCACGTTGAAATGGTGGTGAGCGAATGATCGAGCGCGAGTTCGTCAAGGATGCCACCCTTGGCCTTGCGGTCAAGGAGTACCTCATGTATGAGCTTCGCCAGGCTCTCCCGTCCGAGATAAAGGTGCTCAAGACCCCTCTCGTTACTCGCATCGTTGTGAAGGTTGCCAGGCCGGCTCTCGTCATCGGTCGCAAGGGTTCCCGCATCAAGAAGCTCACGGAGGACGTCAAGCGCCGCTTCCGTCTTGAGAACCCACAGATTGAAGTGGTGCCTGTCCAGAACCCCACCCTTGACGCCCAGGTGCAGGCTATGCGCATAGCGCTTGCCCTGGAGCGCGGGCAGGCCTGGCGTCCCCTGATGCGCAAGACCCTCGCCAGGATCATGGCAGCCGGCGCAAAGGGTTGTGAAATCGTCATCAAGGGTAAGCTCGGTGCACGTGGTGCGAAGAAACGCACGGAGCGCCTGCTTGCCGGCTACATGAAGAAGTGTGGTGACCCCGTGAAGCTCGTGGACCAGGGCCACGCTGTCGCTTACACGCGTTGGGGTACCATCGGTGTTCACGTGTATATCGTCCACCCGGACACCGTGTTCCCCGACCACGTGGAGATCCCGGACGTTCCCAAGGAAACCATCGCTCAGAAGCTTGGCCTTGCTGTTTCCGCGTCCGGGTCCGAATCAGCTACTGAGGTGAGCGAGAATGGCAATAGCCAGGGCGAAGGAGCTGCGGCAGAAGAGCGTTGAGGAGCTCAAGGCCATGCTCTCCGAGTATCGCGCTGAACTGCGCAAGATCATGGCCCAGACCGCCGCTGGGGTGCGCCCCGAAAATCCCGGCAGGGCGAGGGAGTTAAAAAGGACCATTGCCAGAATACTAACGATACTCCGAGAAAAGGAGAACGAGGTGGCAGGCTAAAGTGGTAAAGGACCTTGCAGACGTGATCGGGCTTGACGAGGAGCTCATTGAGCCAGAGAGCTTGACCCGCGAGCAGATGCGGATTAAAATCCGCCGCGAGAAGCGTAAATGGGGCAAAATGATGACGATCATCAGCGGTTTTGACGATACCGTTGATGTCAAGGCCCTCGCTAAGCGCCTGAAGCGCACCCTTGGTTGCGGCGGTACCTACGACCCGAAGACCCGGACGATTGAGCTACAGGGTGACCACGCCCGCAAGGTTCGTGAATTCCTCATTAAGGAGGGCTTCCCTGAGGAGAACATCGACGTGGTATAAGCCCTCCCCTACTTTTCCTTAAAGCCTTTACTCCAATTCTTCACGTGCGCCGTCTGCACCCTGCCCTTCTGGGGGAACTCATCGGTCTGCGGGTTCGTGTGGTTAACGCCACGCATCCCGGCTACATAGGGATAGAGGGAACCGTTGTGGACGAGACGAAAAACCTGCTGGTGGTGGAGACCTCGGAAGGGATTAAAAAACTTCCCAAGCCTGATATTGTGGTAGAGTTTGAGCTCCCTAACGGGGAGCGAATTTGTGTGGACGGTGCTGAAATAACCGTCCGTCCCCATGAGAGGACAAGGAAGCTCTGGAGGAAGGTCTATGCGCGCAGTGGTCGTGGGTAACCAGGTTATCGAACCCCCCACCAAGGAGGACTGTGGGGATAAGAAGTGTCCTTTCCACGGTAACGTCACCGTTCATGGTCAGCTCATCGTGGGCAAGGTCATTTCGGACAGGATGCAGAGGACTGTGGTCGTCGCCCGGCAGGCGAGCCGCTACGTCAAGAAGTACAAGCGTTACATGCGCGTTACGTACAAGATCCACGCACACAACCCGCCCTGTGTGAACGCGCACGTGGGCGACATAGTTCTGCTGGGCGAGACCCGTAAGCTCGCAAAAACCGTTAACTTCGTGGTTCTGAAGGTTCTTAAGAAGGCTGAGGAGGGAGCACAGTGAAGGCGATTAGCGCTTCCGTTACTAAGGGCATTACGGTTCGCACGCTCCTCACCTGTGCCGACAACACCGGTGCCAAGGTCCTCAAGGTTATCGGTGTGATCGGCTACAAGGGCGTGAAGCGCCGCTACCCCAAGGCTGGTGTGGGCGACATTGTGGTCGCCTCCGTGGTCAAGGGTACCCCTGAAATGAGGAAGAAGGTTGTCAAGGCTGTGATCATCCGTCAGCGCATGCCCTACAGGCGCGCCAACGGCACGAGAATCGCCTTTGAGGATAACGCTGCGGTCATAGTCAACGATCGTGGTGAGCCCCGAGGATCTGAGATCAAGGGGCCGGTCGCCAAGGAGGTGGGCGAGCGGTTCCCCAAGGTTGTTAGAATAGCATCCATCGTGGTGTGAGCCATGACGGTCAAGATCGGTTATCAGCCCAGGAAGCAGAGGCGCTTCCGCTACCGTGCTCCCCTGCACCTCAGGAAGCGCTTCGTCCGTGCAACGCTCTCCAAGGAGCTTCGTAAGGAGCTCGGCCGCAGGTCCATCACCGTCCGCAAGGGCGACACCGTGAGGATCATGCGCGGCAAGTTCAAGGGCAAGGAGGGCGTGGTTGCCCGCGTGGATCTCCGCAAGGGCAAGGTCTACGTGGAGGGCATCACGGTCAAGAAGGCCAACGGCACCGAAGTGATGGTTCCCCTGGATGCATCCAATCTCATGGTAATCGATGTGTACAGAGAAGATGACAGGAGGTTCGCGTAATGGCCCTGGTTGGTGGAGGTTCTCGGCACCTTAAGCGCCTTGCTGCTCCAGCGTCCTGGAAGATCAAGCGCAAGCGCCGCTTCGGCACCTGGATAGTCAAGCCTATTCCCGGTCCTCACCCCATGGAACGCTCTGTTCCACTGCGCGTGCTCATACGCGATCTGTTGGAGCTGGCGTACACGACGAAGGAAGCCGATCGCATTATTCGCGCCGGCGAGGTTCTCGTGGACGGGCGTGTCCGCAAGAACCCGCGCTTCCCCGTGGGTCTTTTCGACGTCGTGGAGATCCCCAAGCTTAAGAAGGTCTACCGCATCATTCTCGACGACAAGGGCCGCATTGTGCCCAAGGAAGTGCCAGAATCCGAGAGAAATGTCAAGATCGTCCGTGTTGAGCGTAAGAAGACCATTAAGGGCGGAAAGATTCAGATCGGCACGCACGACGGTAGAACATTCCTCATCGATGACAAGGACTCTATCCACGTCGGTGACGCCATCAAGATCCAGCTCCCCGACCAGAAGATCCTTGAGATTTACCCCCTCGGCAAGGGGAGCCTCGCATACGTCCTTTCCGGGCGTCACGCGGGTACCGTTGGTACCATTGAGGATGTTATCCCCGGTGACGTCGTGAGGGAGCGCGCCGTGGTCATTACCGTAGGCGGTGACAGGATGCAGACCGCGGCGAGGAACGTGTTCGTCGTCGGTGTACAGAACCCCGCCATAACGTTGTAAGGTGGTATGAATGACCTCTGCAGAGAACCCCATGCGTGCCATTCGCATTTCCAAGGTAGTCATCAACATCGGTGTGGGCGAGCCCGGTGAGCGTCTGGACAAGGCAGAGGAGTTGCTCAAGCGCCTCACCGGACACAAGCCCGTCCGCACCCGTGCCAAGAAGAAGATTCCAAAGTGGGGCGTTCGTCCGGGACTCCCCATCGGCGTGAAGGTCACCCTCCGTGGTGCGGATGCCGAGGAGTTCCTTAAGCGTGCCTTCGCCGCGGTGGACAACAAGATTTCGGCATCTTCCTTTGACGAGCGCGGCAACTTCAGCTTTGGCATTCGCGAGTACATCGACATTCCCGGGATGAAGTACGACCCCAAGATCGGAATCTTCGGTATGGATGTCTGTGTTTCCCTTGAGCGTCCCGGTTTCCGGGTTGCACGGCGCAAGGTGCGCCGTGCCAAGGTTGGTAAGCGCCACCTGATCACAAAGGATGAGGCCATTGAGTTCGTAAAGAACAAGTTCGGAGTGGAGGTAGTCTGATGGGAAAGCGGAGGCGTCGTGCTAAGCACGGGAAGAACGTGAAGTGCCAGCGCTGCGGCAGGCCTGAGGCGGTCATCCGCAAGTATGGATTGATGCTCTGCCGCCAGTGTTTCCGCGAGGTCGCCGCGGAGCTGGGGTTCAAGAAGTATTCGTAAGGTGGTGCTCATGGTCAGGGTTGATCCTCTCGCAGACGCACTCAATGCCATCAAGAACGCAGAGATGGCCGGCAAGCGCGAGATAACTGTGTACCCAGCCTCTAAGCTCCTGCTCAACGTCCTCCGCGTGATGCAGGAGAAGGGCTACATCAAGGAGTTTGAGTTCATCGACGACGGCAGGGAGGGCATGGTCCGCATAGTGCTTGCTGGCACCATTACCAAGTGTGGTGCCATTCGCCCCCGCTACGCCGTTAAGAAGGATGGATGGGTTGAGTGGGAGAAGCAGTTCCTCCCGGCCCGTGGAATCGGTATACTCATCGTTTCCACGCCTGAAGGATTGATGACCCACGAGGAGGCTAAGCAGAAGGGCCTGGGCGGCAGGCTCATAGCCTACGTGTACTGAGGTGTGATCCATGCAGAGACTCGTAAGGGAAATAGAAATTCCAGAGGGCGTTACGGTCCAGGTTGACGGTCGTACGGTTACTGTGACCGGGCCACTGGGCACCCTCAAGCGCTACTTCAACAACGAGGGCATAGAAATATCTCTCGAGGGCAACAAGGTCATTGTCCGCGCCCTCTCCCACAAGCGCAAGCACAAGGCCAATGCCGGTACCGTCGCCGCCCACATTACGAATATGATAAAGGGTGTCCAGAAGCCCTGGAAGTACAAGCTCCGCGTGGTCTACTCGCACTTCCCCATCAAGGTCCAGATCAAGGGCGACGTTGTTGAGATCGTTAACTTCCTTGGCGCCAAGACTCCACGTTACGCACGCATCATGCCGGGCGCCAAGGTGCAGATAAACGGTCAGGATATCGTTGTTACGTCCATCGATAAGGAGGCCGCGGGTCAGACTGCTGCGAACCTCGAAATCGCCACGAAGCTCGGTCCGGATTTCGACCCGCGCAAGTTCCAGGACGGTATCTTCATTGTGGAGAAGGCCGTTTGGGGTGAAGAAGAATGAGCATAGTCGCACTCAAGCGCAGGAAGCCCCGTTTCCGTAGGCAGCACGGTCCTTGGAGCAAGCGGCTCAGGGACACGTGGAGGCGTCCACGGGGTGAGAACTCTAAGCAGCGCAAGAAGTGGTGGGGGAAGGGTGAGCACCCCGGTTCCGGCTGGAGGCAGCCCCGCGCCATAAGGGGACTTCACCCCTCCGGTCTTCCAGAGGTGCTCGTCTACAACCCCAGTGAGCTTGATGGCCTTTCCGGCGTCCTCATCAGGATCGGTCGCACTGTGGGCAAGCGCAAGCGCGCCCAGATCGTGGAGAAGGCTAAGCAGCTTGGTCTGAAGGTGATCAACCCATGAAGCCCGATCGAGCCAAGGAGCTCGTTGCGGAGATCTACAAGGTGGGCGCATCTCGCGTTCGCATTCGCCCTGAGGGCCTCTCCGAAGTGGAGGAGGCAATGACGAAGGACGACCTTAGAGCGCTCGTGGAGCGCGGCGTTATCGAGATACTTCCCAAGCGCTCGCCGTCCCGTCATCGTGCTCGCTACCTGCACCAGCAGAAGCGCAAGGGGCGCAGGCGCGGTTATGGTTCCCGCAAGGGCAAGCCCGGTGCGCGCCTTGATCCTAAGCTCGCGTGGATGTTGAAGATCCGTGCGATCCGCCGCTTCCTCCGTACGCTCCGTGCGGAGGGCAAGGTTACTCCAAGGGAGTACCGTAGGATTTACAGGCTTGCAAAGGGCGGACACGTGCGTAGCAGGCGCCACGTACTTGAAATACTCGAGGAGCTGAGGCGGTGATCATGGCACACGGTCCCAACTACAAGGTGAAGCTGAGGCGTATTCGCGAGGGGAAGACCCGCTATCCCAAGCGCCTCAAGCTCGTCAAGTCTGGAAAGCCCCGCCTCGTCGTGCGCAAGGGGCTCAGGAATATCATCGTTCAGATCATAGAGTACCGCCCCGAGTCCGACGTTACACTCCTCTCCGTCTCTTCCGCAGACCTCAAGCGTCTTGGATGGAAGGGGTACACGGCGAACCTTCCAGCGGCGTATCTGCTCGGCTACCTTGCCGGCAAGCGCGCGCTGGAGCGCGGTGTGAAGGAGGCTGTGCTTGACATAGGCTTCACCACCCCCGTTCGCGGAGCCGTTGTCTTCGCCGTGCTCAAGGGCGCCATTGATGCGGGGCTTGATGTGCCCCACAGCGAAGAGGCGTTCCCATCCGAGGATCGTATACGGGGCGAGCACGTCGCGAACTATGCCAAGCAGCTGAAGGAGAACGATCCCGAGCGCTACAAGCGCCAGTTCTCAAGGTATCTTGAGCGTGGACTCGCTCCAGAGGATCTCCCCAAGCACTTTGAGGAAATACTCGAGAAGGTGAAGGCAGCATGAAGGGCGATTGGGAGCCCAGGACAAAGCTGGGCAGGATGGTGAAGAAGGGCGATATTACCACCATGGAGGCCGCCCTTGAAACAGGCCTGCCCATACTCGAACCCGAGATTGTTGATGCTCTTCTGCCAGATCTTAAGTTCGTTATCCTTGACAGCAGGGCCACGGTTCGCGTGACGGACTCCGGTAAGCGCAGGTCCATTGAGGTCCTTGTGGTCGTCGGAAACGGAAATGGCTACGTGGGTGTTGGCCTGGGCAAGGCAAAGGACTTCAGGACAGCGCTCCAGAAGGCAATTGCCCGTGCCAAGCTGAACATCATACGCGTCCGCCGTGGCTGTGGTTCCTGGGAGTGTGGTTGTGGCACTGCGCACTCCATCCCCTTCAAGGTGGAGGGTAAGTCCGGCTCGGTCAGCATAGTGCTGATGCCTGGTCCCAAGGGCCTTGGCATCGTGGCACCAGACTCCATTAAGCCAATCTTCGAGCTGGCTGGCATCAAGGATATATGGACCAAGGCACGTGGCAACACGAGGAACACGATCAACTTCGCACAGGCGGTCATTGACGCCCTGAAGAAGCTAGCCGCCACGAAGATTCCGAAGGAGCAGATGGTTGTACTAGGGGTGGATTGGTAATGGCGTACGCTGTTGTGCTCGTAAGGGGCCTGGTCAATGTGCGCTCTGAGATAAAGGATGCCATCCGCAGGCTCCGCCTAACAAGGGTTAACCACGCGGTTGTGGTTCCTGAGACGCCGCAGATCCGCGGTATGCTCAACCTTGCCCAGGGCTACGTTACGTGGGGCGAGATCGACAGGGACACCCTGGACGCACTGCTTCGCAAGCGCGGCAGGTTCCAGGGCGATGTTCCCGTCACCCCCGAGGAGATTGAGAACCGTACTGGTATGAAGTGGGACGAGTTCCTCGATGCTGTGCTTAAGGGCGAGATCAAGCTTTCTGACGTTGGCATAAAGCCCTTCCGCCTCCACCCGCCCAGAAAGGGATATGGGCGTGGTGGTGTCAAGCAGAGCTTCAAGGTTGGCGGAGCCCTCGGCTATCGCGGCGAGGCTATTAATGAACTCCTCAGGAGGATGATGTAAATGGTAGTTCGCCGCAGGAAGAAGTACAGGAAGAAGCTCGGCGGTCGCACTTACCACGGTAACACGAAGAATCGCCGCGGCCACGGTACCCGTGGCGGCAAGGGCTGGTCCGGCCGCTGGGGTCAGAAGCTCATAAAGGCCATCAAGGAGGGTCGCGGCCCCGAGAAGGGGTTCTCCCCCGTCCGCCGTCGCGAGGTTGACGTTATCAACGTTGCTGACATTGATGACCTCGCGCTTGCGGGTGTCCTGCCAAAGGAGGGGGAGAAGTTCGTCTTTGATGCCCGCTCCTTCGGTGTGGACAAGGTTCTTGGCCGTGGCCAGATCACCGTTGCCGTGATAGTTCGTGGCGCCGATGTAAGCGCCAGGGCAAGGGAAAAGATAGAGGCAGCCGGTGGAGAGGTGGAGTAAGTTGCCCTTTGACCTGCGAAGGCTGGAACCCCTTTACGCAAAGCTCCCCGAGGTGGAACCTCCAAAGGTTCCCCTCACCCTTCGCCAAAAGCTCATGTGGACTGCAGCAGTGCTCCTGACGTTCTTTGTGCTTGGTTACATACGGCCTTATGGTGTTAGCCAGGCCGCAGCGGAGCAGCTCGCCTTCCTTTCCGTGGTGCTCGCTTCGCGCATCGGTTCCATCATAACCGCAGGTATTGGTCCAATAGTGCTGGCGTCTATTATACTCCAGCTCTTCGTAGGTGCTGGCATCTTCTCCGTCGATCTTTCCCGTCCAGAGGGTAAAAAAGCCTTTACAGGGACTCAAAAGCTACTTGCCATTCTGCTCTCCTTCTTTGAGGCGTGGGTATTCACCAGATCCTACCTCATACCCGCACCCGGCATGCTCTGGTTGGTTGTGCTCCAGGTTGCCTTCGGTTCGATCTTGCTGATGTATCTGGACGAGGTTGTTATGAAGTGGGGCATTGGTTCTGGTATCTCCCTGTTCATCGCCGGTGGTGTGGCCAAAACGATGTTTGTGCGCACCTTTGGTCCCCAGAACTCCGTCATAATTGACATCATTAACGCCTTTTCCACGGGGAACCTGACTCAGCTCATCCAGCCCCTCTGGCTCATCACTGCAACCATCTTGGTCTTCCTGTTGGTGGTCTTTGCGGAGGGCATCCAGGTGGAGATTCCCATCACCTGGACCCGCGCCAAGGGCTACGGCGGCAGACACCCCATCAAGCTTCTCTACCTTTCTAACATACCCGTTATCCTTGCCGCAGCCCTCTTCGCAAACATACAGCTCATAGCATACCTCGTTCAGGGCACGCCCCTTGCCCCCATTCTCGGTGTTTACGACCCAACGACGCGCCAGTTCGTGGGCGGCCTGGCCATGTTCACCCAGCCCCCCAGGACGCTGCTAACGGAGCTCGTGAACACGATCATCTACGGCCAGGCGTATCCCGCCCTGTGGCTCCACATCGTTCAGGCCATTGGGTACTTGATCCTCCTGACGCTGACCTCCGTCCTGTTTGGATACCTCTGGCTGGAACTTTCGGGTATGGGTCCAAAGCAGATCGCAGAGCAGCTTGTTCGCTCCGGGTTTACAGTGCCGGGCTTCCGCAGGGACCCGCGCGTTGTGGAGAAGGTGCTCGAGCGCTACATCCCCGTGGTTGCAATCCTTGGATCTGCCTTCGTGGGTGCGCTCGCCGCATTCACGGATATCTTTGGCGCGCTCGCCTCTGGTATGGGCATCCTGCTTGCTGTGGACATCGTCTACCGCTACTACCAGCTCCTGATGCGCGAGCGCCTCTTTGAGCAGCACCCAGAACTTGCCAAGGTGTTGGGATGATCGTCGTAGTTGGAGGCGTTCCCGGGGCGGGCAAGAGCACCGTGATACAGCGAGCCCGCGAGTACGAGGACTTTGACTATGTGAACTACGGCGATCTCTTCTTCCAGCTCGCCCGGGAGCGCTACGGTATTGAGCACAGGGATGATATGCGTAGGAAGCTATCCATCCATGAGTACCGGGAGCTTCACAGGGCTGTAGCCGATAGGATCCGCGAGATTGATTATCGGGATATTCGAAAGCCCCTTGTTGTGGATACCCACTTTATGATTGCCACCCCCGTTGGCTTTTACCCTGGCTTCCCGGAATACATCATTCGCAGCATTCCCGCCGTTGCCTGGGTGCTCATTGAGGCTGAGCCCGAGGAAATTCGCGCCCGCAGGGAACAGGATGCAGCAATCAGGAAGCGCGGTGGCGGCATCGAGGACGACATATGGACGCACCAGGATCTGAACCGCAGCGCAGCCGTTCTCTACGCGTACCTAACCAACGGTGCCGTGTACATCATTCACAATCGGCAGGGGCACGTGGACGACGCTGCAAAGGAACTGGCACAGGTGATCAGAAGTTGCAGGACTGGGCAGTAATCGTTTTGGTGGCTATAGGCTATTCCATTCTCCTCGCGTTCATCAATCGCCTAATTGGCTTTTCGGAGATGCAGCGCAGGACGCAGCAGCTCATGAAGCGCATGAAGGATGCTCCGGAAGACGTTTCGCAGGAAGAACTCATGCAGCACCTGGTTGAGATGAACAAGAAAAACCTCCTGCGCCTCGTCTTGGTATTTATTGTTTTCTATCCCATCTACTACTACTTCAGTTCTCGGTACGGGGACGTCCAGACGCCCTTCGGGACGGTATACTGGCTTTGGCTCTTCATCGGAGCCAGCATCGCCTTTGGCATCATCCTAGGAGGTGTTAAGAAATGGTTAGCCCGATGAAACGCAGGCTCAAGAAGATCATTCGTCGTACTCCTGGCGGCCGCGTTGTCGTCCACTACAAGCGCGGCAAGACGGGCAAGCACCACTGTGCCATTTGTGGCAAGCCTCTGCACGGCGTGCCGCACGGTAAGCGCCCTGCACAGGTTCGCAAGCTCGCCAAGACCGAGCGCAGGCCTGAGCGCATATTTGCAGGCATCCTCTGTCCCGAGTGCACCCGTCGCGTGATCGAGTACGCCTTCTACGTGAAGCACGGCGTGATGGAGATGCGGGACGTGGATATGCGCTATCGTAAGTACGTAGAGCAAGCCCTGAAGGTGGTGGAGTAACATGATGGTCCCTGGTCGTGTCGTGATCAAGGCGAGCGGCCGCGATGCCGGTAAGAAGCTCGTTGTGGTTGAGAACGTGGACGACGTTTACGTTTACGTTGTTGATCGTTCCGGCAAGCGCCGCAAGGTGAACAAACGGCATCTGCTCCCAACGGAGACTGTTATCGATGTGAATGGCAAGTCCGACGAGGAAATCGCCAAGGCACTGGGGGAGCTTTGATGCCGTTTCCCTGGGAAGGACCCAAGAAGTTCATCGTGCGCGCGGAGGAAGAGCCCGGGCCCTGGGGTAAGCGGCCCGAGGAGCGTACAGTGGAGGAGCTCCTCCGCGCATCCATTATTAACCTCGATAAACCCCCTGGACCGACGTCCCACGAGGTAGTCGCGTGGATCCGCCGGCTTCTCAATGTAAGAAAGGCTGGTCACGGGGGTACCCTGGATCCCCTCGCTACTGGCATTCTCCCCGTGGGAATCAACGCAGGAACCAAGGTTCTCCAGGCTCTTCTCCACGCGGGAAAGGAGTACGTGGGTATCCTCCACTTGCACGGTGACGTACCGGAGGAGAAGATCCGCGAGGTGGCCAAGGAGTTTGTGGGGGATCTCTACCAGCGCCCCCCCGTTAAGTCCGCCGTGAAGCGCCGCCTTCGCATCCGCACGGTATACTACCTTGATATCATCGAGGTGGACGGCAGGGACGTGGTCTTTCGGGCAGGGACCTCTGCGGGCACCTATATCCGCAAGCTCTGCCACGATCTGGGTATGGCCCTTGGCGTAGGGGGCCACATGGCGGAGCTCCGGCGCACCCGGGTGGGTGCCTTTAGCGAGGACTACGCCGTGACGCTCCAGGACGTCGTGGATGCCTATCACTTCTGGAAGGAACAGGGGATCGAGGAGCCCATACGCAAGGTGCTCCTTCCCGTTGAAACGGCTGTGGTGCACCTCCCCAAGATTATTATTCGGGATTCCGCCGTTGCAGCCATAACCCACGGGGCGGATCTCGCCGTACCAGGGATTCTGCAGGTGCAGGCGGATATACAGCCGGGCCAGCTCGTGGCCATCATGACCCAGAAGGGGGAGCTCGTGGCGCTGGCCCGTGCTCTCATGTCTGCAGAGGAGATGGCCATTGCTGACAAGGGAATCGCAGCGGACATCGAACGTGTTATAATGGATCAGTCCGTGTATCCGCCCATGTGGAAGAAGAAGGTCAAAGCGGCGGAATCGAAGGATAAGGAGGCAAAGTAATGGGAATATTTTTAACCTCTACGGCACCCCAGATTAATATCTCCTTTTCAAGGGTGATCGCGTGACAGCGGTAGATCATGTGGAAAGGGACATAGTGCGCATTGCGGATGTGGACCTAGACGGTACACTTCCCATTCACCGCGCCCTGCTCCGGATTAGGGGCGTGGGGCAGAACTTTGCTGTGATTGTTGAGCGCGTTTTTTCCAAGGAGACCGGCATTTCTCCAGACACCCCCCTCGGAAATGTTCCAGAGGACAAGTACGAGCTCCTTGAGGATATAATCAAGCACCCCGAGAAGCATGGCATTCCCGCATGGGTCTACAACACACAGAAGGACCTTGAGACGGGTGAAGACAAGCATCTCGTTGGCGTGGACCTCGAGATCAAGGAACGCAACATCCTCAAGATGGAGGCGGACATGGGATCCTACCGCGGTCTGCGCAGGATGTGGGGTCTCAAGGTGCGCGGTCAGCGCACGAAGTCCAAGGGCAGGAAGAACAAGATCAGCCCGCGCATAAGGAAGAAGAAGAGGTGACGGTATGGGAGACCCGAAGCGTCAGAAGCCCAAGTATCGCCGCCCCTATAAGCGCTGGGACAAGGCGCGTATCATTGAGGAGCGGCAGATCATGCGTACCTATGGGCTCAAGAACAAGAAGGAGCTCTGGGTTGCCCGTGCGGAGCTCCGCAGGATCAGGAAAATCGCTCGTGATCTTCTCGCTGCGTCCGGTGAGGAAAAGGAGCTCCGTGAGAAGGAGTTCCTCAACAGGCTCTATCGTCTTGGTCTCCTTCCCAAGGACGCTACCCTTGACGATGTTCTGTCCCTTACCGTTCAGGATATCCTCGAGCGCCGCCTTCAGACCATGGTCTGGCGCAAGGGCTTGGCTCGCACGGTCAAGCAGGCCAGGCAGTTCGTTGTCCATGGCCACGTGTACGTCAACGGCCGCAGGGTGACCATCCCATCCTACTGGGTGCGGCGTGACGAGGAGGATAAAATTACGGTGGATCCTGACCTCCTCGCGGTTGTCCGTGGCGATGTCCACGCCCCCGCGAAGGAGGCTGTAGAAGCAGCTCAGGGTGGTGGAGATGAAGGCCAGCAGTAACAGGGTAGCTATCGTCCACATTTACTCCTCCAAGAACAACACCATTGTGCACGCCACGGACATGACCGGGGCCGAAACCATAGCGATCGCCTCTGGCGGCATGGTTGTGGACGGCGGTAGCAAGAAGGGCACTGCCACTGCTGCCATGAAGGCGATGGAGCTCGTGGCCCAGAAGATCAAGGACATGGGCATTCGTCACGTGATCATCTACGTCAGGGCGCCCGGTGGAACGAAGTCCAAGACCCCTGGCCCCGGTGCCCAGGCAGCGATCCGTGAGCTTGCTCGCCACGGTCTCATTCCCATCGTGATCCGCGATGTAACCCCGATCCCCCACGACAGCACCCGCAAGAAGGGAGGTAAGAGGGGTAGGCGCGTATGAAGGTTGAACTGCTTTCCCGGCGGGGCGACGAAGCCCTTACCCTTCTTATCAAAGGGGCAAAGGTGGGCTTCGTCAACGCCCTGCGTCGTGCTATCACCGCAGAGGTTCCCGTATTTGCCGTGGACGAAGTGCAGTTCTACGAGAACACCAGTTCCATATGGGACGAGTATATAGCGCACCGCATCGGCCTCGTACCGCTTAAGGCAGAGTGGGGCACGTATAACGAAGACTCCGAGGCTCGCTTCTACCTTGAGGTGGAAGGGCCCGCCACCGTGTACTCCAAGGACCTTCAGCCCCAGACCCCCGGCGTTTCCGTGGCTGACGAGGAGATCCCCATTGTAATGCTCCGTGAGGGTCAGCGCCTTCGCCTAGAGGCCATTGCCCGTGTCGGCACCGCTGTGGAGCACGCAAAGTGGCAGGCGGGCATTGCTTCCTACCGTCCCGTTGTCCGCATCGATGTGAAGGATCCAGAGAAGCTCAAGGAGCTCATTCCCGAGCTCGATCCCAAGGAGATTGAGGCGCAGAATGAGCGGCCAGAGGGCGTTGATTCCAAGGTGTATAACCTTATTGACGATCTCATCGTAGACCACCCAGAGGTTGCCGAAATCCGCAAGAAGGACGATGCCTTCATCTTCCGCGTTGAGAGCTACTGGAACATGCCCGTGGATGACCTCGTTGACGCGGCGGTGGAAACCCTCGTGAAGCGTCTCGAGGAATTCGCTCGTAAGGTGGGTGAGTAATCATGAAGAGAACAGGACCGACTAACCCCGTGCTCAGGAGCCTGATCGTTCGCCTGGAGCGCGCCTCCCGTGAGCATGCGGCGCCGATCTGGGCGGACGTGGCCTACGAGCTCAACATGCCCACCCGGAAAAGGGTGGAGGTTAACGTTGGTGAGATTGACAAGCACGTCGAGGATGGTGCTGTCGTAGTTGTGCCCGGCAAGGTTCTGGGCCTCGGCAAGATCCGCAAGAAGGTCACCGTTGCCGCGTGGGCCTTTTCCTCGGCAGCCCGTGCGAAGATTGAGGCCGCTGGTGGAAGGGCCATATCCATTGAGGAACTGCTCAAAGAGAATCCCCGCGGCAGCGGAGTTATCATAATGAAGTGAGGTGGCAGTCATGATCGTGATCGACGGCACTGACACCCCCCTTGGCAGGCTTGCATCATACGCCGCCAAGGAGCTGCTCAAGGGCGAGTCTGTGGTCATCGTAAACGCGGAGAATATCGTGATCTCCGGTGATCCTGACTTCGTCTACAAGCGCTACAAGCACAGGATCGACCTCGTGACCCACAGGAATCCACAGGTGAACTCCCCCAAGTACCCGCGCACCGTCACGGGGATTGTCAAGCGCACCGTGCGCGGAATGCTTCCCCGCTGGCGCAAGCGCGGCAGGGAGGCTCTGAAGCGCCTGGAGGTCTGGCGCGGGATACCAAAGGAGTATCAGGATATCGAGCCGATTAAGCTCAACACGCGCCTCCCGAGGTTTTACATCCGGCTCGGAGATCTTGCTAAGAGGCTAGGAGGCTGGTGAAATGGCCGGGAAAAAGAAGAAGGAAAAAATCATATTCACGAAGGCCAAGAAGAAGAGTGCCGTTGCGAGGGCCACGCTCCACTACCCGGGTAGCGGTCAGATCCGCATCAACGGCTATGCCGTGAACGTCTACGCGCCCAACCCCTACGTGGAGCAGATTATCCTCGAGCCCTTTGCCCTCGCACCCCAGTACCGTGATGCAGTGGACATCAGCGTGAACGTACACGGCGGCGGTTTCATGGGCCAGGCCGTTGCCGTCCGTGGTGCCATTGCCAAGGCCCTCGTTGAGCTGGATCAGGATCTTCGCGAGGTGTTCCTCGCCTACGACCGTACGCTGCTCGTTGACGACGTCCGCCGCGTTGAGCCCAAGAAGCCCCTTGGAAGGAAGGCTCGCGCGAAGAAGCAGACGTCCTACAGGTGACGGCACATGCTTCCCCCTGTCCGTTGCTTTACCTGCGGGAAGCCCATTGGTGGGCGCATATACCGCGAGTTCCGCGAGCGCCTAGCCAAGGGCGAAGACCCGCAGAAAATCTTCGAGGACCTTGGCATAGAGCGCTACTGCTGCAGAATGGCCCTCTTTACCTCAGAGAACTACTTCGAGGAAATAATACCGTACACCACGGTCAGAACACGTCAGTAGCGCCCCCTTCTTTTATCTATTTGTTTCGTTCTTGCTTTAACCCTCAGAATCAGCTCTTTTTGCAGTTTTTGTTTTGTAGTGCGGCGTGTAGTGCGGGGCGAGGCTCCGAACATGGGGCTCCCGCCCCTATTACCCCGTAGGGGGTGTCTCCGACACCCTGCTGTCAATTGTATAGTGCGGGGGCGGGGATTCGAACCCCGGAAGGCACTAAGCCAGCGGATCTTGAGTCCGCCCCCTTTGGCCGCTCGGGCACCCCCGCAGCCGATCCTCGGCTGGCGCGGAGCTAACTGCCTGTCGCAGACAGGCAGTTATGCGCTTGTACGCGTGACTGAAGCCCCGCAACCGTATCCCGGTTGACGTGACCGTGCATGGGGCTTTCAGCCCCATACTCAACCGGATGTGTGGTCGGTTGCTTGCAACCGGCCTCGCGGACCCACTGTCCGCGTCGGCCCTGGGTTTACCTGCGCAGCGTAGTTAATTTTTCAGGGAAGTTTTATAAGCTATTGAAGCGTTTTTCTCTGGTGGAGAGCGCCTCCCTCAACTCGTCGTTTTTTCAGTTTGGCGTGCTCATCTTCGTCTCCCTGCTTCTGGGGGATATAGTTAGTTGGCTGGGCTTTCCCTCTGTTATTGGATATCTTCTGGCCGGTTTTGCCCTTGGGCCGGGCGGCATTGGGTTTGTGAGTGATCAGACGCTCATCACATACCTATCGGAGCTCGGTGTTCTCCTCTTGCTGTTCTACATGGGCCTCGAGATCAGTATGAAAAAGTTCAGCCGTGCGGGAATATTCGCGCTCTTTCTGACGCCCATAAAGAGTGGTTTCGGCTTTGCCCTTGGTTTCCTTGTGGCTCGATGGCTTGGTTTGCCCTCCGTTCTTGCCATCGTCTTTGGCGCGTCCCTTGCCGTCTCATCCACGGCGATCATATCCCAGATCATACTGGAGCGCAAGATGCAGGATGCCCTTGAATCGCAGATCGCCATTGCAATGCTAATCCTTGAGGATATAATCTCTGTGTTCGTTATCGGCTATCTCCTTGGCGCGGAGGGTGGGATTTCCGTCGGGAAGGTGCTTCTGAACTCTGTTGTCATCCTCCTGATTATGTTCATCCTTGGCACGCGTCTGTCGAAGAAGATCCTCGCCATGAGCCTGCGCCTTGGCGGTCAGGAGTTTTTCTCGCTCTATGCCTTCGCCCTTTTGCTCATCTTCGCCTACGGCGTAAGCTACGTTGGTATGTCCCCACTTCTTGGCGCGTTCTTTGCCGGTATGCTCCTCTCCGAGACGGTCCATGCCCACAAGATCGAGGAAGAGCTTGCAGCGCTTCGCCGCCTCTTTGTTCTGATATTCTTCACGTCCCTGGGCCTGAGGTATACCATTACCTTCGGATCCCTGGCCCTCAAGCTCACCCTGTTCGGTTTCATCATTTTGCTCCTTCAGAAGCTTGTGCTCTTCCTCTTTGCCCCTGTATTCGGCGTGGACCCGCGGAAGTCTGCCCGTCTGAGCATCCTCATGTTCCCGCTCGGTGAGTTCTCGCTGTTCACCGCCGCGGCGATACAGAGCATTAACTTTTCATCCCCTGAAGCCCTCCACTACTTTGGCCTCACGCCGCAGGAGGCTGCGCTCATTCACCCCCTTGCCGCCGAGCTCATGGGGGCCACCTTTGCCCTCATCGTCATTACCACGGTCCTCAGCGGCCTGATCTTCAAGCGCGAGGAGGCGATTGAGGAGTTCCTTCTGCGTCACCGCCCTTCCTTTGTGGATGCCCTATCCCGACGCCTGGCACCCTACTTTGCGGCAGGCCGGAGAGCCCAGCGCGTGGCTACCTCCTCCCGCTTTGCACTCCTCGTGGAAAGGAAATTCCAGCGCATTCTCGAGCTTGTGCTTTCTCTAATCCTCCTCGCCTACATAATGGGCTATGCTGCCAGCCAATATCCGCAGTACACCCTATACATATACCTGATCGGATATCTCCTTGCCCTCTATCCCTTGAGCGGAATTTCCCGGGCTATGTACGCTCTTCTCAGCAGGTATGCCGAGGAGATGGTAAAGTTCTCCGGATTTCCCCGTCAGTATAACAGAACAATCGCCATGAGCATCGCCCATGTCTTTATGGGCATTACCCTCTTCGTTATGGGCATTCTCTTCCTCGCTGCGGGGGAGGGACTCGGCGTGGTCACGTTCCACCTCCTGTCCTTCCTGCTCATTGCTGCATCGGTGGGCTTTGTTGCCTACGGTATCATTCATCTGTTCCGCGTGTTTCTTGAGCCCGTTCCCGTTTCCTCCGGTGGGGCTACCGCTAGAACCAGGCGTCGAGGCTCATCTGCGAGCCGGAAGCGGGCGTAGCCTTTTCCAACCTATCCAAGGCTCGCTCGACGCGTTCTGGGGAGAAATCGTGCTCCTCCACAAGGATTTTCATAACCGCATCCCTGTCGGGCTTTTTGAAGCGTATGCTGTAGTCGTCCGTGACAGGCGGGTTGAGGAAGAGCTGCTCAATCTCCCTCCAGTCCCACTCCGGCTGGTATCCCAGGGCCTTTAGGATCTCATCAAAGGAGTCGTACTCCTTTACCAGCGCGAGGGCCCTCTTTGGCCCTATTCCCGGGACCTTCTCGTTGAAGTCCGTTCCGATGAGGATTCCTATCCATATGAGCTTTCTTCTGTCGATTCCCAATGTCCTCAGTGTTTCCTCGAGCTCTATGAGCTCCGGCTTTATCTCCACGTATACGTTCTTCCTCGGGAGCTTTCTCCTGCCCACTATTGTGAGGTTTCTTGCTAGTCTAGGTGCGCCGAAGAGCAGGGAATCGTAGTCCTGGGATCCTGCGGCCCATACGTCTCCCTTTGCCGCCATGTGTGCTGCCTGTGCTTCTCCCTCGGACGGTGCCTGGACCCACGGGATACCCATCGCCGTGAGGAGCTTCTTGGCATCTTCCACCATATCTTGCGTTAGGCGGGCGGCCTCCTGCGCGTACGTCCTCGCCTCCTCCAGGTTTCCCTCTCGGATGGCTTCTTCCCACTTCTGCTTGGCTTTCTCCCGAGCTTCCTTGCGCTTTTCGAGGGTTCTGTGCTTGAGCTCGGGGGGCTTTCCATCAAACACGTAAACCGGGCGAATATCGTGCTCCAGAAGGTTTATCGTTCTGTAGAAGAGGCCGGAGAGGTGGGATGTTATCCTGCCCTTTCTGTCCATTAGTGGCGTCCCGTCTGGCTGCCTTATTGCTGAGAGGAACTGGTAGAGCGCGTTGTAGGCGTCGAGGGCGATGGTTTTTGTTGCCAGGGCCTCGAGCTCCACCGTTTTCTTGGGGACGAGGTCCCCGATGGCTACCCCCATTGGCTCACCCGTATATCGGGTATTCCATGGCCTGCTTCTTGCCCTTCTTTGCCCGTACCTTCTCCAGGGCGTCGAGGATGTCCGTCTCCGTTATCGTCCTGTGGTTCCTCCGTATGGCGAGCATTCCCGCCTCCGTGATCACAGCCTTCAGGTCTGCGCCGCTCATGCCCTCCGTGAGCTTGGCTATCTTCTTGAGGTCCACCTTCTTGGAGAGCTTGAGCTTGCGGGTGAGTACCTTGAGGATTTCGAACCTTGCCCCTTCGTCGGGTAGTGGCACCTCTATGATCCTGTCGAAGCGCCCCGGCCTCAGGAGTGCCGGATCGAGGATGTCTGGCCTGTTCGTTGCAGCAATGATTGCTACACCCTCAAGGGGGCGGAATCCGTCGAGCTCTGCCAGTAGCTGGACAAGGGTTCTCTGCACCTCGCGATCTCCGCCCGTTAGCGTTTCCGTGCGCACAGCACCAATGGCGTCGATCTCGTCTATGAACACGATGGCGGGTGCCTTCTCCCTTGCCATCTTAAAGAGATCCCTAACGAGCTTTGCCCCCTCTCCGATGAACTTACGCACGAGCTCGGAACCCACCACGTGGATGAAGGTTGCATTCGTCTCGTGTGCCACGGCCTTTGCGAGGAGCGTCTTGCCCGTACCGGGGGGGCCGTAGAGCAGCACGCCCTTTGGCGGTTCGATCCCGAGGCGCTTGAATCGCTCCGGTTCCTTCAAGGGCAGCTCAACCACTTCGCGTACCTCTTGTATAACGTCCTCAAGACCTCCGATATCCTTGTAGCTGACGTTTGGCCGCTCTATGACCTCGAATGCCTTTACACGCTCATCTTTCTGCTCTGGAAGGATGCCCACCACTGCGAGGGTCTGTTGCGATAGCGCTACCTGTTGCCCCGGTCTTAGCCGGGGGTAGACGGAGGACAGAACGTTCACAAGGAAGGTCACGCCGTTGGAGTTCTTTACAACCGCCCTACCGTCTGGGAGCACGTCCACAACGGTGCCCACCATAAGGGGCGGCTGGATTAGCCGGTCGTACTCGCGCTTCAGCTCTATGTATTTCTTCTGCAGGAGGAACGTGTGGCTTTCCAGCCTTGCCCTTTCGTTTCTCAGGGCTTGGAGCTCCTTCTGAAGCCTGTAGAGGTATTCCTCGAGGGAAGACGTGTCAGAACCGCCGTTCCTTCGCTCGCTTTCGCTCTCAACCATACAATCTATTATTGTTTTGGTCTTCTTTTAAATTCATGTATTGCGAACTCTGTGGCCGTGAGATTTCTTGGGGCTACTTGATCGAGATTGAGGGTGCGAAGGTAATCGCCTGTGCGGACTGCGCGGATCGCGGCGTTATCATCCGCAAGGTTCGGGCCCCCAGGGAGGACGAGCAGCGTAGGCGCAAAACCGTTGAAAAGTCTGAGGAGGAACCGGAGCTCGTGCTTGTGGATGACTACGCCGAGAGAATACGTGCTGCACTCCAGGAAAAGGGCCTTACTGTAGAGGCACTCGCCAAGCGCGTGAACGAGTCACCTCACTATATTGAGCGCATAGTGGATGGCGATCTGAAGCCGACGGAAAAGCTTGCTCGCCGCCTCGAGAAGCTGCTGGGCATAACGCTCTTCGAGGCGATCTCCGAGGAGGACGAGCTACCCGTTTCCGAGGACGAGGGGGAAGATACCGGCGAGATTACCCTTGGCGACGTGGTCAAGATACGCGTGGTTAAGAAGCGATGAGGTGTGCTAATGGACAGTGTGCTCGCCTTTTTTGTGGCGCTTGCCGTGAGTATCCCCCTTGCCGAGGTGCTTCGTCGCCGTTTCAATGCAAGGGGCACTGTGATCTACGTTTGGCCCAGCAGAAGGCTCCGCGAGTTCATCGAGGCGCACGCACATTCAGCCAACTGGCAACTCTTTGGAGATTTTGCCGTGGTTTTGCTGGCTGGACCCCTGCTATCTCGCCGTTTTGCCAGTGATCGGCGTGCCTACGTTCTCTTCGCGCTCTACGTTCTCGTTACGATGGTGGCGATCCCCTTCTTTGGGGGTGCCGCCACCTTCAGGAGTATTGATTTTCTTGCCCTTGGCGTGGTGCTCCTAACGGGGTATGCGGGCTATGCAATGCTCCTTATCGCCCAGTCCGCATGGGGCATCATCTACAGCTACTTCCATGGCGTTACCCCTGCCCCTGGGATCGGACCGGCAATCCCCGGTGTGGACATAGGCGGCTTCGAAATCCCGCTTTGGCAGGGCATCGTAGCGCTGGCGATCGCCCTTATCTTTCATGAGGGCGCACACGGGGTTGTTGCCCTCCGCGAGCGCGTGCCCCTTGAGGAATCTGGATTCATTACCCTTGGTCTTCTCCCCATAGGGGCCTACGTTGAGCCCAAGGAGGGGATATTTAAGGCGAGGCCCCCGTTGTCGAAGCTCCGCGTGTTCGCTGCTGGCCCCGCTGCCAATATGATCATATTTGCAGTTTTTGCAGCCCTAATGCTTGCCCTTGCTCCCGTCGGAAGCTTTCTAACGGACTACGGCTGCGCCCATGGCAAGGGCGTTCGCATACTCTCCGTTCCCAAGACCTTCCAGATAGGTACCGATGTAGTTCCCTCTGGCGCCTACGGGAAGATTCCAGCGGGGGCAGTGGTGCTCGATGTGAATGGAGAGCCCATTCGCTGCACATATCAGTTTATGCTTGCCATGGCGCGTTACCAGAAGCTGGACTACAACGGGCCGGCGTACTTTACCATTGACGTTAACGGCCAGATCCGCACCGTCCAGGTAACGCTTCACAGGGGTTTCATGGGTATTCGCGGCGTGGAAACCGTCTACGCCGAGCCGCTTCCCTGGTGGTATGACGCGCTTACGTTCTTGCTCTCCGTAGTTTCCTGGGTTGCGCTGCTAAACCTCATGGTCGGACTCGTCAATATGCTGCCCCTTGACCCCCTCGATGGCGGCCAGTTTTATCGCGTTTTCTTTGAGGGGGGCAAGGTGTACGAGCTCCTCCAGTGGCTGACCATTCTGCTCTTTGTGCTCAACGCCCTTCCCTGGTTTTTCAAGTGAGCCAATAAGCGCTTCTATTTTTCTTTCCAAGAATTCAGTAATAAAATAAGGTAAGGTGTTGGGGTTACTTGAGGTAGTCAAGACCGGGGATCTCTGCCTCGAGTCCGCCAACCCCCGTGGGCGCGCTACCAGCCACCGGGCTGTTTATGAAAGGGGAGGAAACGCCCGTGAAGATGGCGATAACGCGCACCCTGTCCTGGAAGCTGGGGTCGATGCGGGCACCCCAGACCACCGTGGCCCTGGGGTCGACCTGCTCAGTCATCATTTCACCGATCTGAGCGGCCTCTCCGAGGGTGAGGTCAGGACCACCGGTAATGTGGATCAGCACACCCGTGGCGCCGCGGACGTCCACGTCGAGGAGCGCGTTCTTCAGGGTGTCCTCCACGACGTCGTGCACCTTGTTCACGCCGCGGCCCTCACCGACGGAGATAACGGAGAGACCACCGCCACCCATGACGGAGCGCACGTCGGCGAAGTCGATGTTCTTGAACACGGATGGCTGGGTGATCGTCTCAGTGAGGCCCTGTATGGTCTTGGCAATGACCTCGTCTGCCACCTTGAGCGCGTCGTTGAGTGGCAGGTTGGGGACGAGCTCCACGAGGCGGTTGTTGTCAATCACGATGACCGTGTCTGCATACTGGGCGAGGTTCTGGAGACCCTCATCGGCATTCCTCATGCGGGCGCGCTCCAGGCGGAAGGGGTACGTAACCATTGCCACAACAAGTGCGCCCATCTCCTTTGCCACCTGTGCCACCACAGGGGCTGCACCGGTACCGGTACCACCACCAAGACCTGCAAGGACGAATACGAGGTCCGCACCCTCGAGCACCTGCTCGATGCGCTGGCGGGACACCTCTGCAGCCTTCCTACCGACTTCGGGGTTACCTCCGGAGCCAAGACCGCGGGTCACACCGTCGCCAATGAGTATCTTCGTGAGGTCGTCAGAAATCATGGCGAGGTGCTGCTTATCGGTGTTAATGGCGATCAGTTCGGCACCCTTAACTCCCATCTGGGCGATTCGGTTCACAATGTTGTTACCAGCGCCACCCACACCAACTACAACAATGCGGGGCTGTCCAAATTCCTCCACGGGCTGGGCCGTAGGAACGTTCTTCCGGAGGGCGTCTTCCACCAGAGACTTCACATATATCACCTCTCGAGGCTCCTTCATTGGGCTGAATACCCGTGTAAATTTGTGCTTTTCTCGTTTAAATATGTTTCTATGGGTGCACCACGGCGATTGTCGGTTATGTATATTTGCGCATTTTCCTAATTCTGGGAAATATCCAAAAATACTTGTTATGTATAAACAGCCTCTTGCGGCTGAATTCTGGAGGAAACCCCTGTTTTTAGAGGGCGGGATTTTGCAACATCCTTGGCAATTCCTTTATAATCTGGGCACACCCTATTGTATTTGGACGGGCAGGCCGGGGGGTTAGCGGTCCCCTGTAACCGGAAATCCGCTTACGCCGGGGCCATACCCCCGGGAAGGGCGTTGGGATCCCTCCTCCGCGGGGGCATTGCCCGTAGAAGGCCTGTCCCGCCGGGCGGTCGGGTTCGGGTGAATCGGCCAGGCCCGGAAGGGAGCAACCGTAGCCCGGCCCGGTCGTGCTGGCGGGGTAGCAGGCTGGAGGGCCGTGTCCCCGTTGGTAGGGGGTGCATCCCGGCGTTCGACCCGGGGGCGCCCGTCCGCTCATGGTGATTCCCCATGCGCGTCTCCCTCTACGCTGTTGCCGGTATCGTCCTTCTTCTTGTCATCGGGTTTGCAGCGTATATGATTTACCATGGCAGTACTGTTGATTCGGGGCCCATTTCCTTTTGCACTACGGTTGGTGCTCTTGGCTTCGACGGGAAGAGCGGTGTTGTTCTACCTCTGCACGCGTGTTCCGTTTCCTGTCCTCACCCGGGGGTGTATGTTGGCGTATCCTCCGTTTATGGCATTCCGTTCCAGCAGGCGGTTCGCTCTGCCCTTGCCGCGTATGAGCGGTTGCACGGGGATGTTGATCGCTGCGTTTTCCTTTCCGTGAAGAGCCCCGATCTTCTTACAGGGGAGTCTGTGGGTCTTGCTGCGTATTTAGCGATCTGGGCAGCTCTGAACCACGTTGATCTATCCAAATATGCTGCTACAGGGGTGGTAAATCCGGACGGGTCCGTTTCAAGCGTGCTCTACGTGCCCCAGAAGATCTCGGCCGCAAACGGGGCAAAACTCACCGTGTTTGTACCCATCGCCAACTGCCCTGTATCCCGCGGTGACAACGTCCTTTGCGTCGGTTCCGTTTCCGACGCTGAGCGCGTTTTGACCTCCTCTTCTGCGGGTAGATAACCCATTTAAATATTCCGCAGCCAACATCTAATGCCCTGTTCTGGGCCCGTAGGGCCCAAGCCCGTCTCCTGTGGCATCCCTGCCACGCTTGGGGATTTTGGGCCCGGGTAGCTCAGTTGGTAGAGCGGCCGGCTGTTAACCGGCAGGTCCCAGGTTCGAGTCCTGGCCCGGGCGCTTGACATTTTCTCCTTCTTCGTGTCCCCTGATTTCTTTTATTCTGACACAATGCCCGACAAGCGTGCCCGGCCCCCTCACCGCCTCTCTTGTATTCCTTAGAGAAGTTGACGTGGTAGTGGGGGCGTGTAGTGCGGGGGCGAGGCTCCGAACATGGGGCTCCCGCCCCTATTACCCCGTAGGGGGTGTCTCCGACACCCTGCTGTCAATTGTATAGTGCGGGGGCGGGGATTCGAACCCCGGAAGGCACTAAGCCACCGGATCCTAAGTCCGGCCCCTTTGGCCGCTCGGGCACCCCCGCAACCGTATCCCGGTTGACGTGACCGTGCATGGGGCTTGCAGCCCCATACCCAACCGGTTGTGCGTGCGGCCAAAGTGCCGCACCCGCCATCCCGGTTGACATCGCAAGCTTCGCTTGCGTGCACGCGAACGGAGTTCGCGATGCGTGACCGTACATGGGGCTTTCAGCCCCATACTCAACCGGGTGTGCGTGCGGCTGAAGTGCCGCATCCGCGGCAGCGTCAACCGATGTAGCGGTTGCTCGGCTGACGCGGAGCTAACTGGGGATCTGCGATCCCCAATTATGCACCGGTTGTGTGGTCGGTTGCTTGCAACCGGCCTCGCGGACCCGCGGGCCGATGTGGCGGCCGCTCTGTTCACGGACCGCCTCTTTTATATCGTGCCATTATTCTTATAGATTTGTGCAATGGGGTGTGGATGACGTAAGGGCGCTTATGCGTGCCCTTGGTGCAAAAAAATCCGAGATTTCGGTCTACCTCGCCCTCTATCGCAGGGGGCCCGCCACTGTGCGTGACCTTGTCGAGAGGACCGGTCTTTCCGAGAGGACCGTTCGGGTTGCTCTCCGCTCCCTTTTGAATGGGGGCTATGTGTCCGTCGAAAAATCGGGTCGTTCCAACGTGTACTCTGCCGTTTCTCCAAGCGTTATCTCTCAAAAGTTTAGGAAAAAGGTTGAGGAGTACTTCTCCTCCATGTTCACGCGTCTTCGATCCCGTTCATCGTGATCCTGAATATCGCTTCTCCCTCTGGCAGGTGCGGCGAGTCCACGAGCCTTGCTACGCGCTTATCTCCCTTGCTCTTCTTGATGTAGATGCGGTAGGTCGCCGCGTGTCCCAGGACGTGTCCACCCACTGGTTCCGTTGGGTCGCCGAAGAACATATCTGGCTTAGCCATCACCTGGTTCGTGACAACCACCGCCACGTTGTACGTGTCTGCCAGCTTCTGCAGAGTATGTATGTGCCTGTTCAGCTTCTGCTGTCGCTCTGCCAGCGCTCCCCTGCCAACGTACTCGGCTCTGAAGTGTGCAGTTAGAGAATCCACGATTATGAGCTTTATGTTCTTCTCCTCTATGATCTCGCGGGCCTTTTCCGCCAGCAGCATCTGGTGATCCGAGTTATACGCCCTCGCGACGTATATGTGCTCCAACGCCTGCTCTGGATCCAGCCCAACGTGCTTTGCCATCTGTATGATTCTTTCGGGCCTGAACGTGTTTTCCGTGTCTATGTACAGGGCGTTTCCGTCCAAACCGCCCTTTTCAAGGGGTAGCTGCACGTTTACTGCCAGCTGGTGGCATATCTGTGTCTTTCCAGACCCGAACTTACCGTAGAACTCCGTGATTGCCTGTGTCTCTACCCCGCCTCCGATGAGCTCATCCAAAGCCTGGGAGCCCGTCGTAATTCTGCCCACGTCCTTTCTCCGTTCCATGAGCTCCTTTGCGGACATCCAACCCATTTCAAGGGCTTCCCTGGCTGCGTTGATGATCTTTATTGCGGTACCCTCTCCGAGACCTGCTACTTCAGCGAGTTCCGCGGGCGACGCCACCGCTATTGATTCAACGGTTGTGTATCCAGCTTCTCTGAGCTTTTCCGCGGTCGTGGGACCAATTCCGGGCAAATCCTCTATGCGTTGAACCTTTTTCTTCTCCTTTTCCGCCATGTAAAAACTCGGGATTTCGTGTTAATAAAGCTGTGGAGACCTTGCTTTCCCCTAATCCCCTAATCAGTACCGACCATTCTCTCGACTTCCTCCAGCTCCCTTTTCACGATCTGCTGGTAGTCGGGCCTGCCGATGCGGAATGCTCGCATTTCCCTTTGCCCGTCACTCCTTTCAGATACCCTTCCGCGTATGGTGACCTCATCCCCGAGCAGGTGTTCTAGCATTTGCTTCGGATCGTCATTGGGGTTTGTGGGCTCGTTTTTCCCGTATAGCTGTCTCGCTGCGTCCCCAAAGGCTATTACCCTTATGACACCGGTTCCATCGTCAACCTCTATGGATGCGGCGGGGCTCGTTCGAACATCCTTGCTTCCGCAGGCGGTGCACACCCACTCTCCGTTTTCCCACGTTGCTCTTGCACCACACACGTTGCAGAATGCGGTAATAGGCGTTATTCTGTATATTTGGACGACGATCCCTCGTATCGTTGCCCATTCTCCGTCTTCGACCTCGGCGATGGGGGTGATAGTCTCCGTACGGCTCCTTCCCGCCACCGCCTGGAACTGCTCCCGTAGGTCTTCCCGTTTTCTCGCGTATCCTGATCTGCCTACGTGCACGTTTATTCCCGCCGTTCCTTGACGCGTGTACCCATTGATGATCTCGATCACGTCTCCTTCCTGGAGGTCAAGCTCCGCATTGTCGCCCCAGAGGACAACTCTAACGGTTCCGTCCTTGTCTGCACCTATGAAGGCGCGCATCTTGGTCTTTCCAAAGCTGGTTTCAACTTCCCTGGGTGGATACGCCCTCAGCACCCGCAGGATGATGTTCACGTTGTTCTGGCCCTCCGCTAGCTGTGCGGTGGACGTGTGGGGCTCCCAGCTCTCCGGAGCCTCTACATCAACACCCTCTGGATTGACAAGCAACCTGCTATCGAAGGACAGCCTCAGGGCCGTTTGCCCGTTGTACTCCTCGGCGTATCCGTTAATGACTTCTACAACATCGCCTATTCTGATCTTTCCCTTTTCTACGAGCTCCACGTCTCTGTTCCACAGTGTGACGCGTATGGAGCCGCTTTTGTCCCCTATTATTATTCTGCAGTATTTGCCGGTTCTGCCGTTCTTCTGGAATGTTTTCGGCGGATATATACGAAGAACCCGGCCCATCACGTCAATGCGTTCCATCCCCGGCTCTATTTGGCCGATTAGAACACGTCTGCTTAGCTCTCTGTCCAGATCGATCTCTACGCCGAGCTCCTTTGCAACGGCGTATGTTGCCCCCGCCTCTGTGAGCAGCCCTGCGAATTCCTTCATTTTTTCCTCTATGCGCCGCTTTACCTCTTCCTCTGGTATTCCTGCTCGCTGGGAGATCTTCTTTATGAGTGCGTCGATGTCGGCAAGCACAAAAACAATTGCCCTCAACTCTTCTTAATGCGATATGCGTTTCGCGTTGGATACGTTGGTGAGGGGTATCACGGTCTTGCGCGCCAGCCGAACGTTCCCACGGTAGAAGGGGAAATTCTACGCGTTTTCACGGAAAGGGGCTACCGTCGGGATGATGGTTTCTTCCTATTTTCCAGCAGAACCGACAAGGGCGTCCACGCCCTTGCCAACGTCTTCGCCGCGGAGATAAGGCGAGAGCCAAAGCTCGGTGAGATAAACTCGCGGCTTAATGGTATTTGGATATGGGCGTATGCGCCTGTACCGCATTCTTTTAACCCGATACGCGATGTTCGGCTTCGTTGGTATCGGTACGTATTTCCCCATCGCTTTTCTGCAGAGCAGGAGGAGCGGATGCGTGAGGCGGCGGCGCTCCTTATTGGCAGGCACGACTTTTCATCCTTCGCGATTCTCGAGGATAAGAACCCTGTTCGAACTGTGAAACGAATAGAAATTTTCAACACCGGCTATACCGTGATGGATATTTACGCCCCGGGTTTCCTCCGCCAAATGGTTCGACGAATCGCCACTGCCCTTATGCGTGTGGCCCTGGGCGAGTGGGATCTTGATGAAATCCGCCGACGGCTGGAGGAAAGGGATCCGGTGCCTCCAGCGCCACCGGAGGGGCTCATTCTGATGGACGTCTACTACCCGACCGTTTCCTGGACCGTTGATACCGACTGGTACGGAAGAATGATGGAGTTTTGGGCAGAGGAGGAAAGAAAGAGTATGGTGCGGGCATCCCTGGCCCGTGCACGGCTATTCTTCCAGCCGTAGCCTCTTCACTGCGAAATCCCTGTCCAGGGAGAGGAGGAATCCTGCTGCCCTTGGGCCCCTGTCTTTCCCGATGAACAGGCGGTAGATCCAGGGGAAGAACTCCCTGGGCGATGAAACACTTTTGGCAGTCTCGAATATTATTGTGTTCAGTTCCTCCTCCGTTACGCCGCGCTCTATGGCCTCTGCAATCCGCTCGAGCCCCTTCCTTATGTTTTCTGGCACTTCTATTGCCGGCAGCTCTTCAAGTATCTTGAACTTCACGTTGTCCGGCGCGTACTTCTCCACCCAGTTCCTTGCCCGCTCTGCCCGTGCTAGCACCCGTTTCCAGTCCTCGTCGCTGATATTCTCTGGGATCTTGCCCATTCGTACGAGCGTTTCCCTTAGCTTCTCCTCGTCCATACCCGGTAGCTGCACGAGGTTCACCAGCGTGGAGAAGGGCACGCGCACCGGTTTCTTCTCGGGCATGGGCTCCATGGCTATCCAGTACGCGCGCAGGAGATCCTCGTCATGCTCTGCCCCGTTCCAGTACGCTTCCTCCGTTCTGTCGAACTCGTCATACTGCTTCAAGAGGTCCAGTCCGAGGTCTATCTTTATCTCCTTGTTCGGCCTGTAGCGTGCGTAATAGAAGAGGATCAGCTCTGGCTCCATCACCTCGAGAAGGTCCGAGATCAGGATCACGTTGCCCTTGGAGCCGCTCATCTTGCCCTTCTGGCCCTTTATGCTCACGAACTCGTACATAAGCGTGCTTGGTGGTTCCCTCTCGAAGATCTCCCGCACTATGATGCTCCCCGTCTCGAAGGATCCTCCCGCCGCGTGGTGGTCCTTGCCCGCCGGCTCGAAATCGATCCCGAGCTTTGACCAGCGCGCCGGCCAGTCCACGCGCCACCGCATCTTTACGTTGCCATCGCGTATATGCGTTTTTCCTTCGTGGCCGCAGGAGTTGCATTTATAGTGTATATACTCTCCGTCGAAGGACAGTATCGTTGTGCCATCCTTCCGGCATTTCTCACAATACACGTAAACGGGCCACCAGTCGTCGGGAAGCGGTTCCTGCTTTGCCTGCTCCCTTATTTTGTTAAGCACCTCTCGTATCCTTTCTTTTTTCTCCAGCGCTATGCGTATCTCGTTCTCGAAGAACCCCTGCTTGTATAGCTGTTCTGCGTGTAGGAACTCCACCTTCATGCCGAGCTTCGCTATTTCCTCTTCGAACTGATCCATGAAGTGGTGAGCGTAGCTCCTGTGACAGCCCCAGGGATCAGGAACCTCTGAAACAGGCTTTCCCAAGTGCTCCTTCCACTCCTCGGGCACATTTTTGGGCACCTTTCTAAATCGATCGTAGTCATCCCAGAAGTGGATCACGCGAACCTTTTTTCCCTTGGCGCGCAGGGCCTTGGCCACCGCCCAGACCGTGAAGGCCTCGCGGAAGTTGCCGATGTGCACAAATCCAGAGGGCGTTATCCCAGATTCGAAGACGTATTCCTCTTTGTCCCCGCGCTCCCGTATAACGCGTTCAGCCGTCACGTCTGCCCAGTGCATGAATAAAATCTTATCCGTCCTTCATATAAATATGCCCAGAATTCTCAAGATTCGCGAGGCCGTCTGGGAGATTCCAAGGTCCGAGCGCCCGGACATGAGGGTGCCTGCGCGCATCTACGGGACGGAGAAGATTGTGAACGCGCTTGATGAGGGTGCCATAACCCAGGCAATGAATGTGGCGACTCTTCCGGGTATCCAGAAGTACTCCATCATGCTCCCCGATGCCCACCAGGGCTACGGCTTTCCCATTGGCGGTGTGGCTGCCTTTGATGCGGAAGAGGGTGTTATATCTCCTGGCGGCGTTGGGTTCGACATAAACTGCGGTGTTCGCCTCATCCGAACGGATCTAACGTACTCCGACGTCAAGGATCGGCTGGATGAGCTCGTTGACGTCCTATTTAAGAACGTGCCCGCCGGCCTTGGTTCCGAGAGTCATATTCGCCTATCGGACGGCGACTTCGACGAGGTCATGACCGAAGGCGTCTACTGGGCCGTGGACAAGGGCTACGCCTGGGAGGACGATCCCAAGCACATAGAGGAGAACGGAAGAATGTCTGGCGCCGATCCAGACAAGGTGTCCGCCCGTGCGAGGAAGCGCGGCAGGAAGGAACTGGGGACCCTTGGCTCGGGCAACCATTTTCTGGAGATACAGAGGGTTTCCCGCATATTCGACGAGAAGATCGCCAGGCGCTTTGGCCTCTTTGAGGATCAGATCGTCATCATGATTCACACCGGTTCCCGCGGTTTCGGGCACCAGATAGCCTCCGATTACATCCGTGTGATGGAGGAAGCGGGCAGAAAGTATGGCATAAAACTCCCGGACCGCCAACTGGCGGCAGCTCCCTTCCAGTCAGACGAGGCACAGGACTACTTCGCCGCCATGAAGGCTGCGGTGAACTATGCCTTTACGAACCGGCAGATGATCACGCACTTCGTCCGCCAGTCCTTCGAGGCGATCTTCGGCGAGGATGCGGAGGACCTGGGGATGCGCATCGTTTACGACGTAGCGCACAACATAGCGAAGCTTGAGGAACACATTGTGGACGGAGAGCGGAAGAGACTGGTGGTTCACCGTAAGGGTGCTACCCGCGCGTTCCCCGCAGGCCGTCCCGAGGTCCCCAAGACATACGAGGGCGTTGGACACCCCGTTCTCATTCCTGGTAGCATGGGCACGGCGTCCTACGTGATGGTTGGCACGGAGAGGGCGCTTGAGGAGACCTTTGGGAGTATCTGCCACGGTGCTGGCCGCGTGTTGTCCCGTACAAAGGCAAGGAAGGTTCATCCCGGCGAGGACGTTTTGAAGCGCCTGGAGGCCCAGGGGAAGAGGGTCCGCGCCGTTTCCATGAAGGTGCTTGCAGAGGAGGCCCCCGACGCCTACAAGGATGTGGACGAGGTAATCAGATCCGTGGAAATCGCTGGGATTGCCAGAAAGGTCGCGCGGATGATCCCCTTGGGCGTGGTCAAGGGTTAGCGCCCATATTGCGGAGGTAACGTATCTCCAGGGCCCTGTTGTATGCATTCTCTAGCTTGGGATGTACGTTCTTTTTTCTTTCCTTGTATATGTGGAAGAGGGTGGGCTCTTCTGCTAATATCTCGGCTATCTTGTTAAGGAACTCGCCATATTTGTCGCTGTGTTCGTAGTATTCCTCGAGAAGTTCATTGTATTGTTGGTGGGCTCTAAGAAATGCCGAAACAACCTTTTCGGGAATTCCTGTGGCCTCTGCTATCTTGTCTGGCGGAAGGACCTTGGAATGGGATACTATCGTTTCTGGTTCTCCACCGTGTTTCTTTAAGGTGCTGGCCCGTCTTCTCCTCTCCCTTAGCGCTTCCGCTAGGTCCATCTGCAGTATTTTGTCCCTGTTCTCAAACTTCCACAGGTGCTTCTCAAACTCATCGAGTATTCTTGCTACCGCGTCGCCGAGTTCGCCTCTTGCCGCAGATTTTACGAAACGTTCCATCGGTTTCGATGGATTGGCCCTTTGGAAGAGCTGTTTTCTTTTTCTCGCGGTATCCACTACGAAAAGGATGTCGCTCATATCTATGGCTTTTTTCCGTGATATCTCCCTCAGGCGTCTCCGGGTTGCCTCGTCGAACACCACAACCACATCTGGAAGTCCCACTTTAAACCTTTTCTCCACCCTTGAATAGGTAGAGTGGAGAGGTGAGCGACAGATGTATCCGTTTTCTGGAGCCGCAGCTTATGATCGGGCAATAACGGTGTTTTCCCCGGAGGGGGAGCTTTACCAGGTAAAATACGCCACGAAGGCAGCTGAGCGCGGCACCCTCGGCGTTGGTATCGTGTACAAGGACGGTGTGCTCCTCGCTGCAGACAAGCGCATTACGTCGAAGCTCGTGGTTACCCCCACCCTCGAGAAGCTCTTCATAATAGACGACCACATCGCCATCCTTTACTCTGGCCTTGTTGGGGATGCGCGGGTTCTTGCGGACTATGCGCGGGACGTTGCTGAGCAGCATCGTATCCTTTACGACGAACCCATATCCGTGGAGCGCCTGGCAAAGGAAATCGCCCGAATCAAGCAGGCATACACGCAGTACGGCGGTACCCGCCCCTTCGGCGTTACCTTTCTCATCGCGGGTTACAATGATCATCCACGACTCTTCGAAACGCAGCCCTCCGGCACCCTGCTCGAGTACTACGCGGATGCCATCGGTAACAAGAAGTACGATGTGATGGAGCTTCTGGAATCCGAGTGGAAGAGGGATATTGACAGGGAATCCGCGATCCGCCTTGCTCTCAAGGCGATTAAGCAGTCACTCGCCGAGGACGAGTCCATTACCCCTGAGCGGATAATCCTCGCAACTATAGAGAAGGATACCGGCATCCACGTCTTTTCGCCCGACGAGGTAGCCAAGTTCCTCGAGGGGTAGCCATGGTAAGCGTGGATAAGGCCATCATTGCCAGGTATGAGAAGGGTGGCCAGCGTTTCGAGATCTTGGTAGATCCGGACCTTGCCTGGAAGCTGAAGAAGGGCGAAGACGTGGATCTTGACGATATGCTTGCTACCTTCGAGGTCTTCCGCGACGTGCGGAAGGGGGAGCGCGCCCCTGAGTCGGAGGTACAGAAGGTCTTTGGCACCACCGACATATACGAGATCGCCCGGAAGATCATCAAGGAAGGGGAGGTACACCTCACAACGGAGCAGCGCAGGCGTCTCTATGAGGAGACCCGTCAGAAAATCGCGAACATCATTGCGAAGCGCGCCATAGACCCCCGTACTGGAGCTCCCCACACCGTTCAGCGTATCCTCGCAGCAATGGATCAGGCGAAGGTGCACGTGGATATATTCAAGAGCCCCGAGGAGCAGGTGCAGTCCGTTGTTGATGCAATCCGAAGAATCATCCCCATCCGCATAGAGAACAAGAAACTGGAGCTCATAATCCCGGCGCAGTATGCATCCAAGGCCTATGGTAAGCTCCACAGCTACAAGGTCCTTCGGGAGAATTGGCAGTCCGACGGATCCCTGCGCGTCGTTATTGAAGTTCCTGCGGGGATTCTTGAGGATGTTCTCCACGAATTCGCAAATCTTACCCATGGAGATATTCAATCCAAGATTCTGGAGTGATGAACATGGCAGACGATGGAGTGGAAAGGCCGCAGCGTTGGCTCGTGGTCCCTGGTGAGGTTATAACAACGGAGCGAGTTAAGCTGGGACCTGGGGTTTACGTGCGCGGCGGAAAGGTCATTTCCAAGATCGTGGGGCTCGCCGAGGTAAAGGACGGCACGGCACGGGTAATTCCCCTGGAGGGACGCTACGTGCCCAAGCCCGGCGACTCTGTGATCGGCATTGTTATCGACGTGAAGATCCCCGGGTATGACGTGGACATAAACTCTCCATACACCGCGTTCCTCCCCCGTGAAGCGGTGGACACGGAGCTCGAGTACGGAGACGTGATTCTTGCAACCGTTAAGTACGTGGATGAGGTGAAGAACGCCCTGTTGGAGAATGCGACAGTGCTCCGTGGTGGGGAGCTCATAAAGATCATTCCTTCCCGCGTGCCCCGCGTGATCGGCAAAAAGGCCAGCATGATCACCCTGCTCAAGCACATGACGGGATCCGCAATCCTCGTTGGTGCGAACGGGAGGATTTGGATCCACGGTGGTTTCTCCGAGGTTGCTAAGGATGCTATTCGCAAGATTGAGGCGGAGGCACACACCTCAGGTCTGACCGACAGGATTACGCACTTCCTTGAGGAAAGGATTGCAGAGGCAAAGGCGAAGAACGAAACTGGTGAATCGGAGGAGTGAGTATGGCAAAGGAGATTCGTGCCGATGGTAGAGCCTTTGATGAGCTTAGGAGCATTAGAATAGAGGCTGGCATACTTGACAGGGCCGACGGATCGGCCCGTGTGGAATGGGGTCTCGATACCAAGATCCTAAAGGCTCCCGCGGAGGATATTTCCAAGATTGAGGAGCTAAAGAATGATTATTACATAAAGATCGTTCGATCCCTGCCCGGTGCGGAGGATCGCAAGCGAGTACTTCAGGGCTGCCTGCCCGAGGATGTTAACCTTGACCTCGAAGGGCTTGCCGCTCGCACCGCAGGTTTGCCCCTTGATGGTCTGTTCGACGTTTGCGAGCGCCTGCGCGAGGCGTATGAGTCTGGGGATAAGCTCTCCGACTCCGCGGTCAAGAAGATTGTGGATGAGGTGCGCAAGGGCGCCAATGCCGACGCCAAGGAATGGATCTTTGTGGACGTGCCCGAGAAGCTGCTGGGTCATCTGCAGGAACTGAAGGACTACGAGGTTGTTGGCAGCGGATTTAGGGGCAACGTCGCGGTTGTTGCCGTCTATGGGCCAAGGGAGCCCATCCCTCGCCACGTGGGTGACCCGTACGAGTCCATCATACGGTTCCGTTATACCATGGCGCCGTTCTCTGTTCCCGAGCGCAAGAGGCCTGCCCCTGGGCGGCGTGAGGTTGAGATCTCCAAGGTGTGCAAGGAAGCGCTTCAGCGCGTGGTCTTTGCGGAAGAGTTCCCTATGACCGTCATCGATGTCTTTGCAGAGATCCTTGCCGCTGACGCGGGAACCCGTGTAACAGCCCTGACTGCTGCTGGTGTAGCCCTTGCCGATGCAGGGATCCCCATGCGTGATATTCCTGCAGCCGTTGCCGTGGGGCGCGCCTTTGGCCAAATAGTCGCTGACCTTACGAAGTTTGAGGAGGACGCCCCCGACGCCATCGACACACCCATGGCGATCCTCCCTGGGACTGAGGAAATTGCCCTGCTGCAGATGGATGGACGCGCTACCCTCATGGAGATGGATGAGATCATTGATCTGGGCGTTCGTAAGGCCAAGGAAGTATCCGAGCTCCAGCGCCGCGCCCTGAAGGAGAAGTATTCGAAGGTGGTGGATAATGAATGAGTTTGTCTGGGAGTTCACCAAGGATCGCGTAAGAAAGCTTGCCATGAAGGGGCTTCGCCTTGATCGCAGGGGCCCCCTCGACTATAGGGATGTGAAGATCGAGACATACGTCTATCACAATGCTGATGGCTCCGCTCTCGTTGATCTCGGGGGTACCAAAGTCGCTGCAGGTGTGAAGTTCGAGCTCGGCTCTCCCTTCCCCGACACGCCAAACCAGGGAGCTATAATGACCGATGCCGAACTGCTCCCCATTGCAAACCCCACCTTTGAGCCGGGTCCCCCTGATGAGAATGCCATAGAGCTCGCCCGTGTGGTGGACCGCGGCATTCGCGAGTCCAAGGCCATCGACCTGGAATCCCTCGTTATTGAGGAGGGCAAGCACGTCTGGCTCGTCTTTACAGACCTCCGTGTCCTCGACGACAACGGAAACCTATTTGACGCAGCGGAACTGGCAGCGATCACCGCCCTTGCCACCGCACGGATACCGAAGGTGGAGTACGAGGGCGACGAGCCGACAATCGTGCGCGGCGAGTATCAGGGCAGGCTACGGCTCGCCGAAATACCTATATTGACTACCTTCGTAAAGATTGGTAACGCGATCTTCGCAGACCCATCTCTCGAGGAAATGAAGGCTGCGGATGCACGCCTCTCCGTGGCCACCGTTGATGATGGGTCCATAACTGCCCTCCAGAAGGGGGGCACCGGCTGGTTCACGCCGCAGGAGGTTAAGCTCGTCTTCGAGCGGGCCATAGATCGCGGCAAGTACCTCAGGGAAATAGTCAAGAAGGTGATAGGCGATGGGCAGGACTAAGAAGGTCGGTAGCGCTGGCCGTTTCGGTCCGCGCTACGGTGTGAAGATCCGCAGGACCGTTGCGAAGATAGAGAAGGAGCAGAAGAAGCGCCACGTTTGTCCTCGCTGTGGCCACCGCGCCGTTGTGCGCGTTGCCTCTGGCATTTGGCGTTGCAAGAAGTGTGGCGCAGTGTTTGCGGGTGGCGCTTACACCATTGAAACGATCGTTGGCCGCTCCGTGAAGAAGACCCTCGAGGCCAAGAGGGGAGGCGCATGACGTACGTCTGTCCCAACTGTGGGCACGAGTTCGAGGAGCTTCCCAAGATCGCCGTGCGCTGCCCCTACTGCGGCCACAGGATTATTTTGAAGGCCAGGCCCCCCGTTGTCAAGATCGTGAAGGTCGTGTGACGGCGGCGGGGCCCCATGATTCTTATTACTACTTCTCGGCGCCCATCTCGGCGCACCCGGCGTTTCTGCAGGGAGCTGTCCGCAGTGCTTCCCCATTCGTTCTATGTGAACCGCGGCAAGGCATCCCTCCGCACCGTGGTGGAGCGTGCCTTCGTTGATGGCTATTCCCGCGTGCTCATCGTGGGGGAAACTAAGGGCAATCCGTCGCTCATGAGATTCCTTGACGTGCAGAGGAGCGGGTGGCGCTGGCTCTACCAGTTTTACATAGATGACGTGCATCTTTTGCTCGACGAGCACAGGAAGTACCGGGAGCTGGATGCAGACGGCTTACTTGTGAGGGCTGAGCTCGCGCCGCTCAGGGAAGTGTTCGACGTTTACCCCGAGTGCACCTCTGATTGCGTTGAATTGATCGAACAAGGGGGAAACGTTCGTTTTACTTACAATGGAAAAGCGGTGGGGCCTCGCTTTCACATAAAAGGTGTTGACCGTGTCCCAGACAACCAGCAGCTCCAGCCATGATCTTTGGTTTGAGGCACGCGTGGAATTGCCCTCCGAGCGTGATGTGCAAGCTGCTATACGTGCCCTCGAGCCAGAGACCGATACTTCCCGCCGTTTTTCCGTAGAGCTTGACAGCTCTGGAAACGTGCTTATCCTTCGGGTCGTTGCCAAGGACCTCTCTGCGCTGCGGGCCGCCCTGAACTCATATCTGCGCTGGATTTACCTCATTGAGATGCTTATAAAGAACATGGGTTCAAATTCTTCCGGTGATGCACATGGAGCTTCCCCCTGAGATTCAGAAGGACATCATAAACTACCAGGCGCTACAGAATCAGCTCGGCGTTCTTCAGGCACAGCTCGCGAGGATCGACGCAGAGCTCAACACGATTTCGGATGCCATTTCCGCCCTTGAGGCTGCCGAAGACGACTTCGCATACAAGGCGGTTGGGCCTATTCTCGTTCGCGAGCGAAAGGAAGTGCTCCTCAAGGAGCTCCAGGAGCGCAAGGAGGCGCTCGAGGTCCAGAAGACGTCCTACTCCAAGAAGATAAAGCAGCTGGAGACGAAGCTACTTGAGCTGAAGAAGAAGCTTGAGCAGGCTCTTGGGGCCCTGCAGCAGGGTGGTGGCTCTGGACCTACGCCGTCTGCGTGAATCCGTGGATGCGCTACGTGAGCGCATCTCCCCACTACCTTCCCCCATAGCCGTGGTCCCCCACGATCGGGCGGATTTTGATGCGATTGGCTCAGCCCTTGGTATGTCCTGGTATCTGAATCAGAATGGTTTTGATGCGAGGATTTTTGCTCCGAGCGTCTCTTCATCCGTGGCGAGAACCCTGGATAAGCTTGACGTTACCCTTGCCACGGATCTTGGCGATCTCCCCGTTCTCCTTGTGGATACTCACAGCTCTAATATGCTCCCGCCTGGCGTTCCTGCGGATTCCGTGGTACTTGCGGTGGACCATCACAAAAGCGGTGACCTGCCCGCCGTAACGTTCCCCTGCGCGGCATCTCTCTCCCAGATCGTAGGATATCTCGCCCTTTCTCAGGGGAAGGACTTGCCCCATCCTGTGGCTGTGGCCCTCTCCCTTGGCATATTCCACGATACGCACGGGCTTTCAGCCGCCGATCCTGCGGCTCTCCTTGTCTTGTCAGAGCTTTTAGACATGCTGGGCACCGATGTGTCTGAGCTGAGGTTCTCCTACGAGTCACAGTCCCCCGTATCCCTGAGGATAGCCCTTCTGAGATCCGCGGAGCGCCAGCGTATATACGTTTGTGGGGACTACATAGTTGTCGTATCCCATGTATCATCCTTTGAGGGCATGGCTGCCAGCTTTCTTCTCGGAGCCGGTGCCGATGCCGTTTTCGTTTACGCCACGGACCGGATGTCCGTTCGGTTCTCCAGAAGGCTTTTGGACCTCGGAATTTCCGCATCTACCGTGCTGGAACACGTGGTACGTCAGGTCGGCGGTGCATGGGGTGGCCACGACGCTGCCGCCGGCTGGGCGGGTTCCGATCCAAAAACAGCTGCCCGTGTGG
>Ga0256831_1000123_pt1 | contig 40508 bp, 41 predicted proteins | sample 132544metaG_FD_189087 | JGI IMG/M metagenome (GOLD analysis project Ga0256831, IMG submission 189087) | Hydrothermal vent microbial communities from Lau Basin, Pacific Ocean - 132-544 | ecosystem: Environmental > Aquatic > Marine > Hydrothermal vents | place: Pacific Ocean: Lau Basin | collected...
AATTGTGCTACCACAATAAAAGCATTTTTTTATTCATAACCTTTGATTTGCTGCAAAGCTAATAAATATAAGGCGTAGCAAACTTTATAGCCTCCTTTTTGTCCATTAGGCCTAGAATAGCAAAAACAATTGGGCTCCAGCCCAAAATACTGTTAATGCTACATCCTTGAGGTTGATTAATGAATTCTGTGTCCGTCCCTTAAAAGGGACGGCCAAGGGTATTTCTTATAACAATAATAAATCTGTGATTTTTTGTTGTTTATTCTTTGCCGTTGGTTTCAGCCAACGGACTTTATGTAATAAGGGATTTTTAGCAGGCCCTATTCTAAAATAACTTTCCCTTCAATTTCAACAAGAAGGTCGTTTCTGCAAATATCGGCAATAATATAAACCACAGGTTGGTTGCCAAAATGGGTTTCAAACACCTCGCGAATAGCGGGATAGTGTTCTCGTTTTTTGATATAAACGCGTGCGTGTCCATATCGCGATAAAACGGTATTATTGTTTGATATTTTTTGCAAAACTTCTTCAGAGTAAAGCCGTTGAATATTTTGAATTGTAATTTCTGTTTGTTTAACCGGATTGTTAACTCCCACAGTATTTTCTCCAATAATAGAAGCTGTGCCGGAAATAAAAATAAGTTTTTTCTCAAACATATTCATAAACCGGGCGCGTTCGAATTTAGGAGTTGTTTTTATAATGCACTCTTCGCCAATTAATACCTCTTCGCTATAACTGTGGGCCGCAATTTGTCCGGGGTTGTCAACCGGTTTTGTTTCAATCTCTGTCGACTGAACGGCAACAAACTCAATAATTAGTCCTCCCCGGTTCATCCCGATTCCTGTTGCCGCCGGGTATCCGTTTTTGGTAAAACTGTTGCCGTAAAAACCGGAGCGAACATTGTTGAACTCCTGGTAGCGTTGTTCTTCGCCGTCGAAACCAACAATGTTTTCAATATAATTCCATTGCCGAACAATTGAGCTAACCGGAAATGAAAGTTTGCTAAACAGTTTGCCTAATGCATTAAATGCATTTTCCGAATCGGTTTTGCACCCTGCTTTTTGGTCCGACTGAATGTTACCAATTAAAACCTTTGTGTTGCTTTGACTAAACAAAACAGAAACATTATTATCGGTATTGAAAAATTCGATATCCCAGTATTTCGGATCGTAATAAAACGCTTCAATAATAATATGGCTGGTAAGAGGAGGCTGTGCAATTAAACTAAAAACCACTTTGTCGGAGAAAATACGAGAAACCCGTGATTGAATATCTCTGCTCAATATTTCATATTCCTTATCGGAAGCGGTATTGACGAAAAAGTTTAGTTTAAAAACTTTTTTACCCGAATTAATTAACGATAGCTGCGCCATACAGTCGCTTAGCTGGTCGTTTATTGTGCTGCCCGATTTCTCGGGTTTTATATATATTCTGTCTCCGTTTAAAAAATACATTTCATCCCCCTAAAAAAGAGTCACAAATATGGTAGTTTTTTTTGAAAAACGTTCAGTTTTTGAAGAAATTGGAAAATAATTTTTGAAAAACCGGTATTAATAATCGCTATTCGCTTTGGCGCCGTTAAGGATTGCCTCGGTAGACCCGACTCCTAGCCGGTTTGCACCTTGTTCTAAAAAGGCTACTGCGTCGTCCCACGAGCGAATTCCTCCCGACGCTTTTACCTGCATTTTGTCGCCTACGGTTTTAATCATCACATCAATGTATTCGGGTTTTGCTCCGCCAGGACCAAATCCGGTTGATGTTTTTACAAAATCGGCTCCCGCCAGGTACGACAATTCGCACGCTTTTGCAATTTGGTCGGCAGTTAAAAAGCCACTCTCCTGAATAACTTTTACAAGGATATTTTTTTTATGCGCCACTTCAACCACAGCTTTTATATCGTTTAAAACATAGTTGTAGTCGCCCGAAAGGAATTTGCCGATATTCATTACCATATCAATCTCGTGAACGCCGTCGGCAATTGCCTGTTCCGCCTGAAATGCCTTTGTTGCAGTGGTGTCGGCGCCGTGCGGAAAACTTAAAACGCACGATACTTTTACATCGCTATTTTGTAACAGTCCGGCTGCCGCTGCAATGTCGCAGGGTTTTACGCACATGCTATAAACTTCGTTTTCGATACACATTTGTGCGTGCTGTTTTAAATCTTCATCGGTCATATCGGGCTTTAAAACCGCATGGTCTATGGTTTTTGCTACTTGCTTTTTTGTATACATTGTACGATGTTAAATTGTCAAGTTCTACTTTTACTAATCAACAATTGCATTAATAATCTCAATTGCTTTTTCCGAGTCTGATTCTAATACAAACAAATCAATAGCAGAGGGAGTTCCACCAACAAAACCGGCATTTATTCCTTGATGAAAGCCATCTTTTGTAATTGAACTTATTCCTTCTTTTTCCAGATTCACTCGAATTCTTTCGATTATTACTTCATTCCCGGTGTAAACCGATACAATTTTGTCTTTATCATTCATAGCGTAAAAATTAAGTTAATATTGAATTCTTATCCTTCTCAATCTTCCATCTCTTTTAAAACCTGTTCAACCTGTTCGTTTGTTTTATGCAATTTGTCTTTACAGATTTTTAGTAAGACTGAAACTCGTTTTACTTTTTCAGCCAGCTCATCAACATCAAACTCTTCGTTTTCTATTTTTTCAAGAATCTCCTCAATCTCTGCCATTGCTTCGCTGTACGATACTTTTTTTGCTGTCATTTTATGCTTTTTTTACAATTTTACTTTTTACTTTTCCTTTTGAAAAGAGGGTTTCAATTTCATCGTTCAGGTTTAATTCCGATGAAGATTTTACTGCTTTCCCATTTTTCAAAGTTAACGAATATCCCCGTTTTAAAATATTTTCGGGGTTAAGTAACCGGATTGTATTTTCGCTGAGTTTAATTTTTTCGTGTTCGAATAAAAGTATTCTTTTCGATTTTGCTGCTATTAAATCGCGATAATGTAACAGTGCAGCCTCTTCTTTTAAAAGCGATTCGCCAACCACCCGTTTTAAAACGCGGCGTTTCTGCTCCGTCCGGTTTTTTGTTTCGACAAACCAAAGCGAAACAGCCGAATGGAGGTTGTGTGTTAAACTATTTATTTCGTGCCTCTTTTTAAACGAAAACCGGTTTACATTTTGTTGTAACTCGTTTCCCAAATGCGAAATGCGCATCTGTTTTTCGATTATAAACTGAGTTACCAGATGGTTTAAATTTCCCGCCATCTGTTCGAGTTTTGTATTTTCTTTATCAATTAAATTACGTGCAAGTTGTGCTATTTCGTTTTCGTTGTAAAGAAGCTGCTCATAAAAGCGGTTAACGCCTGCAATTAAAAATTCGGCTACGGCAGTGGGCGTTTTCATTCGGGTTTGTGCCACCAAATCAATAATTGTATCGTCTTTTTCGTGTCCAATTCCGGTAATTATTGGCAGTGGAAACTGGGTGATAGTATAGGCCAGGTTGTAACTGTCGAAACTGCTTAAGTCGGCCGTAGCACCGCCGCCACGAATAATTGCTACCGCATCGAAAAAATCGTCGTACTGAAAAATATGTTCCAGTGCCCGAATTATCGAGGGTTCGGTTTCTGCTCCCTGCATGGTTGCCTCAAACAGTTTTGTGTAAAAAACAAACCCGTTCTCGTTGTTTTGCAGTTGGTTTATAAAATCGAGATATCCGGCTGCCGTTGCCGACGAAATTACGGCAATTTTTTGCGGAACAAGTGGCAAGTCGAGCTCCTTATTCATTTCGAAGACGCCCTCTTGTTTCAGCCTGTTTATTATCTCTTTTCGTTGCATCGCCATGTCGCCAACGCTATAAACCGGGTCGATGTCTTTTATATTCAGACTCAGTCCGTACGCAGGATGATACTCGACTGAGACCTGCACCAGAATTTTTATTCCCTGCGAGAATGTCTGTCCGGTTGTGGTTTCGAAGTAGGGTTTTAACATGCGGTAGGTGTACGACCAAATGGTTGCTCTCGATCGTGCAAGTATTGTATTCTCCTCTTTCTCAACTAATTCCAGATAGCAGTGCCCGGTGCGATTTTCTTTCATTTCACTCACTTCGGCAACAACCCAAACGGGTGCCGGAAAGGTATCCTGCAGGGTCTCCTTAATTGTTTTGTTGAGTTCCGAGAGAGTAAACTGTTGCATCGTATTATTAGATTTTATTCAGTTTAATGGTTTGTGTTACGTTCTCTGAATGAATGCGAACCAACAGAATTCCGCGTGGAAGGTTGTCGATATTCGTGATAATAATTTGTGATTTATCCTCTTTAGTCAAGTTTCTAAGTAAACGGCCTTCTATCGAATAAATTTCAATTTTGATATTTTTTTGAGTTGAATTCGATTTTCTTTTTAAAACAAAATTGTTGGTTGCCGGATTGGGATAAACTGTCCAGAAGGTATTGGAGCTGTTTTGTTCTGCAATTTGACTTGCCAAAAAAGTCCACGCTTTTTTAAAATCGGGTATTCCAAATCCTAAAATAGAATCGGGTTTTTCGTACTGAGATGCACTCATTTCAATGGCCTGTTTTACATCGGCAGCTGTTGCGTTTGGCATCGATTGCCAGAAACTGGTTGCCATTCCGGCCATTATTGGCGAGGCAAACGATGTGCCGCTGGCGAATCCTAAGTCTCCGTTCCTTAATTGCAGATAGGTGTTCCAGCCCACCGCTGCCACATTGGGTTTAATATCGCCGTCGGAAGCCGGGCCCAACGATGTAAACGGGGCATCGAATCCAAATTTATTTGTGGCGCCAACCGCAAGCACATTGTCGCCGTCGGCTGGGGCAATAATGTGTTGCCACGCTTTTTGTCGTTCGTTACCGGCAGCTACCACCACCAAAATTCCTCGCGAAAAAGCAATGTTTGCTCCGCGTGTTACGCGTGTTGTTTTTCCATCCATATCGGCGTAAGTATGGCTCAGTGTGTTGTCGTCGAATTCGTAATATCCCAACGAAGAGTTGATGACATCGACACCGGCACTGTCGGCAAATTCGGCTGCAGCAACCCAGTTGTCTTCTTCAATCGGGTATTCCGAATTAACATCTTCGGTACGTAAAAGCCAGTACGAAGCTTTGCGGGCTGTGCCAATTAAACTGCCCGGTACATTTCCTCCCATACACGAAAGTACACTCATTCCGTGGTAGTGCGTTGCATAGAAATCGTCGTTGGAGTTAACAAAATCTTTTGTGCCCAAAATTTGGTTGTTGGCCCATAAACTGTCGAAAGCAGCGAACTCGTTTGCTTTATAAAAGCCGGCATCGATTACGGCAATTTGCATCCCCTGTCCGTTAAATCCATTGTTATGAATAAACTGGCCATTCATTAATCCGGTTTGGTAAACCGATTCGCCATACAACGAAGTGTCGATGGGGTCTTTGTTGCCGGATTCCGGTTCGTCGAATTTATTGTACGTGCTTTTTGAGTTGTTTCCCGGTTTCGAAAGCAAAACTTCTTTTACAAACGAAATTTTTTGAACGCTGGTTTTGAATGTGTCGATTGATGTTTTTATGGTAATTCCATTCAGCCATTTCGAAGAGTGAACCAGTTGTGCGCCATAAGATAAAACCGAATCGATGTAATTTGTATTCACAGGAAGATCGAGCGAGTCGATGGCAATATTTTGTTTTTCCCGCCGCTGAATTGCGCGTTCAGAAAGGTATTCACCGGGCGATGAAAGCGAATATTTTGTGTTGTTTTTATTTTTAAAAGCAACCCAAAAATAGTTTTGCGCCTCCGAATAAAAAGAGATGCCAAACGAAAAGAGAATAAAAAGTATTGTAATTTTCCTCATATTTATTAAACTTTATTCAGCGTTATTTCTCATCGATAAATGCGATTTTACTCCATTTGTCGGGTAAATGAGCATCGTAAACACCGTGACTATTTAATGCTGTTGCAGGATGAGGCTGTACCTCTATCCCATTTTGAACAAGTTTTTCAAATCTACCTAGAAACATACTCCAAACATCGCCATTTTCAGGAGGCAAAGAACGACCATTTGCTAACAGCTCCAGGCTTTTCCAGGGAATCGCAATTTCCAAACTCCATCCTTCATCAATGTCACTGTTATCATTTAAAGTCCCATCTATTTTAACCGCCGATTGCAATCCCGGCATTTCATAATTTGGGAAAGCCCAACGGATACCCCTAGGGTGGGTGCCTTTCCAAAAAGATGCATCTGCACGGTCATCATTGCCTCCAAATGTATACGCATCCGACTGATGAACATCGAACACAGGAATATCGAATTTGCTACCTTTTGTGTATGCATCTTTCCAAATAAAAAAGACTTCATAAACAGTATTGAGCGCATTTACCTCGAACTCGTAATAACAATCGCCTCCGTCGATAAAGAGTTCCAGATCATTTTCTAAAAATATTATATCACCCCGTTTGGTCAGTTTTGCTTCAACAAAACGTTCTTCGGCATAGAATGCCAAATAGAGATGGGTATCGTTCCAAAGAATTGCAGAGCGTGTGTTGTACAAGGCCGTGCCGGCAGTAACCAAATCCACAAATCTTCTGCTCCACCGGGCATTCTTCCATACCTCCTTTTTTACATCTCCGTCAATAACAATTGATGATGAAATTTTTTTTGCAGTATAATCAGGTGTTGTATTCATCCTGTTTTTTCGTTAATTGTTCGATTTTCAAACTTACAAAATATAATGAAGTAATCTGTAAAAATATAATTACTTTCGGCCCGGAGAAAAAAGGAAGATTTATGCTCGAGATTTGTGCTATCGCATCAGGCAGTAACGGAAACTGCTACTATATAGGAAACGAAAATGAAGCCGTGTTGATTGATGCCGGAATATCGGGGAAGCAGGTTCTTGCACGAATGGCAGAACGTGGTTTAAGTTCCTCGAAAATAAAAGCTCTTTTTATTACGCACGAACACGGCGACCATATGCGTGGAGCACGCGGCGTTGAAAAGAAGTTACAGGTTCCGGTTTACATTACGGCAAAAACCCACAACGGAGCCTATAAAAATATGCGTACCAACACTCCAAAACATTTTGTGCCCGGCGATAAAATTACAATTGGCAATTTCACTGTTTTTACTTTTCTGAAAAATCACGATGCGTCGGAGCCCTGCTCGTTCCGGGTTCGGTATAAAAACAAAAATGTGGGGGTTTTTACCGATATTGGTGAAGCGTGCGAAAATGTAAAAACGCACCTGCAAAAGTGCGATGCTCTATTTTTAGAGTCGAATTACGATGAGGAGATGCTTTTAAACGGAAGTTACCCCTATTTCCTGAAACAGCGGGTGGCTTCGGAAGTTGGTCATTTGTCGAACGACCAAACATTCGACTTACTAAAGAACCACGCGGGCAAAAATTTACAATGTGTATTTTTAAGCCATCTTTCGAAAGAGAACAATACGCCGGAGAAAGCGATGGAACGAATGAAGTCGCTGGACTCGTTTAAAATTAAACTCACTTCGCGTTACGCAGCAAGCGAAGTTTACCGGTTTTAAAACACGGTAACGTTTTACCCCTCCAGTAAATTGTCGCTTAAAGCCTGCAAAGTCTCCTTCTTATTTACTGTTGGTACCAAAACCGAGATATTGTAACGGCTTCCGCCATACGAAATCATGCGGATTGGAATTCCGTCGAGTGCATGAAATACTTTCGAAGCAAAACCTTTTTCTTCCTGAATGATATCGCCGACAATACAAACAATCGACATTCCCGAATCGACTTCAACCGTGCCAAATTTCCCTAAATCTTCTCTTATTTCAGTAAGTTTTTGCGTGTTGTCAATTGTAATTGAAACGGCAACCTCCGAAGTAGAAATCATATCGATGGGAGTTTCGTATTTTTCGAAAACGGCAAATACGTTTTTTAGAAAACCGTAAGCATTTAACATTCGTGCCGAGCGGATTTTTACCGCCGTAATTCCATCTTTTGCAGCCACTGCTTTAATTCCCTGCCCGTCGGTTTCTGACGAAATTAACGTTCCACCGTCGGTTGGGTTCATTGTGTTTTTTAGCCGTACCGGAATGTTCTGAACGCGAGCAGGCAGCACTGTTTGCGGATGCAGAATTTTTGCTCCGAAGTAGGCCAGCTCGGCCGCTTCGTTAAACGAGAGGTGGTCTATTTTTTTTGTGTTTTCAACAAACCGGGGGTCGTTGTTGTGAAATCCGTCGATGTCTGTCCAAATCTGAATTTCTTCTGCATCGATGGCAGCACCAATTAACGATGCGGTATAATCGCTTCCGCCACGCTGTAGGTTGTCAATTTCGTTGTTGGCATTTTTACAGATAAAACCCTGCGTAATGTAGTAGTTGGCAGCACCAACTTCTTTAATCTCTTTTTTAATGTTTTTCCTGATGAAATGTGTGTCGGCAATTTTATCCTCATCAATTCGCATAAATTTAAGGGCAGGCAACAGTTTTGCTTTATGTCCGTTTTCAACCATCAGCAACGTAAAAAGTTGTGTTGAAATTAACTCGCCCTGTGCCAGTATTGTATTCTCGCCAAGTAGTCCAAAACTTCCGGAAGTAAACGACTTAATTGTATCGAAGCTCTTTTTTATTACTTTCAACCCACTCTTTTTGCTCTCTTCCGAAGTAAAAAGTCCGGCAATAACCTGTTTGTATTTTGTTTCGAGTTTTCCAATTTCCAAACGTGCGGTTTCTTTATTTTTTTGGTGTAAATATTTCGAAATCTCAACCAACGAATTTGTGGTTCCCGACATGGCCGACAATACAACAATTTTCTGTTCTCCATCGGTAATCAATTTCATTACCGCTCTCATATTCTCCGGCGAGCCCACCGATGTTCCCCCAAATTTCAGTACTTTCATAGTAAAAAAGAGTCTTCTTAATTAATGTCGTAAAGATGAATATTTTTGAATTATTTTTTACAATCATTCGGGCTATGTAAAACAAATATTAACTTAGCAACAGATTTTTACAACCGACTCAATTATTTATAACTCAAAATTGTTCTATTATGAAACAACTACTAATCGTTTTGTCTATTGTTACCCTTTTTCAAATCAATGTATCGGCTCAAAAACAACCTGCATATTATTTGGTTGCTACTTCGCAGGGGACCATTGCCGATGCTAAAAGTTCTGTTATAACTGCTTTGCAAAGCTCGGGATTTAACGTTATTGGTCAATACAATCCGGCCAATTCGGAAAATCTTGCCGTTGTTTGTTATACGCACCCCGACCTCGAAAAAATTGCCCTCGATTTTGCCGATCGTGGCGCGCTGGCAGCAGCTTTAAAGATAGGCTTTAAAAAAGAGGATAATTCGGTGAAAATAAGTATGATTAATCCGATGTATCTTTTCTATGCCTATTTTGTTGAAGGGATTGATGTGCACGAAAAAGAGTTGCTTGCAATTTCGGAGAGTGCAAAAACCGCAATGAAAAAAGTGGGTAGCAATTTTACCCCTTTTGGTGGCGAACTCAGTAAAAAGGAGTTGCAAAACTACCATTATAAAATAATGATGCCCTATTTTGAAGATGCTGAGGAGTTAAAAGAGTTCGACTCGTTTGAGGCAGGATTAAAAACCATTCGAGAGAACTTAAATTCCGGAAAAGGAGACACTAAAAAGGTGTACGAACTAATTTATACCGATAAAAAAGTGGCTGTTTTTGGTGTTGCTCTTTTAAATACAGAGGAGGGCGAGCCCAAATTTCTTCCCATAATTGGCGACGAAAATGTTGCTGCCATGCCGTATGAAATTATCCTTCAAGGGAAAACTGCATCGATTTTGCCGGGGAAATACCGGTTGGCAATTAGCTGGCCCAACCTGTCGATGGGGACTTTTATGAAGATTATGAATACACCGGGCGATATTGAAGATACCATGGAGGAGTTAACGGAATAAAAGCGGGATTGCCGGGTGTTTAATTATTTCTTTTCTCGCAAAGCCGCAAAGTCGCTAAGGATTGATTTTAGTAAATTACAATAATTACCTCGTGTTTTGCAGGCCTCTGTTTGTGAGGTGTTTATAAAAACGTGCCGAACCATTAACGTTTGAAATAAGGTTAATAAGGTTGTTCTCGAATGGGAAGTGCAATAGCCACTATGGTTTCTTTATTGAAATAAGGTCTTTTACAAACGGATAATGTAACCTCAAACATTTCTATGTCCGCCCAATAAAAGAGACGGCAAAGGATATTTTTACCTTGATTTCGCAGTGAGTGGCAAAAGATATTTCTACAACAGTATATAAAACTCATGATTTTAGAATTGCTGATTTAAAAGTGCGAGTTACTCCAAAGGAATTGTTTTGCGAGAAACCGCATCACCCATTTTTTACACCATGCTTTAGCTTGGTGGTGTGCAAGCTCCAGTTTTTTTTGGCTTTAGCCATTAATCTTCTTTTTCTAAACTTAATGGCTAAAGCCCAAAGCAGTTCAATATATGCAACCACCAGACTAAAGTCTGGTGTAATATTAAAATCCGCCCCTTAAAAGGGACGGCAAAGAATATTTCTGCACCAATAATAAATCTGTAATTATTTATCCTTTGCCGTTGGCTTTAGCCAACGGTAACGGACATATTTGTTTTACACAAATTCTTTGGGGGAATGAAGGGAGAAGCTATTGTGAAGAAATGATAAAAACCTTATTTTAGGTTTCAAAGCTTAGTAGCCTATTTTGTTAACAAGGTTGTTCCCGAATGGGTATTACAACGGCCACTAAGAGGTTTCTTTATTGAAATAAGGTTTTTTACAAACGGATAATGTAAACTCAAACTGTATCTCCACAACTTTTTAAATTGTTCTCTTATCACTTTATTATCAAACAACTTTTTAAACTTATCCATTGCTTCGCCTTCGTTCCTCGTTTTTGCAATGATGGGTCGCGTTGTGTCGTCATTGCGAGTGACCACCCAATTTATTTTGGGCATAGTGAGTCGATGACCGAAAGTTGAATTGATTGGTCATCATTCGGGTTGGTACAATATTTAAGGGCATTTAACCTTTTAGGTTGGCGGTTAAAACAAAGAGTATGGCCTCCGGTGGGGAAAAGTTGGTTTATTAAATTTTAAATGGCCCATCGACCTGAAAGTTGAATTGGATTAAAGTCTGCGCCGGGAAGCTGGAAGGAGATGATGTTGTTGAAAGAGTTAGACGTTGGATGAGTTTATTGCCGGGTTAGTTTTTCTAAAAAGAAGGTTACTACATCTTTTCCCGATGAATCGACAATGCCGATTTGGGGGGCATAAATAATGGCTTCGGCGCCCACCTTGGCTGCTTGCTCTTTTAGTGCTTTTGCATGCAGCGGATGATGATTTAGCTCGTCGGCGTTAGTTGGAAATCCTCCTCTTTTTTTATTAAAGACAAAAAAAGGAGCCGAGGTTTTTTTCATCTGGCACAACAGGTCGAGTTTTTTTCTTATGGCAGTTTCCTGTTTTAGATTCCGGTTTTCCACCTCTTTAAATCCAAAAGCGCGGGCAATTATTTTCTCTTCACTTTCGGTTATTTTGTCGGGTAGTTCTAAAAGACTGCTCCATTTATAAATGTCGTAAGTTGCTTGTGTTTCGAAAGCGCCGGCACAGGTTAATCGGGTCGATTCGCACAGAACGGGGTCGCTGTTTTGCGGGTCGGCCATATCGTCGTTAAATGCAAGCCACAGCGATGTTCCGGCTCCTGCCGACCCACCTGAACAGGCTACGCGGGTTTTGTCGATATTGTATTTTTTTGCATTGTAGCGAATGTACTGCAAGCATCGTTTCGAGTCGTTAAAACTGGCTAATATTCCGTATGGCGCATCGTTTTGAAATCGGTAATTTATTAGTGCAACCGAAACACCTGCATCTAAAAACCGCACCAAATCTTCCGACGGATAATATTTCGATTTGTCGCCACCAACAAAGCCACCACCGTGAATGTAAATGACAAGCGGTGTTTGAGTTTCGGATTTTGCCAGCCAAATATCGAAGGTGTTTCGCGGGTGTGTGCCGTATTTTTCGTCGACATATGTTGCCCTGTCTCCAATCTGATTTATCGCCTCTGTTTTTTCTTTTGTATTGCTCACGTATATTAAAATGATATGGTGCAAATGTAAGATTATTTAGGGAGATTTATTTTTGTTTTTACTTTGACTTGTATGGCTTATTTCGGAATTCAAAGAATAATATTGAATATTGAATGTCGAATGATGAGGTTGTGTGTTGGGTGTTGATTATTGAGTGTTGAGTGTTTGCGTAGGTGTGTCTATGGCAGAATCTTGAATATCGAATCTTGAATGTCGAATGATGAGGTCGATGGAAAGATAAATCTGAAATCGGGATTCTGAAATCGAAATTCGAAATTCAAAGAGTAATATTGAATATCGAATGTCGAATGATGTGAACATCCCTAAATAAGGTTGCCATAAACCACCGGCGCCTGCGTGAGGGATTGCAGCGGTTACCCCACAGAACGCACCGCTTTTGGGCGGGGCGGGCGAGGAGTATGAGCGGAAAGCCCGACCCCGACGCAGGAGGGGGCACGCCCAAAAAAAAAGTTATTAGTTGGGAGCCAAAATGGTAAACGGATAAAATGGGAGGTTGCGTAAAATCCAGAATAAAATAACGATTGCGAGGATTATCCACGGGGTGCTTTTAAAATAGAATATGTTGGGTAGTTTGCTGTGAAACAGTTTGTTGAGCAGTGGGCGCGAGTAGTGGTAAATGAGTAGAAGTAGTGCCGGAATAAAAAGCGCATTGTTGCTGATAACTCCGGCAAAGTTGAGATGTAACAGGCTGTGTATGGCGCGCTGCGAGCCGCAACCGGGGCAGTGGTAGCCGGTTGTGGAATAGAAAATACATTTTGGGAAAAGTTGTTGCTCGGCAGGGTTTAGAAAGTAAAAAAGGGCCGCCAGCGCTGCTACAACGATGACCACCCCAATTTGTATGGTTCGTTTCATTAATTACATATTAATTCCGTTGGAGGCGAAATTTGCGAAAAATGCGGTAAAAGCGAAAACAAGTGCGGTAATTATAAGTATTGAAACACCGCTTATAGCTGCAACAATTGCCCAGGTTTTTGCATTCCGGCTAGCCCGGCGGGCACCCTCTTTATCGCCCGATAACCACTTTGTGTTTACCGATGCTGCATAAATAATAGATATTAAGCCAAAAAGCTGACAACATAGAATGGTGCTGATGATTGCAAAGGCCAAGTAGTTTGGTGGTGGAGTTTCTTGTTGCTGAAATTGTTGCGTTTGTGAAATCTGTTCGTTCATTGTAAAAGTTTAACTTATTAGACTGCTTTGTTTTAGAATAATTACAAAAGTAGTGTTTTTTTTACAGATTGCTTCGTCTTCGTTCCTCCGTCTCGCAATGACGGGGTAGACAGGGCTGTTTCTGTTCCTTAGTCTCGCAATGACGGGTTGCGTTTTGTCGTCATTGCGAGGAAGAATGACGAAGCAATCTGCAACTTTACAAAAACTCACCCGACAGGTCTTTCCAATCCGGATTTAGAGAATCAATCAATTGGTTTTTTTTCTTCCGGGAACCACCTTTTATCTGCTTCTCACGTGCAATTGCTTCTTCTATCGATGAGAACACTTCAAAATAAACTAATTTCGAAACATTGTATCTTGCGGTGAATCCCGAAGGATGAATCTTATTCTTATGTTCATACAGTCTCTTTCTTAAATCGGAAGTTACACCTGTGTAGAGTACTGTATTGTTCTTGTTCGTTAAAATATAAATTGCCCCTCCTCGTTCCATAATTTTATTTTTGAATCGTTTTTATAATCATTTATTATTTTACAGATTGCTTCGCCTTCGTACCTCGTCTCGCAATGACGTGCTACTCTTTGTCGTCATTGCGAGGAAGAATGACGAAGCAATCTGTTGTTTTTAATGGTTGTGTTGAATTGAGGGGGTTGCAGTTCTGTTTTTACAGATTGCTTTGCCTTCGTTCCTCCGTCTCGCAATGACGGGGCAATCTGTTGTTTTAACAGTGGTGTTGAATTGGGGGTAGTGTAGTTCTGTTTAACAGATTGCTTCGCCTTCGTACCTGCCAATGACAGATTTAGAAAAAGACCCTGATCCGTCAACCGACGGACAGGGTGACGTCCTAAATTAGCATCAACGTTAATAAATTCCGTCATGCTGTCCGTCGGCCGACGGATCAGCATCTCTGTCATTATCTCATTATGCCCAATTAAAAAATTGGGTGAACTCTCGCAATGACGGGGTAATCAATTTGCCTTCGTTCCTCCGTTTTGCAATGACGGGTTGGGTTGCAACATAAAAAAAACAAAGGCTTCACTAAAAAAGTGAAACCCTTGTTAATACTAACTAAACGACTAAACTTATACCAATTCAAAGTTAAATTGGTATTAAAAGCTTTATATTCCTCGTGCGTTTCTGTCTAACTGTTCTGCTTCGGTAAAATCGTTACTGCTCACGTGGCCTTCCAACGGAAGAATTCTTTCGTGAATAGCATCGATAATCCACTCTGCCTGAGGGAAGAAATAGTCTTCCAACTCGTGTGCGGGAGTAATCCAGTTGCGCGAACCAACTACTACCGGTGGAGCGTCGAGGTAATCGAAAGCCAGTTCGGTGATGTTCGAAGCAAGGTCGCGTAAGAACGAGCCGCGTGCCGAAGCATCGCCCGAAATAACAATGCGTCCTGTTTTCTTAATCGATTCGATTACCGGCTCGTAATTAAACGGAACCAGCGAGCGCGAGTCGATTACTTCGGCCGAAATGTTGTATTTTTCTTCGAGTGTTTTTGCTGCATCTAAAGTACGGTATAGCGTTGCACCTATTGTTAAAATGGTAACATCTTTTCCTTCGCGTTTAATATCGGGTTCGCCAAACGGAATTTCGTAATAACCTTCGGGTACGCCACCTTCGTGGAACTGCTCGCCAATGTCGTACAGGCGCTGACTTTCGAAGAAAATTACGGGGTCGGTTCCTTGTAATGCGGTGTTCATTAATCCTTTAGCATCGTATGGAGAAACCGGGAAAACCACTTTTAGCCCGGGAATGTGGGCAGCGAGAGCAGTCCAGTCTTGCGAGTGCTGTGCTCCGTATTTCGAACCCACAGAAACACGAATTACCATTGGCATTTTCAGAACGTTTCCGCTCATTGCCTGCCATTTGGGAAGTTGGTTAAACACTTCGTCGCCGGCACGCCCCAGGAAGTCGCAATACATAATTTCGGGGATAACGCGGCCTCCGCACATGGCGTAACCAATTGCAGTTCCAACAATTGCCGCTTCGGCAATGGGCGAGTTAAACAGGCGGTTGTATGGCAGTGCTTCGGTTAGTCCGCGGTAAACGGCAAATGCGCCGCCCCAGTCGCGGTTCTCTTCTCCGTAAGCAATTAGTGTTGGATCTTTATAAAAGCGGTCGATAATCGCTTCGAAAAGTCCGTCGCGTAAACCGTAAGTTTTTATTTTCGAAAATGGTTTCCCGTTTTTGTCGAACATAAAACGCTCTTTTTTAGCCAACTGTTTTACGCGGGGATTCTCTTCCATCGGGTGGTTTACTTCCACTTCGCGGTCTTCCATTTTATCAATCGACTGGTTGCTGAACATCATTTCGCCAATTAAATTGGGTTGTTTTTCCAGGTCCATATGTGGCGAAACTTCGTCGTTGATTGCCAGTTTCATCGAAGCGGTAATTAAGTCGGTGGTAGCGGTTTTAATTGCTTCCAATTCGGCTTTGGTAGCCACACCTGCTTTTACCAGTTCTTTTCCGAACCATTCAATTGAGTCTTGTTTTTCCCATGCCTCTACTTCCTCTTTGCTCCGGTACGACGATGCATCGGATGGCGAGTGCCCGCTGTAGCGGTAGGTTAAAACGTCGAGTAAAACGGGTCCGCGTTTCTCCTCAATAATTTTGCGTTTGCGTTTATAGGCGTCAATTACAGCCAGCGGATTGTATCCGTCGACGCGCTCGGCGTGCATTTGGTCGGTGTTTACACCGGCACCAATACGAGCGGCAATGTCGTAACCCATGGTTTCGCCACAGGTTTGTCCGCCCATTCCATATTGGTTATTCATAATGTTGATAACCAGCGGCAGGCCACCTTTCATATCGCCTTCCCACAATTCGGTAAACTGGTCCATTGTTGCAAACGAGAGTCCTTCCCAAACGGGTCCGCAAGCCATCGATGCGTCGCCAATGTTGGCCACCACAATTCCCTTTTTACGGTTTACCTTTTTATAAAGTGCAGCACCCACCGAAATATCGGCCGAGCCACCAACAATTGCGTTGTTTGGGTAAACTCCGAAAGGAGTAAAGAAAGCGTGCATCGAGCCACCCAGTCCTTTGTTGAATCCGGTTTTACGTGCAAAAACTTCGGCCAGTGTTCCGTAAATAAGGAATTTAATGGCCAGCTCTTTTACTGTTCCGGTATGACCTGCTTTTACAGGAGCAAGTGTAATTCCGTCGAAATGGGTTTCCATTATTTTTTCAAGAGTCTCATCGTCGAGTTTGTCGATGGCAGAAAGTCCTTTGGCAAGAATTTCGCCGTGGCTGCGGTGCGACCCGAAAATAAAATCGTCAACATCGAGTGTGTAGGCCATTCCAACGGCTGCTGCTTCCTGTCCGATTGACAAGTGGGCAGGTCCGGGATGGTTGTATTCAACTCCGTTATATTCGTTACGGGTTTTTATTAAATTCAACATGGTTTCGAACTCGCGAATAACCACCATGTCGTGATAAATTCGTACTAAATCTTCGTTCGAGAAATTTGCTTTCTCCTCTTCAACCGTTTTGCTGTATTGATTTACAGGAATTGGTGTGAATTCTATTTGTCCCGGTTTTCTTACATCTTCCGGGTTGATGTATTGACATTTTGGCATTTTATTTTGTTTTTTAATTTTTAGTGAAAAGTGCTTAGTGCAAGGTGCAAAGTACTTAGTGCTTAAACTGAAAGATTTTCAATTTGATTTTTAATTTCAGCAAGGAAAAGAGTTGCTTCGCCACCGTCGAGTGCCTGGTGGTCGTAGGTTAACGAAAGTCCCATCATGGGGACAAAAGCGTAAACTCCATCTTCAATCTCTTTTGGGCGGGGTACAATTGTACAAACGCCGAGAATAGCAACTTGCGGTAAATTAATTACCGGAGTAAACATCTCAACACCGTAATTTCCAAGATTAGAAACTGTGAATGTTGCTTCTGCGGGATTTAATAAATCGGGATTTATATTTCCGCTTCGTGCAGCTGTTGAGAGTTGTTTTAACTGACTTGAAAGGCCTGTTATGGAGAGGTCGTCGGCATTTTTAAGGGCCGGAACCATCAATCCGCGGTCGGTATCAACTGCCAGTCCGAGGTGGACTTTTTTAAACCACTTCATTTTATCGCCATGGTAGTGTGTATTTACCTGCGGGAATTTCTCCAGTGCACGAATAACGGCAAAACAGACCAAGTCGTTAATGGTAACATTTTGCGAGATGGTTCCTTCGGTAAATTCTTTTTTGAATTTCTTGCGCAGTTTCATCATTTTTCTGGCATCGGCACTCATGTGATGGGTGAGTTGTGCTGAGTTTTGCAGCGATTGATGCATTGCGGTTGCAATCAGTTTACGGATGTTCGGGATTGCTTTAATTTCATAATCGTCGCCCTCTTCGAGAACTACTGCCGGTGCCGGAGCCACTTTTGGTGCTGCCTGAACTTGTGGTTGAGCAGTCGGAGTTTTAACTGTTTTTGCCGCTGCCATTTCAACATCGCGGGCAATAATTCTTCCGCGTGGGCCGGAACCTTTTAGCGATTGAATTGCTAGGCCCAACTTGGCGGCCATATTTTTTGCCAAAGGCGAGATGCGGATTCGTTTGTCGGGAGAGTTGTCTTCCACTTCGAATTCTTCCACTTTTGGAGCCTCGTCAACGGTCTCCTCAACAGTAGTTTCTTCTGTTACTGTTTCTCCTCCGGGACGAAATTCTTCAACCGATTCGCCCTCTTTCCCTATAACAGCGACATTTACTAAAACAGGAATTTCATCGCCCTCTTCGAAGAAAGTTGCCAAAAGAGTTCCGTCCTCTTTTGCTTCCTCTTCAAACGATGATTTATCGGTTTCGTACGAGAAAAGAATGTCGCCCTCGCTCACTTTGTCGCCAACCGATTTGTACCACTGCCCCAAAATGCAAGATTCAACCGATTGTCCTTGCCGGGGCATTATTACTGGTGTTGCCATAATCGTTTATTTTTTTGTAGTTATTATAACTTGTTAATACAATTAAAAATCAATATGAAATTGAATAAGCTGAAAATCAGTCTATTGTAACTTTCTTCTCTTTTAGGTTGTAAAAATATATTATTTAACTTGTATTTACAAGTTGTGTTGTGTATTTTAATTTTTTTTTAACTTTGCACCTACAATGGAGAATATTCCTCAATATAGAAAACTGTACGAGCTGCTTCGGAAACACATTGTTGAAGGTGTTTATGAGGAGGGAAGTTTATTGCCCTCGGAGAACGAACTTTGTGCAGCTTACGAAATGACCCGCCCGACGGTTCGGCACGCGCTCGATTCGCTGGTTAAAGATGGTTTGATTCTGAAAAAACAGGGGAAGGGAAGTATTGTAAGAAAGACGCCCAAAAATATTGGCATTTTATCGATTTCGGGAACTGCCTCGGCGGTGGGTGTTCGTTATTTAAAAACCGATATTTTGCAGAAACCAATGATAAAAACATGGCCGGAAAATTTCTCATTTGAACTTTCGGAACTGGAGAAAGAGTCGGGTTGTATTTATATGGAACGCCTTCGTTTTGTCGAAGATGAACCGGTTTTTTACGACATTAACCATTTGCCAAATATCTACTTGCCGCGTATTACGAATCGTTCGTTCGAAAATCGTTCGTTGTTCGAAATATTACGAAAAAATTACCAGATAGAGATTCTTGGGGGCGAGCAAAAATTAAAAGCTGTAATGCCCGATAAGCAAATTAAAAAGTTGTTAAAATTAAAAACCGGGCAGCCGGTCTTGCATATCGAGCGGAAACTTACTACCAACCGCGAGAACTTTAATATCTATTCCACCATCTATTTTAATTCTGAAAAACATGCTATTTTTGGTAGCTTTTAATTGATAATATTTCGTTAAATTTTTGTTTCTCGCAAAGCCGCAAAATCGCAAAGGTCTGATTTTTAGCAAATTGCGGAAAGTATCTTATGCCTTGTAATTCTCTGTTTATGATGTATTTATAAGAATATACCGAACCATAAAATGAAGTTGCGGGCGAGAAATTGTAATCGTTTAACTTTTACGCAACCTTTTATTGCAAAAATCAGTCTAAATAGTTAGATTACTTTTTTATAAAAAAGACCTGCCATGAAAAAACTATTCTTCCCTTCAATTATCATTTCATTGTTGTTTATTTTTAATACTTCGGCGCAAAATTTTTCTGCCGATGCTTATCTCAATTTCCGGGAGAGTGTGGTGGGAATTTCCGAAAACGAACTGGCAGAAATGTATGTCCGGTCGTCTGATGTTTACCTGAAAGGATTTGCGAATGCAATCTCTTTCGACAAAGTAAATTATCTCGATTCGGTTATTTTAAAACTGAAATTAACCAACGACGAACTTGAATTGTTAAAGCAGAATATGTTTTTTGTAACCGAACGGCTGTCGCATAACAATTTCGGAGAAGCTTTTCATACCATATACAATTACGATTTACCGGTTTTTATAACCACCGATGCAATTTTGCATGCGCTGCACATGTCGTACGACCAGATTCTAAAAAATCTTGAGCGGGAAATAATGTCGGGTAACATCGAAGAATTTTTAAAGTCGATGTACGATAATTTTGGAACTCTTGAGGAAAAATATGGTAACTCAAAAGCATTGTCAGTTGGTTTGGCTGATGCCGATTTATTTATCACAATTGCTTACTCGCTTATCTCCGACAAACTTTTGGAAGGACACGTTGCCGATGCAAAGGAAATTAGTAAGGTGTGGGAGGCAATTCAAAACGAAAAAATGATTGTAATGCCAATGTTTACTTATCCTGACCGTAAACGGAAGCTTGATTTTAGCCAGTTTAAAGTACGCGGGCATTATGTTTATACCGATCAGGATAAATGGAGGGGTCTGAAATCGCTCGAGCCATATTTTAAAACAATGATGTGGCTGGGGCGTATGGATTTCTTTTTAACGCCGCCGTCTGGAAATAAAATAGAAAAGCCGTGGACTGACATCGAAATTCAGCGAATGTATTTTGGTTCGTTTATGGTGAATGAATTGTTGCAAAAATCGAATAAGCTTGAATTGCTTCAATTTAACGAAACTGTAATAAATTATTTGGTTGGCGAAAGCGATAATCTAACTCCCGAAGAGTATCAAAAAGTTTTAACCGACGAAGGAATAACTTCGGCAGAACAACTAATTGACGTACCTACATTTTTAAAATTGAAAGACGCTTTAAATAGTAACGCTGAACTTGCTCAGCAAATTTTAAGCGATTTCTTTTTTATGGACCCCGGCGGTGATAAACCGGGCGAACTGCCAATTTCGTATCGTGTTTCGGGTCAACGATTTATTATCGATTCATATGTTCTGGGGAATTTGGTTTTCGACAGGCTTATTCAAAACGGCAGAAAAGTTATGCGAATGATGCCAAAACCAATGGATATACTTTTCCCGCTGGGGAATAACGATGTTTTACCATTTCTGAAAGATGAATTTGAAAAATATCTATACACCGAACAACTTGCAAATCTCCGGTATATTATCGACGAAAAACCCGATGATTTTTGGTCGGGCAGTTTGTATAATGTCTGGCTAAATAGTATTCGCGAATTAAATCCGACTGCCGAAAAATCGAAACTACCTCTTTTTATGAAAACTGCCGCCTGGCAACAGGAAAAGATGAATACACAGTTGGCAAGTTGGTCGCAATTGCGGCACGATAATTTGTTGTATGCCAAGCAGTCGTACACCGGCGGAACAGGTTGTTCGTTTCCGTATTCTTATGTTGAACCTTATCCCGAGTTTTATGCAAGATTGAAACAATTTGCTCAAAATGCAGGAGACTTTTTTAGTCAACTTCCCGCAACAAATCCTGAGTTGTACAGGATTGTTCAGTTCTTTCCGCATTTTGAAGAGGTTATGGAAAAACTGGAAAAATTGGCAGAAAAGCAGTTAAATAAAACCCCGTTTTCGAAAGAAGAAAACGACTGGTTAAAGTCGATGCTTTTTGTTGAGGGCGGAAGTGGAATGCCTCCCTATTCAGGTTGGTACACAAATCTTTTTTACGATAAATGGGATGCCGCAGAAGGCGATTTTACTGTTGTTGATGTGCATACGCAACCCACCGATGAGGTTGGGATTGTTGTGGGACGTATTTTACATACAGGAATAGGGAAGGTTAATCTTGGAGTTTTTGTGGCAAATAATCCTATGACTCAAAACGAATTAATGGCGTATGTTGGGCCGGTAATGTCGTATTACGAGAACATTACTGATGATTTTTACCGAATGACCGACCAGGAATGGGAAAAACTTGTGCTCGGCAATAAACTGCCCGAACGCCCCGAGTGGACAAATATTTATCTTGCAGGTAAAAAAGGAGAGGCCCGGGAAAAGGGTGCCGAATTACCTTCGAAATTATACACTTCGTCGATGAATATCGGAGTTTCGAAACCTGAAATTGTAGCTTATCCAAATCCTGTAACAAACCGGCTAACTCTGAAAATTTCGACTCAGGAAAATGTTAATGGCGAGATTTCGGTATATACTTCTACCGGAATATTGATTAAACAAACCGGAACAGAATACTTTACAAGCGGCACAAACACAACGCAAATCTCTTTCGATGAATTATCGGAAGGTTTATATATTGTAAAAGTTTCGTTAAATGGAACGAAAAGCTTGGTATTAAAAGTTATCAAAAAATAAAGGTCGTCGTGCGGGTGCTTTTATCATTATAGTTTTTCACAGAATTAGTTTTGTTTGAATGGTTCACATTCAACACTCAATATTCAAATCTATTTTTTACTTGCCACATTAAAGATTGCATTGTTTTTTCTAAACATGCACGTCCATTTTTGGAAACGGAATATTAAATCCTTCCTTTTAGAAGGTTTTAAAAAACAAATCTACCAGTTGTTGTGGCCGGAATAATATTCAATAATCAAATTTGTCCAAAGTCTGCCAACGGGAATATTCGTTATTTTTCAACAATTGGGTTAATTTTGCCAATGGCACAACTTACAAACGATTTTGCCGCAAGTAATCGACTGTTGTTCCCACTTTCCGGGTAACCTAACGATGAGAGTTTATTTTTGAAATTTTGAATTGTATCTTCATTCCCGACAAAAGTTATTGTAACTGTTGAGTTAGAAATATTAATTTCAGCATTGGTAACCTCATCGAACTTTAAAAGTCCTTTTTTTATTGTTGAAGCACAGCCATTGCACTTCAAATTTTCAATTTTTATTGTTGTTTTCATTGATTCTGTTTTTTATTTGTTTTGAAACTCAGGAGCTTCTCTGTCGTACTTGCAGCATCCGGGAAGTTTGTCGTAAACTTCGTCTTTTGCTTTGTGATTTTTTGTGTCGTGTCCAACTTTGGCTACGGCAACTTCAACTTTGTCGGTATTGGTTTTTGAGGCGTCGTAAACGATCTCCAATTTTTTTGTCTCTTTGTTCCAATCGGCTTTCGAAACTCCGTCAACTGCCAGTGCTGCTTTTTCGATGCGTTTCTCGCACATGCCACAATTTCCGTTTACCAAAAAACTCTCTGTTTTGCTTTGTGCAAAAACTGCAAATGTTCCTAAAAAAAACATTGCTACTAAACTTAAAACTTTTGTCTTCATCTTTTTTTGTTTTTAAAATGATTAATAAAATACTTTTTTGTGGGCCTTTTGTTTGCTTTAAATAACCCCGACTTTTACAGGCTGTGTTATAAGATTATTTTTTACCGTTGGATTTATCCAACGGTAATCAGGCAGCCTGACAATATTGGATTTTAGTCCTGAGTATAAGTAAGTTGGGCTGAAGCCCGGTTTTTGTGCATTCATAATCCCCGGGATAAATCCCGGGGCTAAATGTAACCTGTAATACGGGTTTTAACCCGGGAACTAAAATTTCCGTTTTACTTCGCCACAATTCATCATTTGCTCGCCGTAATACGGATTTTTTATCTCTTTGTCAGCACTAATCCAGAAAGCACCTTTGTCGTTGTTTGCCATTGGGCAGAACTCCAAATAAATTGGTTTACCGGTTTCTGGCCCAAACATATCGATGGCTTTTGTTAGCGCATCGGAGAGGATTACAAAATGGCTGCGTTTCATCTCAATCTCTTTCATTGCCACAATCCCGTTCAGGTTATCTTTTATTGGTTTCAACAGTTTCATCCATTCGATGTGTGCGTCGCCTTTTAACAAACCCATATCAACTTTTTCGAGTTCAGCAAGAACTGTTTTTGCCTCTTTTTCAACCTTTGTTTCATCGGTTGCCACGAAACCATCTTTCATTTTCAGGTAGGCGGTTACCACATTCCCGAGTTGCTTTTTAAATTCAGCTGGAGTTTCCTTCGATAAGGAAACCGGCTTTTTTTCACTCTTTTCCATGGCTTCCATTTCCTCGTCGGTCATTTCACTGCTACTACCATCTGTCCCCATTTTCGACATGTCGTGCGGGGTTGAGCCTGCGCCTCCACTTGGGTTCATCATACTTGGTTTTCCGGCCAACTGTGCCGAAGCGTCGATTTTAAACACGCCGTTTGTTACAATCTCCTCGCCTTCGTGCAAACCTTGCGAAACCACGTAGAAGTTACCGGTTTCGGGACCCAATACAATTTCGCGATAGATAAACGAGGGGGATTCCCGGTTGGGAACTTTTACGTAAACAACTGCACGTTTTCCGGTCCAGAGAATCGATGTTTTCGGAATTAAAAGCTGGTTGGTATTTTTTGCAATATTCGATTGTAAAATTCCGTTTACAAACATCTCGGGTTTAAACTTTAGTCCGCTGTTTCTCATCTCCACACGTACTTGTGCCACGCGGGTCGATGCGTTAATAAACGGGTCGATGTAAGTAACTTTTGCCGAATAGGTTTTTCCGGGCAACGACTGAATTGTAAAATCAATTTTATCCCCTTTTTTTATCCAGGGTAAATCCGACTCGTAAGCATCGAACATAATCCAAACGCGGCTTAAATCAACCACCTCGAAAAGCGGGTTTCCCTCTTTTACATAGTCGCCAATGGCTATGTCGCGGCGGGTAACTGTTCCGGTAATGGGCGAAAGAATATCGAAATAGACACTCGGCTCACCACTGTTTTCAATGCTTTTTATCTGCTCTTCGCTTAAGTCCCAAAGCTTTAATTTGCTACGTGTTGCATCGTAAAACGAAGGGTTGGTATCTTTGTATTTTGCTGCTTCCAACAGTTCTCGCTGAGCTGTTATTAAGTTGGGTGAATAGATTGAGGCGAGCTTTTGCCCCTTTTTAACATGTTGTCCTGTGTAATTAATGTACAGTTTTTCAATGCGGCCACCAAAACGAGCAGTGAGTACCGATACATTTCTCTCGTCGGCCTTTACTTTTCCAAGCAGGTAAACCGATTTTTCGGGTGCTCCCTCTTTTACAATAAAAGTCTGTACCTCGGCCAGTTTCATTGCCGATTTTGTCATCTGAATTTCATTCGGGTCGGCCTCTTCACCGTTGTCGATTGTCTCCAGAGGAATTAAATCCATTCCGCAAATGGGGCAATCGCCGGGTGCATCTTTTTTTATTTGAGGATGCATCGAGCAGGTCCAGATTGTCTGGTCGGCACTTGCTTCAGCCGAATGGTCGTGTTCGTCGATAGTTACTGTTTTTGTTGAGCCGAAGAATATACTTCCCAGGGCCAGTCCCATTATCAGAGCAATTGCAATTAGTACAACGTCTCTTTTCCCTATTTTTATTTTTTTTGATTTCATCGTGTATGTTTTTTTATTTTGTACGTTTTTTAAATTGATTCAAATTTTTGTCATTTCTCAGTCGTGCCTCCTACCAATGGCAGAATTTGTATTAAGACCCTGATCCGTCAGCCGACGGACAGGGTGACGTTCTAATTTAGCTACACAGTTAACAAATAGCGTCATTCTGAACTTGTTTCAGAATCTCTCTCATCAACTCATTGTGCCTAATAAAAATTAGATAAACTCTCGAAATAACAGAACTGATATTCATTTTAAATTCCCATTAAATAGTTGATAAATGCAATTGCAGCCTGCTTATCGGCACGGGCTTTTTCGAGCTCCAGTGAATATTTTAGCAGACTTTTTTCCATTCGTAAAATCTCTTCGAAATTCTTTCCGTTCGACGCGTATTCGCTTTCAAGGATTTTGATTGCCCGGCTTGCAAAATTGCTCTGCTTTTCAAACAGAATAATCCGTCGGTTGGCATCGGCATATTCGCTGTAAACTTTTTCGAAGAGAGTCTCCAATCCGTTTATCTTGTCGGCTTTTTTCTCTTCAACTGCCTGTTGCTGATAAATGGCTTCGTTAATCATTCCCGAATATTTTTTGCGATAGAGCGGAATGGTAATTCCTACTTTAAGCAGTAGTGCATCTTTCCCGCTGTTGGTGGCAATTCCACCGGTATTAATTGCGGTGTAGTCGACACCAGCAATAATATTTGGCGAGCCAAGTTTTTTGGCTGCATTCTCCGAACTCTTGAACGACTGGCGCAGGTAATCCAGACTTTTCAGTTGATGATTATTCAGTGTTAAACTGTCGATAACTGCCTGTTTTGTATAAATCAAATCGTCAATCCAAAGTATCTCCGGAATTTGAATGTTACTACTTTCGTCAACATTTAACAGGTTGTTGAATTTTACTGTATTTACAAACCATCTGTCTTTCAGCAGTGCCAGATTGTTTTCCAAATCGGCCAGTTCCATTTCAACTCTCAGTTCATCGACTCCCGAAGCTTTCCCTGCTTGTATTTTAATCAGCGCAAGGCTTTTGAACGATTCGAGAATACGAATGTTGTCGAGCGTAATATCGATTCCTTTTTGAATGAAATACAAGTCATAATAGGCCGATTTCACTTCGAAAAACAGGTTCGATTTTGCCTCTTCGAAATCTTCGTATTTTGCTTTTGCCGCATTTACAAATACATCTTCTTTGCTGTTTAATGTTCCGAACCAGGGGAACATTTGCGAGAGCGATATTTTTGCATGTTGCGGACCGTTTTTCGTTTCAACAGGCATGATAAAGTAGCCGATTGTTAGCTGCGGGTCGGGTAAAGTTCCCACTTGTGGAATTTTCTCCAACGTGGCATTGTACTCGTTAAATTTTGCTTTTAAAGCAGGATTGTTCCGAGCCGCTGTTATTAAGTAGTCGTTTAATTCGTCCTGAGCCGAAACTACACCGCTGAACAGCATTAGTGCCAGTAATATGTATGTTATCTTTTTCATTATATTTTTGTATTAAACTCTTGATTTGTTAATTCAATTATCATTGACCCTTCTGCCTCTCGGCATCTCCCCTCGAGAGGGGAGAAAGTTCTAATCAACTTTTTGCGGAACAATGAATTCTGCTGAATCTTTGTTTCTTCATCTTTCCCTTTTGCGGGAAAGTGCCGGTAGGCGAAAGGGTAGGATGAGCTACCAAAGTTTATTATTGTATTCATATCTATTCCTTTATACTGTCTTCCAACTTCTGACTTCTGACTTCCAGCTTCTGATTTCTTTTAACAATCTTTTCCTGCCACATGGCGTAAAGTACCGGCACCACAAAAATGGTAAGCGTGGCGATTACCATTCCCCCAAAAATTGGGATGGCCATCGGAACCATAATATCCGATCCTTTTCCGGTTGATGTAAGAACTGGTAGCAGTGCAATAAGTGTGGTTGCCGTGGTCATAATTGCCGGGCGCACCCGCTTTTGTCCTGCCTCTAAAATATTGGCTCGTACCTCGGCAACAGTTTTCGGAGCACGCTCGTCGAAAATCTGCTGGATGTAGGTGCTGATTAAAACGCCGTCGTCGGTAGCAATTCCGAAGAGAGCGATGAACCCAACCCATACCGCCACACTGAGATTTATGGTGCCAATTTGAAACAGGTTTTGCAAGTGTATATCGCCAACATTAAAATTCAGGAACCACGGCTGACCATAAAGCCAGAGCATGATAAACCCACCCGAAAAAGCAACGATAATTCCGGAGAATATAAGTGAAGCTCCCGTTACCGAACGGAACTGAAAATAGAGAATCAGGAAAATTACCAGCAGTGCAATGGGAATAACAACCATTAGGCGTTTTGTTGCCCTGATTTGGTTTTCGTAGTTTCCGGTGAACTTAAAATTCACTCCGGCCGGAATTACAAGAGTTCCGTCCTCTATTTTGCTATTCAAATATTCCTGTGCATTTTCCACCACATCAACTTCGGCGTAGCCATCTTTTTTATCGAAAATAACATAACCAACGAGGAACGTATTTTCACTTTTTATAAGCTGTGCCCCGCGTGTATATTCTATTGTTGCCAGTTCGTTTAATGGAACCTGCGCACCCGACGGTGTTGAAATAAGTAGTTTATTCAGGTCTTCGGGATTGTCTCTGAACTCACGTGCATAACGAACCCGAATCGGGTAGCGCTCTCTGCCTTCAACAGTCGATGAGAGCGGCATTCCGCCAACAGCCGAACTGATGTACTCCTGAAAATCTTTAATGGTTAATCCGTAGCGGGCAATTGCTTCGCGGTTGATGTGAATTTCCATATAAGGTTTTCCCACCACACGGTCGGCAAAAACCGACATTTTCGAAACGCCTTCAACCTCTTTTAAGAGTGTCTCAATGTTCAGCCCTACTTTTTCGATGCTCTCCAAATCGGGACCAAAGACTTTTATTCCCATGGGAGCACGCATTCCGGTTGCCAACATCACCAAACGGGTTTGAATGGGTTGCAACTTGGGTGCCGATGTTAATCCTGGAATGGATGCGTTGGCAATAATCTCAGTCCAAATATCGTCGGGCGATTTAATTTTATCGCGCCACTGGCGGAAATATTCTCCGTCTTCGTCGGGAGTTAATTGTTCTTTTTCTATTACAATAAAACCATCTTTTGGATTGTAGGTTGTGCCGTCTTTCAAAATAAAAGCTCCGTTGTCGTCCACTTTAAAACGCATCCGGTGACCTTTTTCGTTCAGAATATATTCCGACTTGTAGTTAATTACATTTTCGAACATTGAAATGGGTGCCGGGTCGAGGGCAGAATTTACTCGCCCCCATTTTCCAACCACATTGTCAACTTCGGGAATTGAATTTACTTTTTTGTCTAATAACTGAATCACTTCGAGGTTCTCTTCAACACCCGAGTGAGGCATGGTTGTGGGCATTAGCAGGAACGAGCCTTCGTCTAACGACGGCATGAATTCTTTACCAATACCGGGAAATGTTTTATTTACCGCTTGCCAGGTTTCGGTTTCGGTAATGAATTTTGGCAGGAAGCCAAAAACCTTCTCCGAACCTTGCCAGGCGGTAATTCCAAAAAGAATCACAAAAATAGGTAGCGACAAAAATGTCCATTTGTTGTTTAGTGCCCACGACAATATCCGCGGATAGACATAAACAATGGAGCTGAGTAGCAGCAGTACAAACCCGATGACAAATATTACAAACAGAAAGTTGACGAACTCGCTGTATTGCGCGCCGAGCGGCATCCACTCCTGCGAAAGGAATTTCATAACCACAATTAATATGATGGCAATATTTATGTAGTTTACAAACTTTGCTTTTCCCTCTTTCCAGAGGTAAGCGAAGAAATTATTTGCAGCGAGAAGAACTACGGCAATCCCGGTAAAATAATTACCGAAAACCATGAGTAAAATACCTGCAATGGCAAGAACGATATTCGAACTTTGCCTTATTTTTTTGCTGTTTATCCGAACCGAGAAAATAATGTGTGCCAGTGCCGGAATAATTACCAGACCAACAATCAATGCGGCAATCATTACAAAAGTTTTGGTGAAAGCCAGTGGTCGGAACAGTTTTCCTTCGGCAGCTTGCATAGCAAAAACGGGCATAAAACTAATCACCGTTGTGGCGATTGCCGTTAACACTGCCGGTGCAACTTCAATGGTGGCATTGTATATAACGTTCATTAAAGCCGTACCTTTTGCATGTTTATTCTCGGGCAGCGAGGTGTGCCGGATGATGTTCTCCGTGAAAACCACCCCCACATCGACCATAACGCCAATTGCGATGGCGATTCCCGAAAGTGCTACAATGTTGGCATCCACTCCAAATTTGCGCATGGCAATAAAAGTGATTAAAACGCCAATGGGTAGCAGGCTCGAAATAAGAAACGATGCCCGCAGGTTAAAAACCAAAATCAACACAACAATTATACTGATGAGGATTTCCAGCGAGAGTGCCTCTTCGAGCGTTCCTAAAGTCTCGTGAATTAATCCCGAGCGGTCGTAAAACGGGACGATGGTTACTTTCGAGACTGTTCCGTCGGCCAGAGTTTTGGACGGCAAACCGTGTGCAATCTCTTTAATTTTAGCTTTTACATTATTAATAACTTCCAGCGGGTTGGCTCCGTAGCGGGCAACCACAACTCCACCGGTTGCGTCGGCGCCGCCTTTGTCTAATCCGCCGCGCCGCGAGGCCGGACCAAAATTAACTTTGGCAACATCTTTAATGCGAATAGGCACGTTGTTTTTAACGGTCACCACCGATTTTTCTAAATCTTCGAGCGTTTTAACATAACCCAACGCACGTATTAAATATTCGGCGCGGTTAAATTCTATGGTGCGAGCACCCACATCGAGGTTACTCTTTTTTACTGCGTTAATAATTTGCCCGATGGTAACGCCCTGTGCTTTCATTGCGTTGGGATCGATATCAACCTGGTACTCTTTTATGTAACCACCAATCGATGCTACTTCGGAAACTCCTTTTGCCGAGGTGAGCGCATATTTCACATAAAAGTCCTGAATGGAGCGTAACTCTTGCGGGTCCCAGCTTCCTGCGGGGTTTCCGTCTTTGTCGCGTCCTTCGAGGGTGTACCAATATACTTGCCCCAACGCAGTAGCATCGGGCCCCAGCGCAGGGGTAACTCCCTCGGGCAAGGTGCCTGCCGGCAGCGAGTTCAGTTTCTCTAAAATACGGCTGCGGCTCCAGTAAAACTCTATCTCTTCATCGAAAATAATGTAGATGCTCGAGACCCCAAAAATGGAGTTGCTTCGAATGGTTTTAACTCCCGGGATTCCCAAAAGTGCCGTGGTTAGCGGGTACGAAATCTGGTCTTCAATGTCTTGTGGCGAACGTCCTGCCCACTCGGTATAGACAATTTGCTGGTTCTCCCCAATGTCGGGTATGGCATCAACCGGAACCGGATCGCTGGGCAAAAAACCCGTGTTCCAGCCAAATGGCGATGTTACAACTCCCCAGGCAACAAATGTTGTGAGCAGTAGCAGGGTAACCAATTTGTTTTCTAAAAAGAATTTAATTATTTTATTTAACATTTTGTTGTAGTTTTATTTCGACAACCGGTTTATTTCCAATTTATACAGGTTTCGGGGGAAAGCTATTTTGTATGAGTGTGTAGTTGAGAGATAACACGTTGCAGCTTAATATGAATCTCGTCTGCAATCGTTTTCATCTCATCGTTATCTATGTCGGCAACCATTACCGCCGGATTTATAATGGCTACTTCGGTGCCATTTTCAACGGCTTGAAGCATTACATTACACGGAAGTATTGTTCCAATCTTATCTTCGGCAGTTATCGAGCGTAAAGCAAATGCAGGGTTACAAGCACCTAAAATTCGATATTGCCTGAAATCGATATTCAGTTTCTCTTTTAGTGCGTTGTTCACATCGAATTGGGTTACAATTCCAAATCCCTCTTTTTGAAGTTCTTCTTTTACATTTACTGTTGCTGTTTCTAAATCAGTATTTACTGTTTTGTTGATATAATATTTCATGCTATTTTATTTTTAAAATTTAATAATCTGTTTTTGGTGTGTTATAAAAAGGGGTGTTGTTTTGTGAGAGAAAATGGTGAATAATTCTGAATGAGATTCAGAACATTTTAATCAACAGCGAAATACGCAAAGTCCCGACTGAGAGTCGGTTTTTGAAAATGGTGGTGATAAAGGAGAAAACAGAGCACTAAAATGTTCCAAAACCGGATTTGCATTCGATCTGTTTTTTTGAAAAGCTAGCAGTAGATGTATTGTTTTTACTGCCGGAACAGAAAGTTTTTGTCCAACAAATTTTAAGTTAATTTTATGAAATTCCGACTGGTTTTCGCAAACCCCGTTTGAAGCGTTGTGATGCTTGCAGAGATCTGCCGTTTCAGGCGTTGCTCCCGGGTCGCAGCAAGTTTGGGCTTCGTGATAAAAAGCTACACTGTAAAGTTTTCCGTGCGAATAGTGCTTGTTTATTTGAATGCCGATAAAACTTATCAGAAAAACTATTGAAAGTAATATGTTGAGTACTTTGTTCATTCGTTATTTATAATGTGTCAAAATTACTGCAATTGTGGTGTTGTCTATTATACAATTTTGGAAATAACTTATATGATTCTGATTTATCCTAATTTTAATATCCTGACCGCACCGCGGATAACAATGACAAAAACAATTGCTCCAACAATTAAATCGGGTATTAGCGATGAGGTTAGCATAACTGCTAACCCGGCCAGTATGACGCCTGCGTTTACAATAATGTCGTTCGATGTAAAAATTTTACTTGCAACAATATTGGCATCTTTACTATCGGTTTTATTTAAAATTACCATACTTGCTGCATTGGCCAGTAGTGCCAGAACTGAAACAAGTATCATAATTTTATAATCGGGAGTTTCGTTTAAAAAGAGTACGCGCCTAATAATTTCAACAAAACCTGTTGCAGCCAAAATAATTTGCAGATAACCGCTAACTTTAGCCACCTGTCTCTTCTTTATAAGTGTTGTTCCAACAGCCCAAAGACTTAATCCATAAACAACGGCATCGGCAAACATATCTAAACTGTCGGCCACTAACCCCATCGATTTTGAAATAAGTCCGGTAATCATTTCGAAAACGAAGAATGTAAAATTGATACCTAAAACCCACCACAGCTGTTTTCGTTGAAAAGAGTGTGTTGAATACGTTGTGCCATCATCAACTTTTTTAATCGATTTTATTTCGCAACCTAAATTCAGACTTCTGATGAGTTTTTCAATCTCCCGGTTTTCTTCAGATTGGATAACCTCTAATAATCGCTTATCTAAATTGAAATTTAATGCTACGATTTCAGGAATATTTTCCAGTCGAATTCTGATTAAAGACTCCTCGGAGGTACAATCCATTTTTGCTATGTAGTAAGTTGTTTTTGTCATGTTTATTTACAACAGGTATTATTTTTACTTTTTTGAATTGGTGGGCAGGGAACATCGCCAAAAGAGCAATAGACACAACAATCGCCTTTGTTTGGTTTTAGAATTGCTTTACAATTCTCACATTCATAAAAATGTGTGCAAGAGTTTACAGGCATTGTTTCTGTTTTACTGTGGCCGCAAAACGGACAAGTAATGGTTGATTGAAAAATAATATTCATAATGTCGCACTTTTTATTTAAACTAATTCTAAACAAAAGTACGTCATAATTTGTGCAACCGGGTTGCAAACTTATTAGCCTTTGTTACATCGGTTGCAAAGTCCTTTTACAACCATATTAATATTTTCGGCAAAATAGTTTTCGGGGAGTTGAATATCGGGAATTGGGATGTCGGTTAAACAGGTTGTTTTTTCGCATTTTATGCAGTAGAAGTGTACATGCAACTCGCTTGGATTACAGTGGCAGGTGTCGGTGCAAACAGCATATTTTATGGTTCCGGTACCGTCGTCAATACTGTGAATTACTTTCTTGTCGACAAAAGTTTTAAGTGTACGGTAAAGCGTTGTTCTGTCGGCCTGTGCAAATTGCATTTCAAGTTCAGGCAGACCAATGGCGTGGTCTTGTTTCGATAAAATATCGAGAACCAACTGACGCATTGCCGTGGGCTTTACTTGTTTTATTTCCAATGATTTATCTATCGATTTTTTCATCGCTAAACTTTGTCTAATGCTTTTCTCTCTTTTTTTACAGTCTTTTTATAATCGCTTAATGTTTTCCCGGTAATGTTTTTAAACTGTTTCGAAAGGTGTGCTACACTGCTGTAGTTTAGCTGGAATGCAATTTCAGAGAAATTGAGTTCGTTGTACGAAATCAGCTCTTTAACTTTTTCAATCTTTTGTAGGATAATAAATTTTTCGATGGTTGTTTTTTCAATTTCCGAGAACTTTTTTGAAATGAACGAATACTCTTTGCCAACTTGGGTTGACAGATACTCTGAGAAATTTATCTTCAGACTTTCGCTTTTGTTGTAGTGAATGTAGTTGACAATTAGCGCTTTCACATTTTCAACAATCTGAATGTTTTTATCCTGAATAAGTTCAAATCCAATTGTTTCCAGTTCTTTGGCCAAATGCTCTAAATCAACTCCCTCTTTTTCAATGTCGGCACTTCCCAAAACAACTTTCGAAAAAGGAATATCTAACTTGGTTAAGGTTTGTTTTACCGCGGCAATGCAACGGTCGCAAACCATGTTTTTAATGTAAATTGTCGATTCTTTCATTTCAATTTTCGAAGATAACCAAAACAACTTTAAAGTATTGGATTTTCAATGCAAAATAAATAAGTAGTTTTGGAGTTTAAAAAATAAAAAGTTATGCGATTAATTCTTCTTTTGTTTGTTTTAGTGCCATTTATTTCAATTGCACAAATTAATCAGACCGATGCAAACGGGCTGCGTCAAGGGCTTTGGGAAAAGAGGCAGCCAAACGGCCGGTTGATGTATGTGGGGCATTTTAATGATGGCAAACCCGTTGGCGAGTGGAAACGGTTTCATCCGGGAGGACAGGTTAAGGCAATTATTACCTATAAAGAGAATTCGGATACGGCATTTACGCAACTTTTCGACAAGCATAAAAATAAACTGGCCGAGGGGAACTTTGTGAATCAGAAAAAGGAGGGAAACTGGGTTTATTTTCTGAAAGGGAGAAAAATATCGGAAGAACAGTTTTTGGGAGGTGTAAAAAACGGAGTTGCACAGCAGTTCTACGAAACCGGTGAATTGCTCGAAAGGGTTGAGTGGAAAAATGGGAAAAAGGAGGGGAAATACGAAACATTTTATAAAAATGGCAGCCCATATTTGCAATGTAAAATGCATAACGATTTACGTCACGGGCTTTGTTTAGTTTATTATAAAAACAAAAAATTACAACTCGAAGCAAATTATAAAAACGGCTTGCGCCATGGCGAGTGGAAGTTTTACGACGATAAAGGGAACTTGCAATATCAGCTAAATTACAACAACGGTAAAATCTTGAACCCTGAAGTGCGCGACAGTATTGCCGCAATAAAAATGCAAAATCTTGAGAAAAACAGAGGCACTTTTACCGACCCTGAGAAATATTTGCAAGACCCATCGGAGTATATGCGGAAAACGAAAATATATTAGCGACAGTTTTTTACGAGTGTCGTTTTTTCAGTTCCCGAACAACGTCTTCAATGCGAAATCCTTTGTGCGAAAGCAAAACAATTAAGTGGTACATTAAATCACCGGCTTCGTAAATAAAGTTTTCGTCGTCGTTGGCCATTGCCCCAATAATTGTTTCAACGGCCTCTTCGCCAACTTTTTGGGTAATGGTGCGAGTGCCCTTTTTAAACAGCGAAGTGGTGTACGAACCCTCCGGCATCTCCTGCTTGCGTTTATCGATAAATGTTTGCAGGTAGCTTAAAAATTCAATGTCGTTTTCGCTGTTTACCTCGTCGAAACAGGTGTCGGTTCCGGTGTGACAAACCGGGCCAACCGGATTGGCTTTTATTAAAAGTGTATCTTCGTCGCAGTCTTGCAATATTGAGACTAAATTCAGAAAGTTCCCCGACTCTTCGCCTTTTGTCCATAACCGGTTTTTACTGCGGCTAAAAAAGGTTACTTTTCCCAGTTCCAGTGTTTTTTCAACGGCCTCGGCATTCATAAAACCAACCATTAAAACGACCATTGTTTTAGCATCTTGAACGACAGCCGGAATCAGCCCGTTCAGTTTATCGAAATCCAAATCGGATGTGTTTTTAAATTCGCGCATTTTATTTTATTCTTTTTTATTTCCTTTTATACTTTCTATTATTACCGTTAATCAACAGATTCTGAATCAAGTTTAGAATGACGGATGTTCTTTTTAGACCCTGAAACAAGTTCAGGGTGACGTTCTAATTAAGTGTCGCAGTTAACAAATAACGTCATGCTGAACTTGTTTCAGCATCTTTTTATCAGTTATTTTCTTATTTTTTTATCGAACCACAATCTCTTTCTCTTTCAAATATCTCTTCAGTACCGGAATGGGTATTTCGTTATAATGAAAAATACTCGCTGCCAGTCCTGCATCGGCTTTTCCTTTTGTAAAAACATCGACAAAATGTTCTTTTGTTCCGGCACCTCCCGAAGCAATAATTGGTATTTTCAGCATATCGGCCATTTGTGCCAGTTGCCGGTTGGCAAAGCCGTTTTTTGTTCCGTCGTGATTCATCGAAGTAAAGAGTATTTCGCCGGCACCGCGCTCTTCGGCCTCTTTTGCCCACGAAAAAAGCTCTTTATCGGTTGCTATTCTCCCGCCATTCACGGTAACTCGCCAGTGGTTGTTTTCGGTGCTGCGAGCATCAATTGCCACAATTACAAACTGGCTGCCGAAGTTACGTGCCAAATCGTCAATCAACTGCGGATTTTTTACCGCCGACGAGTTAATTGATATTTTGTCGGCACCGGCACTTAACAGTTTGTCGGCATCGGCAAGTTCACTAATTCCTCCGCCAACGGTAAACGGAATATCGACATTTGCTGCAATTCGTTTTACCAGCTCCACAAAAGTTTTACGGCCTTCGTGTGTTGCCGTAATATCCAGAAAAACCAATTCGTCGGCACCGTCGGCAGCGTATTTTGCACCCAATTCAACCGGGTCGCCCACCTCTTTGATGTCAACAAAATTGATTCCCTTAACGGTTTGCCCGTTACGGATATCTAAACATGGTATGATTCGTTTTGCAAGCATTTTTTTAAGTTATTCAGTTCGCTAGGCAGAAGGCAGAAGTTTTCAGTTCTTCTTTTTATTGTTCCTGATTACCGAAATTAAACTAGATAGCATTTTTTCAATTTCGATACTTAATTCGTTTAACTGATTAAATTTTTCTTGAGAAAGATAATCCAATCTAAAACTTATTTCCAATTGTGTCTGAAACTCATAAAGAGAACCTGAGGCAATTTGCAAAAAACGTACATAATCTCCTGAACTGTTTCTTCCATAACCTTCTGCAATATTACTTGGCACTGAAACAGCACTTCGCTTAATTTGAGATATAAGATTATAGACCTCCTCATTTGGGAATTGATTGGTTGCTTTATAAACAAGCATAACCAAATCTATTGATTTTTGCCAAACGATTAAGTCCCTGTATGTTTTCACACTAAAAATATTAAAGTATTTACTTCTCTTTTTTTCTAATAACTTCTTACTTCTGCCTGCTTAACTTCTTACTGTTTTATAAACTCCTCAATTTCCTTCAAAGATATTCTATTTTCGTAAATTGCTTTTCCCACAATCACTCCCGGCACGTCCATTTCATTTAATTTTAATATGTCGTTCATTGTTGCAATTCCTCCGCTGGCAATAATTTCGACTGCGGGGAGCCGATTCATTATTTTTTCGTAGAGATCAAAAGCCGGGCCTGTTAACATTCCATCGCGACTAATATCGGTTGAAATCACTTTAACAATTCCTTTTTTATAAAAGTCGGAGATAAATTCTATTACCGGCAGTTCTGTGGTTTCAATCCATCCACCAACAGCGATATTTCCGTTTTTAGCATCGGCACCTAGAATTATTTTTTCACTTCCGTATTTTTCGAGCCAGCTTAAAAAAGTATCGCGGTCTTTTACGGCAATGCTTCCGCCGGTAACCATTTTTGCGCCCGAGTTAAAAGCAATCTCCAAATCTTTATCCGATTTTAAACCACCACCAAAATCAATAATTAAGTTTGTTTTTGTTGAAATGGTCTCCAGCACTTTATGGTTAACAATGTGTTTTGCTTTTGCACCGTCTAAATCAACCAAATGCAGGCGTTTAATTCCTGCTGCCTCGAACATTTTTGCCACCTCAAGCGGGTTTTCGTTATAAACGGTTTTTTGGTTGTAATCGCCTTGTGACAGACGAACACATTTTCCGCCTATTAAATCGATTGCAGGTATTATTTCTATTTTGTTTTTCATAATTTATTTTTCTCGCAAAGGCGCTAAGCCGCAAAGGTAAAAAGTTAAATCTGTAAAATTAAACGTCATTCCGAACTTGTTTCGGAATCTCTGAGTAAAAAGAGATGCTGAGCTGTCAACTGACGGACAGTATGACGAACTGATTGAATTTCAGTAAATAGATAACTATAACTCTTCTAAAATCATTTTAATAACTGCCTGCGCGGTAACTTCGCGGTTGGCAGCCTGTTCTATTACAATAGAATTTTCGCTGTCGATAACGCCATCGGTAACAACTACGTTGCGGCGAACCGGCAAACAGTGCATAAATTTGGCGTTGTTTGTAAGCGCCATCTTCTCTTCGTTAACGGTCCAGTTTTGGTCTTTCGAAAGCACTTTGCCGTAATGGGTGTACGACGACCAGTTTTTTGCGTAGATAAAATCGGCCCCTTCGAAAGCTTTTTTCTGGTCGTATTCCACTTTTACATCGCCCATAAATTCCGGAGCCAGCTCGTAACCTTCGGGGTGGGTAACTACTCGTTCGTAATCGGTTTCGCGCATCCACTCCACAAACGAGTTGGCAACGGCCTGTGGCAGTGCTTTCGGGTGTGGCGCCCAGGTTAAAACCACTTTGGGCCGCTCCTTCGTTTTAAACTCCTCGATGGTAACCAAATCGGCATAACTTTGCAGCGGGTGGCGGGTTGCGCCTTCCATACTTACAACCGGTACTCCGGCGTGTTCAACAAACTGATTAATAATTTTTTCCGAATAGTCGTCGTTTCTGTTTTCGAAGCGGGCAAAAGCACGAACGCCAATTATGTCGCAATAGTTGCCTATTACCGGAATTGCTTCCAAAAGGTGCTCCGGTTTGTCGCCGTCCATAATTACTCCCAACTCCGATTCCAGTTGCCAGCTGTCGCCGTTTACATTCATTACCATCGTGTTCATTCCCATATTCATAGCTGCTTTTTGCGTGCTTAAACGGGTACGTAAACTGGAGTTGAAAAATACCAGAACCATAGTCTTGTTTTTCCCGAGATGCTGAAATCCAAACGGATTTTTCTTTACTTCGAAAGCGGTTTCTATCGCCTCCTGAATACTTGGTATATCTTTTACTGATGTATAATTTTTCATGTGTTAAAATTTAGAATCAAGATACAAGAGTCAAGACACAAGACAAGAAAGTTAGTGCTTCAACTTAATCATGCTCCTGTGTGTGAAATCTTTTATCATGAATGTTTCATTTTTTTTGAACCACATCGTCACATTAGTTCATATAGTTTTCTATTGTGTTCCAATATGCCTATTGTGGTAGATTTTTATTTCAGTCGAACTTGGTAATTTTACTGATTAGAAAGTTTTTATGGTTTTTGTTTTATTCTACGTCCAATTCTTTTATCATCAGGACTTCTTCTGCAATCCCAAATCATAATAATCAAAATCAACTGTTCGAAAACCTCATATATTATTTGATAATTTCCTGTAATTAATGCTCTTACGGCAGTGTAATTTGTTTTGGTGCCAATAAAAGGATTTTTAGAAATCAACCAGATACTTTTATTAATTTTTGTATTTAATTTTTTGCTATAAGTTGTTGTGCCATTTCTGTTTATATAAAATTCAAGAATATTATATAAATCAGCTTTTGCTTCAACCGACCACTCTATTTTGTGTTTAGCCATTGGTCAATTTCTTTCTGCAACTCGTTGTGGGTAATTGTTTTGCCGTTTTTTAAATCCTTTCGGGCAGAATCAATTCGCTCTTCCTGATAACTGCTTAACTCATAAGTGTCTCCTGATATTTTTGTTTCGATAATTGTTTTTAGAGCCGTTAAAAACGGCTTATCATCAATTTGCGACAAATGTTCTATTATAAAATGTTTTAATTCAATTGTGCTCATAACATCCTTTTTTACAAATATACAATTTTAGTTACGTTATTTCGGACGAATCTGTCCGCTGCCTTCAATTATCCATTTGTAGCTGGTGAGCTCTTCGAGTGCCATTGGCCCGCGGGCGTGTAGCTTTTGTGTGCTGATACCGATTTCGGCTCCCAGTCCGAATTGTGCACCATCGGTAAATGCGGTCGATGCGTTGGAGTAAATCGACGATGCATCGATTACTTTTCGGAATGTGTTAATTCGTCCGGCATCTTCCGTTACAATTGCCTCGCTGTGTTTCGAGCTGTACTGGTTGATATGCGAAATGGCTTCGTCGAAAGAAGAGACGGTTTTAATTGCCATTTTCATCGATAAAAATTCTGTTCCGAACGACTCTTCGGTTGCAGGGAAAAGCAGCTCGCCGGGATAAATGTCTTTTATTTTTTCGAACGATTTTTCGTCGGCATAAATTACCACTTCTTGCGTGGCAAGTTTTTTGGCAAACTCCGGTAAATCATTTAACCGGCTTTCGTGAATAACAAAACAGTCGAGTGCATTACAAACCGAAACGCGGCGTGTTTTTGCATTGAAAACAATTTCAACCCCTTTATTCAGGTCGCCAAATTCGTCGAAATAGGTGTGACAAATTCCCGCTCCGGTTTCAATTACCGGAATGGTTGCATTCTCGCGCACATAATTAATTAACCCCTGACTTCCGCGTGGAATTACAAGGTCGATGTATTTATTGGCGCGCAACATTTCGTCGGTCTCTTCGCGGCCTGCCGGAAGAAGTGTTACCGTATTTTCGTCGATATTAAATTTTCGCAATACATTTTGAATGATGGAAACAATTGCCTTGTTCGAGTTAATTGCATCGCTGCCACCCTTTAAAACACAGGCATTCCCCGATTTTAAATTGAGAGCAAAAACGTCGAATGTTACATTTGGCCGTGCTTCGTAAATAATTCCAATTACGCCGAACGGTACCGTAACTTTGTTTATTTTTAGTCCGTTTGGTCGAATTGTCTCTTTCAGTATTTTCCCAACGGGGCTCTCTAAACGGGCAACATTTTCAATGTCGGCGGCAATCCCTTCAATTCGTTCTCCGGTAAGTTTTAACCGGTCGAATTTCGGGTCGGCAGCATCCATTCTGTCTAAATCTTTTTGGTTCTCAGCAAGAATAAAACTGCTGTTTTTTCGTGCTTCGTTTGCCAAATCGAGCAGTACTTCCTGCACTTTTGTATCTTCAATTAAGTTTAATTTTCGCGATGCTGCGAGTACATCTTGTAGCTGTTTTTCAATCTTCATTTTATTTATTTTCTTGAATCATAAAAGAATTAATAGAACACATTAGCTTTTATTTTCGAGATATAAAAAATCGTAATGCACCAGTGGTTTTTGTTTGTCCGATTTCATTTCGGCCTCAAC
>Ga0256831_1000124_pt1 | contig 40265 bp, 30 predicted proteins | sample 132544metaG_FD_189087 | JGI IMG/M metagenome (GOLD analysis project Ga0256831, IMG submission 189087) | Hydrothermal vent microbial communities from Lau Basin, Pacific Ocean - 132-544 | ecosystem: Environmental > Aquatic > Marine > Hydrothermal vents | place: Pacific Ocean: Lau Basin | collected...
GCTCATAAATAGGCATAATACCCTTTTTTAAGCCTTCAATTTTTTTTTCATCGACATCCACACACATAACCTGATGACCGACTTCCGCCAGACATGCACCTGTTACCAGACCAACATAGCCTGTTCCAAAAATTGTTACTTTCATGTTTTTTTCCGTTTTTTTAGTATTTAAATTTTAGCGCTGAGCGCTGAGAAAAAGCTGCAAATAAAATTGCACATGCTGGTTAATTCTATTTGCTCTTTCTAAACGCTCAGCGCTCAGCGCTCAACGCTTCTTTATAAACCTCTTTATAATTAGCCACGCTGGTAGGCCAGTTTCGTTCCTGTTCTACGTATTGTTTTCCTGCTTTATGGTACTTGTACCATTGGGCTTTTTCATTAATCAGAGTGAGTACTGATTGAGCCAGAGATTGTGCGTTGCCGGCCTGGAATAGTTTACCATTTATGCCGTCTTTGATCAGTTCCTTGTGTCCGCCTACATCCGATGCTACCACCAGTCTGTTCTGGGCCATGGCTTCCAGTGGTTTTAGAGGGGTAACTAAATCGGTTAAGCGCATGGGGTACCTCGGGTAAACAAAAATATCCACCAGGTTGTAATAGGATTGCACCTGTTCATGCGGAACTCTGCCTGTAAAGACCACCTGATCTCCAATATCAAGCTGCTTTATTATGGCTTTTATTTTTGCTTCATCCGGTCCACCGCCCACCAGAAGTAATTTAATATTTTTATTCTCTTTAAGGATAGCTGGCATCGCTTCAATAAGCAGAGGCAAACCTTCGTAGGCATAAAACGAACCGATAAAGCCCAGTACCAGATTATCTGAAAGATTAAGTGAATCGGCTAAGGTCTGATCTTTTTCAGTGTTGTGAGAAAATTTGTCCAGATCCACGGCATTGGGTATTACAGTTACCTTGTTTTCTTCAACACCGCGCTGAACAATGTCCTGTCTTAATCCTTCACAGATTGTAGTTACCGCCTGGGCTTTTTTTATAACATAGGTTTCCATTGCACGGGTTATTCGGTATCTGATTCCCCACTCTTTACTTGTACCATGATCCACTGCAGCGTCTTCCCAGAATGCCCGAATCTCATATACCACCGGTATATTATATTTTCTTCCTGCTTTTACTGCTGCCAGACCATTTAATGCCGGAGAGTGGGCATGGATAATGTCTGGCTTTATTTCAGGAATAATCTCATCCAGACGGTTCTGTATTGCTTTTACGACAGACCACTGATTAATTACCGGCAAAGTCCAGAGACCTGTTAAATTATCTGAACGATAAAACTTAAGACCATCAATGACTTCTTCCCTGGTTTCAGGTTTTACTATCTGGTTGTGTTTGGGACCTGTCAGATGCAAGGTTTCCCATCCCAGCTTTTTCTGCTGCTCCAGAATTGCGCGGGTACGGAAGGTATAGCCGCTGTGCAGTGGTATGGAATGATCCAGTATGTGTAGTATTTTCATTTTTAGTTTATAACTTTTGGTATTTTCAACCCTCTGAATCCCCCTTCTAAAGAAGGGGGACGTAAGAGCGGTTAGTTATGGACCTGTCTTAAAAAGGCTTCGTACATTAATAATGACCAGATGGCTGCACTGTGATCTCTCATACCGGACTGGTGCTGATCAACTATGGTATGAATGGTTTGGGTATTAAACAAACCACAGTCTGACATAAGTTCACCTCCAAGAGAGTCTTTTACTCTTTGCTTTAAAGGTCCTCTAAACCACTTTTCCAGGGGAACGGCAAAGCCCATTTTTTTGCGGTATAAAATATCCTTACTTAAATGAGACCGCAAAGATTTTTTAAATATGTATTTTCCTTCCTGACCTTTTAATTTTATACTGGAAGGCAGGCCGGAACTCCACTCAATAAATTTATGATCCAGTATAGGTACCCGAACTTCCAGAGAATGAGCCATACTGGCACGATCCACCTTGGTTAAAATATCGCCTACCAGGTAGGTTTTCATATCGATATACTGTACCAGAGACAGGGGATCATCCGTAGGTGATTTTTCAGCATGTTTTCTGAATACTTCGATGGCATTATAGCCCTGTAATTCACTTTGCATGTGTGAACTGTATATGCTTTGTCGCAATTGATCCGTTAGAATTGAAAAATTATGAAAATAGCCTTCAATCGGATCACGGGCTAAAGCCTGGAAGGTGGTTTTTGCTCTGAAAATTTTAGGCGCCCAGTCCGCCTTGGGATAAACTGAACCTAAAAAACCAAATAGCCCGTGACGTATTGAAGAAGGGAATAAACTACGCAGACGTTCTTCATTCATATGCCAGCGATAACGACGATAACCGGCAAAGGTTTCATCACCACCATCACCGGATAAGGCTACGATGACACGTTTACGGGCTAATTGACAGACTCGATAGGTAGGCATGGCTGAACTGTCAGCATAGGGTTCATCATACAGATTAGCCAGCTTGTCTATTAAACTGAAGTCTTCCGCATCTACTGTATCAAGATGATGATTAGTATGGTACTGCTCTGCAACCTGCGCGGCATATTGGGATTCATTAAAGGCTTTGACATCAAAACCAATAGCACAGGTATTAACCGGTTCATCCTGTAATTCAGCCATCAGGGCAACCACGGCACTGGAATCCACTCCGCCTGAAAGAAAGGCGCCTAAAGGGACTTCCGCGATCATACGAATATCAACGGCTTCTTTCAGACGCCGTATCAGTTCTTCTGATGCTTCCTGCTCACTCATGGCAGGTAAGGGTTTAAATGGAATATCCCAGTATTGCCTGAGCTGCTCAACCTGCCTACCCGGTTGTAAGCTTAAGGTATGACCAGGTGCAAGCTTATAGACATTTTTATAGATAGTTCTGGGTTCTGGTATATAACCCAGTGCAAAATATTCCTCAGTGGCATAGTAATCCAGTTCTTTTTTAAACTCAGGATGGGCCATTAATACTTTTAATTCTGAACCAAAAATAAACTGACCATTTTCCAGCCAGGCATAATATAATGGCTTTATACCTAACCTGTCCCGTGCAATAAACAGACTTTGCTTTTTAGTATCCCAGATTGCAAAGGCAAACATGCCTCTAAGCTGATCTACACAGGCTTCACCCCATTCCTGCCAGGCACAGACAATAACTTCTGTATCACTATGGGTCTGAAATTTGTGACCCTTTTGGATAAGGATATTCTTTATTTCCTGGAAATTATAAATTTCGCCATTAAAAACAATAACAACCGATTTGTCCTTGCTATAGAGGGGCTGCTGTCCGGTTGAAATATCAATAATTGACAGGCGTCTGTGAGCCAGTCCAACACCCGGGGCAAAAAAATAACCACCATCATCCGGACCTCTGTGTACCTGCACCTGATTCATAGTTTCCAGAATTTTCGGATTGATATCTCTACCGGCCTGATTCGGGATTGAAAAATCCCAGATCCCTGCTATTCCACACATATTATGAAACCATCTTTTGTTTAATGAGTGTTGTATAAACTCTGTTGTAATTATTAACCATAGTATCAATACTAAAATATTGTTCAATTGTTTTTCTGGCCTGCTGGCTATGTTTTTTTTGCAGTGCCGGTGATGTTATATACAGCAGGCATTTGTCCTTTATCGCCTCCGGATCAGAACGGGGTACTATCCATCCAGTCTGACCATTAATCACCAGCTCTGAATTACCACCGACTTCGGTTGCTATAACCGGCAGTGAGCAGGCCATGGCTTCAAGAATGGTGTTGGATATACCTTCTGCTAATGATGGCAAAACAAAGACTGATATGAGACTCATTAATTGCGGCACCTCATCCCTGGAGCCAGCCAGCCAGACTTTTTCCTGGATCTGTTCTGCCTTTATTTTCTGCAACAATTTATTTTTCTGTGAGCCGTCTCCCACCAGCAGTAATTTAATGTCTTTATCTTTAACTTCCGGCTGCTTTAATAATAAAATAAAAGCATTCAGTAAATTCATTTGATCTTTAACCTGTTCCAGGCGCCCTACTGTTCCTATAACCAGAGTGTCCTTGTTTAAGAAACCTTCTGGTACATCTAACAGCTGACTGCTGATATTTTTATGAGCATGGAACTTATTGGTATCTACGCCGTTACAGATAGTGGTTATTTTGTTGTCCTTTATACCGACTTTTTGAGTCAGATAGTTTTTTAAATCCTGAGACAGTGGAATATAGTGATCAACCATATAGGAAAACAGCTTTCTTATTTGCTGATAACGTTTGTTATTACCGTCCAGATCATGCACATCTCTGCCGTGCTCACCATGTATGCGTATAGGCACACCGGCTAATAAAGCGGGTAATTGCGCTTCCAGTGCAGACAGGTTGCGGGTATGCACAATATCTGGTTTGATTTTTCTAAGCACCTTCCACAGCCGGTAATAAACCATCAGATCTTTACCGGGTTTTTTATGCATATCGTAAATTTCAACAGACTTATTCAGACGTTCCTTGAAATGATCATGGCCAGTCATGCAAATTACCACATGCCGGTATTGCTTATCCGGCAGGCGATTAATGATATTAACCAGACCATTTTCGAGCCCACCCATACCAAAGTGATAGATTACATGGGCAATAACATATTGTCTGGATAGCGCTTGTTGATCTTTGTCCTGCATCGACTCCATTATTATTGTTTCTGTGTTACAGCTTGCCGAATGTTCGGCAGCATATTATCTATAAACTGTTGCAGGCGCTGACGTGCGGCATCGATATTAATTTTATCGAAATGAGTATAGATAACAATGGCATATTCGCCGCTGGTGTCTCCGGATAATTGTTTAACAGCTTCCATCAACTTGGCTTTATAGCTGTTAATTACCACCTGATCATCAATAACATTCCAGTGCCAGATAAGCAGGTCTTCAGTATTTGAACTCAAATAGGTTTCTAATACAGTTTGTTTGTTGTTTTCCAGGGTAATTGTTCTGGCATTTTCACTTTTTTGAGCCCAGACAGGATGTTTCTGGCGGATCATAATATTTTGAGAATTAATGAGTTCTGAACCCTGTTTCTGTACGGCATAAAATGCGATATACAGGCCAACTGGATTTTTATTTTGCTGTTTGTCTAACTGGTATTCAGCCTGATATTGCAGCGTGGGGTTAATGTACTGGGGCGTCCACTGTATAGTACGCTCCTGCATTTTGTTCCAGTCTGGATTGTTCGCCAACTTTATTTCAGAAACATTGGTGAGATCCTGTATAGAACGCAGGCGGATCTGATAGTCCATAAAAGCAGCGGCTGCAATTATTAAATAGGCTGAAACAAGATAGACAAAAACTTTTGATGCTTTTTCTTTGTTAACTGAAATATTTTTCGGCTCTTTAATAATTGCTTCATCATCTCTCCAGTAAGAACCAAGCCAGAACAAAATAAACAGCACTATACCGAAAAACACCCAGCCGTATATGATATGGTCTACGCCGGTGGCCAGTTTCATGTCGCTGAAATGTCCTAGCATAACTATCATAAAAGCTCTTAACCAGTTTGCCACTATAGGAAAAATAATAGAGGCCAGTATAAAAATACTGCGCTTGATATAACTGGTATATGTCATATAAGCATATAGTGTACCCAGGGCAATAGATGCTATCAGGTAACGTACACCGCTACAGCCTTCCACAACTGACCAGCTGCCACTGGGCAAGGTAAAAAAGGTCCCCTCTGAATAAATGGGAATACCGGTCAGCTCAATGGCACTAATTACAAATTTAGCAGTCATATGCATCATCGGGTCAATAAACTGTTCCCCGAAAGGTACCATAAAATAGAGGTATAACAGAGGAAATAAAAGCTGTTTAACAACAGTCCAGCCAAAAATTAATAATACAAACAGTATGAGCAGAGTAACAAAGGCCCATTGCTCAACCACCAGCACTCCAACCAGGCTTGCCATTAACCAGCCAAATGCAACCAGGGCAATTAATGGTAACGCCCAGAACTGTGAAGCCGGTGTGATTGAACTAAGAGCTTTTTTATTTAGCCATACCAGGTACAGACTAATAGGTAAGATTAAAAAACCATGAGTAAAAGTTTCTGAACGCAGCCAGATTTGTACCATGGAGTCTATGGTATTAAAAAACATCAGGGAAAGAAGCACTATCGACATCAAAAAGATGCCTAATTTCTGCCTCCATACCTGTTGTAACTCTACCTGTTTTGTTATGTTTTGTACCATAGTTATTGCTTCTTCAGATAATTTGAAATACCGGCTAAATGACTATCCCAGGAGAAATGTTCTAGTACCAGTTCTCTACCTTTTGGTCCAAGTTGATTATAGTCACCTTCCGTTAAGATTTTCTGACAGATATCAATCATTTCTGTTTCGGAGTCAGATGTGTAGGCACTACTGCCATGGTCTATTTTTTCTATGCCGTCCATTGCTGCACGGGTGGCCACTACGGGTTTTGCCATGGCCATTGCTTCCAGTACTTTATTCTGTATACCGCGGGCAATTCTCAGGGGGGCCGTAACCAGACTGGCATAGGCTATATAAGGGCGAATATCAGCTACCCTTCCGGTAACCTTGATACCATTTTGTTTACTTAACTGTTTTATTTTTTCTGAGGGGTTGGAACCTACAATATAAAAATAAACATTGTCCAGCTGTTGTTTTATTCCGGGAAATATATGCTCTGCAAACCAGGTCACCGCTTCCTGGTTGGCCCAGTAGTCCATAGCTCCGGTAAACACCATAATCCTGGCCTGCTCACCATGCTGAAGATATGGATTATCCAGCTTAACATCCGGTGAAAAGTAAGTGGTATCAACCCCATTACTGTAGTGATAGACCTTGTGGCTGAAGTCCGGAGCCAGTTTTTTAAACAATGCAGCTTCGTTTTTACTAACAAACAGGGAGCAGTCAAAGTCTGCAGCAATTTGTTTCTCAAATTCCAGCAGTTTTTTACCCTCTCTTGCATAAATAAACTTCATCAGTCCTGAATGCTTGTCACTGTACTGCCGCCATTTTTCTGAATCCACATCCACAAAGTCTATAATTTTGATATGATCATTTTTTAGTTTCTTCAGGTACTGGGCCATTGGCGATGAATAAACCAGATGTTTTTTAATCGATTTACTGGCAATGATCTTATCAACCCAGTTCTGCATTCTGGTCAGCTTGTAATAAGGTATACTTAGAGGATGGTTGGTTAAAAAACCTTTAAGGCTATGCAGTTTTCTTTTACCCGGATGGATTTCTACCAGGCAGGTTTCCCGGCAATAGGCTGAAACTTTGGCGATGTGTTTTTTGTCTTCCGGATCGTCTATAAAGGCTCCCAGGTAGACATCATAATATTGACTTAAGTATTTTAATAAATGAAACGAGCGTATTTTATCCCCTTTATTTGGCGGATAAGGTATTCTGTGAACCAGCAATAGCAAAGGCTCTTTTTCAAGTGAACCACCCCGTATAGTCATTAGCCCAGGTTCCTGGCCAGAACAGGCCCCAGTATCTGGCTTACTTTTAACGGCAGCTTCTGCCAGAGTTTAATAAACATCTGATATTTTGGGTTCAGAGGGTTAATTTCTGAAATTTCTTTGGCTTTAACCAGATAATATTCGTAATATAAAGGCTTTGGTTCAAAGCCCCAGTTTTTCTTAAAGCTATATGAGCCAGTGCCTTCTTTACTTCGACCGTAGTCAAAAGCTGTTATGCCTTTTTTAAGGCTATGCTGCATTAATGACCAGTACATAAAGTCATTACCTTTTAAATTCCGCGCCAACCAGGTACCACCACCATAGTATGGCAGAACAGTTTCTTTATAATAAAAACTCAGGACACTGGCCACTAACTGCTGATCTTTGGTCACGGTTAAAATATCCACCCGGTCTTTAAATACTTCCAGCAACGATTTAAACAGTTTTTTAGGAAATACCGGTGTACCCAGATTACGCACACTTTCGGAATAGGCTTCAAAGAAAGTATCAACATCCTTATTTACTTCATATTCCAGGCCGCCCTTAATGCCTTTGCGAACCATGGCACGTTGTTTTCTCGGAATAGCTTTAAGGTTATCATCATCGTTAGCAGCTAACTCTTTTTTGAAATAGACATAGAGTTCTTTATATGGCCAGTCGGGATTGTCACGCTTTATATTACGCAGTTCCAGATGATCCACTTTTAGTTTTTCTGCCAGTTCACAGGCCGCCTGACGCAAAGACTGTTTAACCTCATCATTATCTGCAAGAATACCGCCATACACGGCAAAGGGAGTGGAAATGAGGGTATTGCCGAAGAGCAGGCTTTTTATATGACCAAGCGGCAGGATGCCGGTAATTTTGTTATTGTCTAGCGCATAAAGGTAATAGTTTTTATGGCGAAAGGATTGTTCCAGGGCTTTTTTCCAGCCAAACAGGTGGAAGAAGGTGGCATCAGGGTGTTGATTGACATAGTTATCCCATGCCTGTTCATCGGTGTTTTGTGCCTGTTTTATGGTTAAATTGCTCAAGTTGGATCCCTGTTTTTCCTTGACTATTTTACCCTCACCCAGGCCCTCTTCCAGAGGGAGAGGGAATATGTAAATCAGAGTTCTGAAGATAAATCACCTCTCCTTCTGGAAGAGGACCTGGGTGAGAGTTATTAAAGTTTATTATAGCTTTTTAAGCACTTGAGGAGTGTAGGATATTTTTTATTTTAGGAAGATATTATCCATCCGATCCCATTTAAAATCATCCAGCAGTTTTTTGAGCCTGAACTCTGTTTTATCCAGGTTTAGATAATGACGGAAACGGGACTTAAAGCTGGCTGATCCCTGCCTGGGTTGTTGTGGATCGATTTCCCATGGGTGAAAATAGAAAATGGAGGGTTGTTTTTCCTGTTTATTACCACGCTGAATGATCCAGCGTGATAAGGGATAGGGATAAAGACGGAAAAAACCACCGCCGCCGGCAGGAAAATTTTTTCTGCCTATCCGGGTAGTAGTAATAGGTATTTCCAGTAGTCCGTTTGCACAGCGGTAGGCAAACCTGGGGGCATCCGGAATGCCGTACAGGTCATGTTTAACCGGATAAACACTGGAACTGTATTGATGCCCGGTTTCTTTTAATTCATCGTGTACCCACAGGTTGGATTTGTTTATGGAATAACTGGGTGCTCTATAGCCTTTTATTTCTGTTCCGGAAATATCTTCCAGAATTTTTTTGGCTTTTATAACGTCTGTTTTAAATTCAGAGCGACTCTGCTCTGTGGCTTTTTTGTGGGCATAGCCATGGCTGGCCAGCTCATGGCCTTCATTAACAATTCGTTTTACAATTTCAGGATACCGTTCTGCTACCCAGCCAAGTACAAAGAAGGTCGCTTTTATATTTTTCTGAGCAAAGATATCCAGAATTTTACTGGTATTATCCTGTACCCTATGTGGCAGAGCGTCCCAGTTGTTTCTATCTATAATTTTATCAAAGGCGGCAACCTGAAAGTAGTCTTCTACATCTACCGACATGGCATTGGTGATAATATCGGGAGAGCTCATTATTACTTATCTAACCAGGCCATGAGGTCTGTTACAATTCTGTCGGCTGCGTGACCATCCCATAATTCGGGTTGCTTGCCGGCTTTTCCGCCTGTTTTTATTACTTCTTCGAAGGTTGAATAAATGAGATCCGGATCGGTGCCAACTATGGTATTGGTTCCCTGCTCTACAGTAATAGGACGTTCGGTATTTTCGCGTAGGGTTATACAGGGTACACCCAGTGCCGTAGTTTCTTCCTGAATGCCGCCCGAATCGGTCATAACTACTTTAGCATTTTTCATTAAACCAACTAACTGCATATAGCCTAACGGCGGCAGAGTATGTATATTTTTATCCTGGATATAGTATCCAAGACCAAATTCTTCAATTTTATTTTGTGTTCTGGGGTGTACTGGAAACACGACGGGAATTGTCCGGCTGGTCTTCTGTATGGTTTTAAGCAGTGTTTCGAGTATACTTTTATTATCAACATTAGAAGGGCGATGCATAGTGACCAGGGAATATTGTTTAGCCTGCAGGTCTGCATTGATATGATATTCCTTTAAAGTTTCCAGAAAAGGCGTTGCTTTTTCTGCATTCTTTTTTAATGTATCAATCATAACATTGCCTGCAAAGCAGACCCGTTCACCAGGAACACCTTCTTTTGCCAGGTTCTGTTCGGCCAGCTTTTCAGTAGTGTATAAACGCTCCGATATCTGGTCAGTCAATACCCGGTTTATTTCTTCGGGCATTTTACGATCATAACTACGCAGACCGGCTTCAATATGTATGACTGGAATGTCTTTTTTAACAGCAACCAGGGCACAGGATATGGTTGAGTTAACATCTCCAACTACCACTATGGCATCTGGTTGTTCTTTGTCCAGTACCGGTTCAAAGCCCAGCATAATTTCAGCTGTTTGTTCCGCATGTGTTCCAGACCCCACCCCTAGATCAATATCCGGCTCTGGTATACCCAACTGTTCAAAAAACCGTGTTTTCATATTGGTATCATAGTGCTGGCCAGTATGTAACAACAATACATTTATATCCGAATTAAGTCGTTTAAAAGCGTCCATAACTGGTGCTATTTTCATAAAATTCGGGCGTGCGCCAACAACACAGATAATTTTTTTCATAAATTGTTTTTAAAAGCTCTTAGTGAGTGTAGCTGATATACGGTTTTCGGTATATTCGCTGGTGCGTAGATCGGCACTATTTGTACGATAGGTATAATTAATACTTCCAGAAAGTTCAGGATTTAAACTTCTTGTAAATGAAAGTGAAAAGTCTTTTCTATTCTGTTTATTGTTAGTTTGATTTTGACGATCATCAAGTTGTGTCCATGACACTCTGCTTGTTAGACTCGATCTACCACTAACATTGATATTCCAGGATAAATTTAATCCTTGATTAAGATTATCTTTTTTATCTTCATCCTTATAATATATTGCTTCTGCAAATCCCCCCAGTGTAATAGTTGATTTACTAAAACGATAGGAAGAACTGCCTGTCAACCTGCGTGTTAAACGTAAATTGGCATCATAAGTGGATAAAGGCACGTTGACATTTGCCACATTACCTGGATTTAAATTAGCATTATTAATCGCCTGACTATCCTGGATAATTTGTCCTCTACTATTGGTTATACTATCGCTGTAATTAACCTGCCAGGTCAACCTTTTACTTCGATGATTAAAATCCAGTGATGCCGTTCGACCAAATGCGCGTTCACCCCAACTGGCATCCAGTGATGTTCGCTGGCTTGGCCGCCAGTTACCACCTACCGTCCAGCCAAAACCGTCACTGACGGTCCGATCATAATCCTCATAACCTAAACGCACTCTTAAATCAAGACGACGGGAATAATGGTAGCCTAAGGTTACATAGGATGCTTCAGATGTGGTATCTCTGGCATTTAATGAACTTCCACTGCTCTGATATGAAGTCTCACTATAACGAGAATTCAAATCCCAGAAATACTGATTAAACTTCGTCCCACTGGAAACCGTTAAATTTACATTCTGTCCTGTACTGTCAGAATTTCCGCCCCCACTAAACTTCACCTCGTTATAGCCATAGCTCAATACAGAGCTGGCATAATTCCCCCATTTTTTCTTCCAGCTTGGGGTCAGGCCATAAGTATAGGTTTCTGTGGTATTATTAGAACCACTTACCAGATCGGATGATGCATTCTTATTTTGATCAAGCAGCACTTGCCGTACATTGGCAAAGCCATCCAGAAAGATAGATTGTTTTACAATTTCAGCATTAGCGCTGGATGATAAATTATGATAAATATCATCATTTCCACTATCTTTATTATATGTTAAACCACTCATAGTATAGTTTACTTGTGTTCGGACTCGACTCCCTTTTGTACTTAACCCGATACTGGGTGATATTCTTCCCACCAGGTTGCTTTTCTCATTAGTGTAATCCAGATTTACATTATCAGTATAGTACATGCTACCGGATACACTGGCATTTAATTTAACATTATTAAATGCCTGAATATTTCCAGCCAGCAGAATTAGTAAACCAGTAAATATAGATTTTTTATTAATAGTAATACCCATAATAACCACTTGAATTACTGGTACGAGTTTTATTCATAACAATACCTAAAACACTATTATCATCAAACTGGGATAAGGCTTCTTTGACACTTGCCTGGGTTGTTTTATTTTGTTCAATGATAAAAATTATCTGACCTACTTTTCTGGACAGTATATTAGCTTCATTAGTACTTAAAACAGGTGGTGAATCAATAATAATAATTCTATCGTTATATCTTTCTGATAATTCATCAAAAAGACTATCCATTAATGAACTGCTGAATAATTCACTGGTTAGATGATGTTTTTTCCCTGCAGGTAATAAGGTTAACTTAGGAATATTGGTGGTCAGTAACACATCTGATAAGGAGTCCACATCACCCGACAAATATTCCGACAGCCCCGCTTTTTCTTCAATATCAAAAACTTTATTGACCGATGAACGCAATAAATCAGCATCCACCAGCAATACGGTATAATCAAATTCCTGTGATATGGCCATAGCCAGATTGATAGCTGTAAACGTTTTACCTTCACCCGGCAGTGAACTGGTCACCTGTAATAAATTGGCCTTTGGAATAGGATGTGCGGATTTACCCTTAATATTATTAATAATGGGTTGTTTAATACGCCTGAATTCTTCATTTAAAATGCTTCGTTCTTCACCAGGAATAATAACGCCCTGATCAGCAAGATGTTCCAGATCAATTGTAATTTTCTGGGACGTTTTATTTTTAGCATGACTGATTAGATCATTATCTGATTCCTGTGATAAATATTCACGATTTATTTTTGCCTGCTGACCATTTGTTATGGTTCCAGGCGGAACATTTTTATTTAGTGCTTTTTCAATAATACTCATTATAATGCCATAATATATCGCTTAAAAAATGTTATCTCATGTTATACCAGGTAATTAAAGCACCGTATATAGCTAAAAGTACCAGCAATAAAATGAAAAAAGTGAGCACCATCATCAATCTTCGATGTCTTTGTGCTGGAGAACTGATAGCAGAAACCACCCCTAAAACAGGATAACTTGTTACGGAAGCAATACTATTAACCGAGTTAAACACGGGCTTTATCTGGGACAGTAGAAATGCAAAACCTACTCCCGCACCAAGCCCAACAAGCAGTACAACTGAAGACAAAAAAATACGATTTGGGCCGACAGGTTCATCAATAACCCTCGGCTGTTCAATAACACGAAACTGTACACTATCCGTAGTTTGTTCAACACTACGTGAAACCCGCACGGATTCTCTTCTTTGTAATAACTTGTTATATTGACTTTTAGTTACATTATAATCCCGATTTAATGCTACCAGTTTTGCATCTATCTCAGGGACAGTATTGACCAGTTTCTTCATTTTTTCGTAACGTTTTTTATACTCTTCTACTCTTACTTCAAGTTTTTTAACCTGGGCGTTAGCCTGTCCCAGGTTAATTTTTAACTGTTGGTAAACGGGATTTCTGCTGACCTCTTCATCTACCGTATCTTCTCCCTGATTTTTTTGGGCCTTTTTTGCCTTGTATTCCGCTATTTCCTGATCGCGCTTAGCTTCCAGACGTTTTAAAAGTCGACGAGTAGAAATAACATCAGGGTGTTTTTCTGTATAATTGATCAGATAGCTATCGATATCTAATTTTAGTTTCTCAATTCTGCCATCATAGCTGCTGGTTACCCCCTTCTTACCGACTGAAGGCATTAAATTGTACGATTCCAGATCATCTTCCAGATCTTCAAGCTCTTCCTCTAATGCGGTTCGGTTTTCAATGGCTTCTCTTAACTGTAATTCGGTCTGTTTTAATTTTTCCAGGTCAGACTTCATCTTTGAATAATAGCCTTTGCCGGAAGACAACATCTCGTAATTTTGCTGCTTAAACACTTTTAAGCGCTGTTCTGCCTGTACCAGTCGTTTTTCATATTCCCTTATCTGCTGCTCAATAAATTTTCTGGCCGAAGTGGAGTCATCACGACCTTCGCCCAGGGTGTTTTCTACAAACACGGTCAGGGTTGCCTGAACAATACGCTGAGCGACTTCCGGATCAGGATCGTTAACAGAAATAGAATAAAGATTGTCTCTCCCTGTTTTTTTTATCTTGATTTTTCCTTTTAGGGATTTAATGAGATTCTCCATATCCTCATCCGTTTTAGTATAGTGATCCAGGTCGGCAATATTAATGATCTTGATAATATTGGGACGAGTTAACAGCGTTTTGACCATCAATCGTATCTGTTGTCCTACATTAGTCTGAATGGCTATACCACGCAACAGCGGTTTCAATAATGACTGGGTATCTATATATAGTTTGCCGCTTGACTGGTATTGATCTGGCATCTTGTAGATGTAAGCCCAACCAGCCAGACAGATTATCCAGGCAATAGCCATCGCATACCAGCGCTTATTCCAAATCCCTTTTAGATAGCCCAGTAGCTGCTCTATGATTTCCTGCACTTATTTTATTCCTTACTCAACAATTAGAACCAGGCTTCTGGAATAATCAGAATGTCACCGGGAAGAATATTAACATTGGCTGATAAATCACCATCTTGAATAAGCGACTCAATTCTAACCGTATATTGCTCAGTATGATCTTCTATCACACGGGAAAGTATCGCTTTATCGCCATCTGCATAATCAGTTATACCACCAACAGCTATCATAAGGTCTAATAGTGTCATATGCTCTTTGTAGGGTAAGGCCTGGGGCTTAGAAGCTTCGCCAATGACTCTAACCTGCTCTCTATAAGGTCCAACAAACCCACCTACAGTTACACTGACTATAGGATCTTTTATGTATTCACTTAATACTTTTTCATAGTGACGCGCTATCTGGGTTGGTGTTTTCTCACTCACCTTTAAATCTTCAACCAGGGGAGCTGTTACATAGCCATCCGGTCTGACAGTTACACTGGTAGAGACCTCCGGATTTCTCCAGACAAAGATATTCAGGCTGTCTCCAGGACCAACAATATATTTATACTGCTCATAATCGGTGGTAAAAGGAGCGACAGGCTGGCTCGGTGGTAAAGGAGGATAAACTGGGTTACTACAGCCATTAAGAATAAATACCATAGCAACAAGAGCTATAGTGACCAGTTTACTGTTGATTTGCATTTTCCATCTCCCCAAACAAGACGTCAGTAGTGTTTATTAAATTAATTGAATTATATCGGTAACAGCAGAGCTTACATAGTCGTAAAATCCTACATTCCGAAATTAATATCGACCTCGCCAGCCGAAGGTTATCATTGAATTTTCTCTGTAGAATCCGCCCATGGAACGGTCACTACCATCAAAATAATGTACTGCAGTATATATTTCAAAGGGTTCCCAGCCTAAAAAAGCGATTTCTGGTGATACATAAATGTCTTTCATATCCAGTCCCAGACTGAACTTGGTATTAAAACGCCATCTATTATTATAAAACAATGATTCGCTTTCACCCGCCAGTGTCAGACTATTATCACGATCCACTATTTTTTCTTTCTCGTCAATATGGGTACCTGATAATTGCAAAATAACTCTGGTATCGGCATCACCAGGGTAAAATTCCACACCGGATGCCCAACGGAATCCGTCATATTTTTTATATTCCAGATTTTTGGTGGTAGCAGGCATATCTGAAAACCAGGCTCCTTCAAACCGAAGGGTATAATCCTTCCATTGAAATGCCATATCACCACCGACTATCCAGTTTCTTGGATGTTCTTCAGAATAGGTATATCCATATGAATACTGATTCGCGATAGCTGCCTGCGGGTTTATAAACAAATCCTGACGAAATTTTTCGTTTATCTTATAGGAAGGTGCAGATAAGCGCACCCTCTGCACTGTCAAGGCATAGTCTATGGCATTAATATTGGAACTAAAGCGCAGCCCCATGCCACCTTCACCATCCACCTTATCATCTACCCTGGCGTTTTGCAGTATAGTTTTTGATATAGGAGTAATTTTGCCACCCAGAATTTCACCTTTACGGAAGTTTATGGGATACCAGACATTTTCCTTATCATCCGGCAGTTCTGCTTCTCTGAATTTTGGCAAATAGACAAAGTCCAGCTTGTTTTTGCCTGAAAAAAGTTCAGCTCTCATAGCCAGTGATGCACGATAAAGATCATCCCAATTCGGTAAAACGCCTCTGGATAAATCCATAGTAACCATATTGTCTGTGGGTGCAATAATGTCAACCCGGCCCCAGCGTATAGTTTGTGTGCCGAGAGTAAGCCTTACATTCTCATCACGATATCGAAGATAGTTATCCTCATAATCAAGGTTCAGGTCATTGATATCAGTACCCCATTTCCCATGTTGCTTATAGGCATCGACACGCGCTGCCAGCTGGACATCCCAGTTATCAGAAATACGCCAGTTTACATGAGAGGAGACATGAGCATATTCTGCATTTGTCGCATCCGAAGATGAGCGCGAAAATAATTCTTCTTCAAGAATCATTTTATCAATAGCCCAGTCCACATTACTGTTTTCCAGGCTATCACCTATTTCTATGTCAAAAGTCACATCTGTAGCATCAGACATCACAATAATCATATCATTATTAGAGATTTCTTCTTCACTGATAATTAAAATATCATCTTCTGATTTTGATTTTATGACGGTTTGCGGTACTTGTTCTGCTGGTAGTTGCCGGGTGTTTGAAGATTTAGCAGCTGTTTTTGGCAACGGCTGAGGAATTTTTGTAATACTGTCGGACTGGGTGGGAACTGGCAGCTGATGCACGGTAACAATATAGCGAGTTAACTTAATGGTATCAGCTTTAACCCTGATATTTTTCAGGCCTGAACCACGTAATTTATTGAATATTTCTCCCGCTTTTTTCTTACTTAATAACTGGGCGATAATAATTGAATACCTCTTTTCAGGACTACCTTTAACTACCTGAATATTTTTGTATCCCATCTGCTCCAGTGCCTGTGCCTGCTTAAAGGCAGCAGACCATTGAGCATAACCTTTAAGATATACCACGTAACGCTGATGAGTTTGTATCTGAGTAGTTATATTGGTTCTGTTACCGGAATTTTTTTCCTGTTCTGCAAAATTCAGAGCTTTCGCCTTATTTGAGAACACACTATAGGGTACGGGTTTATTATTTTCAGCTATTACTCCGATTGGGATTAGAACCAGCAGCCAGATACTCTTTATAAACAGGCGCAACATTATTATTTACTTCCCTGATAACTGTTTGATAATTACTTTTTCACGTTGAGGATCTTCCAGGTACTTTAATGAAAACATATCTTCAGGGACATTCTGGTCATATTTAATTTTATTTATCTGTAAATGAGTTTCATGATGTGTTTTTAAATCACGTACAATACTTTTCATTACGGTCCAATAACCCTGTTTTTTTTCTATCTGTCTGGCTAATACCCGTTTTACCGGTTCTTTACTACCATTCTGATAACTGTCTACTCTTAGAGCCAGCAAAGTTTCTGGGTGTATCCATAATATTTTCTTATCATACACTGAATTTTCCGGATCAACGGGAATACTTTCCAGAACAATGGTTTCCATATTATTGAGTTTTTCTTTTCTTAAAATTCGATGCTTGTCCATATCCACAGGACGATCTCTAAGGTCCTCATATAAAATATCTGAACCTACAAACCGCCCGCCTCTGCGTTTAGTCGAGATTCTTCGAGACTTATTAATAGCCGGCAGATATACCCATTGATCGGTTTCTTTGTCGCCTTCATAATCCAGCGTAAGCAAACCTGTATTACTGATATCAGCCGGCTTTTTAAAGCGGATCATCATGTATTTATTACCATTACCCAAGTCAAGATTAAAAGTGTACATTTGCCGAATTCTGGGCTTATGGCCTTTTTCCACCAGAACCATTGTGCCAATGGAAATCGAATTGTCACCATCGGGCCGGTTATAAACGGCTGTGGCAAGTGCTTCACCGTCCTTAAACTCCTGAGCATAAAGGCTGCCAAAAACCAGTAACAAACATCCGAGAAGTACTGTTTTATTAAAATAATTCATTATTTACACTCATTAAAATAATCGGTTAATCACTCTATTTAAAGTAAAGTATAGATTTTGCAGCAAAAGAACTCAAGCATACCTTAAAAAGCCAAATATTTACGCTTTTTTTGCTTGTTTAATACCCAGTGCTAAAATAGCGGGTAATAGCAAGATATCAAAAACCAGCGCGGCTAACAAACCAATCCCTGTCATTAAACCAAATTGATGTGTGGGAATAAATGATGAAAAAGCCAAAAAGAAAAACTGTCCACAAAGAATAATAGAGGTAGCAAAAACTGCTCTTCCAGCCGTACGATAAGCTCTCATTAAGGCAATAACCGGTTGTACCCCTATTTTAACTCGTCTTAAATATGCATCATACAGATGTATCGTATCATCAACAGCAATTCCTATAGCCACACTCAGGACAATAGCTGTACCTATATCCAGTGTTATTCCCAGCAAACCCATCGTAACAAAAATAAATATTATGGGAGAAATATTAGGTAACATTGCTATAAAAGCCGGTTTAAAGGAGCGCCAGAAAAAAGCCAGGCAGAGAAAAATCAGAATAAAGGCACCCGCCCCGCTTTTTAACTGACCATCAATTAATAATTTTTCCTGATCAGAAAACATTCGCGCCCCGCCAGCAAACTGCCATTTAAGCTGAACCGGCTGACTTTTGAGATGTTCTTCAATTTTTTCCATGACCGCACGAATTTCTCGTGCTCCGTGGACATTCAGACTCATTTGCAGACGCGTACGCTGAAATTCACTATCGACCAAATCAAACAAATCTTTACCGTCATAAATAAACAGATACTGGCTAATAATGCTGCGGCTATCTGGTACATCTCTATATTTGGGATTTTCACTATGAAATGCCCAGTGCATTTCCTCCACAACATTGACCATGGATATCGTGGTATCTACTTCAGGAAGTGCCTGTACCCATTGCTGGATGCTTTTAATTTCCTTTAAAACATCGGGTTCTTTTAAACTGTCTCGTCCGACCCCATCAAATATTATTTCCAATGGGGTTGTCCCGGCAATTTTTTGACTTATCAGGTGATCGGATACAATTAAAGGGTGCTGTTGTGGAAAATACAGCAATAAATCAGTTTCCGCTTTGACTTTCAGTAATTGAGTCCCCCCTAAAAGCAATAAAATAACAACCCCGGTCACCACAAAACCAGCATAACGAATGCTCAACCGAGCAGAATTTATAATAATTCTGTTTAAACTGACCATGCCTGATGATTTTGTTTGCCAATCACCCTTATCCCAACGATTTAACAGAGGTGGTAAAACCCATATCACCAGAAAATAAAGAACTAACAAGCCAAAGGCTGCAGCATAACCAAAGGTTTGTATTGGCGGTAACGGACTTAATCCTAAAGAAATCAGCCCGGCCATTGTGGTCAGAACCGTAAACCGAACGGGTCGCTCCACCTCAGCCAGAACCCGTTTAATTCTCGTAATGCCCTGATAACCTAAAGTGGTCGCCTGTAAAAACGCATTAAAAAAATGGATAAAAAAAGCAATACACAATGAAGTCAGTAATGGGGTAATCATGGACACTGGCATGGAAAAAGGCTGCCCCAGTATAACCACAAAAAACAGGGCACTGTTGACAGCCACTAAACTAAACAGCAATACCAGCACAATGGGCAGAATTTTGCGAAACAACCACCATAATAAAATAATACCTAATATAATTGTGGCCGGAATAAAGCGCATATTATCATCCAGCATGGTTTCAAACATCGCTACTTCAATTTCAATATTTCCCGCTATGGCCACCACGTCTGACATCAGCCCATGCTCAGTAATAACTTTACGAGTAAATGTTTCAATAGCAGCATTATCCAGGCTGCTTTTTAGTGATACCGGGCGAATAATCAGAGCCTGATAGGCTCCATCAATGGAAACCACCCGTCCGGGTGCAAAGCGATCCTGTATAACCCGTTCCAGCCTCTGTTGTTCACTTAAATGCTGAACTTCATCCTTTTTCAGAACTGACTCTACTTTAAAACCATCATCAGAACCAAGAATATGATCCATTGTCGTCATTGATATGACACGCTCAATTAATGGGTTTCTTTCCAGTTCTGAGACAATGGACTCAAATACCTCTAAATAGTCATCCGAATAAGCCTGTTTACTGGAAAAAAGGACAATTAGCACATCATCTTCAGGAAACTGCTGACGCAACTCCTTTTCCAGGACTCTAACCGGCGCATCTTCGGGAAAAAAAACTTCGGCTCGATTATTGGGCTGAAGGTGTGCGAGGAAAAATACAGGTGTTATGATTACAACAAGTAGAAGAAACAGCGCAAATCTGAATGATAATAGTTTGATTTCTTTCACACAACTTCTTCCCTTTGTATAAGACATATTTCCTTTAAATAATAGCCTATTTTTGAAAAAATCACATTTTTAAAGCACAAAAAAAGCGGCATATTCTTAAAGAATATGCCGCTTTTGAAACTAAATTATTGATTAAATATAATTTAAGCTTTATTTCTTCTGCGACGCACTGCACCCGCACCAATTAAACCAAGTCCCAGCAGAGCTAAAGAAGATGGTTCTGGAACTGTAGTGATACTAGAAAGTCTTAAATCAATATTGGTTGTTGCTGAGCCTGAGTTCAAAAGCACGGTTAAAGCACCAAGATTAGATAAATCGGCAACCTGGTTTCCAGCCGCACAGGTGATTGAGTTAACACCCGGTGAAGGATTAACAGCACCACATAAAGACGCTGTTTCAAAGCCTGCAAAACTCACAGTAGATATGTGTGGTGTACCATCATCGACGACTGCTGACGCTGAGAAGCTGATAGTTGTCCAATGAGTTGAGTCTGTATAGGCAGTTACATCAAAATTATAACCGAGATCTGACTCAATTGTTATCAATTCAAAGGCATTCAGTGTACCGCCTTCAGTGATGTCGATACCGCCCAGACCTGTTTCGTTAAGTCCAGCACCATTAATACTATCATCACCATCCCATTCAACGTAACCTGTACCAGTAACACCGGCATCGTTACTAAAGCGTAGCTGACTACCGAAAACAACCAGGCTTGTTTCAGCTAAACCCGGTGTTGCTCCAGTTAAAGCATTCGCTGTTAATTCACGAAAACCACCTAAAATGCTAGTATCTGCCGCAGAGCCAGCAGTTGTCGTTACGCCTGAACCACCATTGGTACCATCAACAGCACCTGTTTGATTAGTAGTAAACAGATCAATAGTACCTGCACTTACATTTGCACTGATTGCCAGCATGGCAGCACTACCAATCATTGATAATTTTTGTGTCAATTTCATTTTAAATTCTCCATTTCATTGATATTTTGAATACTACTTTACTTTATCCAACAAATTAAACAAGTTGAGTATACTTATAGATTACCATGCTATAACTATGCCAAAAAAACCATAAACTTATTTATCAATAACTTAAGAACAAAAAGCAATCGTTTTTTGTATCAAGAACAAAAAAGTGTAAAAAATATTGACACTTCTTGCTTACACTAGCAGATCTTTTATCTTTCTGGCCGGCACCCCCCCCCATAGTTCTTTTTCCGGTATTATGGTATCTGGTTTTACTACTGAGCCAGCAGTAACCACAGAATCCGACCCAATTTCTACGCCGGACATTAAAACTGCATTAACCCCCACAGTTGCCCTGGCTCCAATTTTAACAGGCTGTAATATTATGGCTCCACTGACGATTGTATGGGCTGTTATCACCGAGTCCTGTCCAATAATGGCTTCTTCCCCTATACTAATCAGTTGAGGATCGACCAGTTTTCCCCCAAGAGCAATGTCCTTACCGATTTTTGCACCAAACATCACGGCCACAACTGGCCGAGCGAAAACCGTAGTAAATGGTAATAAAGCCCCCCTGCCGAACTCATACAATACGGTAAAAAGCTTCCAGTATGTAAACAGGCTGTCATCCATCTCATAGCGACCTGGATAAAATGGTTTATATTTCAACATTAGTTGTACAATTGCTGAAGAAAACAATCCATACACCAGTAAAAACAATAAGAGATCCGCAATCACATGATATTGATTCATAAGTTTTTGTGTAAAATAACTGACATAATTCATACTAATCAGACTGATAACTATGATAAAACTAATAATCAGGAAAGATAAAACATAATCACTTAAATTGGTTTTCATTATTTTTTCCTTGCTAAACAAAATATTACCTGTAAAACAGGTAATTATTACAACAGACCAGTATACTTGCTGTTATGAATTCACAACCTAAACGCATTCTTTTTTTTGCTGAAGCCGTTACACTTGCTCACATTGCCCGATGTTTGACTCTTGCCAGAGGACTACATGAAACAGGCAATTATACTATCGCTCTGGCGGCTGACAGCCGTTATGATTCTGTTCTTGGTAATATACCATTTCAACGATTACCTTTATTTACTGTATCCAGCGACTATTTTTTTTCTCAGCTAACTAAAGGCGTACCTCTTTATGATGTTAAGACATTAACAGCTTATGTCAAAGAGGACATAAAAAGAATTGAACAGTTCAGACCTGATTTTATTTTTGGAGATTTTCGTTTATCACTTGCAATTAGCAGCCGATTAAAAAAAATACCTTATGCAACCATCACTAATGCCTACTGGAGCCCATACCTGGATATTAAGTTCCCTATTCCTGAGCTTATGTTAACTAAACTGGTGGGCGTACGTTTAGCACAGGCTCTTTTTAACTGGTTTAAGCCTTTTGTGTTTGTGATACACTCCCTTCCCCTGAACAGAACCTGTAAAAAATTTGGACAACCGACCCCAGGTTACGATATGCGAAAATGTTATACCTTCGCAGATATTACTCTTTATGCGGATATCGAATCACTGTTTACTATGCAACCATATCCAGAGAATCATTACTTTATTGGTCCAATATTATGGTCAGCCGATGTTTCTTTACCTTCATGGTGGAAGAATATACCAGAAGACAAGCCCCGTATTTTTATAACACTTGGTAGTTCCGGTGATACTTCTGTCTTACCTGTTATATTGGAAACCCTGGCCAGGCTTGATGTTACTGTCATTGCAATTACCGCAAACAAACAGGAAATACGCCATTCTTTTAAAAATATTTTTATTACCAGTTTTCTACCGGTAAAAAACGCTGTAAAAAATTCTGATATTATCATTTGTAATGGAGGCAGTCCTATGGTTTATCAAAGCTTACTTGAAAACAAAGTGATTATTGGAATTCCTGGTAATTTGGACCAATATTTAATGATGAGCTTATTAATCAAACAACCCGGGACATTGATGTTGCGAGCCGGTAAAGTCACTCAAAAGTCAGTTTTACAAACAGTGAATAAAGCTCTTGCGCTGCTGAAATCCAAACCAAGACATTCTGTCGTCAACACCTACGATACTATTGCCATAGTAGACGCAATAGTGAAAAAAACTTTACAGATTTAGTTTATAATTATTCTTGTAATTCTTTTACCAGCAATCGCATTGAACGCGCCAGAGGCGGCACACCTGAACCAATTCTTCCCATAAAAACGGCATGTTCCGGAATATTTTTAGCTGTCAGATTTTCTAAGTCAGCCGATAATTTTTCTGCCAGAGAATATGCCTGCTGATTATGTGTAAAAATTTCTGACTCTTTAATATATCTGGAAAAGATAATCGGGGTCATTTCTGGTTGAAACTGTAATCCTAGATGAGCACTGGTGAGCCAGAATCGCTGTACTGCCCGGCCTCCTGACCAGAAATCATCAATACTTTTCAGTTTATGCTCAGAAACAATTACAAAGTGTGCAGCGCATTGAATTGCCGGTAACAAATCCAGTTCCAGGCGGGGTAACCAGGTACCCGCAAAATATTTATTAAGGATTTGAACACGTTCCCAGCTTTGCATAGCCCACTGCATCAGCTTTAAGGTCAGAGGATCCAGGCCAACCGCCTGATCCGGTATTTTGTCTTTACTAAATTGTTTGTTCCAGTCAATAATTTGTCTGTGTACTTCGTAGGCTTCTTTAATGGTCAGCCTTATTCCGGCATTTTTAAAAAGCAATCGCGCCATTTGCCATTTATTCTGCATCCCTTCCAGCCAGATAACACTAAATCCTTCTCCAACAGAGGCTTCCAGTTGCTGTTTCTGAGATGCCGTCAGCGGTCTACTGGAAAAAGCACGACGCTGGGTGCTGCGAATTTTAATAAAGGGCAATAAGGGATCTGTTATTCGTTCAGGCGCATCCTGCAGCTCAACCTCAATAACAGAAGGCTCTGAATCAGAATATTGTTTATAATTAAAAACAGCCCTTAATTTTTCTCCGGAAGCAGCAACCTGAATGGTTTCCAGAAGTGTACCTACAGCCGTCTGACTGGCTCGGCCATCCAGATCATAGACACACCAGTCTGCGGTATCAAATGTATGTATAAGGAAGTGTCGCTCATCCAGTATTTCAAAACGCCATGGCTGGGTATTATCGCCGCTGGGTGCCCAGCGGGCCAGATCCAGAATACGTTCGACAGGAGTATCCAGAACAGCCTCCTCCTGAATCTCTTTTCCCGAATGTGTTAATTTTTCTGACAGTTTCTTGCGGGCAATTTTAATACCCAGTTTTTGAATCCAGTTATTATTGCCCCAGGGACGCCAGGTCTTTGCCAGTTTATTTTTAAAAGCATCAAAATGCAGTCCCCTGGGGGCGGCAATAACATTACCACGCTTCAATAATATTTTAAGCGCATTAGTGGCTGCCAGCCCCGCGCATAGTTCACAGGCCATTGGGGTTGACGGACCTTTATGCTGCTCCAGATCGACCCGGCTGTCATCCACCAGGTAGGACATTTGCAGCATGGCGGGTGAAAGCCCTAATAGAAAACGCAGTAATTGCTCATCTTCTGTCTGGCCGTTAAGTCGAAAGAATTCTTCAAAAGACATTTTGCCTGGTAAAAAACACAAAAAGGCGACACCCATTCCAAGCGGTGCCGCTGTGACAGCCGGTATACCCTTTTCTGCACAGGCAGCAAAAACCGCTTTACGGGCTTCCAGCGCAAAAAAGTCCAGACCATCCACGTAAAGATCAACATCTTTTAAAAACTCGTCCAGATTTTGTTTATTTACCCCGTCCGGAAAACTATTGAGTTCTAATTCGGCATTAATGTCTCTGGCCAGTTCCGCCATAACTTCTGCTTTAGGTCGGCCAATATGACTTATGGCAGCGCCTGCCTGGCGGTTAAAATTAGCCAGCTCAAAAATATCGAGATCCGATATGTTAAATTTTCCGACACCCAGGCGGGTTAAGGTAATTAAATGGCTTCCGCCCACTCCGCCCAGCCCTGCAATAGCAATGCGCTTATTACGCAGAATTTCCTGCTCTGTTTCTGTTACCCAGCCGATATTGCGTGAAAATGCGGTGTTATAGTGAAACAATTTATCCATTAAAGATTTATCCTGAATTTATTCCGTTTGATAGGTTGATGCAATCTGCTCATAAACCCAGTGATATAGCTCGAGCAATTCAGGTCGCATATTGTCTATAGCGGATTGTGTAGTGCCAAAATAAGGGGCTCTGATCCCATGATAGTCAATATCCTTACCAACACGTTCAAATATAATGCCAGAACGCTTTAACAACCTGGGCAGAAAGGGTTCCATCATAGCAAAAACATTAGTTTTGCCTGACAGTATAGTCATGGCCGTTGCCGCCAGAAAAGCAGCAACTGCTATCAGTAAGAATGTTCGCTGTTCTTCTTTTGAAAAATCCAGATTAATATCACCAAAGCGGGTCAGGCTTTCACCGTTACGCTTTCGAAACAAACCGTCTACAGCCAGGCGGGATATTTCACATTCTGTCTGTCGTTCCAGGTTAAAACTTTCGATAAGTGACCTGTCCAGGCTTTCTGCACAATATTTTTCAAAGGGTAGCTGAATATCATGTCCATCCCCAATGGCCGGTACCAGTCTGACGCAAGCTGCAGGAATATTAGTGTTTTTATGAATAATCAGGCCGTGCAAAGCCAGTTCATCATATTCATCCTGCTCCATTTTGTTTGGACAGTTTTCCAGAGACTCAAATTTAAACTCTTCACAATAAACATTGTATCGAATCCGATAAGCCAGCTCTTTTAGCTCACGGGTATTGGCAAAAACAACTGAGAAATAGTTTTTAAACAGCTCTACCATAGTCTGACTTTTATCTGCTGTCTGATTATTCATATTATAAGTGTTGTTTTATACCATGAGCCTTTAATCCCCAGGCAAATAAATCATTAACCCGATGATTAGCTCTATTAAGACGACTGATTAAAATCTCAAACAGATCTTTATAAAACAAATAACCCTGAGATGGATGAGCATCAAGATAAACTCCCAGTCTTTCACCATTAATTTCTACCAGGCAGCCATCCGATGTAGCCCGGACCGAGGCCGTGCGAAGTTGTGATTCATACAGAGCAATTTCACCAAAAATATCACCTGCTTTAAGTTCCCAGATCCCTGGTTGTATGCGTTTATCCTGCTCAAGTTCAATATTACCCGCAACCCTTAAACTGCCTTGTTCAATATAAAACAGCGAACCACCTTCCTGACCTTCTTCTACAATGATATCATTATTATGAAATTCTCTTCGCTTCCATGCCGAACGCTCCGGAAAATGCGGATCATTCAATATATCTTTAAGAATATTATTCATGAACTCATCTCTTATAACAGCCTCTTTTAATCAAAGAAGCCCCTTAAAGCTGAGTATAGTCATAAATACAGGAAGATTCTACAGCTTTGAATTATTTTAGGAGGCTGATTTAAAAGGAATAATTGAGCAGAAAGGTAGTGCTATTATAGCAATTGCAAGTTCCTAGTCTAGTTTATTATCTATAATGGTTGAATTATCTATAACGGGTGCGTTATAAAACCTGATTAAATGTGAAGTGTAATCAAGACTGCCTTTTTCTTTTTCTTTTTCCAGAATAACGGTGACTTCTTCTATACTAACATGAGCAGAACGGGCAATTTGCTTAGTCCCTACCTTTGCAATACGGACTTTGGGTTCTTTCTGGTCTGGTAATGCCGAGCACCATAATTTCTGCAATTCAAACTGTATACGTGCATTTTGAGGTGCAAAAACATGGATCATAGCCTGATCATGCATATTTCGCAGGCGAGTTGCAAAGTAACTCAGCAACTGTCCCATTTTTTCTGGATTCTCCTTGATCATTTCCAGTAAATGCTTTCTTGGAATCACATTAACTTCAACATTAGTTAATGCTGTCGCCGTAGCAGAGCGAGGTTTATGATCAAAAATGGCCATTTCACCAAATAATTCCCCTTTAGAGAGGTTTGAAAGAACCATTTCATTACCATCATTATCTATTTTTGATATACCTATCCAGCCTTCCTCAATAACATAGGCATTTTCCGCTATTTCTTCCTGAAAAAACAAAACTTCACCCGCGGAAAGGATAATACGTTCAAAATATTTATTACTCCCCTGAAGCCAGATGGAATCAGAGCTCTTATAAAGGTCTCCAAATGACCATTTAAAGGCTTTATCAAAAGGAGCAATCATAGGAATTAGCTTATCCCCTATAGATTCACACCAGCTTGCTTCTCCTATAACTTCAAAGCCAATTCGGCCATAAAGTGAAAGGGTTTCTTCACTAATTGAAGCCAGAATATGTGTAGTGCCAAAACCATGCATAACATTGCCTGCAGTTTTAAACATCGCATGTATGATATTTCTGCGGTTTCTGGAATCCGATTTAATTGCCAACATTCCCCCGCTTACAAAAACCGGGGTTATATTGTTCTTTTTACATTCAGCCGTGTATTTTTGACGGGCTTCTGAAAAATCAAAATGGACTTCGGAGGGTAAGCCTATTTCAGAGTCTTTATTAACCCGCATACAGGCGACTGGCTTTTTATTGTCATAGGCAATTATATTAGCAACACCTGGAATGGTATCAAAACGATCAACGATACGGGATTTGTTTTCACTTGAACTTGAATCTAAAGAAAATCTTCCTTTTTCAATAACATAGACTTCATAACGCAATTTAAATACGTCATCCAGTTCCCTGGCAGTGTGTGCAATTTTTAACTTTATTGACATTTAACTGGCACCATATTCATGTGTTTAGATTCTGTCAAATTAGTTTTGCACTCATATATTCCCCCCCCTTTCTTCTATCTTTAATAGATAGATACCTGTTTTTTATTGTAACGGATAAATTTTTTATTGTAACCTCTTAAAAAGAATTTTGGCATTTTCTTTTTCAGAAAAGTTAACTACATCTCCTGAAATCTCAGTAAGTATTTCTTTAGCTTTATTATGATTGCCTGTTAAATAATAAGCCTTCGCTAAATGATACTGAATATCATATGATTTTGGTGCAAGCTCTGCCGCCCTTTGAAGTATTTTGACAGATTGTTCTGCCTGGTTTTCTTTAAGCAGTATATACCCATAAGTATCAAGTATGGCTGGAGAATCCGGTTTTAACTGATAGGCTTTTTTTGCATAACCCAGAGCATCTTTATGACCCTGTTCTGCCAATATCCAGGCCAGATTATTTAATGCCAGCACATTGTCAGGGTTATTTTTTATTATTATCTGATATTGTTTGGCTGCAGAATTATAATTTTTCTGTTGTTGTAACAATAAGGCTAATCGATATCGAGCTACCTGATTTGATGTATTGTTAATCAGTGCATTTTTTAAAATTTTAATAGCATGATCTGGATGATTTTGTTGTAAAAATATATCTACAATTATTAATAGCACCTGATTTGAAGGTTTTTTGCCAAATATTTTCTGATATTTGACCAGTGCATCATCATATTTCTTCTCTGATAATAGGATATCCGCTTCCAGTTTATACCCTTCAATATCTTCAGGGAAAGTAGTTTGAAGATGTTTGCTAACCTCAAGAGCTTCTTTAAACTGTTCATTTTGTACTAATAATTTAGCTTTTAATATTAAGGCCTTTTTATCATCAGGCTGGGATTCAAGTACATTATCCAGCAACTCCAAAGCTCGGGAGTAATCCTTATTTTCAACCAGCAAGGTAATTAATAATAATTGATACCTTCGATTACCCGGCTCGTTAAACAGCAGTTTTTCCAGTACAGCTTCTGCTTTTCTGCGTTTTCCATTCAAGAACAATGCTTTGACCTGAAAATATTGCGCTCCTTCCTGCCCAGGGTAACGCTTGACAAATTCATCACTCAGCTCCAGAACCTTTTCTTTCTGATCCTGTTTAACATACCATTTAGCCAGCTGCTCAAGAGCAATGCGTTCTGATTTGAAATCACCTTCTGATTTTTTTAAACCTTCCTTAATAAAATATTCGACTTTATCAGTATTACCCGTAATTTCGGCAATAGAAGCACGGCCTAACCAGGCTTTTATGTATTTATTATTAATTTTTAAAATTTTCTTAAAAAGCTCATCGGCCTGTTTATATTGTTTTTCAGCCATATATATCCTGACTATACCCAAATAAGCAGGAATATAATTTTTATTAATTTCAATTGCTTTCTGATATGTAGACAGTGCCAGACTTTTATTTTTGTTAATCAAATATAAAGCGGCCTGGAGGTTATATAAGTTAGAATCATCAGGAGACTGTATTTTTAATGTTTCTATTGTTTTTCTGGCTTTTTCATATTCTTTATTTTGAATATAAGTAATAATTAACAGATATTGCGCCTGCTTGTTATTCTTATCTGAAGCAATATTTTCCAGGCTGGCAATTGCATTTTTTAAGTCATTCGCCTTAAAGTAACCCGTTACAAGCCTTTCCTTAATCAGTTTATTGTCAGGTTCCAGTTTTTTTGCATTGTGTAAAGCCTCCACTGCTTTTTGATAATCTCCTGTGAGCAAATAGGCTGTTCCCAGGCTTAAAGACAAATTAGCACTTTGAGCAACCTTGTCCTTGTCAATAGATTCGAGTAATAATAATGCCTGCTCACCTTCCTTTTTTGCAATATATAAATTTGCCAGCATCCTTTTTACTTCTACATTATCTGGAAACTGGAACAACACCTGATTTAAATATTTCTCTGCCTGATTTAAATTGCCCAGTGCCAATTCTGACACCCCGACAACAAACATTGATAGATAATGCTCAGGTAATACATTTAGAACATTTTGAGCATATTCTATAGCTTCTTTGTATTGCTTCTGGTTTAATTTACTTAATGACATTAAAGAATTAGCCTGAGGTAAGTTCTTATTTTTCTTTAAAACATCAGCAAGTTCATGTTCAACATCTTCAAAATCTTTTAACTTGTATTTTATTCCAGCTATTTCCAGCCTATAACGCAAATTATTAGGGTATTGCTCATGCAATTTATATAAAATTTCAAGAGATTCTTTATATTTTTGTTTACTACTAAGGCTGATAGCTTTCAACAATAACGCCTTAGGATTGTTACTATCTCGTTGTAGAACCGATTCTATTATTTCTTCCGCAGTAGAATTATTTTTTTCTAGCATAGCCAACTGGACAAAGGTCAGCTGTACCTCTATCGTATTATCGGATAGCTTGGCCATTTCCAATAATTCTTTGGCATCTGCAAGTTTATTCTCACTTAAAGCAATATCCGCAAGAATAACCATCCTTTGACTTTCTTGTGATTTATCCTCATAGCTTTTTTTTAAAATTTCTTTTACTTTCTGGTTTTCATTTTTGAACCTGAGCAGTGATGCATAAGCTAACTGTATTTGAACATCATTTTTATTTATTTTGTAAGCTTTTTCAAATTCTTTAAATGCACCAGAAATATTACCACTTTTATTATAGCTTTGGCCTAATAAATAACGAACATGTGCATCATCAGGATTTTCTTTTAAGTAATTTTTTAATTGAATGATTGCTGCTTCATATTCACCCTTATCAAAGTATTGTTGTGCATCGTCAATGTAGTCAGAAGCATAACTAGTTGTTGAAAACACAACGCTTATGGTAATCAGAGTTAATATCACTATTTGTTTAAAATTTTTCATAAAACTGTCCTAAGTTTTGATGCATTTAACTTAATATAATTAAATTTATTAACTTTCAATATTTGCAATTTGAATACTGTATTTATTTAAAAGAGTATAAAGTGTCGGTCTTGTCACACCCAGCAATTTGGCTGCATTAGAAATATTATAATCAGCATAACTTAATGCTCGTTTAATTGCTGTAGTTTCTGCAATTTCTCTAACTTCTTTTAAGTTCAGTGGCAAAGATTTATCTTCTTTTTGTAGATTTAACTCAAGGTCTCCAACCGTTATATGATTACCATCAGCCATGATCACTGCTCGTTTTACCTTGTTTTCAAGCTCACGAATATTACCTGGCCAGTGATAACTTTCGATTAAATTAGCTGCATCAGCACTAAAACCTTTTATTTTTTTATGCTGCTGTTCGCTAAAACGTCTGACAAATGCCGTTGCAATCACCAATGCATCACCTTCCCGCTCTCTTAAAGGTGGTATTTTAATGGTCATTTCACTCAGACGATAATACAAATCCTCCCTGAATCGTCCTTCTACAATTAACTGTTCCAGATTTTGATGGGTGGCACAAACGATACGAATATCAACAGGAATTTCTGTTCTGCCTCCAATGCGTTCTATGGTACGTTCCTGTAAAAAACGCAGTAACTTTGCCTGTAATGACATGGGCAAATCGCCAATTTCATCCAGGAAAAAAGTCCCCTGATCAGCATATTCTATTTTGCCTTTGGTCTGTTTAGCGGCCCCTGTAAAAGCCCCTTTTTCATATCCAAATAATTCACTTTCAAGTAAGTTTTCTGGAATCGCTGCCGAATTAACTGCAACAAAAGGCTTCTTTTTCCTGTGGCTAAGATTATGCAAGGCTCTGGCAATAAGTTCTTTCCCAGTACCACTATCTCCTAATAATAAAGTAGTAACATCGCTAGGGGCTATCTTCTCTACAGTACGAGCCAGTTTCAGCATGGGTTCACTGACAGCTATCATACCATCTAATGGTTCATCTGTTTTATGGGAAAGCCGCTGATTTTCTTTTTCCAGTTCACTCAGGTGAAAAGCTCTCTGAATGAGTAAATTAAGAGTTTCTATATCAATGGGTTTCTGGTAGAAATCATAGGCTCCCATAGCCACGGCCTGAACAGCTACTTCTCTGTCGTCATTGCCCGTTACTACAATTATCTTGGTTTCCGGCGCCAGTTTCAGGATTTCTTTTAATGCGGCCATGCCTTCACTGGCATTGGCCGGATCAGGTGGCAACCCCAGATCCAGAGTAACAACCTCTGGTTGATAGCGACGGATGGCAGCAATAGCCTCTTCACGATCACCTGCAATCACGACTTTATAATTTTCAAAACTCCATTTGAGCTGTTTTTGCAGACCTGGATCGTCTTCTACAATTAATAGTACTTTATCATTACTGCTCAATTTTTGTTCCTTTCGCTTATAGGTAAAGGTTCAGTTGTAGATAAGGGTAATGTTATGGTAAAGGTTGTACCTTTTCCCAGTTCACTGTCCACATGGATGTAACCTGAATGTTTCAGGATATAACTTCTTGCCTCATAGACACCAATCCCCATACCGGCATTCCCCTTGGTGGTATCAAATGGTTTAAATAAACGTTCTGCAATAAATTTTTCATTCATTCCAATTCCGGTATCCGTAATTTTAATAATAGCACTACTGCCTGTTTCTTCCAGACTGATAATAATAGAACCATCATCATCCGTTGCATCCTGTGCATTCTGGATCAAATGTCCCAGTATGGCTGAAATTTTTTCCTGTTCACCATTGATACAGCATTCTGTTAGTTCAGTTCTGAAATCTGGAGTGGGTTTATGGGCTGACTGCTGTTTAACAATATCCTGGATTACCTTTACCATATCAAATATGGAACGTGAATCCTGGACATTTCTCTGACGCAGCTGATTAACCAGGTTCTGCATTTTATTGACCACGTTTTCCAGCGTATCTATTGCATCGTCAATAAACTCTGGATTATGTTTGTGTTTTTCAGCATTTTTTACAATCAGAGAGACCTGGGCCACCAGGTTTTTTAAATCATGTATGACAAAGGCTGATAAGCGGCTGTAGGCTTCAAACTGCCTGGCGGTTGAAAGTTCTTCACTGGCCTGATTTAGTACAAAAGCGTTGGCTAGCTGCAGGCCAACAGTTCTAAGCAGATCATGATCTTCCCAGTTTAACTGTCGAGGGGCCCTGGGTTTGGTTAATACCACAAAGGCTTTTAGCTGATTCTGTTGTAAAATAGGGATCATTAACCAGGTATTTTTTGCCTTCTCCAGCCAGTCACTGAAATCTGCCTGCTGGTATATTTCAGGATTATCCTGATATTCATAAAAATCAATAACCCATTGCTTATTCTGTAAAAACCGCACAGCCGGATTCTCTGCCTGAATTAAATCCCAGTCAGCATCCAGGTTGAGATTGTAATTTTCAGCCAGGTAATAATCTCCATTATCATTTTTAACCCATAAGCCACCACAGGAGCTGTCCACCAGATCGGCCAGGGTTTTAATCATAAAACGAGATAACTCATTAAAAGATTTTAGTTCCGCCAGGGTTTTACTGAGTTTGATCCATTCCTCCCGGTAGTCATAACGGTAATTGACAAAATGTTTATTAAAATAGACCTTTAAGCGGGCTCTTAAAGCACCGGAAAACATCAGGATAAGAAGTACCAGGATGGCCAGGAAAATAAACAGGATCTGGGCAATATCTCCCCAACTGCCACCGTATTTTTTGATATAAAAACCTGCCAGCGACATGACAATCAGATACATTCCAGTACCGACCAGTGCTGATGTATGAAAAATCACCTTACGGGAAATAGTATAGTTTCTGGTTTCACCCTGAAGCCGTACCACAGAGATAGCCAGTAATGGCACGACTAAAGCATTAACTATGCCCCGGGCATTCCATAATAAATAATCGATGCCGCTAAAAAGCAGGGATTTACTGTAAATAATAAAATCAAAAATAAAGATACCGCCCAGCCCCAGGCAGATAAACTTTATGGCCCAGCGTTGCTCTGAAATAGCATTGCGATAAAGTTGTTCAATTAAAATCAGACCGATAATGGCAAATGATACATGCGCCATTAATCTGAAATCTATTCCCAGTAACTGATTAACTTTAAATTGCAGTCCCGGATTGATTTCAATTAGAAAAATAATCAGGCTGCCAGTAATCAGGACGGCACTATAGCCCGACTTAAAAAGCGAAAGGAAAATATGCCTGTTATCATTAACAGACATGCCATTTAATAAGGCCAGCAGGTAAATATACCAGGCCAGATTGCGCAGGGTTTCCAGGGGCAGGATACTGGTGGTATACAGGTCATCATTATAGAGATTATAACTGGTATAAAATGCCCATGCACTGGAGAACAGCACGGCAATAAAAAACAGTATCCCTGAAGTGTGTTTTTTAATGCCCCATAAACTGAGTATCAGTAAAATAGAATAGGCAATACCAGCACTGAGATAGCTGATAATATTATAGTGTTCCATCTTTACCGGCTATCCATTTAGCGCGCACCCTGCCTCCAGACAACCACCTGTATTGTCTGTATCAGGATCATGATATCCAGGAAAGTACTGTAATTTTTCATATAGTAAAGGTCATACTCCAGTTTATTACGACTGTCCTGTTCTGTTGCACCATAGGGATAACAAATTTGAGCCCAGCCGGTAATTCCCGGTTTTACAAAATGGCGGATCTCATAGTACTTTATCTTTTTAGACAGCTCACCGACAAATTCCGGCCGCTCTGGTCTGGGACCGACAAAACTCATATCACCGTTTAATACATTAAACAGTTGCGGCAGTTCGTCAATTCGGTATTTACGGATAATGTCACCCACTTTGGTGACTCTAGGATCCACTTTCTGCGCCCATTGTGCCCCGTTTTTTTCCGCATCCATGGACATACTACGAAATTTTATAACATCAAAGTTTTTATTGTATAAACCGACACGAGTCTGCCGGTAAAAAATGGTTCCTTTGAATTTGGACTCAATCATTATCGCCAGAGCAGTAATCAACATAATGGGCCAGGTAACCAAAAGCAGGATTAATGAGGCAAAAATATCAAAAATACGTTTGGTATATTGATTAAATGTACTTTGAATAAAGCCGTCAGAAAATATCAGATTACTGGGGTGCAAAGCGGTAAGCTTAATACGCCCGGTCTGGCGTTCAAAAAAAGTGGATACATCCAGAATATTAACACCTCTTAATTTACATTCCAGAATATCATCCACTGGAAAATTTTTACGCCGATCATCAATAGCCACAATAATTTCGTCCACGTCATTATCAATGACGTATTGCAGCATATTACCCCTTAAATCCAGCAGTTTCTCATTTTCTATCAGCGTTTGTTCACCCTCTATCGGAACAAAACCCAACAGCAAAAAGTTTCTTCTGTCCGACTTTCTACGCAACTCATTCATATGTGAGGCTTTTTTTCCCGCCCCGAAAACGATTGCACGTTTTTTAAAAAACTCTTTGTCTACTGTTAAATATAAAAGACTCCGGGTTATCATCAGGGTGCCGGCAAGGATCATTAAAGCATAAACAAAGGTTGTTCTGGCAGTGAACAGGGCCGGCTGCAGATAAAACAGGAAGCTCATTAAGAAAAAGACAATAAAGGTAACCAGGATAATTCTGAACAGGATCCCCTTAAAATTATCCCGCACCTGACGACTGTATAGACCAGAGGCCGCCATAGTCAATACCACAACCAGGGTAAAAACCAGCTCGGTATAATAGGTAATAGAACCGCCATCATAAGGATTGATATAACGACCAATCGGTAAAGCCAGAAAGAAGATTATCGGTTCCAGGATCCCCAGAAAAACCAGGCTGAACGGTACATAGTGTTTAAAAATTCTTACCACGTGTGACTTGTTCCATTAATTAAAGTAGAAAAAACACAGCTACTTACAGATTTATAACTTTTAAATGGATAGTAACACAGAGAATTCTGCTTAAGTGCAAGGAAAGTATTACAAACGTCAGTTTTTTTTACACATTATATAAATTTATGTAAAAAGCTTTAACAGTCAGAGTATCTGCTTAATTTATATTGCGGACAAAGATGCTCGCATTCCCTGATTTGACAGGCTTGCAACACATTAGCAGTTTATTCACCAAAAAGATAATTCAGGTCAAATTCAATTTCTGTAAAGGGTTCCAGTCTGACTTTTGCTTTATTTTGTACGGATACCAGGACTTTATAAGTATCTTCTGAGTACTGGTATGCAGAGAGTATTTTTTCTTCCGGATTGATTATCCAGTAGAAGGGTATTTTGTACTCTTTTAGAAGGTTAAAGATGGTCACAGTATCTTTTGCCACATGACCAGGGGATACAATTTCACAAACCCAGTCAGGTGTCATTTTCATAACGCCTTTAGGTCTTTGAGGAACCCGCTCTTTACGCCATCCTGCAATATCATGGACAGGACATTGGTGTTCGTTGTAGCGGACACTGATTTCAGTCACTATCCACCAACCGCCAGGACCTGACATCCTTTTATAGTGAGCTAATTCAACAGGAACATCACTTTGAATAGAAGAATGATCAAAGCTCGCCATTGGGCGTTTAATAATCTCACCATTAATTAATTCAAAACGCTCATCTGATTTTTGTGCTTCCATTAAATCATCAATGGTTTTTAATTTGTGCGCTTCCACAGTAACACTCTCAATAAATGACTCGATGTTATTATCTGATATTCTTCAGGGAGTTATACATGAATAATTGCACAGATATACTGATTTGGCAAATTCATTAGATCCTGTTATGAATGAATCTAGTGTGGATTTCGTTAACAATAAGAACTTGAAAGGACTGTTTTCAACTATAAGATATTAATTTTACATTAGAATAAAATTAGAAATGGTGCCGGCACCAAGAGTCGAACTCGGGACCTACTGATTACAAGTCAGTTGCTCTACCAACTGAGCTATACCGGCACTAATCAATGAAGATTGGCGCGTATTATACTGAGGTTTATTTGGCCAGGCAACCTTTATTTCTGACACTGAGTTAATTTAAGCTGCTTTTTTTCAATCAGGCTGTTTAGTGAATCTAGTGGCTCATTACTCTGTAACTCCAGCTGTAAATTATAAAGGCTGTTTTTATCATCACTGATGGCTTCAATCGTTGTTGAGAAACCCAGTTTATTGGCACGTGCAGCCACCTTTTCAGCAGCCGTACGTTTTTTAAAGACTCCCAGAGCAATGGCATTTTTTCGACCATCAATGGACATAACATAATGATCGGTCATACCGTTCTGATCCAGGCGTGACAGTGCCTGTTTGCGTAATTCTTTGCTTTTTAATGGTGGTATATAAATTCTGTAGTAAGTTATCTTAGAGGTAGTTTCGATGCCAAATGATATTCGATTGGTATACAATTGTTCCAGCTCCAGCTTGATAATGTCCAGATCCTGCTTTTTAAATGGACCCAACATAAGGCAGTTGGTAATAGTTTGCTGATTATTTTCTTTGGTTTGATTCTGAATTTGTGCTGTATTAACGGCTATTGCCTGCATATCTTTCTGATCTTTGCTGGGTATAGCTAATATTTCAGAGCCTTGCTGTGGTTTTGAGCCCTGGTTTTCAGACTCCTGTTCCTGCAGGTCTGTTGATACTGGTTTATTTAAAATTTCAATACTGGTTATGTAAGCAGTATCCTGTTGTGCCGGTAAAACTGATTTTTGTTCAGTTTCTGCTGTTTCATCCAGATCCTGGTCAATGGCCGTATTATTATTTTGAGAAACTTCTGTGGATTCTATACCTTTATTCTGTTCGGACTGTATGGCCTGATCAAAATTACTGTCGTTATTATTTAGCTCTTCCAGCAGCACTATGCTTTTGTCAGAAGACTGGGTTAAACTGCTTTCTGGAATGATCAGAGTATCTTTATAAGACAGGTTATAAGCAAAATAGGCAATATTAAGTATTACCGCAATATAGAATAACCACTTCATAGACATTCCTTGTTAAGCTTTTGTTGGGCCACAATTCTTAAACCTTCCAGAACCAGCATTTCACGAAAATGAAACTGATGCATGGATAATTGTTGTATCTGTTCGGCGTCACCACCGGTAATAATGCATTGAGTATTGTCACCAAATTCCTGCCGGATATCTGCGACAATGCGCTCAATATAGGCACTTATTTGATACAGGGTCCCGCCTAAAATAGCATCATGGGTATTATTGGCAAGCAGAGAGGAATTATTATTATAGTTTTTAGCATTATTTTCAATAAAAGGCAGGTTACTGGTCTGCATACCCAATGAATCCCGGGCAGTTTTCAGTCCTGGTGTAATCAGCCCACCGAGATGCATGCCATCGTCGGTAACCACATCGACCGTAACGGCAGTACCACAATCGACCACACAGATATTGTCTGGGAATTCATCATGCGCCGCAATCATGGCCAGCCAGCGATCGGAACCTAATAACCGTGGATTCTGGTAACGGGTTGAAAGTCCGTAACTGTTTTGTTCTACCACAATCTGCAGTGGCTCTATTCGCCAGAGTTCCTGTGCAATATCGGCAATGGTATGAAAAACCAGCGGATTGCTGACACTGGAAACAAACACCTGAGTAACAACCAGATTTTCCAATTCAGTTCGCAGCTCCTGGCTGAGATTGGAATAATCCAGTATTAAACTATCTGTTACCGGTTCACTGATTGATTCAAGCACTGAATATTTGAGACAGGAATTACCTGCATCAATTAAAATAATACTCACTGTTTTCCTTAATTTTTTGCCGATGTCTCAGCTTTTACGGAGACATCGGCAGCATATACTGATTTTGTTAACAACTGATTATCCCTGATAAATTCAATCAGCAGAGCACCATCATGAGCCAGCCCCTTAACCCGTGCCTCAAAATTAGCTTCATCCTCTGCAACCTGGATAGTTTTCTGATTAAGAAAATCATAGGTCATCCAGTCCTTAATAAAGACTTCAAAGTTGAATTTGTTTAATTTATTAAAGGTAGCAATCAGCTCATTAATAAGATGCGCTATAATAGCATTTCTATCAAAAAAAATACCGCTCTGTTTACTCAGACTGGTCCATTTCTGGTCAATTTCCGGGTTAATCTGCATATTAATATTTAAGCCAATACCGCAGATGATAATGGTCTGTTCAGTTCGATTAACCGCTTCAATAAGTATTCCACCCAGTTTTCTGCCATCCAGATAAATATCATTGGGCCATTTAATTTGCACTCCCCTGATACCAAACCAATTTAAAGCCTTACAGATAGCAATACCTGCCAGCAGGGGTAAAAAATTTAAATTATCCGTTGAAGACAAACTGAATGTCAGAGACATATAGATATTCTGAGCCAGCGGCGATTGCCAGATCCGCTCCCGACGTCCCTGTCCCTGAGTCTGATACTCTGTTAGCAATAATGAATATCCAGATTGTGGAAGGTAGTCTCTAACCAGAGTATTAGTCGACTGAGTTTCAAATACAATATTAACAGCCTCCAGCTGTTGTTCTATATCTTCCTGCAACTGTCCCCTTATAGACGAAGCAGCGAGAGCTATGACAGGAAATTTCAGATAATAATGCCCTGTTTTTTCAACTATGGGGAGCCCTTTTTCAATAAGCCCGCAGACCAGTGCATGAGAAACCTGCGAGACTGCTATTTTCTTGTGATCTGTTAGGAAATAGAACAGATCGTGCTCGGTTTTAGGGTTGAGTGATTTTGAGGTCATGGTGGTATTATAGAGGAAAAAGCGCTGAGCGTTGAGAAAAAGCAGTTAGCGTTCAGCGTTCAACGCTCAGCGCTGTTTTTTTTGGCAAAAAAAAACCCCAGACAACGTCTGAGGCTTTTTAGTGTATAACCCTGGCAGTGACCTACTTTCACATGGGAACTCCCACACTATCATCGGCGATGACACGTTTCACTTCCGAGTTCGGGATGGGGTCGGGTGGTTCCATGTCTCTATGGCCGCCAGGAAATTCTGTGTGAAACGTATCTTTCTCAATACGCTTCGAATTCCTTGTTCTATCCCGACGTTTAAACTTAAGGACTTTATAGCCTTGCTGCGCAAGGCTTAAATTCCTAAATATGGCCGCCAGGAAAGACGGTTTGATAAGAGCAGGGTTAAGTGTTAAGCGTTAAGTGCTAAGACTTTTAACCCTGCTTTATCGAATTCAGTTAGTAAACCAACAGTATCACTGTTTTGTATTTGTATGCG